>Ga0075522_10003186_pt1 | contig 11991 bp, 9 predicted proteins | sample NGEPerA_FD_74796 | JGI IMG/M metagenome (GOLD analysis project Ga0075522, IMG submission 74796) | Arctic peat soil microbial communities from the Barrow Environmental Observatory site, Barrow, Alaska, USA - NGEE PermafrostL2-A | ecosystem: Environmental > Terrestrial > Soil > Wetlands > Peat ... | reverse complement strand
CCCCGACCTCGTCGCGTACCTGGTCGGGGAGGGCATCGATTCCGCTGACGCCCTCGCGGGCGTCCGGGCCGTGCTCCCGGGGTACATGGTCCCCTCGGCGACGGAAGTGCTGGCCCGGCTGCCGCTCACCCCGAACGGCAAGCTCGACCGCAGTGCCCTGCCCCGCCCCACGGCTGCCCGGTCCTGCCCGTCGGCCCGGCCGCCCCGTGACCACCTGGAGGCCGAGCTGGTTGCGCTGTGCGCTGAACACCTCGACCAGGGCGGAATCGGCATCGACGACGACCTGTTCGACCTGGGGATGACGTCGATCCAGGCGGCGCGCCTGTTCACCGCCATGGAGAAACGTTTCCACACCCGACTCCCGCTGTCGGCCATGTTCGAGGCGCCGACGGTCGCCGGCCTGGCCGACGTGGTGCGTACGTCCGGAACGACCGGGGTCGGCGACGAATGGACGGCGCTGGTCCCGATCCGTGCCTCCGGCGACGGTATGCCCTTCTTCGCGGTCCACGGCGGTGCCGGCACCGCGCTGCTCTTCGAGCCGCTCGCGCGGTGTCTGGCGCCGGACCACCCGGTCTACGGGCTCCAGGCCGTCGGCCTGTTCGGTCGGGAGGCGCCCCAGCGATCGGTCGAGCAGATGGCCGCCCGCTACGTGGCCGAGGTGACCGCACTGCGGCCGGAAGGCCCCTATGCCTTGGGCGGCTACTGCTTCGGGGGACTGGTGGCGTGGGAGATGGCCAGACAGCTCCGCGCCTCGGGCCGCGAGGTCGCCCTGGTGGCCATGTTCAACGCTCCAGCTGCCAAGTACAACGAGCGCTACGACCCGGTCTTCGACCACGAGGGCCCGATCCGCGACGACCGTGGCGAGCTGGTGGACAGGATCGCGACCAAGGAGTCGCTTGACCGGTCGTTGCGGGGGAGCATCGCTCGTCAGATCCAGGAGTCCGATGGACTTTCCGCCGGCCGCCGGGCGATGGCGGTCGCCGCCGCGGCCGTCGACCGCGTGGTGCGCCCCCTGCAGTGGAAGGCCCGCCGGCGCTGGCTTGAGCTTGTGCTCCGGTCGGGGCGACCGCTGCCTGCGTCACTCCGCGAGGCCAACGTGTTCCAGCACCTCGCCCGCGCGGCCCAGGATGCGTACGAGCCCCCAGCGCTGGACGTCCCTGTGGCCGTCTACCGCGCCGAGGGTCTCTACTACCAGGATGACCTGGGATGGGGCGCCTACACTCCCCGGGTGGTCGCCACCGTCGAGATCCCCGGCAACCAACCGATCCCGCGTGCGACGATGGACGACCCTTGCGTCGACTACCTGGCGGCGAGCCTGCGGGCCGAGCTCGACGATCCGCTGGCGGGGGCTGCCCCGGCTCACCCTGAGGGAGCGGTGACATGAGGGACCTCGACTCGATCCCCGAGTCCCCTCCGGCCGAGCTGCGATTCCGGCGCAGACTCGGCCTGGTATCGACATCGGTCGAGCTGTGGACGAACCGCGAGGTCGTCAGGAGCTTGGCCGACCGGGACTTCCGCGCCCGGTACAAGCAGGCGTTCCTGGGGGTGGCGTGGGCGGTCATCAATCCACTGATCCTGGCCCTGGTGTTCACCTTCACGGTCCGCCGCTTCGCCAACGTTGAGACCGAGGGCGTCCCGTACATCATCTGGGCCTACACCGGCCTCGTGGCCTGGGGCTTCTTCTCGGGTACCGCAACCGGGGCGACGAACTGCCTGGTCAACAACCAGGCCCTGCTCAACAAGGTCAAGGTGCCTCGGGAAACCTTCCCGGCGGCGGCCGTCGTGCTGGCCGGCATCGACACCGCCATCTCGATGCTCGGCCTCGCCGTGATCTTCATGATCTACGGGCGCCTGCCCCACACGCAGGCAGTGTGGGTGCCGGTGATCTTCCTGGTGCAGCTGGTCTTCACGGTCGGCGTCGCCCTGATCGTTTCCATCGTGGTCGTCTACCTGCGCGACCTCCGCCAGATCGTGCCGATCCTCGTCCAGATCGGACTGTTCGCTACGCCGGTGGCCTACAACATCAGCCAGCTGCTGTCTCCGGGCTGGCGCCTGGCCTACAGCTTCGTCAACCCGATGGCGCCGGTCATCGACAGCTACCGCCGCACGATCCTCTACGGCTATCCGCCCCAGTGGCTCTACCTCGGCGCCGGGGCCCTCACCTCCTTGGTGCTCCTTGTCGGGGGCATCCGCATCTTCAAGCGACTCGAGGCGGGCATTGCCGACCTTATCTAACGGCCGCATCGAGGTCAACCGGGTCTGGAAGCGCTTCCGCGCCGACCGGCGCCGGCCCATGCTCGCGGAACAGCTGGCACTGGCGGTCCGGCGGGCCAAGCGGGACAATCCCTGGCGCTGGGTCCTGCGCGACCTCGACTTCACCATCGAGCCGGGCGAAGCCGTGGGCATCGTGGGCACCAACGGCGCGGGCAAGTCGACGCTGCTCAAGATTCTGACGCAGGTCATGTACCCGACATACGGGGGGCTCACTGTCGGCGGCCATGTCGGCGCGCTGATCGAGCTGCGCGGCGGCATGCACATGGACCTCACCGGCCGGGAGAACTCGCTCCTCTACGGGTCGTTGATGGGGATCGGACGGAAGGAGATCGCCCGCCGGTTCGACGACATCGTCGCCTTCGCCCAGCTCGAAGGGGCCATCGACCGGCAGGTCAAGTTCTACTCGAGCGGCATGCAGATGCGTCTCGGGTTCGCGGTTGCAGCGTACACCAATCCGCACGTGCTCCTGGTGGACGAGGTGCTCGCCGTGGGGGACGCGTGGTTCCAGCAGCGGTGCCTCGACCGAATGCGCGAGGTGGTTCAGCAGGGCACCACCCTGGTCCTCGTGTCCCACGACCTGGCCTCGGTCCAGGCCATGTGCCACCGGGGCCTCTGGTTGCAGAACGGGATGCTGACCGACGACGGGCCGATCCGCGAGGTCCTCACTTCCTACCGGCGCTCGGTCGAGGAGTTCTCGAGTGAGCACCTCGGTCATGGGGGCTCGGTCGGCGTTCTGAAAGTCGAAGTGGGTGGCGAGGACGGGCGACTTCTCGTGTCGCACGAGCGGCTCGAGGCCACCATCGAGCTGCGCAGCCATGAGCGGTCGCGGGGGCGCCTGTACCTGGGCGTGAGCGAGGGTCCGGGCACTCCCACACTGCTGGTGTCCACCGAGGCCATCCTCGAGGAGGGTGACACGAAGGTGACGTGCCGGATCGATGCGGTTCCGCTGCCCAAGGGGCGCTACTACCTGTGGATGTGCATGGAGTCGGTGGACGATGACCAACTGATCCCGTGGCACCCGGCCGGCACGTTCGACGTCTTCGGCCCCGACCTCGACTGGGCCCCGCTCGGGATCGTGAGGCTGTCCCCGGTGCACGTCCGCAGCAACTGGGAGTTCGTCGAGTCCAACGGGCACGAGTAGCGGCAGCCGTGGCCATCGCCGCGGCCGTGACGACGCCGATCGCCACCCTCTGTCGCAGCTGAACCACGAAGTGTGGGATCGCGGTAGCAATCGGGCGGGCACGGTTGTCATCGGCGGGGGGTCTCGGTACGGTGGCTCCAACCACTCGGCAGGGAGTAGGAAGCACATGTCATTTCTCAACTACAGGCGGACGCGCTCGACGGGCGGAAGGAGTCGGTGGCGAGCGATCGGTGCCATCGGCGTCGCCATGGTTTCCCTGGCGGCCACAGCCACGGTTCCGTCGGCCACGACCGCCTCGGCCGGCACGACCAACAACTGGTCATCGTACCTTTACGGGCCGGGCCACAGCTCGTACAACCCGAACGCCACGGCGATCACCACGGCGAACGCGTCGTCGCTCGAGCCGGTGTGGCGCTGGATACCGCCGAAGAGCCCGAACGCCGGTCCAAATCAGATCCTGGCCACCCCGACCATCGTCAATGGGGTGATCTATGTGGGCGTGGCAGACGGTTATTTCTATGCGGTCGACGAGGCAACACAGACCATCCTCTGGTCCCAATTCCTTGGCCTGATCCCGGCGGGACTGTGTGGTAACGCCACCGGGATCATCTCCACCGCCAGCGTGCAGCCGGACCCGGTCTCGGGGAACCTCACGGTGTATGTCAACGCCCCTGACGGATACCTCTACGCAATGGACGCGGCCACGGGCAACGTCAATTGGAAGTCGGTCGTCGGCATCCCGTCGGCCACAGTTCAGGACTACTACGCCTGGGGATCGCCGCTGGTGGCCAACGGGAAGGTCTACATCGGCATTTCGTCCGACTGCGACGCGCCACTGGTCCGTGGAGGCGTGGTGGCTGTCGATCAGGTCACAGGCTCCCAGCTGGCGAAGTGGATCAGCATTCCAGCTGGCCAGCGCGGTGGCAGTGTATGGAGTACTCCGGCGCTCCTGCCGGACGGCTCCATCCTCGTGACCACAGGCAATGCCAACACTCCGACCCAGCCGCTCTACAACGACTCGGTTGTGCGACTCGACCCCTCTACGCTTCATGTCTTGGACGCCTTCCAAGTGGCTCCAGGCGAGCAGATCGCTGACGGAGACTTCGGGGCTTCGCCGACGGTGTTTACTGCCACCATTGGCGGCGTCGCCACGCCCATGGTGGGTGCGTGCAACAAGAACGGCATCTACTACGGGCTCCGCCAAGGGAATCTGAGCGCAGGTTCGGCGTGGGAGACCAGGATCACCGACCCGTATGGAGGTTTTGTCGCACAGTGCGATTCGGCAGCCATCTGGGACGGGACCCAGCTCATCGAGACCGGCGGTCAGAGCACGACGATCAATGGAGTGGCCTACCAGGGTTCGATCCAGGCGCTGGACCCGGCCACTGGCAAGCCCCTCTGGCAGACGGGCCTGCCAGGCGACGTGTTGGGATCGCCCTCGGAGAACGGTTCGGGTGTCGTTGCGGCTGCGATGTACATCACCACGACAGCGAACTACGGCGTCTACCTCTTTGACGCCGGCACGGGAGCGATCCTTGGAGTCCTTCCCGCTGACAAGGCCGGTATTTTCTCCCAGCCGATCTTCGTGGGGAACGATCTCATCATCTCCGGTCCTCAGACGATCGGAATCACAGCATACGAGGTGCCGGCACCTGGACCGACCGTCACAAGTGTCTTGCCGGCTGTGCTCCGCCAGAACACCACCCAGACTCTCGTGGTCCACGGCTCCGGATTCTCGGGTCAGCCGACCGTGTTCGTGTCCAACACCCTTGCTGCGGTGACAGCGGTCCATCTAATGAACAGTTCAACGTTGAATGTCACCGTGACCACGAACAACGTCGCATTGCTCGGCCCGCGCGATCTCGTGGTCGTCGAGCCAGGCCCGACCATCGGAATCTGTTCGAGCTGCCTCACTGTTGACCCGAAGCCGCCATGGGTGACGGGAGCATCTCCGGGAGTCCTGGATCAGGGACAGACCAAGACGATCCAGGTGACAGGTTACTACTTCCAGCCGGGCGCAACGGTGTCGATCGGGAGCGGCGTCACTGCCCAGACGACATTCGTGAATTCGAATCAGTTGTCCGCTTTGCTCACCTCGCAGCCGACCACCCCCACTGGCAGCTATCGCGTCACCGTGACAAATCCGGATGGCGGAACATCTGCCTGCGTCGGTTGTCTGGCCATCGTCGCCGATCCGGCTCCGACGGTCACGGGAGTATCTCCGTCGGTCGTCGGACAACAGGGTACGGACACACTCACCGTGAATGGCACCGACTTCACATCAGCGTCGTCCGTGGCGTTGTCCAACTCGGGAATCCACGTGCTGAGCGTCCATGACATTGACGACGGGCATCTGTCCGTGTCCGTGTCCGTCGACCGTCTGGCCAGCCTAACGCCCAGCGATGTGACCGTTTCGACTGTCGGTGGCACGGCTGCGTGTCTTGCTTGTCTGGCGCTTACCTTGCACCCGGTGTCTGGGGTATTCAGTGGGCCCTTGATCCACGGGGCCACGACAACGATCACAGTCAAAGGTGCCAATTATCAACCAGGCCTGACCGTCGCAACATCGATTCCGGGCGCCACAGGAACGAGCGTTACCGGTGTGACCGCGACGAGCTTCAAGATGACCGTTACCGTTCCATCGACGGCGGGTCTAGGCAAGGAGTACCGGATCACAGTGGTCAATCCAGACGGCGGGACGGGATACCTCAGCGGCCTCACCGTCGCGTGACCACTCCAGCGGTGCCGGCCGACCGACACCGGACGGTGCTGCGTGCTGCGACTCAGCTGCCAGGGGACCCTATTTGTGTGATGGTGGGATCCCAGCGGTGAAGCATCGCAGATGCGTCTACGGCGACGGTCGGCTCCAGTTCGACACTGCGCCCAGGAAGGAGGATTCTGGACGTCATTGCGAACGTCGTGAGGTCGCATCGGATCGTGACGTCGGCGGCCAGATACGAGGTGAGCATCTCCGCTGGTAGCCACGGCGGAAGTACCTGAACACCGCCGATGGAGCCGACGGCATCGAGAAGTCTCCGGTTCGTTTCGCGCGGATGAGGCTTCACTGCGAGTGTCGCCTTGGGCTCGTCGTGCATAACTGTGTCGATCCACGTCCGCAGGGCGAACAGAGCCGAGTCCGAGCCTCTCCGGTCCTCCTGGATACCCAGTAGGTAAAGGTGAGTCACCGGATGGTTGATCGAGAGGGGCGCCAAGGCTGTTTCCAGGCGAGTAGTGGCCCACCGTAGGCAATCGGCCGGAATGGCGTCGATGAGTGCCGTGTCGACTCGGAGGCGCGTCACTTCGGGGAACAAGACGTTCCAACTAGAGAATGGCAGTGCCTCGGTCATGTCGATGAGGTGCGGGTGGTTCCATCCGAACGCGAGGACGTGAGCACGCCGATGGAAGGGCCCGACTGTGCGGAAGTTCACCGGCAGATAGGCGTCGAGGCCGTCCTCGACGTAGGAGAACTCGAATGCGTCCTGAAAGTGCGTTCCGATGGATAGTGCCGGACGGTTCTGTCCGTTGAGCACGAAGAGGACATCGAGGTCTGGAATTCCCTTGACGGCGGCCAGGGTTGACCGGGTGGCCTTCCTCGAGCGAATGGGCCCTAGGGCGCGCAGCCTACCGGTCACACGTGGGAGCGTGGTGAGCTCAAATTCTCGACGAAGGACATCGCCGAGCGGTGGAAGTTGCGGAAGGATCTTGGCTTCATCCGCAAAGAGTAGAACGGCCTCCGGTGACCCGTCGCGGTGCTGCAGCGCCAGACTCAGTAGTAGGTGGAAGGGCGTGTAGGCGAGGTAGGCGCGCATATTCAGTTCTCGGTAGCGCTTTCGCTCAGTGCCGTCGCGATCCGGTCGCAGACGTCGCGGACGGCACCGTGACCACCGGTCCGCTGAGTTATGAATTGGGCAACTTGGAGGGCACTTGGCCGTGAATCGGCGACAGCGCAGGGGATACCTCCAGCATTTCGAACTGCACAGAGGACGTCGAGATCGCCGTCGTCGTCACCCAGGTACGCCACCTCGGCAAGGGTGAGTCCGTGGCTCCGACACACCTCAGCAAGCACTGCGGGCTTGTCTAGGACGCCGATTCGGACGTCGTCGATGCCCAGCTTCTTCGCTCGCGCCTGGGTGAATCCTGAGCCCTCCTGGGTGATGAGCGCGACGCGGACGCCTAGGGACTGGATCTGTGCGATACCTCGTCCGTCGTGGGTGTGAAAGACCTTCATTCGCTCGCCGGACTCGTCGTAGTACATGGACCCCGGGGTGAGTGTCCCGTCGACATCAAGTGCGAGCAGCCGTACGCGGTCCCATGCCAGCGTCGGGCCCGGCCGGACGCATGTCAATGAGGTGACCACTGAGCGAATTCGTTCGAGGTCGGCCATGGCATCGATGTCCACCGCGAATGATGGGTCGACCTCGAGTGGGAGGATTCGGTCACCGGTCATCGAGCCGGCGGCGAGGGTGTCGGTGCGGATCACGTCGAGGACACCGTTGTGCCAAAGAACATGGGGCAAGCTCTGACGTGGGGCATTCCACGGCTCGTGGACTTCGAGATCGGTCAAGAGAGGACTGAGATAGGGAGACGACTCGTGCCCGCTGCCGGGAGGCCGCCACATCTTGTACGGAGTGTGCGGCGCAGGAGTAACCGAACGGGCGCTCGTCGCCGCGGGGTTTGATGACAGCAGCGCAATGCCGAAGCTGACCAATCCCTCGGGGCGCAGTGGTGCGGTGGGGCGAAGTTGTACGACGAGGTCGGGACGCCAGCCATCACGCTTCTCCAGCTCGTCAAGCACATGTATGAACACGGGGAGATCGAGTGCGTCGTCTCCGGCCAACTCGGCCGGACGAAGGAATGGGACCTCGGCCCCATATCGGATGGCCGCAGCGGCAATCTCGCCGTCGTCCGTAGTGCAGACGGTGCGGTCGACATCGGGTGAAGCCAGGGCGGCGGCGATTGACCACGCGACGAGTGGATGTCCGTCGAGGAGCGCCAGGTTCTTGCGCGGGATACCTTTCGATCCGCCGCGAGCGGGCACGATGGCGAGGACACGCGGAGCGTGACGATCAGCGCGTCCGATCATGAAGACCCCCCTCCTCGCATGGATACAAGGCTACCGGAGTGCGTGCGCATTTCCCCAGGGATTTCCGCCATTGCCCTAGGTGCAACGCGGCGGGTAACTTGAGATGGACGTCCTGTGGGGCGATGCCGGCGGAGTGGGAATACACATGGAGCACGAGACGACGCACTCGACACCGCTGGACGACGACGGCTACGTCATCGAGCGGGGCGTGCTTTCTGCCGACGAGGTCGCTGCTCTACGGGCTCAGGTGGACGGCGTCCTTGACGACCGGGGCATCCAGCTCGCCGGTGGCACCGTGCTTCCCAACGCGGCGGTGGCGGCGCCCGAATTGGGCTGGCTCTTTTGCGATCCCCGAATTGTTGCGCTGGCCCGCGATGCGCTCGGCGACGACGAGATCCTCTTTACCTACGAAGCCGATCTTCATCGCAACTTCCTGGCGAATGTCTGGCATCGCGACACCGGCGAGGGACACTTGTCCGGTGGGTACTTCGGCGAGGACCCCCTCGGGCGCCACGACTGCCGAATCGTGAAGCTCGCGCTTTACCTCCAGGACCACACCAAGGGTGGCGGCCTGCACTTGCGACCAGCCAGTCACCGTATGACCGAGCCAGACCGTATAGCTGAGGTGGCGGTGGCGACTGCGCCAGGGGACGTCGTCGCCTTTGACGTCAGGATATCCCACCGAGGGACCCGTCCCGGACTGTCCGACCAAGCGCTCCGGGCGGTTGCCAAGTTGCCAGCTCCGGGGGGACGCCAGCGGTCCGCAGACTCGTACCGGCGAAGGCTCAATGCTGTGCGTCACCGCCCAGACCGGCTTGCGGTCTACGTGGCCTTCGGAGTGGCAAACGCGCGCTCAGAGCACTTCGCCAAGTGCAACATGAGTCGCCAATTGACGCACCTCCACGACTCGACGACTGAACTGCCGCCTGACCTGAGATCCGGGCTCGAGGCCGCCGGCGTTCGGATTGCCACCCTGTGAGCGTCTGATGCGGCCCGTCAGCGGTGGAGCGCAGTCCATGAAGCGCTCAAGCGAAAAGAGGCAGGTCCCATGGCACCGAAGGTGATGATCGGCGAACGGCCCGTTGGGCCGGGCGAACCGACGTACCTGATCGCCGAGATCGGGATCAATCACAACGGAGACGTCGAAATCGCTCGCGAACTCATGCGCGTGGCTGCGGGGGCCGGATGCGATGCGGTGAAGTTCCAGAAGCGGACGCCCGAGCTGTGCGTACCGACTGACCAGTGGGCGATCCGCCGTGAGACTCCGTGGGGCGTGATGGACTACATCGACTACAAGCGGCGAATCGAATTCGGCGCTGAGGAGTTCGACAAGGTCGACGCATATGCGAGTGAATTGGGCATCGACTGGTTCGCGTCACCTTGGGACGAGCCGTCGGTGGAGTTCCTGCTCCGCTACGACCCGGTCTGTTTCAAGGTCGCGTCGGCTTCGCTGACGGACGGACCGCTGTTGGACCGAGTGGCATCCACGGGTGTTCCGGTGATGCTGTCCACGGGGATGTCAACGCTCGACGAGATCGACGCAGCCGTAACTCGACTGCCGGCGGCGCGATTGCTGCTGGCTCACGCGACATCTGCCTATCCGTGCGCGCCATCGGAGCTCAATCTCCGAATGATCGAGACGCTGTCGACAAGGTACCCGGTTCCGATTGGTTACTCGGGGCACGAGACGGGGTTGCAGACCACTCTGGCAGCCGTCGTTCTCGGGGCCTGCTTCGTTGAGCGTCATGTCACGCTCGACCGCGCCATGTGGGGTACCGATCACTCGGCCAGCCTCGAACCGCCGGGACTTCGACGTCTCGTTCGGGACATCCGTGTGGTCGAGTCCGCGTACGGGGACGGCGTAAAGAAGGTCTACGACAGTGAGCTCAACGCGAGGGCGAAGCTTCGTCGATCACAGTGATCCTCGGTGCATCCCATCGGTGGCGCCAATGATGCACGCCGACGATGTCGAGGCGCATTGAAGAGCGACGAGAGGTCCGTTGGTCACACAATGGATGTGAGTATTCCGGGACACGCCTGCGACTACCAGGGTTCCAACCATTCTCAAGTCGCCCACAAGTTGCGAATCAGACCCCTGATTCAGGAGTGCCCTGCGTCGGTCGATAGCAAGCTTAATGAGGGTGTCCGCACCAGCTCACTCCAGTGACCCCAACGGCACTGGCAGTCTCTTCATCGATCCCGGATCACCTTGGCAGGATGGCCACTGCGAGTCAGTCAACGGCCGCCTTCGGGACGAGCATTTGAACGACAGCTGTTCGACAACCATTTCGAGGGTCTGGGGATCGATGCAGATCGAGCTGCTCAATCGGAAAAAGTGGATGACCCACGTAGAACTCGCCGCTGGGATGGCCGACTACATCGTCAACGTCTACAACCCGGTCCGGCGCCACAGCTCGCTCGCCTACTTTACGCCCGACGAATTCGAAGTGTTGCCTCTGAAGAACGACCAGGTCAGAACTCTCATCAGTGTGGACCACTGGATGAGGCCCAGGTCATGCGGCTCAGCTCACGGGGACCCGGCACCGGTTCCGTCGTCCCAGCTGCCACTCTGTGCACGCACAAGGAACTGGCATCCGTTCCTGACCAACTGCCCGGGATGTGTACGACGAGTCGTTTGCATGGATGACGGTCGCCGAGTGACTTCTCCAGAATCTCCGATGAATTCGGCAACGGAGTAGGGGTGCATCTCAGTAGCGTTCACCGGCACTCCAGGTTGCCCGGTGTCTGGACCGCCGGCAGTGGTGTACACCCCGGCGCCGTGCGGGGAAACTTGAAGCCTATGCAGATGGTGGCGGTCGCGTTGAGATCGGCCGTGTTCACGGCGCGCCTTCGCTCCCATCACCCTGTAATTGTCAATGGACTTACTCGAATACTGGTGACCGGCGGCCAAATCGAATTCGGCGGGGACGTTGTCTTCCGTGCCTTGTCGGCTCGCTCTGAGGTAGGTGCAAGCAGGGGCGGCACCCTGGTCATCGAGGACAACGTCTTCATAAAACAGGGTGTGACGGTGATCGCCACCCACTCCATTCGGATTGGCCACCACACGCTGATTGGTGGGCACACAGGAATCCTGGACTCGAGCTTCCACGCCATCGAAGCCGACCGCGAGCCGGAAACCGGCCCCATCGGAATTGGCTCGAACGTGTGGATAGCCCGGTCCGTCGTAGTCCTCCCCGGAGTGACGATAGGCGACGGGTCGGTAGCGGCGGCTGGATCGATCGTATCGAAAGACATCCCACCCGCCGTTCTGGCGGCAGGTGCTCTGGCAAAGCCGGTCCGAGACCTCGTCATCCCGGACGGCTGGTACCGACCCTGACGTGTCCAAAGTGGCAAATGCTCCGTGAGATGTCTAGTTAGGGCTCACCGGAAGTTTGATGGAGCGATCGTGTAGTTCCAGTCGCCGTGGAAGTCGTGTGGTGTGAGCGGGACGGCGGCGAGTTCCGTCTTGGTCACTTTGGTGCCGGTCTCGTAG
>Ga0075522_10003185_pt1 | contig 11992 bp, 3 predicted proteins | sample NGEPerA_FD_74796 | JGI IMG/M metagenome (GOLD analysis project Ga0075522, IMG submission 74796) | Arctic peat soil microbial communities from the Barrow Environmental Observatory site, Barrow, Alaska, USA - NGEE PermafrostL2-A | ecosystem: Environmental > Terrestrial > Soil > Wetlands > Peat ... | reverse complement strand
TAGTTTGAACTAAGAATTTTAGTTATTCTGCTCAAGTCTTCATCGTCTTTAAACGAGATAATTATTTGTCCACCCTTTTTAGAGTGCTTTAATTCAACGTGAGTACCTAACTTAGTGCCAATAGCAGCCTTTACGCCCTGATGAGCGGCATCACCTAACTGATTAGCTGACTTCTTGAACTCCATAGCAAACTGTTCAGCCTGTCTAACTGACCAATCGTTGCTCAATATACAACGTAGTAATTCATCTTGCTTGCTCTGATTACCCTTTAAGGACAGTATAGCCCTAGCGTGGCCTTCGCTAATCTTACCCTGACCAAGTGCTTCACGGGCAGCATCGGGTAACTGTAGTAATCTGCCTAAATTACTTACTGTGCTGACGGCCTTACCAAGCTTATTAGCAACTTCTTCAAGGCTTAAATTAAATTGGTGTTGTAGGCGATACACCGCTAATGCTTGTTCTAGTGGCGAGAGGTCTACTCTCTGTATATTCTCAATCAGAGCCAGCTCTATTTGCTCCAGTTCCTTCAGGGACCTGACTATTGCGGGTATATCTTTGAGTTTTGCTTGGCCTGCAGCTCGCCATCGTCGCTCGCCGGCGACTATTTTATATCTAGATGCCCCGTTTATATTGCTATCTTTCACGACTATGATTGGCTGCATAACGCCGTGTCGCTCAATAGACGTGGCTAACTCCCTTATGCCCACCTCGTCAAACTGACGCCTGGGTTGGTCTGGGTTGGGATATATATCGGTAATGAGCAAATTTTGTATTCGCAGTTTATCTTCCTCTAGAAGACTTTTGTCCAAATCTTTTGGCATCAAGGCGTCAAAGCCGCGACCAAGTGATGTTTTTGCGCTCATTTTAGTTAAGCCTCTTTTCTAATTCTTTAGCTAGAGCTTTGTAAGCTCGCGCACCCTTACTCCATTTGTCGTGCTCAATGATAGTACGACCAAAGCTAGGAGCTTCTGCTAATTTTACGTTGCGTGGGATTACAGTTGCAAAGACTTTTTCAGAGAAGTATTTCTCTAGCTCTTTCTTTACTTGCTCCGATAATGATGTCCGACTGTCATAAAGAGTTACAACCACCCCTAATATGTTCAAGTTTGGATTTAAGGCTTTGCGAACTTCTTGAATTACGCTTAGTAATTGACTGAGTCCTTCTAGGGCGTAATACTCTGCCTGGACTGGGATTAAGACACTGTCAGCGGACGTAAGAGCATTAATGGTCAAAAGGCCGAGCGATGGTGGGCAGTCAATTAAAATATATTCATACTCGAGCTTATCTAAAACTTGCTTTAACTTTAGCTCCCTATGCTCAAGACCGACCAGTTCTACCTCAGCCCCGGCTAATTGTGCGTTTGCTGGTAGCACATTAAGATTTTTATCCGGAAGAGTTTGGATGACCTTTGTAGCCTCGGCTCGAGAAAACAGTACGTCGTACAATGTTTTGTCTAGTTCTTGTTTATTTATGCCCAGGCCGCTGGTCGAATTTCCTTGAGGATCTAAGTCGCAGATTAGGACACTCCTGCCGGCTTTAGCTAAATAGGCGGCCAGGTTTAGAGTGGTAGTGGTTTTGCCCACCCCTCCTTTTTGATTGAGAACTGCAATTATATTTTTAGCCATTTTTATTAGTCCCGTATAACTTTAGATTAACAGAATTAGATAGCAGCGTAAACATCGGCGCGGAGAGACGTAGAGCAACTGGTGGGCGGTCTAGCTACAGATAGAGCTGGACCGTCTCAAAAGCCATGGACGCCGGGAAGATTAGGATGCTTAAGGGCAATGTCGATGAGGCTGATTAGTTACCTATTTTAATCGGGAAAGAACCTGAGCCGGCAGTACAAGAACTACCCACGCCGCCAATACACGTCCCGCCGTTAATGCGAATTTCAAGCCTAGAGGTGGTAAAACCAACCGTTGACGAATAGAGCCCGTAAATGCCGCTGCCTCCGGGGTCCGTAGATTTAGCACGCAGATAGTATGTGGTATTAGGAGCGAACACCCCCGGGTTCACTGTATATATGCCCATTGTGGAGTTTTCTTCAATGAAATTACCTACATAAGCTAGATTAGAGTCGGCATCTTGACCATCCCAGCCAGTTTGGCTCGACGTCTGGTCAAAGATGCCACCGCCACTTGGGCACGGCCAACTATTCGTGGGGCACCATTCAACTACATACTGAATGTAGTCATTTTCATCATCAGAGCTTTTTAGCTGAATAATAGGGGTGGTCGAAACGTTAGTATTGCCGTTGGTGGGACGATAAAAAGTAGGCGGATGGGGTGCAGATGTATAGGCCAGCAGTGTTGGATAGGTACAAACTACACTAGTGATGCCATTTGAACATGAAGTCTGTTCGGTACCTGATGTATCGAGTATTTGTTGTCTAAAGATAGCATTCAAATTAACACTTGAACCGGCAGATACGCTTGCCCCGTAGTCATAAGCCCTAAAGTAATAAGATGTACCGATAGTGGCACCATTATTTTGGATAGTGAAATCATATTCTGATACGCTGCCGCCGGCTGGGTTATCCGTTGAGGCTGACGTACCATTTTCTACCACCCTCCCCTGCGCTGTAGCTCCCGTAAGCGTGGTGGATGACACTAAGGCATCATCAGTCGCCCCACCATTAGCATACCTCCATATAGAACCGCCAGCTTGCGCGCCCACATCTGTCCAGGTACAAGAGGTAGAATCCGGACAGCCAGCACCGCTACTATACTGCAGCTTTTTCCGGCTCCCTGATCCTGTCCCGCCAGATAGCTCAGCAATAGCCAGCCTAATTCTTACAATGTTATTAGGCTTTACTGTTGGTTGAGTATCTTGAGCGGCTAATGGACTAGCGGGATTCCCAGTGGCAGATTCATCATCATAAACGCGCCAGTTCTGAGACCAAGCAGAGTAGGGCTTATAGGCGAACTGGAAGGCTCTCTGGGCATGATAGGTGTTGGTGCTACAGCCAGAAGTGGTACTGGTAACCGTTGTGGCGATTGTTGTTGTAAGCAAAGAGGTCGTCCAGGCAGAGCCAGTGTATGTTCTCATCCGAAGCCGGCAGTCCCTATCATCAGTAGCGTTTATCATAATGTCAGAATTAGGCGAGGCCTCTAAGTCCTCATTATTAATAACGTCACTTGAACCACCTGTCATGTTAGCCCAGGCTACAAAACCGCCAGCTTGCGTCCAGCTATTACTGGTACTCACGTATGTAGAAGTTCCCGTACCGTTGTTGGCTGCAACAAAGATAGCCTTTGGGGTACCGCTGTTTGATTTAAGCCATGCCGTATTTATCATTTCGGCTGTGTTTTGGCCGGCAGTAGTTAAATTCGTCCCTGCCGTCCACCCCACTGTTGAGCCGTCCGTTTTCCAAATATATTCATGAACCGTTCTCGGATTAGATGTACCGTACGTCACTATTGCAGACATCCTATTGCTCGTAGAGTCAGCTCCCACTCTTACCCAGGCTCCCCCCGGAGTAGCGAGCGCTTGAACAGTGCTCTCTGACCCCCATCCACTGCCCGTGGATGTTCTGTAAACTAAGTTAAACGGAGAGGTATTACGGGCATAAACAATCATCTCTGTGCCTGACACGCTTTCCCAGCCAATATCAAACGGTCTGGCCGCAATTGTGGAGCCAGCATCTGTCGCTACTACCAGGCGGTCGGTCGTGGACCACGCCGAACCATCCCACTTAGTTACGAGAATGTCACTGTTAGCATCTTCTACTGCTAAAAGCATTTGGTTAGAGCGCTTATCGCCAAACTGAGTTCCATATGGTATTAATTTAACCCAGCGCGGCAGGCCGCTTAAGGAGGTGGTCCCATCTGTCAGCTGAATACCATTTGTATGGGTTGAGGTATCCGGGGCACAATTACTAACTGGACCCCAGCTTGTGCCGTCCCAAATACAGTAATAAAGCCAGCCTGTGGCATTGTTAGCATAAACCACCATCCCCCTGCCTGATAGCTGCTCATAGCCGATATCAAACACTTGGTTGACTGTATTAGTGGCAATAACTGAAGTACTCCATTTATTAGTATATGAGCCGGTTGAGCTGCAACCGTTAATGCAAGTGGCGATATCTAGAGTGCCGTTGGCTTTCTGGTGCCCAATTAAATTTTCTTGTCTGGTTGGGGCGGCTTTGTTAACCATATATTGTATAGCAGAGGCGCTATTGCGGGCAGTGCTTAACTGACTACCAAGCGTTGAGGGGTAAGTATAGGTTCTACCGTAAATACGCCCTGAGGAGGTGGTAGTCGCATAGGTTATTACGCCGTTATTGCTGGTAAATGCTTGTACGGAATTAAAGTAGTAGACAAAGCCTAGCGCTAATAGCAACAAGCTTATTAGCGGGATATAGATTTTTTTTCTGAATGTTTTTTTTCTGGCGATTGCCATAACCTTCTTATTTTAGCAAAGAAGCTTGCTGATAGCTGTAATTAAGAGAGCTTTTACCATTGATAATCGTTAAAGAAACACTGAGATGCTTGTGCTTAACAATTCCTTGGGCTATTTTAAATAGTAATGAGCGAGGATTTAAGAAGCCGTTACCGACGAGATTATACTAATGAGCCCATAAGACAGCGGCCGGCTGCGCCAAAACCAGCGCTTAATGAAACTGTGAAGCCAATCCCGGCGGCTGCGCCACCTTCAGATACTAAGGCGGAAACCCCTCTTGTTCTACCCTTGTCTACCATCACCGAACCCGCCGCGCCTAAGCACCCACGTAAACATAAGCGCCGGCCGTCAGTTTCAAAAAAACTACTTATAACTCTAGCTCTACTACTTATCGTTGCCAGCGGCGCTGGTGTTGGTTATTATAAATTTCATAAAGACCAAACTTCTGGTAACCAGGCATATTTTCCCCCATCAATCATAAGCCAAGTAAGCATCCCGCTTTATTACCCCATTAATTTACCTTCTGGATACAAAGTAAACAATGACTACAAGGTACTACAGCAAAATGTCGTTTATTACTCTATAAAAGACGCAGCGGCCAATAGGTACGCAGTAACTATTCAGCCGCTACCTACCAGTTTCGACTTTAATCAATTTAAGGGTAAGTTCCTCAAGCCTGATGAATTTAGCACTACCATAGGCTCGGCCCTCGTTGGAACAGCCGGTGCAAATCTAATAGCTAGTATAAGAACCGACGACAATTCCTGGGTTATCATTAATGCCTCCAATACCAATACTCAAACTCAGCTAGAAACTATTGTCCGCTCACTGCACAAATCTAAGTAATCTGGACTAGTCGCGGATGCCATCACCGCCGGTATTAACGCCACTCCACTGGATAAAGTCTAGGTAGCACGTCCTAGCAACAGCAGAGCTTGGGAAGCAGGTAGCCGTTGGCCCTAGACCAGTAGCGGTGAATGCAGTGGCAGTAGAGTTTGTAGTAGTTGTGCCATTAACAGTTGAGGTGAAGGTTATGCTACTAGTGGAATTGACGTGTATTTCAACTTCTGCCCAGGTGTTAGCCGCCAAAGTAGTGGCCGTAGCACAAGTGGAGTTAAAGCAGTATTGTAAGTTACCGCCGGTAAATTGCCAATATGCTCCTATGGTTGGAGCAGTGCTGGTAGTCTGGCTGGTCCAGCCGATTCTAAAGATTGCGAGTGTGCTATCTGCCGCAAAGGATGCCTTAAACGTATCACCGGCATCTAGTATTGTATTAGGTGAACCCAAGCCGGTGGAAGCACTGCCTCCTTGTGTCATTATGCATCCGTTACTAGTAGCGCCTCCTGTGGTCAATTTTAGGAATCCAGGATGGTCATGAGTAGCAGTAAGAGTGTTGTTATAGGTTTCAGTACAAGAAGTTAAGTGCGTAACATTCCAACCTAGAGCACCCACCCCAGTTATATCGGCAGTTGTGGTGGTGTTGGCGGTACCACCCAAGAATTCATCTTCAAAGACGTAGGAACTCTGAATCGCATTTATCTGACAGTTGTTCCAAGTTCCATTTACACCGCATCTAAATATATTCATGCTTGGGTCATAGAACATTGCGCCATCAACCTCTGTAGGATTACCGTTAGCACTGGAGTCATAGTTATCAAGCACAAGTATTATCGGATTCGACTGGTGAGAAGTACTACCGTTGCCTATCACTACCTCGTTGTTGGTTGTGTCTGTGGACAGATAGCCAATCCCCGATGAATCCTGCACTGTTAGTGCGCCAGTACTGTCTACGTCAAACAGGCTAGCACCAAGGCCACTGCCGGTGCCCGCTCGGATATTGAATAGGTCAGTTACCGCGCCGGCGTTATCGCCCTGGATATCCAATGAGCCGCGGGTGGTGTCTAGTTTAATTTCTGCTGTGGTTCCACCTGTGCTGGCTGTATATGCTTGTTGTAAAGTGGTATTTACTTGCACTAAATCGGTCCAGGCGGCACTAGAGCCTTCGCAGCCGCGCAGTTTGTTGGTGCTGGTGTTATAGACAATCGCGCCGGCTACACAAGTTGGGTCGCTGCTGGCCTGACCCAGCCTTACGGTGCTTGAGCCGCTTACTTGAACCTGGCCTGAACCAGAGGTCAAAATCAAATCTGAGCTGGTGGCACTTTGCAGGGTCAAGGTACCAGTGGTGGTACGTACTAACGAGTTAGCATCACCGGTTATATTAACGGATGCGCCTGTTCCCGAAACAACCGTAATTGCACCTGCGCCCGCACCAACTGCAACCGTACCTGAACTAGCGGTGTAGTTAGCGGTGGTTGTAGCAGTATCGTAGTAAATTAAAGCGTAGTTAGTGCTACCAGCGTTTTCGTATATCCTAAGCTGCCTGTTTAGGCTGTCAACAACCATGATATTGGCACCAGCGGCGTTTTGGACTTGGAAGGCATTGGTTGAATCGCTTTGATTCTTAAATGTAGCCGGTTGGTTGAAAACCCCTTCTAGGCTGATGACACCTTCTCTATATGGAGTCGACACGGAGGCTTGTTCAATCTTAACGGCGTCAAGGAAGTAAGTGTGTCCGGTTGAGCCGCTTTGGCTTATGTAAATGTAAGGTGTGCCTGAATTGCTGCCAGGTGAAGTGAATGTACATGAGTATCTTGTCCAGCCGCCCGTTACAACGGTGTTGGAATTTAGCGTACAGGTAGTGTTTGCTTCACCCGCAAAGGCACCTGTATTTGAATAGCCCGCCTTAAGGTCGGTCATTGTACTGGAGTTAAGCTTGGCAAAGAAACTCAGAGTATAGGCAGTAGTGGTGTTTAGAGTTAGGTTGTAGGTAGTTCCGGCATCTGTAGAAGTACCGCTAGTCGCAACTTGCAGGGAGCCTAGACCTAAGTACTGCTGTGTTGTTACTCGGCTGACAGCAGATGTGCCTAAGGAGTTCTTATTTACCCAGCCGGTGCTGTTGACCTCAAGGCCGCCGTTGGTTATAAGGTTGGCCGCATCACTGGTTGTATCGAAGTTTAGAAGTTGAGCACCAGCCTGATTTTGAATCTGGAAGGCATTGGCTGAGTTACTTGAATTCTGCAAGCTAACAGCTCCGTTGTCGCCAAGAGTCACTACAGCGGTGCCGTTATCCTGGAAGACAGCTATTGAATTGGCACCGCTTGAGTTATTAACAGTTAGAGCCACACCGGTTGAGTTGGTCAGAGTAGTAGTGCCATTGACGACACTGAAAGTCTTACCGCTGGAGACACTAGTGTTGGCGCCAAGGGCTACACCGCTGGTACCACCCGTAATCGTAGTCAGGCTGGCGCCGTTAGTAGAACCAACTGTAGTGGCATGGTCGGTAGCATTATTGCCAAAGGTACAGTTGCCAGTACCGCAGTTAACGGCAACTGAAGTAGCGCCAGTGCTGTTACCGATTATGATAGTGTCGGCAAAGCTGCTTGTACCGATGTTTATATTGCCCGCGCCAACAGTTTGAAGTGCTGCTGTTGTACCACCCTGCAAAGTCAGGGTATTAACAGAACCTACCGACACGCTAAGGTCAGTATTGGCGGTTAGTGCTGTCGATGTCCCCACCGAAACAGTGCCACTTCCACCTTGGATGGTTAGTGTGCCATTAGCGGTTGACCATGTAGCAGCTTGGTTTGATGTAAGAGTCAAGGCTCCGCCCGATGTTGTGAAGTCTGATGCACCGTTGGCGTGGAATGAAACCGTACCCGTTGTCTGAGAAACGTTACCAGTAAACGTACTGGCCGAGTTAGATAGCTGAAGCTGAGACGCACCGCCTTGGATTATGACTATGCTACCTGAGTTGGAGTTTCCACTTCCGCCCGTACCACCCACATTTATAGTCTGAGCTGCGCCGGTTGAGGTAGCAAGATTAAGGGTAGTTGTGCTAGAGGTCGAGCCAGTCTTACCAATGTTAACAGTATTGGCAACAGCGTTGTTGGCAATGTTTATATTACCAGTTCCCTGGTTTAGGATGTTTAGCGCGCCGGTTCCTGCATTAAGAGTAGTGGCGCTGGCACCGTTAGTAGAGCCAAGGGTGACAGTTTTTACGCCCGCCCCGTTACCAAATGTCAGTGCTTGCGTAGCGGTACCGTTGCCTATATCAATGTTGCCTGTTTGACCGCTGCCGCCGATAGCTATAGTGCCGGCAACCAAAGAACTACCAACTGCAATTGTGCCGCCGGCGCTACCATCCAGCGTAAAGTTGCCTGTACCAAACTTTATATTGACAGCACTGCTAGTAGCCGTGTTACCGATATTCACTGTTTGAATTATGTTGTTATTACCGATGCCAATGTTGCCGCTAACCAGATTCTGGATGTTTATGCCGCCTGTTCCTTGAGTATTAAGATTTAGGGCACCTGTTCCGCTTTGGATGGTCACAGCGTGAGCACCATTTATACTCGTATTACCCACTGTTACATCTGTAGCGTTCATAGATCCAAGACTTAACGTAGCCACACTGTCTACTATAGGTGTCTGCAGACTTGTATTAATTTGGCCTGTACCGCTGATGCGGAAACTAGCCGTCTGGTCGGCTGCACTTTGATTTTGGATATAACCGGTACCATTCGCGGCTGCTGAATACCCTGTACATATATTATTGTCAGTACAGATGTTAGAGTTGGCGGTGACTGCTGGGATACTAAGCGTATAGTTGCCGCCGTTGGGTGAATCGGGGCCCTTCAGGAATAGTGTGCCAGTACCGCTGCTGCCCTTGAAAGCTATCTGGCCATCAAAGCTGTTTGAAGTGCCTAAGACCACTTGATTACTCGAAGCATCAACGGTAAATATGTTGTTGCCGCCGGCGTTTTGAACTTGGAAGGCAGTTGAGTTTGAGCCAAATGAGCGCTGCGAAACTTGTCCGGTAGAGCTAACATAGAAGACGGGTTGGTGAATTTCATAGGCTATGCCAGGGTTAATCGATACTAACTGGGATACACTGCCAGTCATTTGAGTACCGCTGGTAAAGGCGGTGATGGTTTCTTTCTGCCCTGTCGAGAAGATAAGCTCCATACCCACCATAGCGCTAGTCCAAGTTGTCCCGACGCCGTGGATAACAGTTCCCGCCGAGCCCGAACCGTTATCCTGATAGGCAGTACCTGTGTTGTAGTAAAGCGGGCTAACGCTGAAAGTATTGCTTGGCGAACTAGTGCCAATGCCCACAAAGCCATTGGTTGTGTCGACCGTTAAGGCTGATGAACCGCTGGCATTTTGAACTTGCAGTGCTGTAGTGGTTGACGCACCCTTGACCAATACTCCCTTAGTACCGCTTTGCAATGTTGTTTGCGATGCACCCTGGATTGAGCCAATTGTAGTATTGGTAACGCTTGAACCTGTAGCATTAGTGCCGATATTTATGGACTGGGTAAAGGCGCCTGTAGTATTTCCTATTGTTATGGCGCCAGCCGCGGTACCGTTATTGCCAGTTGTTAGGCTAATGCCATTTGTCTGACCACCGACAAGACTCAAGGCTGATGTTAGCGAGCTATTTCCAAGAGTAACACCGGTAGTGTTAGTTGTGCCGCTAGTTCCAGTGCCTAAACTCAAAGTACCGCTAATGGCGTCTACTGAAGGCGTTGACAATGAAGTGTTGATACGGCCAGTGCCGTTAACCCTAAAGTCGGCTGTTTGATCCACGGCTGTTTGATTTTGAATATAGCTGTTGGCAGTACCTATAAGGAATCCGCAGTTAGTAGAGCTTTGAATACACACCGTACCGTTCTCGTCGGGTAGGTTTATAGTCTTGCTGGTGGTGGTGGCTGCGTTAACGCTCAGGGTTGTAGTCAGGCTGTTGGTAGTGTTATTGAATACAATTTTGCCGCTAGCACCCGAGCCACCCGATGTTCCTAAGACTACCTGATTGCCGGTGGTATCAACCGTAAAGACATTCAAGCCAGTGGTTGAAGCCTGAACTTGGAAAGCCGTTGCCGAGTTTGAGAATGTTCTAATGTTAAAGCCGCCGTTAGCCACATTGGCAACGGTGGCACCAGCTTGCAAATAAACAGTTGTGTTAACGTTTGAGTTAGAAGACGCGCCGCCCGTACCACCTATATTAACTGTCTGGGTATTACCGGCTGCGGTAGCGATATTTACCGTTGAGGTGTTGCCGCTACTGCCGCCGCTAGTACCAGTCTTGCCTATATTTATAGTAGTTAGGTTAACGGCGTTATTACCAAGACTAATGGTTGCACTAGCTGCCGTCTGAACCGTAAAGCCTGTAGTATTGGCCGTATTACCGACAGTTACACCCGTGGCATTGGTGTTACCCAGTAGCAGGTTAAACGTTGCCGCACTGTCTACACTGGCAGCCGAGCCTCCACTGAATGTTAAGCCGGTGTTAGTGAAAGTGTTGCCGTCGTAGGTGCCGCTAGCGCTAACGTTTCCGGCTGCATCAACGCTGAATTTAGATGTTGGCGAGGAGCCCGACTGTAAGTCTATTAGATTGCCAGCCGCACTTGCGTTGGTGTTGCTGGCGAATATCAAGGCCTTACCACTGGCCGCATTGCCGCCAGTTGTAACAATTAGTGTTGAGCCAGTGTTAGCGCTGTTATCAAGTTTAATTACACCTCCAGTAGTAGGAGTGGAGTTATTGTTAGTAAACGTATATAAGCTGTTGCCCGCTGATATAGATGCGGCTGAAGTGTCAGCTGCATTCTTACCTAGGTAGGCGGTACTACCAGTGGCTGGAGCGTAATTACTACAGGCTGTAGACAGAGTACCGTTTGTACATACGGTATCATTAGCCGTTATCGCTGGAAGAGACAGTGTATAGTTGCCTGCATTTGGTGCATTTGGCCCGGCTAAGAATAATGTACCGCTGCCGCCAGTTGACCCCTTAAAGGCGATTGTGCCGGTGGCGCTACCAGTTGTGCCAAGAACAATTTGCTTGTTTGTAGTATCTACAGCAAAAACGCTATAGGCGGTAGAGCTAGCATTTTGAACCTGGAAAGCCGTAGTTGAATTTGTATAAGCCGCCAAGGTTACACCGGCGTTGGCGAAACTTGTAGCCACGGCCCCAGCTTGAATAGTAACGACTGTGGAAGCGTGAGAGCTAGAGCTGCTAGTGCCGGTACCGCCGATATTTACGGTCTGAGCTGCACCCGTAGAAGAACCTATCGTTACTGTGCCAGATGAGGCTGTGCTGCCCGTCTTACCTATTAATACTGTGCCCGCAACATTTGCGGTACCAATACTTATTGTTCCGCTAGCCCCGGTTTGCAGACTGATTGCGCTGGCTCCCGTGCCTCCCTGGATAGTGGTAGCGCTGCTACCAAGCAAATTACCAATCGCGACAGTATCAGTAGAGCTAGCTGTAGCGTTATTGCCTATATTGATAGTCTGAGCAACAGCGTCAGCTATATTACCAAGCTGCAATGTTTGAGCAACATTAGCTGTTCCTATATTTATGCCACCCGAGCCGCCTTGGACGCTAGTGGTACTGCTGCCGTTTGTAGAGCCGAGCGTGGTGGTGTGGTTAGAAGCACCAGTACCGATATTTAAGTCCTGCCCGCTGGAAGCATTCACTGAAGCCGCACTGGCGGCGCCAAAAGTAATTGACGAACTATTTAGTGTGTTACC
>Ga0075522_10003184_pt1 | contig 11994 bp, 11 predicted proteins | sample NGEPerA_FD_74796 | JGI IMG/M metagenome (GOLD analysis project Ga0075522, IMG submission 74796) | Arctic peat soil microbial communities from the Barrow Environmental Observatory site, Barrow, Alaska, USA - NGEE PermafrostL2-A | ecosystem: Environmental > Terrestrial > Soil > Wetlands > Peat ... | reverse complement strand
CCGTGAATGGCATCAGCCCCGGACCTTTCGCGACCGAGATGAACACGCCGATTCTGCAGAATCCGGAACTGAACGCGCAGTTCATCTCGAAGATTCCGGTGGGCCGTTGGGGCAAGGTGGAAGAGATCGGGGCGCTCGCGGCTTTCCTTTGCAGCGAAGACGCGGGCTTTATTACCGGCACCGATGTCCTGATCGACGGAGGCTGGTGTGCGATGTAAGATCGCGCTTCTCGCGGTCTGCGCCATCGTCGGCGTTTCCTGCAATCGGCAGAAGCAGCGCCGCATCGCGGTGATTCCCAAGGGCACGGCGCATGTGTTCTGGCAATCGGTGCACGCGGGCGCAACAGCGGCGGGACAGGACTTCCACGAAGAAATTCTATGGGACGGCCCCCCCAACGAGACCGATTACAGCCGGCAGCTTGAGATCTTCGATTCGATGCTGAACCGTCATGTGGACGGTATCGTGGTGGCCGCGGCCGACCGCACTACTCTCGATGCCTCGCTCGACCGCGCGGCGCGTGAGAATGTGCCCGTCGTCGTGTTCGATTCGGGCGTGGATTCCACTAATTACGTGACGTTCGTCGCAACCAATAACTTTGAAGCAGGCCAGATGGGCGCGCGCAAACTGGGGGAGTTGCTGAAAGGCAACGGAACCGTTGCCATGATCGAGCACGCGCCGGGAAGCGCGTCGACGATGGACCGCGAACGCGGCTTCAAGGACGCGCTGTCGAAGGAGTTTCCGAGTATTCAGATTGTAGCCGAACAATACAGCATGTCGGATCGGGCCAAGGGGATGGCTGCGACGGAGAACATTCTCACGTCCCATCCGAAGCTGGATGGGTTATTCGCGTCTTCGGAACCCAGTTCGGTGGGCGCGGCGCAGGCGCTCAAATCGGCGGGCCTGGCGGGGAAGATTCGCTTCGTGGCTTTCGATTCGAGCGAGGGACTGGTGGAGGATCTTGGCGCGGGAGTGATCGATGCTCTGGTCGCGCAGGATCCTTTCAAAATCGGCTATGAAGGCGTGCGGGCGGTCACCGAAAAACTGGACGGCAAGACCCCTCCGAAGAAAATGGATCTCAGCGCCAGAGTGATTGTCAGGGCGGATCTGGATAAACCCGAGATTAAGCAGTTGCTGCACCCCGATATGGCTAAGTACCTGGGGAAGTAACAGGAGCCGTTTTCAGCGCCTCCTGCAAGGCATCTATCGCTTCGCCGCACTGAGCGCCGGTTACATCGTAGTGAGTCACCGCGCGCATCAGCCTGTCGTTAACGCCGTTCATCAGCACGCCACGCCGCTTCAGCGCGGCGCTGATTTCCCGCGGCGGCCTTAAGGTCCCGGAGACATCGAAGATCACGATATTGGTTTCAACGGGAAAGACCTTCACTCCGTCGAGCGCCTGCAAACGGCCGGCCAGATGTCGGGCGTTCGCGTGATCGGCCGCGAGCCCTTTCGGACTTTCCTCGATTGCGATCAGACCCGCGGCGGCTAAGATCCCCGCCTGCCGCATGCCCCCGCCAAGACGCTTGCGATAGAGCCGCCCCTTGTCGATCAGTCTGCGCGGTCCCGCGAGGATCGAACCCACCGGAGCACCCAAAGCTTTCGACAGACAGAACATCACGGTGTCGACTTTGGCAACGATGTCTTTCACCGGACATCCCGCGGCCTCGGCAGCATTGAAAACACGCGCGCCATCCATGTGAACGGGAATGCCCCGCTCGTGGGCGCGGTCGCAGATCACGTCTATCGCTTCCTGAGGATAAACGCGGCCGCCCGCCATGTTGTGGGTGTTCTCGATTTCGATCGCGCCGGTGGGCGCGGAATGCGGTCCGGGCGGCTTCACGGCGTGTTGGATGCGATCCCAGTTCAGGATGCCGTCGTCGGTTGGGACGGCGCGCACCAGACAACCGGCGAACCAGGCAAGCATCGACAACTCCCAGTCCAGAAGGTGCGCGCGGGAATCGCAGACCACCTCCTGTCCGTGTTCGGTGAGTAGTTTGAGTCCGATCGTATTCCCCATTGTGCCGGTCGGGACGAACAGGGCTGCTTCCTTGCCGACTATTTCGGCGGCGCGCCGTTCAAGGCGGTTGACAGTCGGGTCTTCGGCGTAAACGTCGTCTCCGACTTCAGCTTCAAACATGGCGCGCCGCATGGCCGGCGTAGGCTTCGTGACAGTATCGCTGCGCAGATCGATCATGCGGCTAAAAATTCCTGAAAGATTTCATTTGAAACCATAATTCCACGCGGCGTGAGGCGGAGCCGTTCGCCGTGACGCTCCATCGCTCCGGCGCTGAGAAAGCGGCGGAACGCGGGGCCGAACCGCTGCCAGTCCGAAGCGTCGGGCTCCACGCCTTCGGTGAGGCGCAGTCCCACGAAGAACTTTTCTTCAACCGGATCCGATGCGCTCTCGACGCGCGCACCGCCCGTGACGTATTCGCCCGCGGTTTCGGCATTCTGCCAACGGGTTGTTCCGCTGAAAGAGTGAGCATCGGCGCCGAACCCGATGTACGGTTCACGACGCCAGTACTTCAGATTGTGAATCGATTCCGCGCCCGGTTTTGCGAAGTTTGAAATCTCGTAACGGTGAATGCCGGCGCAATCGAGTGCCTCCGCCGCGGTCTCGTAGAAAGAAGCGATCAGATCGTCGGGCGGAACATCGAACGCGCCATAGCGTTTGCCGCCGAGCAGAATCTCCGAGCCGAGCCGGCTGTCGTCGTCCACTTCGAGCATGTAAACCGAGACGTGCGGCACGTCGAGGCGAATAACGGCATCGAGGGACTCGCGCCAGCTCGCGGCGGTTTGCCCCGGAAGCCCCGCGATCAGATCGAGATTGATATTGTCGATTCCCCGGTTTCTGAGCAGCGCGAGATCCCGCTCGACGGTTGCGGCATCGTGCCTGCGCCCCGTGCGCGCCAGTTCGGATTTCACGAACGACTGTACACCAAGGCTGACGCGGTCGATGCCCGCCCGCTGCCATGCCTCAACCTTGCCGGGCGTCAGCGAACCGGGCGCGGCTTCCATGGTGGCTTCGCGCCAGGGACGTCCCGGCAGCGGCGCGAGCAAACGTTCAACCGCCGCGGGTTCCATGGCGCTGGGCGTGCCGCCGCCGATGTACAACGTATCGGGTGTCCATTGCCATTCATGTGCCGCAAATTCCGCCAGCAAAGTATCCGTGTATCGCGCCTCAAGTTCCTTCGGCTGAACGCCGGACGCGAAGTTACAGTAGGTGCACTTCTGCGCACAGAACGGCCACGAGATGTAAATGCCGGACACGATTCATTATCGGAAACGGTTTCGCGCGGCTATCGGACCTGTGGAACGCGGGCTGCCGGAAGGCAGACATCGTCGCACCGCCCTGGACTTGCGGCGGGAGTCGTCATAAACTGTAGTTCAATGGCTGTGAACAAACTTCTCTGCGCCCTTGCGATAGCCACCACGCTCATCGCGGCTGAAAACAAAACGATTTCGGAAAAGCACGCGCCCGGAACGAATTACAACATCCTCTTGTGGGATGAGGGCAAGGTGCCGCTTGCCAAGGGAGACGGGCCTCTCGACGTTCCGTTCCTTACCGTTTTCCAACCTCCGGAAGGGAAACGTAACGGCGGCGCGGTGGTGGTCGGGCCGGGCGGTTCAAACATCATGCTGATGTATGGAGCGGAGGGCGCGGACATCGCCGAGCGCTATAACGATTGGGGCGTGACCGCATTCGTCCTCACGTATCGCCTGTCGCCGCGCTATGGGCAGGACGCCCGCGTGCTCGACGCGCAAAGGGCCGTCCGACTGGTGCGCGCGCGCGCCGGGGAGTTCAAGCTGGATACGAAACGCATCGGGTATATCGGGTTCTCAGCCGGCTCAACGCTGGGCCGCAATTTTGTCGACGTCGCCGGGCCGGGAGACCCGAATGCGCCCGATCCGGTGGACCGCCTGAGTTCACGGCCGGACTATCTGGGCCTGGTCTACGGGCCTGGCCGCGGCGGCAAGACCGAATCGCTCAAGGACTTTCCGCCGACGTTTCTGATGTGCGCGGCGGGCGATGCGGGGAACGCCAACGGCTCGGCGCAGCTGTTTATCGACCTCAATAAGGCCGGCGCCGTGGCTGAAATTCACGTTTATCAAAAAGGCCATCACGGATTCGGCGACGGCTTTGCGAGCGGCACATATTCGGACTGGATGGGCCGGCTGGAACATTTCCTAAAGCAGGGCGGTTTCATTCCCGGAGGCCGGGAATAAGTGCGCAGGATTGCGATTGTCGGCGCCGCGCTCGGCGCGCTGGCGCTCTTCGGAGCCACCATCTTCGGAGCCACCAATGGAGTTCAGCCCCCCGTTAACGAAGGCTATGGCGAGTTTGTGTATGTCCCCGCGGGTCCTTTCAAGATGGGAGATAACGTTGGCGACGGCCTTCCTCGCGAGCGCCCGGTGCATACCGTCGATCTCGATGCCTTTTACATCGCGAAGTACGAGACCACGAATGGCGAGTGGCGGAAGTTTCGCGACGACGCCGGCTATGACGATGTGAAGTATTGGCCCGGTGGACGTGTGGTCCCCAAAGATCAGGTGCCGTACTGGACGCAGGCGAATAATCACGGCGGCGGAACGCCGAACAGCGACGACTATCCGGTGCTGGGCGTGAACTGGGATTCGGCCGTCGCGTATTGCAACTGGGTGAGCGCGAAGACGGGCAAGAAGTATCGATTGCCGACCGAAGCGGAATGGGAGAAGGCGGCTCGCGGCACGGATCAGCGGCGGTATCCCTGGGGCAATGAGATCGAACGTTCCGATGCGAACTATGTCGGTTCCGAGACTTTCGATACCGGCATGAAGGTGGGGTCTTTCCCGAAAGGCGTATCGCCGTATGGTGTGTACGATATGGCGGGGAACGTCTGGGAATGGTGTTCGGACTGGTATCAGCGCGATTATTATTCGGTTTCACCGAAGAAGAATCCGAAGGGTCCGGCAACGGGCGCGTACCGCGTGGTGCGTGGCGGCTCGTTCTTCGTGGAAGCTTTCGACCTGCGGACTTACGGAAGGGGCGCGGCGTGGCCGTCTTTCCAGTCCCATCGCATGATTGGTTTTCGCGCGGCGCGGGAGCCTTAGTAACCGCTTAATCCTCACGGAGGGCGGCGTTGGGATCGATTGAGGTGGCGCGGCGGGCAGGCAGGTAGCAGGCGGCGGCGCCGATCAGGATCAGCAGGATTGGGCCTGCCACGAAGGCCGCGGGGTCGTTCGACCTGACGCCGAACAACAGGCTTTCGATGTAGTGCTTCAAGGCCCATGCGCCCGCGATTCCGCCCATGCATCCGATGGCAATGAGGCCCATGCCTCCGGACATTACGGTGCGGAGGACATCGGCCGGGCGCGCGCCGAGTGCCATGCGGATGCCGAATTCGCGTGTTCGGTGGCCGACGGCGTAAGAGATTACACCGAAGATACCGACTCCGGTCAACATCAACGCAACCGCTGCGAACGTCCCCAACAGGCCGGTATACAGGCGAGGTTCGGCGAGCGAATCGGAAACGCGGCCTTCCATGGTTTGCACATCGGCAACGGGCTGGTCGGGCGAGGCTTCGTGGACAGCCCCGCGCAGGGCCGCTGCGATATTTGCGGGGTTCCCGTGCGTGCGGACGACCAGCATGGCGCCGATCGCCGGGCCGATATATTGCACATACGGCTCATAGAACTCGGGCACCGCGGGAGCGCTCAGGTAATGGCTGTGGATGTCGGCAACCACGCCGACAACTGTAAGGTCACGACCGATGCGGCGACCCATGGGATTGAGGCCGGGCCAATACCTGCGGGCGAAAGCCTCATTGACGATCGCCACCTGCGACCCTGCTCCGTCATCCAGCGGGGTGAACATGCGTCCCAGTTTCAGCGCGATTCCCATCGTCGGGAAATAATCCGCGCTCACCGATTTGAACTCAGCCTGAATCTCCTGGCCGGGGTGTTCCGGGAGTTCGATATTGAGCGAGACGTTCACGGTTCCCATCGGGATCGCCGTCGCGAAGCCCGCGGATTCGATGCCTGACAGCTGTTGCACGTTCGTAAGAATGCCCGTCAGTCTGCGGGTTAATGCGGCTTTGTCCCTGGAGGCCTGAACTCCCTCGGGAATCATGGCGGTCAAAACGTGGTCGCGGCGGAAGCCCGGGTCCACAGCGGCCAACGCGATAAAGCTGCGGATGAGAAGACCGGCTCCGATCAGCAATGTCAGTGAAAGCGTAATCTCCGAGACGACCAGCGCACCGCGCCATCGGGTGCGCGCGGTACTCCGTGTCTGCAGACGGAATCGCGAGAGTACGATGGCGGGGCCGAGCCCGAACAGGACGGCGGTGCCGGTGGTGACGACCAAGGTAAAGGCGAGAACCAGGTAATCGATCTCGGTTCGGCCCAACGTTGCGGGCAACGCGGCCGCGAGCGCGCGATTGCCCGCCCAGGCCAGCAGCACGCCGACCGTACCGCCAATGACGGCGAGAACCAGACTCTCGATCATGACCTGGCGTACGAGCCTCCCGCGAGCGGCCCCGAGCGCGCTGCGGATGGCGAATTCGCCTTCTCGTGAGACGCTGCGGGCAATCACGAGATTGGCCACATTGAGGCAGGCAATCAGCACGAGCATTCCCGCCGCGCCACAAAGTATGAGGAAAGCGCCGCGGTACTTAACGGCATCGCGATCGCCCAATGGATTCACTTCAATCCGGAAGTTCCGTTTCGCCTCCGGGTATTGCCGGGCCAGAGCGGGGCGCATACGCTCGAGTTCAGCCTGCGCCGCCTGCGCGGTGACTCCCGTCTTCAGACGCGCCACCACGCCCCGTGAAGTGGTTCGCGGATCGATGGCTCCATCCCTGTTCGCGACCCACACGGTGGTGAACGCAGTCGGGAACTGGAAGTCTTCGGGCATCACGCCGATCACAACGTAGCTATCGTTATCGAGCATGACGCGATGTCCCGCTATGCCGGCGTTTGCCTGAAAATTCTGCCGCCAGATCTTCGAGGAGAGGAGCACCACTCGTGGATTGGCGTCGTCGAAATCGGAAGGCTCAAAGACGCGGCCGAGTAACGGATGCGCTTCAAGCGTGGGGAAAAGGTCTTTCTCGATTACCCGGGCCACCACGTTTGCAGGTTCGGAGCCCCCGAGCAGGGTCATTGCGCGATTGAAGCCGTAGGTGCCGATCTTCTGAAACGAATCGCTGAACTGACGCCAGAACTGGATGTCCGAGAGGGTTGCGCCGCCCGGCGCTCCGGTCAGGCTGGTCTTGGTGAGTTCGACGAGACGATCCGCATCGGTGTACGGCAGTGAACGCAGGAAGACTGCGCGGAAGGCGCTGAACACCGTGGTGGTGGCGCCGATGCCGAGAGCAAGCGATAAGACTGCTGCGATCAGAAATGCGGGGCTCTTGCGCAGGAGCCGGACGGAGAACTTAACGTCGTTCAGCATACGCTTTTGACACCGAAGGTCATGATATCGGTTCCCGCTGATAACATCGGAAGTGAAAGATGATCCAGACTTTATTCGGTTCGGTGGAGCAGGAACCGACGCTCCTCGAAAAACTTAAAAGCGGCGTTCAGAAGACGCGCGACGGACTGGTGTCGCGCATTGAAGACGTCATTTCCGGGAAGAAGGAAATCGATGCGGATCTTCTGGAAGAGCTGGAGTATACACTCATCGGCGCGGACATCGGCGTCACAACGACCGAGGAGATTCTGGAACGCATCCGTGAGCGCGTGGACCGCAAGCTGGTGGGCGACGCGTCCGAACTGCGCGGGCTCATCCGCGAGTATCTGCTTGAAATATTGCAGGCGAGCGACCGTCCGCTGGCATACGTGAACGAGCCGCCGGCCGTGGTGATGGTGGTCGGGGTAAACGGGGCGGGCAAGACGACGACAATCGGTAAGCTCGCGCTGCACCTGAAGTCGCAGGGGCACACGGTTCTGCTGTGCGCCGCGGACACGTTTCGCGCGGCGGCTATTGAGCAGCTCGAAGTCTGGGGCGAACGCACGGGCACGCAGGTGATCCGGCAGAATACGGGCTCGGATCCGAGCGCCGTCATGTTCGATGCGCTGCAGGCGGCAAAATCGCGGCGCACGGATTATGTCATCGTCGATACGGCGGGGAGGTTGCAGACAAAGACTAACCTGATGGCTGAGCTTGAGAAGATGCGGCGCACGGCATCGCGGGTGATTCCGGACGCGCCGCATGAGGTTCTTCTCGTGCTGGATGCGACCACCGGGCAGAACGGACTGGAGCAGGCGCGCAAGTTCACCGAGACATCGGGCGTGACGGGCATTGTCCTGACGAAGCTCGACGGCACGGCGAAGGGCGGAGTGATCGTGGCGATCGTGCGCGAACTGGGTCTGCCGATCCGGTTTATCGGGGTGGGGGAGAAGGTGGACGATCTGCTCGCGTTCGACCCCGAGCGATTCATCGATTCGCTGTTCGCCCAATGAATTCCGATTACATGAGGGAAGCGCTCGCGCTGGCGCGGCAAGGCGTGGCTCTGGCGTCGCCGAACCCGATGGTGGGCTGCGTGATTGTGCGGGAAGGCGAAGTTGTGGGGCGTGGGTTCCATACGTGGAATGGCTTGAAGCATGCGGAAATCCTGGCTCTCGATGCGGCGGGAGAGCGCGCGAAGGGAGCTGTTGCGTATGTCACGCTCGAGCCGTGTTCGCATACCGGCCGCACCGGTCCCTGCGCGGATGCGTTGATTGCGGCGGGAGTCGCGAAGGTTGTGGCGGCAGTGCACGATCCGAATCCGTCGGTGCGCGGGGCGGGGTTCGAGCGGCTGCTCAACGCCGGGGTTGAAGTCGAGATGGCGGATGGGTTTGAAGGCGAAGCCGCCAAACTCAACGAACCGTTCTTCCACTTCATGCGAACGGGCAAGCCGCTGGTGACAATGAAATGCGCGGTCACTCTGGACGGCAAGATCGCCGCCCCCGAAGATAACAGCGGCTGGATCACGAGCGAACGGGCGCGGGCGCATGTGCAGGAACTGCGCCATGCCACGGACGCGATGATTACGGGCATCGGGACGGTGCTGGCGGATAATCCGCTGCTGAACGATCGGAGCGGGTTGCCGCGGGCGCGTCCACTGCTGCGGGTAGTTCTAGATTCGACGCTGCGGCTGCCGCTCGATTCGAAGCTGGTGGAATCGGCCGATGGCGATGTGCTGGTGGCGGCGACCTCTGCCGCTTCGGCGGAACGGCGCAGGTCGCTCGAAAGCCGCGGAGTCGATGTCTGCGTCTTCGACGGGCCGGGCGGACGGGTGGATATCCGGGATGTTGTGTCGCTGTTAAGTGAACGGCGTTATCTCTCGGCGATGATCGAGGCGGGCAGCAAAGTGAACTGGGCGGCGCTCGAATCGGGCGTGGTGGACAAGGTATTTCTCTACTACGCGCCCAAGATTCTGGGCGGGACGGAATCGTTGCCGATGGCAGGCGGCTCGGGCAGGATGCGGCGAAAGGATGCCATCGTGCTTGAGCGAACGGCGCTGTATCCCATTCCGCCCGACGAGTTCGCGGTCGAGGCTTACATAAGAAAGGACGCTTAGGTGTTCACGGGAATTATCGAAGAGCTGGGAACATTTGAAGCGGGGGAACGCTTTTCGATTCGGTGCGGGGTCGTACTGAGCGATCTGACGCCGGGGGCCAGCATTGCCGTGAACGGAGTTTGTCTGACCGCGGTGGACATCCGGACAGACGGTTTCTCGGCCGACCTTTCGCCCGAGACTTTGCAGCGGACCAATCTGGGAGACTTGCGGGCCGGCGATCGCGTGAACCTGGAGCGGCCCCTGATGCTTCAGACACGGCTGAGCGGCCATATCGTGCAGGGCCATGTGGATGGCACCGGCGTGGTTGAGATGTTGCGGGAGTTGGGTAACGGTAACTGGGAACTGGGGGTTCGGGTACCTCGGGAACTGGACCGCTTTTTAGTTTATAAAGGTTCGATAGCGATTGACGGGATCAGCCTGACGATTGCTTCGATAAGCGATGCGCTGGTGAAAGTCGCAATCATTCCGCACACAAAGGAAGTTACCAATCTCATGTTCCGGGGAGTGGGCGAGAGGGTCAATATCGAGTGCGACGTGCTCGCCAAGCATGTGGACAAGCTGCTCGCCGGCCATCGGCACAGTTCCGGCAATACAATGGAATGACATCTGGCCGCGCACAACGTGCAACGAGAAAATCTTCCGCTTCCAGACGGATCGGTGCATTTTCCGGCGCTCAGAAACGGCATCCATTTGAGCCGATAAGACGCATCATTTCTCTGCCGCGGGCCATCGGGCGTGCGCACCGTTTCAACCAGAGACCAATAGGTGTGATCCGTGCAGTCCTTGCCACGATGGTTCGGTCGCACAAACATTCTGAGCTGATCGTGTCATGGCTCGAACCTGCTTTCAAGAGGGTAGGTCTACACTACATCGCGTTTCTCAGAAGCCCTCATTCAGCCGACGGGCTTACCTCTGCCGTAGGCATCAAAATGGGCTGAAACTATCGAAGTAGTGACGAACTCGGGTTAGCGCGGGAAGTTTTCGAAGGACCGCGATTTCGGTGGGCTTCAGTCGAAGTCAACGGCGTACGCCTGGAGGCGATTTACTCGAGTCAGGTCAGGCGATGCGTTCGCCAGGACGGCGATCCGGCTCGCGGGCGGACTCGAACAAACGAACCCATTTCCCGCATAAGTGATTGACAACGCAGTGGGTTGCGAGATGGGTTCGGCGGCAGAAACGCTGGCCGTGGCCGCTTCAGCAGGCGGCCGCGCAATAAGGGTGGCCCCGCGTTCTTTACGTAGTTCGCGGCAACGGGAATTTGGAGGGGCGGGATATCGGGACGAAAGCGGCTCGGCCGTTACTTGCGGCCCATCAGAAAGCGGATGGCAAAGGGAATCTCGTCGGGATGCGTTGCGCACCACGCGATAATTCGTTCGAGCTTATTCTCATCTTCGCCGATGCCGCTGATTTCGGCGAGTTCAGCTTCGATCGTTTCCGGTTCTCTCATCTGGATTCAGAATCGCACAAGGCGCGGCCGCGCCTCAAAGATTCCAACGTGTAATGACACGCGTCTCGTGTTCATAGCCCAGCGTTGAAACGCTGGCGGTCGAAAGAGCAAACAGCCGCGCGTCGTTCGGCGGGAGACCCATCCAGCAAGAGGCAAGTATGCGCAGGATATGTCCATGGGCAAACAACGCCACGTCGCCGCCCGCGGCCGCGGATCGGTCGATCACTGCCCGCGCGCGTTCGGCTACGTGTTCAATCGGTTCCCCATCCGGCAGGCCGTCGCGGAAGAGCGACCAGCCGGGACGCTCGCGTTGGATATCCGCCGTTGTGCGTCCTTCGTAGCTTCCGTAATTCCATTCCAGAAGATTCGGATCGATCTTCGCTGCCGCCATATACCCGGCGAGTTCGCAGGTGCGCCGGGCGCGCTGCATCGGACTAGTCAATACCAGCGAAAAGCTACAGCCCGCCAGCTTCTCGCGAATGGCCCCGGCCTTCTCTTCGCCCGCTGCCGTAAGCGGCAGATCGGTACGCCCGGTGTGTGCGCCGGAGAGACTCCACGCGGTTTCACCGTGACGAATCAGCCAGAGCATTCTGCCTCACAATTCGTTGTAAAAACTCAATCAGTGTGCCCTTCATTCGTTCTCCCACATTGAGGACTTCCCTGTGATCGAGCTTGCGGTCGGTCACACCGGCCGCGTGGTTGGTCACGCACGAGATGCCCAGCACCGACATGCCCATATGATTCGCCGCGATGGTTTCCGGCACGGTCGACATGCCCACCAGATCCGCCCCGATGCTCCGCAGATAACGTATCTCCGCCGGCGTCTCATAACTGGGGCCGGGAAGTGCCGCGTAGACGCCTTCGGTAAGTTCCAGGCCGATCGACCTCCCGGCCTCGCGGGCAGTGTCACGAAACTTCCTTGAATACGCTTCGCTCATATCCGGAAAGCGCGGTCCAAGCGATTCATCGTTGGTTCCGATTAAGGGGTTCTGTCCCAGCAGATTAATG
>Ga0075522_10003183_pt1 | contig 11996 bp, 11 predicted proteins | sample NGEPerA_FD_74796 | JGI IMG/M metagenome (GOLD analysis project Ga0075522, IMG submission 74796) | Arctic peat soil microbial communities from the Barrow Environmental Observatory site, Barrow, Alaska, USA - NGEE PermafrostL2-A | ecosystem: Environmental > Terrestrial > Soil > Wetlands > Peat ... | reverse complement strand
CACGGAGTCGGTGGCGTCCACTCGTGAAATTTCTCGGTCTCAGGGTCGAACATTGCGATCTTGTCGCCGCGGTATTCGCCGAACCAGATGTGCCCGGCGGAATCGATCGATCCGCGTCGCGGCGCTGAATTCGGAGTAGGAGTTTTGTAGTATGTAATTTTCCCGGTCTTCGCGTCGATCTTTCCGATTTCAGCCAGGCCAAACGTGGTGAAGTACGCGTTGTTCTGCGCGTCGGAAATCACATCGTAAATATTGGGGCTCGGCTCCGGGTATGGCGTGAAAAGTTCAAACTTCCCGGTCGCCAGATCCATACGGCTGATCGTGAACGTACCCGATTCCTGCACCCAGATTTTCCCGTCCACTTTGGCATGGAGCGCGTCGACTTGATTGATCTGCGTGTAATCCTTGTTCTGGTCGGCAGGCATGCTGTAGGTTTGGAATTTTTCCGTTTTCCTGTCGAATTTCGCGAAGCCGCCCTGATACATCATGCCGATCCAAAGATTTCCGTCTTGATCAGGCCGCAAGGCCAATTCGCCGGTTGGCGATGCCGGCTTCAATATGGGGATGGGAAATTCCGTCGTCTTTCCCGTTTTCGGGTCCAGCTTGCCCAGAATCTGCTCGCCAAAACTGATGTACCAAACCATGCCGTCCGAATCGACGATCACATCATGCGGCTGCCTGGTGCGCGCAGGGAGATCATATTCCGTGACGATCACGCGGGTGGCTCTGCCCATGGGACGCGGAAAGGTTTTAAGCGGATAATTCCACTCGGTGCCCGCGCTCAGATTGATGCTCGCCAGAAACTCAGCCTGTTTCTGCAGGGTATCTTTTTGCCGCGTCAGCTGGTTCTCCGAACCATGGTTCACCAATTGAACCGCCAGCCGGTCCGCGAGCCTTTTTTGCGGAACGAGCGGCGTGCTCTGATTGACATAACCCGCCATCCGCTGCTGCACCTGAACAAATTCGTCCGCATCGTGATTCGACATGATGGGCCGCTGCAGCGTGTGGCAGGTCACGCAATTCCGCAGAAAAATTTTCTGCTCGGTTGTTCCGGGAACGCTTTCCAACCATTCGGCATTCGACAACTGCCTTGCCAGGTTGGCCGTTTTCTTGAGCTTTAGATCGTCCATGGCGGGAGTCTTCGCGCTGACATCGATCGTGTTGGCGCTGTCGAGATCATAGCCAACCGCGCGTATGGAAATCGTATACGAACCCGCATCCAATTTCGCCGCCGGAAATTGATAGTGCCCGCTCTTGTCAGTGGCAACGGTAATTGTCATCGTCGAATCTTTTTTCTTCGCGCTGACCAGCACCCCTTCCATCGGCCCTTCTTCGGCAGAACTCACTTGTCCAGAGAGCGCCACCGCACCTTGAGTTTTGGCTGCAGTTTCCGCATATCCCCGTGTGGTCAGGAAAAATTGAGTTGCCAGAAAAACCGCGCTCGCGATTACGGCGAGCACGAAACGTGATGTCCGCATATGATCTCCAATTTGATAGGGTCCCAATGTCTAGTGTACAAGAACCGCTCTCATAAGACGTCTTTGTCAGTCGCGGCGTGAGCCGCAACGTCCAGAGCCCTGAAAATCAACGGCTGTAGCCACTAAAGCCTTTTCGACTACCTGCTGCGAGCCCGCTCACGCAGCAGCCAATAGTGCAGGCCTGCCCCAGCTCGCTCTATGTTTTCTAAGTTCAATAAGGAATTTTAAGTCTTTTTGAGACTTCTGGCGAGAATTGTTGGAAGTGTTTTGCGTTCCAGGTGAAGAGGACTTCGGCGCCAGCCTTCAGAGCACAGCGCGCCAGCAGCGAATCGTAAACGGTGCCGCCCACGATCCCCGCGGCCGCACTCTCCTTGACCGCTAAAAAATAATCCTCGGCGGAAAGCGCAACGATCGTCAGCCGCTCGCGAACATTCTCCAGAAATAGCAGAACTTGATCCCCGCTCAGCCTGTGCTTCCCCGGCAACCGGGTGAACGTCGCGTACAGCTCTGGGAGGCTGTGGGCGCCGCAGCAGCCGAGCTTCTTATCAGCCTTCAGGAAAGCCCGAAGGCTCGCTTCGTGGTGTTCATGGTCCTCGAGAAATGCGGGGAGCAGCACCGAGGTGTCATAAAAATATTTCACGAATCGCTGCCCAAATTCTGGGCTTCACGCGACTCGCGAAGTTGCTGGATCGTTTTTTCGACAGTTGCCTGCGTGAGCGGTTCGCCAGCCCGGCAGACCCATACGCCATGTTTCTTATGAAGCTGTGCATTTCCGCGCAGCGGACGAAGAATAATTTTTTCGCCGGAACTTTCCAGTTGGAGTGTGTCGCCAGCTTGCAATTGCAACTCATCGCGCAAAGGTTTTGGAAGGACGATTCTGCCTGCCTTATCGATCGTGAGCCGTCCGGTCATGATACCATTTTATAATGCCATTTTCCATTTGTATATGGCATTTTAAAGGATTTGGGTCATTCCGAGCCCTACAGGAAACCGCGTATAGGCTTACGGATATGCGTTAGCATAAATTCCCGATGACCAATGGTCCGCCGTTGCCATGAGTGAAATTGTCCGCAAAAGAGGCTGCGCACCGTTCCTGAAAACTCAATCGCGCGTCAGGAGATAGCCATGGTACACGAGATGATCGACGGGACATTTCGACAAACGAATTTGCAGAACGAGTCGTCTGACTATCTCGCCAAACGGGAAGAACTTCGACTAGCGGAAATAGACTTGATGCGTCAACGGGAGCGCGTCGCGGAACTCCGCCGTACCCTCCCTGTAGGCGCGGCCATCGAGGACTACGAATTTAGCGAGGGGCCGGCACGGCTCGATGCGGCCGACGCCCCCATTTCCTCGGTGCGGCTTAGCGATTTGTTCTCGGCACCTGGCCGGTCTCTGGTCATCTACCACTTCATGTACGGGAAGAAGCAAACCAACGCATGCCCTATGTGCACGATGTGGATCGACGGCTACAACGGAGTCGAGCATCATCTGGCCCAGAACGTGGACTTCGCGATCGCCGCCGCGGCTGATCCCGTAACGCTCAGGGCGTATGCTCGCAAACGGGGATGGAATAATTTGCGGCTGCTCAGTTGCGGCGAAAGTAGATTCAAGTACGACCTGGGAAGTGAAGACCGCGAGGGCCGTCAGGATTCTGCAATTTCGGTTTTCACAAAAGCAGATGACGGAACCATCCGCCACCACTACACAACCCACCCCATGATGGGACCGAATATCAAGGAACGCGGAATCGATTTACTGACCCCCGTTTATAATGTTCTGGATCTTGCGCCGCAGGGCCGTGGGAATTGGTACGCGTCATTAAACTACGCGGCTAAAACGCAAGCGGCGCGCAGCTGACGTGCAATTGCATATGGTTAAAAATTACGCCCCGGGTCCTGTGGAGTTAGCGACTTCACTCAAGCGCGTATCCATTTCTTCCGTGTACCACGGCGGCCCGTAGCTGCTCAGCAGGTCGTGTAAATCGCGGATGAGCTCTCGTTGTCTTTCCAACATCGCATCCATAGCCACTTGCTCGGAAACTGTTCTTGTCTCTGGTTTGCTTCTGTTCATCAGAGTCATCCTTGAAATATCCCAAACAGGCTACCATTTCGCAAAAAAGCTGTCTGTTCAATTTTGCACACTCGGAGGGCTTATGGTACGCTTGCGTACATTATGCCTCCTCCGGCACGCCGTGGTTCCGGGACGGCCGCTCATTCCCGCGGGCGCGTGACTCCGAAGGAGGCTGCCTTCGACGCTCAACTGTTTCTCCAATCGAACGGTTTGGGGAGAACAATTGCCAAGTTTCGAAGCAAAGAAACAATCTACTCGCAAGATGATTCCGCGAAGAATGTTATTTACATTCAAGAAGGCGGTGTGAAGCTCACTGTCATCAATTCAGCTGGCAAAGAAGCGGTTGTGGAGATTCTGGGGCCGGGTGATTTTTTCGGTGTCCGAAGTTTTGGAGCCGAGTCGGTCTACACGGCGACGGCGACGGCGATTATTCCCACCACTGTGCTCGTCATCAAGAAAGACGAAATGACTCGCGTGCTTCACGCGGAACATGAAATGTCCGACCACTTTATCACGAACATGCTGGCACGAAACGGCCGCGGAGAGGATGCCCTTATCGACCAACTCTTCAACTCCAGCGAGAAACGCCTGGCACGTACGCTACTGCTCCTCGCCCAATATGGCACGCAAGACCAGAGTCAAAAGTCCATTCCCAAAGTGTCGCAGGAGATGCTGGCGGAGATGATCGGCACAACCCGCTCCCGAGTCAATTTTTTTATGAATAAGTTCAAGAAGCTAGGCTATATCAACTACAAATACCGCGGCGAGATCCACGTAAATAAGTCTCGGTTGAGCGTTGTGCTCCACGACTGAGCTAGCATTTCGGCTAATAAATTAGCGCATTACCACGACTACTACGACATGGCAAAGTCCTGATCGTCTGCTCGGACCGTGGAAAAACTACTTCCAAGTTTCGATGATCATCTCATCTACGCTGCGCACCACTGCTTCAAGATCATCCGCGTGAAGAAATGCTGCCACATAGCGGTCCGGGCGAATCAGCAAAAGTCCGGGCGGCAGGTTTTTTAGCGCGCGCGAAAATTCTTCGTTGGTTTGATACAGGCAAGTGACTCCGTCGGGTGAAGATTCGATGTCGCCGGATTCGCGGATGGCGACGCGCTGCAGATTGAGCGATGGCCACAGATCGGGCCGCAGATTTTCAAACAGGCGCGGATGAGTCTGCGGAAGCGAGAGCAGCGCGAATCCGTTTCCCAGAAAATCGTCCAGCAAACATTCCCTGCCGGCGTAGCGAACCCGCGGCTGCGGAAACAGCTTACCTACGAGCGATTTCGCGGAATGTTTTTTTTCCCGCGCTAGAAAACCTTCGTCAAAGCGCGGTTTGGGTTTGTATTTCATTTCCGCAAAATAGGCGCGCGCCGGCGGGATAAGTCCGAGCAGCCGGAACGCGGCCTGGAGAGCGAAGGCGCTCGCTCGACTTCGCGGCATCATCACCTTGCCCATGCGCAGCGAGAGCAAAATCATTTCCCAGGCATGTTTGCGCCGCTCCTGTTCGTAGGTATCGAGTAAGCCCGGACCAAGGCGGCCCTGAATCACGGACGCCAGTTTCCAGGCAAGGTTGTGCGCGTCGCGGATGCCGCTGTTCATTCCCTGCCCGGCAAACGGCGGCGTCAGGTGCGCGGCATCGCCTGCAAGAAAAATCCGGCGGTTTCGCCACCGGTCCGCCATGCGCGCATGAAATGTATACACACGGGCGCGGCGGAGCGGCGTGTTTTCTTCGCCATGGCGCCTCAATAATTTACGCGTAAATTCGGGAGACGTTACCGCCGGCTCCAGTTCGCCCGCCTGTAGCATAAATTCAAAGCGGCGTGTGCGGTCGGGTCCGGGCAGCGAAAGGCAGGGGCGCGCGGGATCGCAAAAAACTTTTGTGTCGCGGGAAGGGCCGCGCGTTTCTTCCAGATCGAGAATGAGCCAGCGTTCCCGAAACGTGGAACCGCTAAGCTTGATCCCCAACTTTTCGCGCACGAAGCTACGGCCCCCATCGCACGCGACGAGATACGGCGTGGAAACCTCGGCCAGGCTTCCATCGGCGCGCCGCAACACCAGAGAAACGTCATCGGCGCTTTGGTGAAAATCAATGACTTCAGTGCTGAACCACGCTTCAGAACGGGTGTCTCGCATGGCGTGCGTGCGGAAATACTCTTGGAGTTGCTGCTCAAAAATGGGCTGGCGAAATGCGTTGCGGCGTGGGTAACCGTATTCTTTTGACGTGGGACGCACGCGCAAAAAACACGAGCCGCGCGCGCTGAAATAATCCGATCCGTAGCCGAGCACAGCGCGCGACACAACTTCGTCGACCACGCCGATCGCCTGCATGGTGCGCAGCGCTTCGTCGTCAATGGAAACGGCGCGCGGCTCTTGCACGGTGCTCGCGTTGCGCTCGATCAGCAGAACGTCTACGCCGTAACGCGCCATAAGATTCGCAGTGGTGAGCCCGCTGGGCCCTGCTCCGACGACGACAACGGGCCACAGCGAATTTGATTTCATAGGTTCGCGCGTAAAAGGCGAGCTTCCATCCACAAATCTTTTGCCGCGGTTAGTTCGATGAGCTTCAGGAGCCCAAGCCCATTGAGTTTTAGTTCACCGAATGTAGCGGCTAAACAGGTCGCGAAAAAACGATCAAGGGTCGAGTAGCACAGCCACTCTTGGCTGTGTGCACTTCGCAAAACCCACACAGGCAAGAGTGCCTGTGCTACTCAAACATTCGCCCGTTACTTAATGGCTAAGGGGTTCACGGGCGATCCCACGGCTTTTGTAATGGGCAGCGGCGGTGCGCAGAAAAAGAATTCGTACACTTTATCTTGCGCGCAATCCGCGGCCAAATCTTTCAGGTAAAAAATTTCGCCCATGCTGATGCCGATCATGGGGATCACGATCCAGTGCCACGGTTGGCTCGCCACTGTCGTTTCGTTGGGCCGGACTTCGCAGCCCCACGTATCCGCGCAAATCGCGGCCATGTCCGTGCTGCGAATCCAGTCCGCGGTTTCAAATCGCAAGCCCGGCGCATCGCCGCCCGCGTAGCCGCCCCACTTCTTTTCCTTCAGGCAGCGTTCCATGTGACCCGTGCGAAAAATCACGAAGTCGCCTTTGCGGACTTCCACGCCCTGAGCCTTGGCGCAGCTTTCAAGATCGGCGATGCTGATGCCGTACCCATCCTCGAGTGAATCGACGCCCTTGTGCCGTGCGATATCGAGCAGCACGCCGCGCCCCACCATTTTATCTTTTACTTTTTCGATGCCATTTTTTTCCGCTCCATTGGAATCCACGAGCCTCGCATCGTATCCGTTCCACATTTTTTCGCCATTGAAAACGTGGCCGAGCGCATCCCACTGCGTGCCGCACTGCAGCGGCATGGTGACCATGTCATCGGCGTAGCGAATCTTGATGGATTCCTGCCGCCCGGCAACCGCATCGGTTCCCGTGGCGAGCATGGTGTGAATGGGATTGAAGCGATTGCCCCACAGGCCATTCTGCGGCCCGTTGCTGTCGTAGTTGAGCGCCAGCGAAAATACTTTGCCCTTCTTAATAAGCCCAGCAGCCTTGATGATGTCTTGCGCGGAAATATTATTCAGCGTTCCGATTTCGTCGTCGGCACCCCAGCGTCCCCAGTTTTTCAGTTGTTCCGATTTGGCCTGAATGTCTTGAAGCGTAACTTTATCCTTCGTATTTGCCATGGGCTCCAACCTTTTATATGTAGAGTTAAAATTGCAGCACAGATTTATAGATTATAATCACACGGAATTCCACTTTTTGCTGTGATTCCTTCGTCTTTTGAAAAATTCCCGCACAAGCTCTTCGTCTGGCAATTCCACTCTGCTAGAGTTTATCTTCAAATCTACTCGCTGGAATCACTGGGAAGGGAAAATATGGATTCTAAACCCGTGGGCATGATCGGACTGGGAATTATGGGATCGGCGATGTCGGCCAATCTCATAAAGGCAGGTTTTGGTGTCGTTGGCTACGACGTTGTGCCGCAGGCATTGAAGGAACACCGGAAAGTGGGCGGCACGGTCGCGCGCAACGCTCAGGAAGTGGCGAAAATGTGCGACATCATCGTGACCTCGCTGCCATCGTCCGATGCGCTGCTCGAAACCGCCGCGCAGCTTGCAAAAACGTCGCGTAAAAATCAGATCGTGGTGGAGACCAGCACGCTGCCGATCGCAGTGAAAGAGGAAGCGCGCGATCGCCTGGCATCGCGCGGAACGATCCTGCTGGATTGCACGCTCAGCGGCACGGGCGCGCAAGCGCGCGTGAAAGATCTGATCGTCTACTCCAGTGGCGAACGCAAGGCGTGCGACCGCGTCGCTCCCGTAATGGAAGGTTTCGCACGCGCGAACTATTACGTCGGCGCGTTTGGCGCGGGCAGCAAAATGAAATTTGTCGCCAACCTGCTGGTCGCCATTCACAACGTGGCAGCCGCCGAAGCCATGGTGCTGGCCATGAAGGCGGGCCTGGACCTGGAAACAGTATTAAAAGTCGTGGCGGATGGCGCAGGCGGCTCGCGCATGCTCCAAGTGCGCGGTCCACTGATGGTCAAGGGCGATTACTCCGACGCGACCATGAAAGTAAAAACCTGGCAGAAAGATATGACCATCATCGGCGACTACGCGAGAAGGATCGATTGCCCCACACCGTTACTCTCGGCGAGCGCTGCGATTTACACCGCCGCCATGGCGATGGGATTGGGCGCAGAGGATACGGGCGCGGTGTGCGAAGTGCTTGAGCGCATGGCGAATAACCCGCGAGGGAAACGCACCAAGTAATTGCCGAACAATTTCGATGGACGAGTAAGAAATACCCCGCGTCTTTTCCACGCGGGGTGTCGATTATGTCGGCCACTACATGAGTGAATCCTCGAGGTCCTGCTCAATCTTCTCCAGCGACTTCCCCTTCGTCTCTTTTCCAATAAAAATGTATGCCAGTCCAGCGATGGCAAACCACGCCGCTAAATAGCTGAACGCCGGCACCAAGGCATCTACGGATGCCTTCGGGGTAATAATGTTCGAGGATCCCACGATAAGCGCCAGGCCGAGCGGGCCGATTACTTTACCCAGCCCTCCAAATCCATACGCCGACCCCATCCCCGTGGTCCGCAGGGCCGCCGGCCACACTTCCGACGCGTAGGGCCCCACAATCGCAAAGCCGCCGTCCGCAAAGGCGTTATTCACGCTCAGGATGAGCCAGAACACCGAAAACGTCCCAATAAACGCGCTGTGATAGATCGCGGCTAAAACGGTCAAGATCGCCGCGCCAAAGCTCGCAATGGCTCCGGCCCCCTTACGACCAATGGAATCAGAAAGATACGACAATCCCAATCGCCCGAAAAGGCCGGCAAAGTTGACAAATATCAAAAGGAAAGACGCTTTGGCCGGGGTAACGCCGAGCAGTTGCACCATAAGCGTGGGAACCCACAGCGTCAGCCCGTAATAGCCTGTCTGCGCCCCCAGGTTCGTGATCCAGGAGACGGCCAGGCTGCGCGGATACTTAAAAATGTCCGAGAGCTTGGACATAGGCTGCTTCTGTCCCTCAGAAGCGGTCATGGGGAGCGATTCAGGGTCGATTTCCAGTGCCCATGCGATCGATTTGCGGGCTTCGTCCATGCGACCCATCTGGATCAGCCACCGGGGCGATTCCGGCACCCAGGCGCGAATCAGGAGAGTGAGCAGCCCGGGAATCATTCCAATGGCGAACAGGCCCCTCCAACCCACATACGGCGTGGCGTAGGCACCGAGCGCCGCACCCATGAGGACTCCGATAGGCACGGCAGCCGTGACCAGGCCGCCTACCATGCCGCGCTTGGATGCCGGCACGAACTCCTGAACAAGCGGAAGGTCAACGCAATACAAACCCCCGACGCCGAATCCGATGAGAAACCGGAAGACAGACAGGAACACCCAGGCATTGTCCGGGGTAAAGGTCAGAATTCCGGTGGCGATCGAGAAGTTGATCACCGTCATGAGGAAGACTTTTCGGCGGCCAATTTTATCCGCGAGCCAGCCGTAAAAAACGGCTCCGAACATCGCTCCAAACCCTGACGACAAAAGGATTACGGACGATTGGCCGAAAGTAAGCTTCCACGGACCGGCAATAAACGCCACTACGTAGCCGATGAGGAAATAATCGAAGAATTCCAGCATGTCGCCCAGAACCGCGGCGGCAATAATTTTGCGCTGATTGCCGGTCAGCTCTTTTTGTTGCTCAAGATATTCAAGCATTTTGGATTTTGGCCCGGCGAATCATACACCACAGGGGAGTTGCAGGCGCAGACCTGTGAAGAACGGTTGTTGGGCAGCAAAGGATTATTGCCCGGATGGAGTCTTGGCGCAATGCTGAGCATTTGGATTTTGCATTTCCATTCGCTGGCGGCTTCGCTATGATTCGCAATGGCGCGCGGGCCGCTCAGGCGCACATACCATTGGAAGGTCGGCTGAAAACCCAAAATGCATCTGACGCCCCGAGAAATTGAAAAGCTCATGATCGCCACGGCCGCGGAGCTTGCGCGCAAACGACGCGCGCGCGGGCTGCGCCTTAATTACCCGGAAGCCGTGGCTTTGATCACCGCTGACCTGCTCGAAGGGATTCGCGACGGTCGCTCGGTGTCTGACCTGATGGAATTCGGCGCCACAATTTTGAAGCGCGATGACGTGATGGAAGGCGTGCCGGAAATGGTGGATGAGGTCCAGGTGGAAGGAACGTTCCCGGACGGCACCAAACTGGTGACGGTCCACCACCCGATCCGGTAAGGAGTAGGACAGGCTTCAGCCTGTTCGTTTTTGACTTCTGACGCGAGCATTAAATTCAAAAGAAGACAGGCTGAAGCCTGTCCTACGGGTGCCGCAGTCGATTTGTGCGCCAGTGAGGAGCATTATGATTCCCGGTGAATATCTGCTGGCCGAAGTCGACGTGATCGCCAACGCGGGTCGCCGCGAAATTGAATTGGAAATCGCCAATACCGGCGATCGTCCCATCCAAGTCGGCTCCCACTTTCATTTCTTTGAGGTAAATCGAGCTCTGCGATTTGACCGGGGCGCTGCTTTCGGCATGCGATTAAACATTCCCGCGGGAACCGCCGTCCGATTTGAGCCAGGCGACTCCAAGAAAATTACGCTGGTCGAAATCGGCGGCACGAAACAAGTGTTCGGCCTGAACGGGCTCACAAGCGGGCCTGTGGATGAACCGGCTAAACTCGATGCGTTAAAACGCGCCCTCGATCAAGGATTTTAAATTTTTAGAAAACTTTACGAAATTCGACATATAAAATCGTTGTCAATCGAACTGCGAAAATAAAATCATGAGCCTGAAAATTCCCCGCCGCCAATACGCCGATCTATACGGACCCACTACGGGTGACCGCGTCCGCCTGGCCGATACAGAATTGTTCATCGAAATTGAAAAAGATCTGACGACTCCCGGCGAAGAAGCGAAATTCGGCGGCGGCAAAGTGATTCGCGACGGCATGGGGCAATCTTCCACGGCAACTTCCGCGGACGGCGTTCTCGATCTCGTCATCACGAACGCCGTGATCGTCGATCACGGCGGAATCATCAAGGCTGACATTGGAATCCGCGGCGGGCGCATCGTAGGGATTGGCAAGGCGGGCAATCCGGACATCATGAGCGGAGTAACCGCCGGAATGGTCGTTGGCGCGGGAACAGAAGTGATCGCCGGCGAAGGAAAAATTGTGACGGCCGGAGGCATTGACGCGCACGTCCACTTTATTTGCCCGCAACTTGTGGAGACTGCTTTATCCGGCGGCCTCACCACGCTGATTGGCGGCGGCACCGGTCCGGCTACCGGGACGGATGCCACTACCTGCACGCCCGGAATCTGGAACATGCATCGCATGCTGGAAGCGGCGGACAGCTTTCCGATGAACCTTGGATTTTTGGGCAAGGGAAATTGTTCTTCTCCCGAACCTCTGCGCGAACAGATTGAGGCAGGTGCGATCGGCCTGAAGCTGCACGAGGATTGGGGCACGACTCCCGCGGCCATTGACTGCGCGCTTTCCGTCGCGGAAGAGTTCGACGTGCAGGTGGCGATCCACACCGACACGATCAATGAAGCGGGCTACGTGCAGGATTCGATTCGCGCGTTTAAGGGCCGCACAATTCATACGTATCACACGGAAGGCGCCGGAGGCGGGCACGCGCCGGACATTATCAAAGTTTGCGGCGAGCCGAACTGCCTACCATCTTCCACAAATCCTACGATGCCGTTCACGGTGAACACGCTCAACGAGCATCTCGACATGCTCATGGTTTGCCATCATCTGAGCCCGTCGATACCGGAAGATGTGGCCTTCGCCGAATCGCGTATCCGCGCGGAGACGATTGCCGCGGAGGATGTCCTTCACGATATCGGCGCGATCAGCATGATGTCTTCAGACTCACAGGCCATGGGCCGCATCGGCGAAGTGATTACGCGCAC
>Ga0075522_10003182_pt1 | contig 11998 bp, 8 predicted proteins | sample NGEPerA_FD_74796 | JGI IMG/M metagenome (GOLD analysis project Ga0075522, IMG submission 74796) | Arctic peat soil microbial communities from the Barrow Environmental Observatory site, Barrow, Alaska, USA - NGEE PermafrostL2-A | ecosystem: Environmental > Terrestrial > Soil > Wetlands > Peat ... | reverse complement strand
GCTCATGGGCTCAACCTACCGAAGCGCGCACACCGGCGCCGCGGGATCCTCACCACGAAAGCTCGTCGCGATTACTGATTCCGGTGTGCCGCACCGTCCGCTGCGACATAGCTGTGCGCCTCCACCAGTGCCGCCCGTCGCGAACTGCTGTTGGCAACTTCCAGAAGTTCCCTGTAGTAGCCGCGCGCCAGCGATGAATCACCGATCGCGTGTGCCGCGCGAGCTGCGCCCAGAAGTCCGTTGAAACGTCGCGGATAGAGCTCCATGGAACGCTGGTAGGACGCGAGCGCCTCCTTGGGCTGCAGCCGTTCCATGAGAAGATCACCGAGTAATTCGCGCGCGGGAAGCGTGGGCGCGGGCGTCACCGGGGGTTTCGGCGTCGACTCCTCGAGCTCCGCGGCCGCACGCATCAGCGCGAGAGCGGAATCACCATGTCCAGTCACATGGGTTTGCCAGGCGTTCAACTCGAGGTGGAGCACGCGGATGTTCCGCGCGAACTGCACTTCCCCTCCCTTGGCTGTTGCAGCTTCTAGAACGCCGATTCGCTCGCTGGCGACTTTCGCCGCAGTGGTGTCACCCTGATGTGCCGCCCCCAGTCCGCGCGCAAACTGCGAGACGGCCTCCGGCCAGGCGAATCGATCCCAGTCAATCGATGCAGGCTCGCGAGGAACGACCATCGCAGCCTCGCTCCATTCGTGCCGCTCCAGCGCAAAGCGGGCCTGCGTTGACGCCAGGTGAAAGGCCAACTTGAACGTGGGCTCTATGTTGGCCGTCGAGCGCAGTCGCCGTATTTGCATTGCGGCGTCATCGTCCGCGCCCTCCTGCAGATACGCATACACCAGATACTCGATCGCATGAGGGAACTCATCGGAGATGAGCTCATCGTGTTCCCCCGCGGGAGTCGCCAGCGCCGCGTCGGCTGCGCGCAGGTTCCCGCGGATCACGCCATTCCAATCTCCGAGGCGAGTGTAGATGTGAGTCGGCATGTGGAGCGCGTGCGCATTGCTCGGAGCGGCGACTTCGTATTTGCGCGTGATGTCGATCGTTTCCCGCTCGCGGCCCGGCACGTCGCCCGCGTGCACGAGATAGTGCATGGCGCCGGGGTGGTCGGGATTTCGACGATACAGCTGCAGAAGAATCTCCGCCGCGTGATCCGCGTGCGCTCGGGAGTTTGTATCGGATGGCGCTGTAGCGAGTAGCGCGAGAGCATAGAAGGCAGCTGCCTCGTCGTCGCCCGGCAGCGAGTCGTACGCCGCTTCCGCAGCATGCTCCCACCTCCGGATGCGCAGCCAATAGTCGGTCGACGCCGGCTCGATATAAAACGCCGCCGCCGCAGCCACGAACAGGCGCTCACGTTTCGTGGGCGGATGAAGTGCCTCGGCCGCCTGCACGGCATCCCATCCGCGCTGAAGCTCTTCGGGTTTGGGTCGCGTGGGCCATAGTGGCTGGAACAGCGTCATCGCGATTCCCCATTGTGCCATTGCGCACGTGGAGTCGGTCGTCGCGACACGCAGGAATCCGTCGCGCGCTGGCGCGTACGTCATGTGATGCAGTAGCGCGAGCGCGTGATTGAATTCCGCTTGCGCCGGTTTGGAGCACGAGATAGGAAAGTTGACTGTGCCCAGAGTGCGCGCGTCGTGCTGCGGAAGTGAACTTCGCGACTGGTGCGAGCAGCCGCCTATCGAAGCGATCAAGAAGCCTGCGACCGGTAGCCAGCATGGAGAGCGAAATGCGCGGGATGCGGTCCGACAGACCTCCCCGTTCGAGAGCGTGGGAGCCATGTAGTCCTCCCGAACTGTGTCCCATCGACGAGCGAGTCTAGCCGAGCATCTTCGCCCTATCATGGCACCCAAACTCTCGCCCGAGAAGGGGCCCGCCAAACTCCGCGAGCCCCTCCCCACCATAAAACCTCTACTGATCGCCGAACTGGCACGACACGTCAGGATTCCACATCGCGAACATTCCGCTCGGATTGCTGCGACCGATCCATACGTGCAAGCCCCACAGCTGAAAGGTCGCGTTCTTCATGAATTGCTGGCCGAACAGCTCCGGGGCCGGCTGATCCTCGCCTACAACGCTGTAGGGGATGATGAACTCGACACCCACGAACTTCGACGTCCCATCCTGCTGCGGCTCGTAGATCATGATTTGTGGCTGCGTGACCGAGGGAGTGGCGGTGACGAGCGAGGTGTTCAGGTAGTGCACTCCCATCGCACCAAGCGTTGCATCCGACAAACACGTGTGGCCATCGCCGGGATCACCCACAGCCACGGTGTATCCCGCCGTTTGCGCCGCGCTCAACGCTTGAATCGACGACACGGACTGCCGTAGCGACGAGACGTCCTTGTCCTGCTGCGTCGGCCCACTGGAGTCGCTGCATCCCACGAAGGCGATGCAGAGCAGCGTGCTCGTGGCGAGCGCAGCGCGAGACACAAAGAAATGATGCGGCATGACTGGCCTCCTGGACCGTCGGTCCGGGCTGAAGTGGGATCCGAATAACGTGAATGTGAATGTCCGCTGCACGCGTCCTTCTACGATTGTTTGCTATGGCGCTACGCGAGTGGCATAACCCTGAAGCGGAAAAGCCGGGCGGATCAGCTCATCGCCTTTTCGGCCCACTTCCACACAATCTCGGAGCGCCGCGCGCCATGTTGCGCGAATCGTCAGACGTCGCGACTATTGTGAGCCAGCGAATGAGTCTCAATTCGCCAAGTGCTACGAAGTCGCTTGCGCAGCGCGCCCCAGAGCTCCGAGCCGAGCGCACGGCTCAACCGGGAGTCCACGGAATCGTGCGAGACGTGAGAGCAACGGTCCGAGCCATCGAAAGACGGTTGCGCGACCTTCTGCCCGGAAATCGCGCATCGCGCACCGCGCACGACTGGCAGCGCACGAGCGATGCGCTCGCGTCGCTGCTCGATCTGCCTCCGGTCGAGCAAGCAGCGATGCTAGACGCGCTCGGCGCATCGGATGCACAGCTCCGTCGCGACGTGGAGTCGCTGCTCCGCGCGCACGAGCGCACCAGCCCGTTGGATCATCCCGCAATCGATACGGTCTCGATCGCGCTCGAGGACGCGACGAGTGACTCTGCGTGGGGCCCCGACACAGTCGGTTCCCACTACCGCCTCATGGGCCCACTCGGCGACGGCGGCATGGGTATCGTGGTGAAGGCGTGGGACCAGCGCCTCGAGCGAACCGTCGCGCTCAAGTTTCTTCCGGCGTATCTGCTGGGCGACGCGATCGCACGCGAACGTATGCGAGTCGAGGCGCAGGCGGCCGCGAGCCTCGATCATCCGAACGTGTGCACCATCTACGAGGTGGGCGAGACGTCCGACGATCGATTCTTCATCGCCATGCCCTACTACGGTGGCGAGACGATCGCCTCACGGCTCACGCGCGGACCGTTTTCCATCGAAGACGCGGTGTCGTTCGCACTACAGGCGGCGCGCGGGCTCGCGGCGGCGCACGAGCGCGGCATCATCCACCGCGACATCAAGCCGGCGAATCTCATCGTCACGCCTGAAGGGGTTCTCAAGATCCTGGACTTCGGCATCGCGAAGCTCGGCGACCTTTCGATAACGGCGCCCGGTTACACGCCCGGCACCGCCGCCTACATGAGTCCCGAGCAAACGTGCGCCGATCCGGTGGACGCACGCACCGACATCTGGTCGCTCGGCGTGGTGATGTACGAGATGCTCACGGGCGCGAGGCCGTTCCGCGGCACCGACCCCCGCACGATCGCCGCCGCCATCTGCATCTCCGAGCCGGAATCGATCATCGCCCGGCGCGGTGACGTTCCGCCGTCGCTCAACCATCTCGTGTGCGCGGCACTCGCCAAGAATCCGGCGGACCGACCCCTCTCCGTCGCGCGATTCGCGGCGGAGCTCGAGGCGATCGGCTCGCTGCTCGGACTCGACATGGCGAGCACGCACAAGCGCCGTGGCGAACGCGATCGCGCGGACTCGCCGCCGCAGTTCAACGTCGATGGCGAGGGGCGAGAGGCCGCTGTACTCGCAATCAGGGTGTCCGGGCACGCGACGCTCCTGGAGACGCGCGGTCCGGAGCACGCGTCGCAAGAGCTGCAGCGCATCCGCGCGCGCGTGTCCAACATCGCTGCGCAATTCGACGGCGTCGTGAATCGACTCGATGGTGATGGCGCCGTCGTGTTGTTCGGCGTGTCGCACGCACGCGAAGACGACTGCCTTCGCGCCGCGCGCGCTGCCATAGCGCTTGCCCAATGCGCGGCCGATGAGCACGATGGAGACTCCGCGACCGCTACGTCGCACCTGCGCGTTCACGTCGGCATGGATGCGGGCCGACTCATCGTTCGCCCGTCCAGCGACGCAGCCGCGCCGTTTCATGCCGCTGGCCCCGCGCTCGACCTCGCGTCACGGCTGGCCGGCATGGCACCGCCAGGCGGCGTCCTCGTGGGGCCGCGTTGCCGTCGGCTCATCGAGCCGTCCATTCGTCTCTCGTCGCGCGACGGCGTCACTGTGCTCGACGACGACCGGCCGGTGACGCCGTACGAGATCTCCGGCGAGTCCGAGGTGCGGACCCGCATTGAGGCCGCGCTGCAACACGGCGAGATCACGCCCTACACCGGCCGCGATCGTGAGCTCGCACTCATGCGCGATTGCCTCGCCCAGGCGCGCGCGGGCGACGGCCAATTCGTGACGATCATCGGAGAAGCAGGGATGGGCAAGAGCCGCCTTCTCCAGGAGCTGCTCACCTCAGCCGACGATGACGACCTGACGGTGCTGCGGGGACGCTGCCTGTCGCACGGCGCATCCACCGCATACTTGCCTTTCATCGACGTGTTGAGAGACGCGCTGGGCGTTGCTCCCGCCGCCGACGCATCGCAAACGATCGTGGATGATCTCGCGCGCATGCACTCGAGCGCGCCCGAGCTCGAAGAGTTCCTACCGCTCTATCTGCGCCTGCTCTCCGTTCCCGCAGCCGACCTCCGCATCTCACCGCACCTGCAAGGCGAGGAGTTTCGGCTCATGGCGCGCGAGGCCATTGCCGCGTTCATCACCGCTACGAGCCGTAGTCGCCCCACAGTGCTGCTGCTCGAGGATTGGCACTGGGCGGACGATGCTTCACACGCAGTTCTCGCGCAGATCGCCGAGCTCGTCCCGCACTATTCGCTGCTGGTCGTCGTCACGTGCCGCCCGGGCTACGTGAACGACTGGGGTACGGTCGCGCCGCACGCGACGGTTACGCTTGCGCCGTTGGCCGAGCGCTCGACGCACGATCTGGTGCGCGCGGCGCTGCGGGCGGATGTCGTGCCGGCACCTCTCGCCGCGCTGCTGCGCGAGCGCACCGGCGGCAATCCGTTCTTTCTCGAGGAGATGTGTCATGCACTTCAGGAGGACGGCACGCTGCGCGTGACGGATGGCGCAATAGAGATTGCCGGCTCCATCGAGAGCCTTCGCTTGCCCGGCACAGTGCAGGCAGTGATTCGCGCGCGACTCGATCGCCTCGACTCGCAGTCCCGCGACGCTCTCCTCGTGGCATCCGTGGTGGGACGCGAATTCGGGCGCGACGTACTGGAGCTGACGCTCGACGACGCGAGCTCGCTAAACGCGGCGATTCAGTCGCTGAAGATGGCCGGGCTCATTGAGCAGATTCGTGTTGCTCCCACGGCCACCTATCGCTTCAAGCACGTTCTCATGCAGGAAGTGGCATACGCGACGCTGCTCGAGCACCGCCGGCGAACGCTGCACGGCCGCGTTGGCCACGCCATCGAATCCCTCGGCAACGCGCTTCCGGACGACCAGCTTGAACGCCTCGCTCATCACTTCTCGCGTGCCGAGCTGTGGGAGAAGGCGGTCCAATACGCAATACTCGCTGCGGACCGCGCGACCATCCTCGCTGAGTTCACCGAGGGAATGCAGCTGCTCGAACGGGCGCAGGGCTGGCTCGGCCGGCTCCCCGGCAACGCCGCGTCCCGCTCGCGCGCAGTTGAGCTGCTTCTCCGCCAGGAGCGATTGGGCGAAACACTGGGGCTGCGCGAACGACAGCAGCATATCATCGACGAGATGGTGGCGCTGCTGCACGCCGATGACGATCCGGCGCAGCTCGCGGAGGTCTACATGCGCCAAGGCGATCTGCACACGCTGCTGCGCCGGTTCGAAGCAGCCGATACAGCCCTGCAACACTCGCTGCGTCTGCGCCGCGAGATCCACGATCCGGTTGGCGTGCGGCACGCGCTGCGCAGTTTGGGACTGCTCCGCTGGCACCAGGGCCGCGACGCCGAAGCGCTGACCAACATCGAGGAGGCGCTCAACATCGATCGCGATCGCGCCGACGAGATGGCCGTGCTCGGCGACCTCTCGAACCTCGGCGACGTGCTCAAGGGACTCGGGCGCTACGAGGAGGCCAAGTCGCGTCTCGCGGAGGGTATCGAGCTCTCCGAGCGAATCCTTTCGCAAACGTCCGACGCTGCCGTCAGGAACGACGCGGCTGTGAAGCAGTTCTACCTGATTCATATCCTGGCAAACGTTCATCGTCAGATGGGCGACGTCGAGCGCGCTCTCGAGCTCATGCAACGCGCAACCGAGAGCACGATCGGCGAGCGGCTGCCGATCCAGCTCTCGTATCACTACACGGCGATCGCGCACCTCTCCCTGCAGGCGGGGCGCATCGACGAGAGCCTCGACCACTATCGAACGGCAATCGACCTCACACGGCGCGCGAACTTCGTTCCGGGACTTTCGCACTCTCTACGAGTGCTGGGCGAGGTGCTGCTCGCACTCGGCCGGGGCGCGGACGCGCTGCCGCTGCTCCAGGAGGCTGCGCGCCTCTTCGCACAGCTGGAGAATCGCCCGAGTGAAGCGGATCTGTGGGAAGACATCGCGCGCGTGCACGAGCAGGATCACCGCGACGCCGAGGCGCTCGGCGCGTGGACCCAGGCACGCGTGCTGCGCCGCGAGCTCCGCGACGGAGCCGGTGAGCTCACCGCGGTGGAGGGCCTCGGACGCGTGACGCGCCTGATCTCCGCCGAGCCTTCGCTTGCGCTGCCGCACTATCACGATGCGGCGGGGCTCGCTGCATCGCTCGCCGATAGCCGCACGGAAGGTCGTTTGCGCAACGTGATCGGCATTCTGGAATTCGGTCGGGCGAATTTCGAGGTGGCGCTCGACCAATACGAGATGGCACTTCATGCGTTTTCGGCATGCGAGGACACGGAAGGTGTCGGCTTGGCACTCAACAGCCTCGGCCTCACACTGCGAACGCTGGGACGCCTCGACGACGCGCGCGAAACACTCGAGCGCGCACTGGCGTACAACGAGCTCAGTCCACGTGCCGACCTGCTCGGTCACACGCTCGGCATGCTCGGGGCCGTCGAGATGGATGCGGGTGCGCCCGATCGCGCGCTGCCGCATCTCGAACGATCGCGGGCGATACGCGTTCAGAGCGGCGATGCACGCGGTGAAGGATGGATGTGCTATGAGCTATCACGCGCCGCTGCGGCTGCCTCAATGCCGGACCGGGCGCGCGCGATGCTGGACGTTGGAGCGCGAGCAGCGCAGGAATGCGGCGACACCGAGCTAGGCCAGGCATGCGAACGGCTGCGCCACACAGCCGGACTGTAACTACACCGAACAACCACCATCGAACCGGAAAAGGGAGCGCCAGATGCCAAGATATCTGATCGAACGAAGTGTTGGTACGATCACGCGCGAGGAGCTGAACGCTGCATCGCGCAAGTCCATTGCCGCGATGAATGGCATGACCGGGATCGTATGGATCCGGAGCTACGTGTCCGACACCGATGGCAAGATTTATTGTGAGTACGATGCGCCGAGTCCGGAGGCGGTGCGTGAGCACGCACGGCGCGCTGGACTGCCGGTGGATCGCATCACTGAGGTTGCGCTGGAGATCAGCCCGGCGATGTTCAGGTAGTCCTTCCCAGGCCACCCGGCGAGCCCGTACGGGCACGCCGGACTCTCGACTTTAGTCGATCGATTCGTATGGAACAGCTCGACGAAAGACCAAACCATGACGCCGTCATCGCGCCAGCGGTTCCCGCACCCGTCACCGATCTCGCGTGGAGCGCGGATCGCGCCCGCGCGCTCGGCACTCAGATGGTGGCGCTCTGGGGCGAGCTGCTCGACCGGCTCGCTACCATGCCAGTGGGCGGCCGCGCGACAGCGGCCGAAGTTCGCGCCGACGTCACTCGCGCGATTCCGGATGAGCCGCTCTCGATCGATGAGCTCTTCGCATCGCTGCGGCGGCTCGCGTTCGAGCACGCGACATATACCGGGCATCCGGGATTCATGGCGTACGTCTCGGGCGCGGGCACAGTTCCCGGCGCGGCCGCGGACCTGCTGGCAGCAGCGCTCAACCAGAACGTTGGCGGATGGAGACTTTCTCCCGGCGCTACGGAGATAGAGCTCCATCTTGGGCGCTGGTTTGCGAACCGGCTTGGATTGCCCGCGGGCGCTGGTGGCTACGTGACATCCGGCGGCGCGATGGCGGCGTTCGTGGCGCTCAAGGCCGCGCGCGATCGGAAATGCGGATGGTCGATCCGCGATCTGGGCACGCGCGCGGGGCCGCCGCTCACGATCTACGCGTCGACCGAGGTGCACGACGTGAACACGCGCGCCGCGGACATGCTCGGGTTGGGGCGCCAAGCCGTCCGCGCTGTGCCCTGCGACGACGATCTACGCATGCGCACGGACGCGCTGCGCAGCGCGATCGCGCGCGACATTCGAAATGGCAACACGCCGATCGCTGTCGTCGCCACTGCGGGCACGGTGTCGACGGGCGCAATCGACCCCCTCGACGAGATCGCGGACGTTTGCGCCGAGCATGGGCTGTGGATGCACGTGGATGGCGCGTACGGTGGAACCGCCGCGCTCACCGACGCGCTGCGTCCGCTCTTTCGCGGAATCGAGCGTGCCGACTCCGTGGCGTTCGATCCGCATAAGTGGCTCTACACTCCGCACTCGGGGGGAGTGATCGTAGTGCGCGACATGACGGCGCTGTCCGACGCATTCGAGATCGAGCCGAGCTACACGCACGAGGATAAGGAGCTCACCGGTCGCGGCGAGGACCTGTTCGCGCTTGGCCCGCAGTTCTCGCGTGGGTTTCACGCGCTCAAGATCTGGGTGTCGCTGCTCGCGCACGGCTGGAACGCGTATGAGCGCCGCATCGCGCACGACGTCTCGCTCGCGCGCTACCTGTACGATTGTGCGGCGGCGAATCCCGATCTCGAGACCGTCGGCCCGGAACCGGTGCTCTCGATCGCCTGCTTCCGCTACGTACCGCGCGAGCTTCGCGGCGATTCGGACGCCGAGCCGTATCTGAACCGGCTGAACGAGCGGCTCATGGCGGAGCTGCAGCTCGACGGAAGAGTGTTTCCATCGAATGCGATCCTCGCGGGGCGCTTCGCGCTTCGCGCCTGCATCGTGAACTTTCGGACGGAGGCGGTGGACATCGACGCGCTCATCGCGAAGTCGGTGGAGATTGGTGGCGCGCTGCACCGGGACGGCGCAGCGCGGTAACGATTGAGATGACCTTCTTGCCGCGGAGAACGCACTAGCGCGCGTACTTGCACGTGACGTCGGGGTTGTACATCGCGAATGTGCCAGCCGGATTGCTTCGGCCCACCCACGCGTGCAATCCCCAAAGCTGGAAGGTCGCATTCTTCGAGAATGCGTGACCGAACAGCCTGGGCGGTGCCTTGTCCGCCCCGCGAATGCTGTAAGGTATGATGTATTCCACACCCACGAACTTCAGCGAGCTGTCCCGCTGCGGCTCGTAGATCATGATCTCCGGTCGCGTAACGATCACCGTGTCGTCGACGAGCGCCTTGTCGAGATAATGCACACCCATGCCGCCTGCCTGGGGATCCGAGAGGCAGGTGTGCCCGTCTGCGGGATCGCCGACGACCACCGTGTAGCCCGCCAGCTGCGCCTTGGACAGGTCGTGGAATCCCGCGACCGCGTGCTTGAGAGACTCGAGATCCTTGTCCTCTGGTGTTGCCGCGCTGGCGCTGCTGCAGCCGAGCTGCGCGAAGCAGACAAGCGCGCCGAGCAGAGCTGCCGAACGAAGTGAGGGTTGGACGTTTGCCATCGTGTGCCTCCAGGATGTTCGGTGCGTTGTCCCCGATCACATGATTGGTCGAACTCCGCCCGTGGTGTTACCTTGAAGGCGGAAAAGCGCGCTCAGTCGGCTCATTCCGTTCGAGGATTCTCGTGTCCGATACGCGTGAGAAGTCCGAGCTGGAGCGCACCCTGCCCACTGCTGCGCGCAGCGGACGTGCGGCGGTGGACAAGCTGGTGCCGATCATATACGATGAGCTTCGCCGCATCGCCCATCGCAGGCTTCGCGCAGAGCAGACGGGGCACACGCTCGAGACCACCGGGCTGGTTCACGAGGCGTACCTCCGACTCGCGGGCGCTGATGGGCTTCAGTTCCAGAGTCGCGCGCATTTCCTGGCGATCGCCGCGCAGGCGATGCGGCACGTGCTCATAGACAGCGCGGTGACGCGCAATGCACAGAAGCGCGGGGGCGGTCGCCACCCGATCTCGCTCGACGCGGTTCCGATAATCGCGGAGACGCGATCGGAGGATGTGCTTGCGCTCGACGAGGCGTTGCAGCGCCTGAGCGCGATCAATGAACGGCAGGCGCGCGTGGTGGAGTGCCGGTACTTTGGCGGCATGAACATCGACGAGACCGCGATCGCACTCGACATGTCGCCAGCCACCGTGAAGCGCGACTGGACGCTGGCGCGCGCATGGCTCAACCGCGAGCTGCAACCTTAATTTGACCAGATCCAGATGCTGATGCGCACCCCGCTCCTATTCGCCGCGGTTGCCGGCCTTGCGTTTGCTCCCACGCTCACTCGCGCCGCCGCTGCGCCCTGCACTACCGCGACGTCGTCGTGCGAGCGATGGGTGACGTTCGCCGGTGGGCCGGCGCGATCAATGGTGTACTCCACGTACGCGCTCGACAAACAGAACAAGTCCGTTACGCGCGCGCTCATCATGGTACACGGCGCGGATCGCAACGCAGACCACTATTTCGAGACCGCCGCCGCCGCGGGCTTTCTCGCCGGAGCGCTCGCCAACACGGTCATCATCGCGCCGCGCTTCGCCGCAGGGCACGACACCGTGGCGTCCAACGAGGTCGTGTGGCCCGCGCGCGGCGACAGTTGGCGATCCGGCGGCATGTCGCCCACGAACCCGACGCTCTCATCGTTCGACTTCGCCGACGAAATTCTTCGCGAGCTCGCGGACAAGAAGAATTTTCCGAATCTCACACACATCGTCGTCACGGGCCACTCGGCCGGCGGTCAGTTCGCGAATCGCTACGAGATGTCGAACAAGGTGCACGGGAAGCTCGGCGGCGTGACGGTGAGCTACGCGGTGGCGAACCCGTCGAGCTACGCGTGGCCCGCCGCCGTGCGCCCGCTGCCCGTAGGCAACGCCGATCCGTCCATGGCAGACAAGGAGGCGCTGGGCGACGATGGCGAGACGGTGAACACCAACTTCACGTACGGTCCCTTCGACTCCGCCAAAGCTCCGGGCTACGACAAGTGGCCAGCTGGACTCGAGGATCGCGCGGGATACACGGCCGGGATGAGCGACGAACAGTTGATCAAGCAGCTCGTCGAGCGACCCACTACATATCTGCTCGGCCAGGTGGATGTCTTGCCGCTGGGCGGATTCGATTCCTCGCCGTCCGGGATGGCGCAGGGGCCAACGCGTCGTGCACGCGGCGAGGCGTTCGTGAAGTACGTGAACGAGACACTCGGCGCGAAGCACGAGGCGATCATCGTTCCGGAGTGCGGGCACAACGACCGGTGCATCTTCACGACGAGCGTCGTATTTCCGGTGATCTTCCCGAAGTAAGGTGGCTGATCAGCCGTCGAGCGAGATCGGCGTAGCGAATCGGCGACCGGTGTACGGCAGGCCGCACGCGGGATAGAACGCGTGCGCATCCGCGCGACGCTCGGCGCTCGTCACCGAGAGCCGCACGCAGCCGTGAT
>Ga0075522_10003180_pt1 | contig 12004 bp, 13 predicted proteins | sample NGEPerA_FD_74796 | JGI IMG/M metagenome (GOLD analysis project Ga0075522, IMG submission 74796) | Arctic peat soil microbial communities from the Barrow Environmental Observatory site, Barrow, Alaska, USA - NGEE PermafrostL2-A | ecosystem: Environmental > Terrestrial > Soil > Wetlands > Peat ... | reverse complement strand
CGACAAAGTCAGCGTCGAGATCACGCAAGCGCGGCCTCAGGGTGAAAAGCTCGTTGTTGCGAAAGCTGCATCTGGCCATCGCTTTTCAACCTGGCTCATGATCGTTGGTTTGAAACCTGGCGACAAACCGTAAAGCAATCGGGGACGAGTGCGAATGTGCCAGCTCAACCTGTTCGGTGTCTGCTTGAGAATGGACGAAAACACACTCACCGGCAGCCATCGACATGGCGCCAGCAACCAGTTCGGCGATTCCTGCGACTAATACATTGCACTGATCTGTGTGTGCTGCTGCTACACCAAGCACAAGGCTTGATGTTGAAAGGATGCCGTCATTCGCGCCCAAAACCGCTGCTGGAAGCCAGGCAAGGCCGTCTTTCCCCAGCATTGACCATCGAACTTCAGCCAACCAGTTAGAGGAGGAAAAAGCAGAGCGCGATCAGATCCATTTCTTCCACAACAACCAGACCTTGATTCCTTGCGTCAGGCACGAGTAAGCAAGCAGTGTGGCGAGCAGAATCGGCCAGTAAAGCCCCGGCAGGTGCACGAGGCCAAGCGAAGAGGCCAGTGGTGAGAACGGGAGCGCCGCTCCGAAGGCCATGACGGCCAGCGTTGTCAGGGTCAGAGACCAGCTTGCGCGGCTCTGCAGGAAAGGAATTTTGTTCGTACGAATGATATGGATGATGAGTGTCTGCGTCATCAACGACTCGACGAACCAGCCCGTTTGAAAAAGCGGTGCGTGGGATGGATCCCAGCACTTGAACAGATAGAGCATGACGAAGAAAGTGGTGTAGTCGAAGATCGAGCTGATGGGTCCAATGCATAGAATGAACCGCTTGATCTCTCCGACGTCCCAAGGCCGCGGCCGCGCCACCAGTTCTTCGTCCACCGCGTCCGTCGGAATCGGCACCTGGGAGAAGTCATACAGCATGTTGTTCGTCAATATCTGAATCGGCGCCATCGGAATGAACGGCAGAAAGGCGCTCGCTCCCAAGACGCTAAACATATTTCCAAAATTGGAGCTCGCTCCCATCCGGATGTATTTGAGAATGTTTGCGAAGACCTTTCGCCCTTCAATCACGCCCCCTTCGAGCACCATCAGGTCTTTCTCAAGGAGAATCAGATCCGCCGACTCCTTGGCGATATCCACGGCTGTATCCACCGAGATGCCAATGTCCGCGGCATGTAGCGCGGGAGCATCGTTGATTCCGTCTCCCATGAAGCCCACCACATGTCCCTTGCTCCGAAGAAGGCGAACTATCCGCTGCTTGTGAGCAGGAGTAAGACGCGCGAAAAGCGTTGTCTTTTCCGCCGCATCCGCCAATTCCGAGTCCGGCATCTTCTCCACGGCCTCGCCCAGGAGCATTGGATCGGGCTCAAGCCCCACGTCCCGGCACACCTTGCGGCTAATCAGGTCGTTGTCGCCGGTAAGGATCTTCACTCCTACGCCGTGCTTGTGCAGCGCCTGGATTGCGATTGCCGCCGTACCCTTGGGCGGGTCGAGAAAGGCAACGTACCCTTTCAGTACGAGGTCGCGCTCGTCCTCCTTTGCGCAGGACTGCTTACCCGGCAGTTCCTTGACGGCTACAGCCAGAACCCGGAAGCCGTCGCTGCTGAGGCTCGCATATTCGTCCCGCAACCCTTTCATCAGCCCGGGATCCATGGGCGACAGCTTCCCGTCCAACTCGAATTGAGAGCACTGGTGGAATATCTCTTCCGGAGCGCCTTTGGTAAGTAGGATTGCTTTACCTTCAGGAGTTTCCACCATGACAGACATCATGCGCCGCGTGAAGTCGAAGGGGATCTCATCGAGCTTCTTATACTTTTCGACCAGCGCTTTCCCATGAAAGTCCGAACTGTCCAGAATCGCGGTGTCCAGCAGATTCTTGAGGCCGGTCTGGAAGTGACTGATGAGGTAACTGTCCAGCAGCACCTCGTCGGTTTCCCGTCCCGCAACGTTGCAGTGCCGCATAAGGACGACACGATCCTCGGTCAGTGTGCCGGTTTTATCTGTGCACAGTACGTCCATTCCACCGAAGTTTTGTATGGCATTGAGCCGCTTGACGATTACTTTCTTGCGGCTCATCGCAATGGCTCCCTTGGAGAGGCAGACGGAGACGATCATGGGCAGCATCTCAGGGGTCAGACCCACGGCCACGGCCATCGCAAAGAAAAAGGCGCTCTTCCACTCGTGCTTGGTGAAGCCGTTGATGAGGAAGACCAGAGGCACCATGACTGCCATGAACTGGATCATGAGCCATGTAAAACGGCTCAGGCCGCGGTCGAAACTGGTCGGCGGCTCTTCTTCCGTGATCGAGCCGGCCATGGTGCCCAGATAAGTGTTGGCTCCCGTGACGACCACAACCGCGGTTGCCGTGCCGCTTTCAACGCTTGTTCCCATGAAGCAGATGTTCTTCAGGTCGATCGGCGAATTAGAGGCATTGGGGTCCGCATCATGGAACTTCTCGACAGGATAGGACTCCCCGGTGAGCGTTCCCTGGCTCACGAACAAGTCTTTCTCAGTGAGAACCCGCACATCGCCGGGGATCATGTCGCCGGCGTGCAGATTGATGATGTCCCCGGGGACAAGATCGCGCAGCGGCATCTCCAGCGCCTTGCCATCCCGAAAGACATTGGCGGTCACGTGGATCATGGCTTTGAGCTTGGCCGCCGCCGCGTCCGCGCGGGCTTCCTGCACGAATCGCAGCGTGGCGCTGAGCACCACCATGCATGCCATCACGGTCCCGGCGCGCGCGTCACCCGTGGCAAAGGAAATCGACGAGAGAGCTGCGAGCAGAATCACCAGCGGGTTGCGGAGGATGATTAGTAGCCGTAAAAACCAGCCGCGCCGTCGTTCCTGTGCCACTTCGTTCGGGCCGGTGGTGCGCGCTCTCGCTTCGGCCTCCGCTTGCGTCAGGCCCTCGGAAGTTGTGTGCAGCGACTGAAGCAGTGCATCTCCGTCCTTCCCCGCCGCATCGAGGACGGCAGAGGAAATGCGGATGTTGTGGTTTTTGGCCTTTGCAACGGGCGAAGACTTGTCTGGAGCCGCCGGAGTTCCCGCGGGGCCAACAGCTGCCAGGCCGTCTTTCTCGGCTGATTCTCCTAGTGCAGAATTCGTATCGGGTGCTGTCATCGCCCTCTCGGCCGCACTTCTACCCCATTAGCTCAAGTCTTTTCATGGTTGCACGGTGCATGGATGGTTGGCCGAAGATTCGCAAGAGACAAAGGTCTTTAGGCACCAAGACAATCCGGCGATGGATTCCGGTTCACTGAGAGTATCCGGTCACGGGGATAAAGAAGACTGTTCTGTTCTGCTCAAACGCAAACGTAAAGAGGACGCCGCGTTACACCACAAACACAACTGGTTCAACAAGTCGCACCTTCATTCACGATAGCCGGCTTAACGCTCGACGATGACTCCATACAAATCCGTCGCTGATGGCCGACGCCTGGTTAGTCACCAACTCGGCAGCCACTTTTCGGTTAGTCAATAGATACCATGGGCCGGGGTTTTGTTAGATCTCTATAGGAGGGATTGCAGGAGTGCAAATGCGCCAGAATCAGGCAGCCTTCCATCCGCACGCTACAAGGAAAGGAAAATATGAAATCTTGTAAACTATTGATTTATTGGTGCCGGGAGGGGGGGCGAACCTTAGCCGCTGTTCGAAACACGCAAGTTACTGATTCCAGAATCGACAGAATCGCTCAAATCGCCAGAACCGACATCTTCAGGCACAAACTGGGCACAAATGATGCCCGGAGAAAAACTCTGGGAGAAGACCACTCAAGATACTTGGGAGAAATTGTTTCAGCCGGGGGCCGAAACGAGATTTCCCGGTGGTGTGGTCACCATTCGGTTCTAGATAATGGCGAATGGCCAAACGATGAACGGCAGCATGGTCCTCGGAGGGCGATCCGGGTGCGAGTCTTTAGATCGCGCCGCCTGGCACACGCTTATCGACTCGAAATATCCATAGTTGCCAGACCGGTTCCGTGGCCCTTATCTCGAAATTCGTATTGCATTCTCATAGGTCCTAGGTCCAAAAGATTAGGTATTCAGCCGGAGCGCGGTGGATATTGACCGGATGGTCGGCCAGCATGCATCTGGTGGTTTTCGTGGGTGCCACCGTGGAAGAAGTTAGGCGGCGCTCTATCCGCATCGAACTTGAAACGAACGCCAACGGTGTTACAACCCTTTCAGTTGGCCCGCATATGTTGATGTTCCAGGTGTGGCACAAGGAAGGGGAGCCGTGTCCAAAGGGTCCAGGTGAAGCAGTGTTCGATTCAAGCGTCGTGTTCGACGAGGGACCTCTTGTGTCTGATACCTGTGGTCCAGGTTTGGAAAGGCTTCAGCCATACTTCCCATACCCACCGCCTGCGGTTCACGTCCCTCCAAAGCCGTAAGCGTCGTAGCTCCGGATCTATCGATTTGGCGCCCACATCAGCAACAAGGAAGAATTGTCGGCTATTGGGAAATTACGTTCCAGCTAATAAAGAGATCGTTAATAACTTCTGTGTAGTTTACCAATAGCCGGTGATTCAACCGGAACCCTAACCGGATGTGTATCTGGCTGCATCGCCAGTTGGGGTGAATCGGCGCGGACAAAGCCGGATCGACATTGGGGCTCCTGCGAATTAGCGCGGCGCTGATCCGCTCCCGTGCGAACAACTCTCCCGGTAGAATGGGGCGACTATGAGCGCATCCTTCGAGCAGTGGTTAGAATTCATCTTCAACAATCCCGTTCAAAGCGCGAGTGGTATTGGGATGAAGACTTCGATTCCAGATGGGAGGCGCTCGAACTCACCGATACACTCATCGTCCGGTACATGACGCGGCTTTTTCTGGACCCGGATGTGCTAAAACGTTACTCGCTCGACCAGGTGGAGCAGGGTCTGTGGTTTCTGATCGGCGAATCCTCACCGGGGCACTCAAGCGAAGTTCTGCTCAGGCGTGGAGCCGTGCTCTCCGACCGTGTCGCCTGCATCCACGCAATGTCCAGCTTCTTTCGCAACTTCGTTCTGGCTGTAACTCCTGGCGACTATGACCCTGGCGAGAGTTCCGCCGACGCTGTCCAGTGCGCCTCTTACATGTGGTGGGACATCTTCCCGATGCGCTTTTACATCCGTAGTTGCGTGCCGGGAAAGATCACGCTGTCAGCCCCGTTGCTGGCCAAACTGAAACTCCAAGACGATGTCCTGAATTCAACGACTGACGTGCCGGATGAAATTGATCCCGAGATCCATGAAGCAACCCTAAAGGTGATGACTGAGGTTCTTGATTTGCCCTCCGAACTTTGCCAGTTCAGCGCGCTTCATGGCCTCGGCCACTGGCACGCCCGCCACCCGGAGCGGGTCGAGCAGATTGTGGATGTGTTTGTTTCGCGGCACAAAGACCTTAGGCCTCATCTGATCGAGTACGCTTCAAGGGTCCGGCTCGGTCGAGTGCTCTAGGTTATCGCTGGCGTGTTGTCGGCAAACGTCGAAATGACCGAATTTAGCCTAAGCCAGTTCATTTCGACGTTAGCCGGTCACTCGCCCGGAGTCTCTATTTCGGTAGAGCAGGCATAACAATCTTCAGACCTTCAAGATGTTCTGCGTTGCCGAGACTAATGACTGTCGCACGATCTACTGAGAGAGCATCCGGAAAATATACGCTGATGTTGGGATCAGAACTTTCGGTTCCATTCAGGGTACCAATGCCCAGCAAATACTGACCAGGATTAACTCCACGAAATGTGAATGCACCATGTTCATCAGTCGTCTGGGCCATCCAACCCTTGTCTTCCTCGCCCACAGTCAAGGCGTATACACGTCGGGATGCTACCGGTTTCCCGTCCAATGTTGAGACTCTCCCCGAGAGGATGCCATCGGCTGTCAGGGCGATATTGAGCTTCATACAACCATGCGGGTTTACCTTCACGTTACCTTCGTCCGCGGTGTACACGCCAGGCGCAGACTTAGAATCAATGACGTAATCCCCGGCAGGCAACGGCTCAAATTCGAAGTGGCCCTCTTTGTCGGTGAAGACGTGACGCACTGTGCGGTCGTCCTTGCGAGTGGCGATGATTTCGTAATTGGCCACAGGACCGTTCGTGTTGCCCGAATTCGGATGCCAGTGCGACCAGTTGACATCTCCCAAGAGAACACCGCTGTCAGTCATCTTCGCTAAGCGGCGAAGGCGGACTAGCTCGTCTTGATTTCCGTTCAGAGGATGGCTATCGTTCTCGTACGCAAGGACCAAGCCCCTTTCAGGATCGCTCCGAAGGAACGCCAACCACTGATCGCCCGGTCGCAGGTCTGGTAGACACTGGCCCTGATTGGTTACCGCGAAAATGTCAGTCGAGGGTTTCCCGCGGAAGATTTCGTCCGCATGGAAATGAATGCGGTACTCGTCGTTTGCAGTAGACTCCACGGAGAAGATGGTCCCGAGCAAGATATAGGCGTAAAACTCGTCGTCGAGGCCGCAAAAGGAGCCGAAACCGCGCAGGCCGCTTTTTGTGCATGCGATTTGCTTGCCGTCTTTCTCGCGCATCAAGATGATTTGCGCATTGCAGCACGGAACGAAAGACAGCAGAAGGCAAGCCGATGCGAGTGCGGTAACGACAGCGAATGCGCGAGCGGTCATGATTCGCGTCATCTGTTCACCCTACTTCAAGTTGCTCCTAATTTGACGACGAACTGAGACAACTCGTCTCGCATGCTTGATGTATTGTCGGCAAACATCGAAATGACCGAACTTGATCCAAAACCGTTCAATTTGACCATTGCCGGTGATACGCTCGCTAGGCGTCGAACAATACGCACAATTGGATTTGCACCGCAGGAGTCACGGTGCAAAGATCACGCGAATAAGCTGACTCAAGAAATTCCCGGGATGCTCAACCGCCCAAAGCACGAAAACGATCATCACGGCGATTGCGGCGTAGGTCTTCCACGGGAAAGGTGATTTTCCTTCGGTCTTCGCGCCGGTGCGAGCTATCCTCTTACGCATTAGAGGTCGCACCATCCTTCGCTGCGATTCGTCATTCACGCACACCGCATCTTTCTTATGGATTGTCGTTATCCTACCGTGACTTCTGAGTAATGCAGGGTGGGCGGTCATTCGACCGGAATGCATGTTTTGCAAGTCGGATTGCAATCTGGACGGGGTGTCGGGGCTGCACATGCGCGTTCAATAAGACCTGCGGGGCGCATTGCAAAAAACGCCCGAAGATCATGCTCCAGCGTAAACAACATGAACGCCAGCGTGTATTAGCGCGAATCCTGAGTCAGGTTGTATCGTGGCCATTGCGGAACTTTCGAAATCAGTCCAGATCTGCTGATTTCAGTGGCTTTCTGGCGCCATGCCGAATCGTGAGTACCCATACGCAGTGCCGCCGTTCATCGACTTCAAAAATTACGCGGTAAACATGCGGCTTGGCTCCATAGAGGAGCTGCCGCAGTTGCCGCTTAACCTTTCGCGCTTCCGGGACGGTCGGGCAGCGGTTAGGGCGCGCTTCAAGTGTGTACACCGCTTGTTCCAGTTCGTTGTACCAGCGCGCGGCCGCGGGTGATTCCACCGCATTCTTCTCTAGATACAAGATTTCAAGATCGCGGGCAGCACGAGCGGTGAACTCAACGCGGTATGCGATGTTTGCGGCGGATATCATCAAATACCTCTCCTGCCGGGTGAGTGCGACCGCGCGCCAAATCATCCAAACCTTGGCGAATGCCTTCCACCGCATCCGCTCTGGCGGCCATGTCCAGCAATCGCTGATAGGCTTCCGCGTCTTGTACGACTGCTGCTGCTTTTCCGTTCACTGTAAGTACCACCGGGCGCTTCGTTTTCTTGAGAAGTTTCATAAAGTCGCCGGACGACCGGCGAAATGTTGTTAGAGATTGAATGTCGCTCGTGATGTCGAGCATATACACCTCCGAATTGAAGCACCTTATAAGGTGCTCATAGAATACATCCTTTTGCGGGCCATTGTCAGTGGAATATGGCCTTCCGAGTGGATCGTCGGCAAACGTCCAAATGACCGACCCTGACCCAAGGCGGTTCATTTCGACGCTAGCTGGTGACCGGGGCAGAACGAATTCTCCTTGCCTGCTACTTGCCGCTCTCCGCCGGTATCAGTTTCATGCCCAGTTGTTCGGCAAAATAAAGGCTGTCCGACAGGTACCAGTTATCTGTGATCTTCGCGTCCGCAATGCGATAGATGTTCACGTAGACGACCGAAACGTCTTTATCCGTGACCGCTGTTCCTCGGAATGTTCCGGAATACTTCCCGCTCCATGTGGACCGCACCGCCACTAGATCGCCGTCCGAGAGTAAGGAGTCAATCGTGATTTTGCGGTTGGTCAGAGCCGCGCACATTGGACAGGAGCTCTTCAGATCCGCGAATGGGCCGCCCCGCTGGAGGATCTTTCCCTGCGGCGTATGGATTGGCCCCTTAGCGTCGAACACTTCATTGAGCGTCTTCAGGTCGCCCTGCTCCATGGCCTGAAATGCGCGGCGCACCACACTCTTGTTTATATCGGCCTGCTTCGTTGCCGGTTCCTGTCCCAGCGCCGACGGTAAAACAAATAACATGCTCACAAAAACCAGGACTATGCGCATCGACCCCTCCGGAAGCATTCTTAGTCTCCTGGGCGCTAAACACTCTAACGCTATCACCTCGGCGCTTAGAACGTAGAAAGACACCCCGCAAAGGAATCGTCTAGCCTGCATTCTTAATGCCGAAACAGTTGTCATGAATGCTGACCGCACTGATCAAACAGGCCGATACAGGGCGGCCACGCTTTACTCAAATGGTGGGCTTAATGCATCATCGAACTCTCGCTCGCTTGTCCTATGCGGAATGTAGCCCGACCCGGGGCGAGGTCGGATTGTCGGCAATGGTGACCTTACGCCCCAGCGGAGAAAATTCGTCAAAGGTCACCATGGCCGGTAATCCGGGCGGAGTGGCAAAAAACACGAAACGACTGGGTATTTGTCTTACGCTCTGTGAACATCCTCCGCTAGAAGCCTGTTCGCCTCAAGTGCGGCCTGAACGACATCCCCTAGCTCGCATGCGTAAAGGGGAGGGTTTTCTCCAAGTGAATCAAGGTATTGGTTAACTGCGGGAATGAGCGGAATCACGGCGCTGACAAGTTTCTGGCGAGTTGACTGATTGCATCTCTTGATCTTCTGCCACCGTTCTTCATCGTCCGCAATCCCCCACTTCGGAATTAAAGGAATCAGGGGCCGCAAGGCTATCGGCAGCTCCGCATATCGCTCTTTAGACACTCGCTCATGAGGCATGAGGTCCATCACGGAGCAGATGACCGCGTTCACTCGTTCTGTGTTGGGGGTACGGAGGTAAACACGAACGAGCCGCTGTGAAATGTTGATCTCTTCTCCATCTTGTGGGTTGATTGCTTCGAGCAGGCGCCTCAATGTCCCGGACTCGATTAAGAATGACTGCTCTGGAGTTAGCTCTCCAGGGTAATTGAATCCTTGGTACTCGACGTCAGCAACGCGCATGGTAAAGATCGGCTCGCCGTGTAGAGGATTCTTCTTGCGAGGGTTGATATAGAACAGTGTGAATTGGCCATAATCGGCCTCGATGTCAACGAGCATCAACTCCTGATCGGCAAGAAGTTCAATCTGGTGGCCACGATGAAACGCGCGAACTCGATGCGTGAGTATCCGACCATCGTCGAGCCCAACCTTTGCTTTTGCGACTCCGACCCCAAGCACCGCAGCCATGGCACGCATTACCGCGAGAACATCGTCGTCGGTGTTTGGATGTTCGGGGTGCTCGCTCATCGGAAGATTATTCAAACTCCCACTTAAGAGAACTTACGGTTGATTTTAACGTCAATGAAGGGATCAACGTACTCCGAACGGATTCCTCCAGTAGGATCGTCGGCAATGTTGACCTTACGCCCCAGCGGAGAAAATTCGTCAAAGGTCAGAGTTGCCGGTCATACGCCCGGGACGCTTATCCGAGAGGTCTGACGTTTACGTTGGCTGGTGTGGTCCCCGCTCCGTCTCGCGAGTTTCTTGTTCAGCTTTTGGCAGCCGCAGCAGCGGCAAATCGCGCCTGCATCTCCCGGGTCAAATGCGGCACTACCCCGATCACCCGTTCAATAAGCATGAGCTGCCCTCTATGATGCATCTCGTGTTCCTTCACCGAAAGAATCATTTCGAAGCGGCTCTTCGACGCCGGATTTGCGCCCGCAGGCATCTGTACCTGTTCGCAGAGGATGCTGTCGGTGTTTCCTTCCAGCCATCCAACCCACTTCTCGCCCTCCGTGCGGAGTAGGCCCAGAATCTCATCCTTGCTGCGGGGCTTTTTCTCTTCTGCCATCATGCGCCTCATCAAGGAAGGGAAATCGAATCCTTGCAGCGTCGATCTGTGTTCGACTGCGTGCACCTGGTACTGAAATGTGTAAGCCAGCGCGATGTGAGTCAGCAACTCTGCGACACTTCGAGCATCAGGGGCAGCGCGGAAACTGTACTTGTCCGCCGGAATATCCTGAGCGATGGCCAGAGTGTTCTTGCGAACCGTGCGATAGCTTTCCGCTAACTCTTTAGCTCCGTAATAATTCATGATCCCTCCCTATTACGATCCTGCCCACGACTGATCCTCACGGGGCTGAAACCTAGACGTTGGACTGCCCAATCTTGTCTGCCAGCGAGATTTTTAGTGTAGCGCAGTGTAGAGGCATTCCGGACGAGAGCCGCCCATACTCCCGTAAGCCAAAAATCGCGCTTGGGGAAGGGTGGTCGGTTATCCACCCACGACGTTGATTTCTCATGACCGAGGCGAATTTATTGCTTTGAGGCGCTTTCATTTGTCTTTGGCTGAATCTGATCCGGACGCATGCAAACGTACAAGTCTTTGCCATCGTACCCGAAGACGAGTTCGCGCATAGAGAAATCGGAGCAGTGGAACAACCCCCCAGAATTTACTCCGATCCCCAACTCCTTCCCACTCCCATTAAACTGGCCGGTGCCTGACAGCAGGGGCACGGTACGAATCACCTTCTCCGTTTCAGATTCGATCGCCAAAGCCCATCCGATATCAGTATGTGAGAACCTCAATCGCGAGAATCCAGCTGGAATGCGCGTTTCGCCTATATGCAATGGTGTACGGGAGTAGAGGGTCACGACGGGTAAGGTGCCACCCTGATGCTCCTCACTCGTGAGTTTGCTGCCACCCGATCCCCTAACGATGTATCCTGCTGCGATGGTCCAATCCGGACCGAGCGCACCAGAAGAAGCACAATACGACTTCGTGGTGTTTCTTTCGGATTGTTCGCCGCAGTTTTTCATCGAGTACCACCCATCCGAACTTCTGTCGCGATTGATTCCCGCGCAGAAATCCGAACCATTTATTTGGGGCTTGGCTGGCACGGTATCTTTGATCCACGCCGCACACCGGGCCACTTCCTCTGGGCTGGCGCCAAGGTCTTGTGCTTGGGTGGCAAGTGCTGTGGTCAGAAGCACCGATAACGAAACGACTGTTGAATATAAGATCCTCAAGGCAATCCTCCCCCCACGTGAGCCTCACTTATACACCATTCGTATAGACGTTGAGTGCTTTGAATGCGCTCTAGCGCCGAGTTGGCGATCAAGTTCGTCTTGGTTGGTCGGCTTCACTTCCCCAACTCGGTTTTGCACCAAATTTGGGTTATTGACGGTTGGGTAATACGCTCTGAACCTGATTTCGTGAGGGCATCGATAGACTCTATACTCGCTTGCATGCGAAACATCTGTTTCCTAGCAGGGCTGGTAATTATTGCTTTGATATCCCGACAGGGCGCCGCACAACCTTCGGAACCGACGATGCGAGTTTCCCTCTGCGACATCAAAGCTAATCCTGAGAACTTTCTGCACAAACTAGTTGAGTTCACAGCGACTGCGTCGCATGGTTTTGAAGATTCGATGGTCGAGGACAGCCGTTGTTCATGGCCAGACCATGGTCCCGGTGTCTGGATGGAATATGGCGGAAAACGGTCGACGGCGACAATGTACTGT
>Ga0075522_10003178_pt1 | contig 12005 bp, 12 predicted proteins | sample NGEPerA_FD_74796 | JGI IMG/M metagenome (GOLD analysis project Ga0075522, IMG submission 74796) | Arctic peat soil microbial communities from the Barrow Environmental Observatory site, Barrow, Alaska, USA - NGEE PermafrostL2-A | ecosystem: Environmental > Terrestrial > Soil > Wetlands > Peat ... | reverse complement strand
TGACTAGACATATAAAAATCGTGGATTACGAGGGAAATGGCCCGAACCAACGAAGCCGTCCTCTGATAATATGTCTAGTTAATTGCGAGACACTACACTAGGTTTGATTGGCCCCGCCGCTCGACCGGCGATACCGCGGATTATCTCATTATTGCAAAGCGACAATCCGCAAACTTTGATGTTTTCCATGGAGGCGCTGGGCCGGTTGGGTGAGGACGCCAAGGCAGCCATACCAAAGCTGCTGGAATTGGCGGAAAGTGAAAAGCAGATGGTCGGGGCCATATCGGCCCTTTCATCCATGGGTGACGATGCGATACCCGGATTGATCAATCTCTATCGTCATGGGACAAACAAGCAATATCTGTGGGTGGCGCGGGCGTTTAGGACGCAAGGCGCCAACGCTGCCGCCGCAGTGCCAACCTTGATGGCGGATTTGCAATCGAGCCGATCGCAACGGGTGACAACGGCGGCCTGGACTCTCGGTTACATTGGCGACAAGGCCAAAGCGGCCGTTCCTCGATTGGCCGAGTTGATTCAAGCTGGCGATCCTCAACTCCGAGTCCTCGCCGCCGAGGCTTTGTGGAGGATCGACCAACAAACCAACGCAGTTCTTCGCGTGATGGTCAGTGAGTTGAGCGACTGGTCAAAGAATCCCAATGCGTTACGCGCCCAAACGACTCGGGGATTCTTCAAGCCCAGGGAGGAAACCGCGGCTGAAGTCGTGGGCGAAATCGGACCGGTGGCCAGCGAGGCCATTCCGTTTCTTCAGAAAATGTTGCGCCGCTCATACGACAGCAACAAGGAAGCCGCAGCAGGATCCTTGAAAAAGATCGCCCGACAAAGCCTTTGACTTGCCACAATTGCAGTTCCGGATTTGGTTTGCATTGACGGAGACCGGGGTGTGAGACAAAATTCTGCAATGCGATGCCAATGGCGGACGCCAGCGGGAAAGCGGCGCTGGCGCGCACGCACTCCAAAACCTGCCGGTTCTTCGGCGGCGGCAGTGCGCGCGAAGCGTCTTGGAGTGCGGAATGCCAGTTCCGCTGTGGCCCCGAAACAGGTCTCGCAGTTATTGAAGAATTTTGTCTCACACCCCCGAAACCCGGCGAGTTCATATTTTAGTAGAATGCGACCGATTGCTTCAGCGTTATTATGAAGAAGGCCGGCCAAGACACTCCAAGCGCCGCCTTTTCTCCTACCGTGCTCCATCTGGTTTGTGGCGTCGATCCGCGAGGTGGACTGGCCAGTTACGTGCGCCAAATTAGCGGGCAGAAGGTGGCGGGCGTTGAGCAGCGTGTTTGGCGGCATCGCGATTATCAGGCGGAAAACGACATTTATGTCTGCCAAGGCTGGGCCAGACGGACGGAAATCAACGTGGTCATGGATGTTCTCGGGGCTTTCCTGGATTTTATCCCGCTCTATTTATGGCTGCGCAAGCATCCGTCGGTCATTTTGCATGCGCATACCCGCATGGGGACGGTTTTGGCGGTTCTCATTCGCGCGTTTCGCCGAATTCCGGTCATCGCCCATATTCATGGCCGGTGGCGGCGGAAAAACTTTCATCGTGGGCTGTGGCGCCTCGCCCGCGCCCAAGTCATTTTCAATTCCAAAGGGACTTGCCTTTATTTCGATTGCAACCCCGGCGAAACGGAAGTGCTGATGCCCACCATCCCATGGCCGGAGGCCCCGTTGGAAGGGGCCGGCCGATGCATCTCAGCAAGTTTGATTGTTCCCCATAAAAATGTGCATTTGATCGTTGAAGCCTATAACCACGCCGCTCCTGTTCCGAATAGCACCTTGCAGGTTTACGGCTTTTCCCCTGCATTCGGCGATTCTGCTTATGAGAAACAAGTGGCCGTCCTGGCCCAGCCAAACCCCCATGTCCACCTGCATGACTGGACTTCCCGCTGGACGGACGATTTGGGAGTGAGCGACGTTTTTATTCACGCTTTGCAATGGGAGTCTTTTGGCATTGTCCTGCTCGAGGCCTATTCCAAAGGCTGTCGCATCGTGGCTCCTCATGGCACCTTCCTGGATGACCTCCCTTCGGCGGGAGTTTTCCCCGCAGATTTAACCGTGGAGGACGTGGCCAAAAAAATCGAACTGGCCCAACGGTATCAACCGCCCAAAGACTTTTGGGAGATGCGGCAAAGCGCGGCCCCCTTCTTCTCGATCGAAAACGCGGCGAAGCGGCTCTCTTCCATCTACGCCGCCGCCGCCAGCCGGAACAAATGAGCCTTGCTCGTTTCGCCGTGAGTGATTCAAAGCTGTTCTTTCTTTTTTGCCGTTCACTGCTACAAAATATCGCCCATGATTGTGCCCCACTCGCCAGCGGACGCGACAACAACGAATGATATTTCATGCCTGGCGGTCGTGGTGCCCGTTTTCAATGAGGAAAAGACCATCGCCAATGTGATCCAGACGGTGGCCGTCCAACCCCTGGTGCGGGAAATCATTATCGTGGACGACGCTTCGGGTGATAATACCTGGCAGGCCCTCCAATCGGTGGCCGCGTCCGATTCGCGAGTGCGCCTCTTCCGGCATGACGTAAACCAAGGCAAAGGCGCGGCCCTCCGGACCGGTTTTTCCAAAGTGACGGCTCCGCTCGTGGTGGTGCAGGACGCCGACCTCGAGTACGATCCCTGCGAGTACGGCCTCTTGTGCAAGCCGATTTTGCAGAATAAAGCGGACGTGGTCTTTGGCTCGCGCTTTCTGGGAGGCGGGGCGCACCGCGTGCTCTATTACTGGCATTCCTTCGGGAACAAACTCCTGACCACCCTTTCCAATATGGCGACGAACCTCAACCTGACGGACATGGAAAGCGGCTACAAGGTTTTCCGGCGGGAGGTTATTCAACAAGTCAGCATTGAGGAAAATCGGTTCGGCTTCGAGCCGGAAATCGTGGCGAAGGTCAGTAAAATGAACATCCGAATATACGAAGTTTCCATTTCCTATAATGGCCGCACTTACGCCGAAGGCAAAAAAATCGGCTGGCGCGACGGCGTCAGCGCCTTGCGATGCGTCTTCAAGTATAATTTCTTGCGCTAATGAAAGAACGCCGGAACGGCGCGGCTCCAAGGCGATCTCCCCCGTCCATTGGCGCCTTCAGTTGCCGCCGAGATGGCGAAGCCAGCCCGCGTTTTGCGAGTATTGACTGTATGCCTGATCGCCTAAAGTTTCGCGCGCGGCCCGTTCTGTCTCAGCTTCGATGGCTTTAAGCGCGGCGTCGAGCCGATCGGGTGGAATGTCTTTGTCGGCCAGAAGCTGGCGCTTTTCGTCCTCAGCCGTTTGCCGCATGTCAAGAATCGTTTGCCCAGTCTCGGAGGGCAGATCGAAGCGTTCGGACAGCACACTGAGGTTCTGATATTCGGGGTCCTGGGCGCGATCCAAGGCGGCGGCGCGGTCGGGCGGGAGCTGGCTTTTAAAAGCGCTTAACATGTTTTGTTCGTCGGCGGCCTTGGCGGCGCGCACGGTGGGATCGCTCATGTCTTCGTAAGCGTAGGCGGAATCAATGGCCTCCTGCCGCTGAAACATATCGCGAAACTCGCCTTCGGTCGGGTTGAAGCCAATCAACTCCTTGCGCAAACGATCGGCGCTGGGCGACAGGCTCAGTTGGTATTCATCCTTTTCCTGCGAAGTGAGAAGACCGGACAAAGCGGCCTCCTGGTCCTGGTCGATCTGGCGCAATTTCTCGAGGTCCGACGGCGAATATTTTCCGTCGGTCAGTTGCGAGGTGATGCGTTCGCGCTGGCCTTCAAATTGATCGCGCAAGGCCAGGAGTTGCGCGCGCTTGTCGTCGGCAAGAAAAGCCAGGCGCTGGTTGTCCTGATCGGTATCGACAAAATATTTATTGACTTCGCGCTCGTAATTGACCCCGAGCAATTCGCGCAGGACGGCCGGCAGTTCCTTGTCGATGGCCGCCAGTTGTTTCTCGCGCTCTATCAGTTGGGATTGCTTGAGTTTGCGCTTTTCGTCGGTCTCCCAGAATTTAAAGGCGCGGCCATTGTTGTAATATTGGCCGCGGCGTTGGGCATAGAGCCGCATCACGTCGGTCATAATGATGTCTTTGAGCGTGCTTTCGGGACAGCCAATGGCGCGGAGATTGGCAATGTATTGGCGGTAATCGGTCGATTCGAGCTGGCTCCAACGAAAAGCGTTCGTCTGATAAACCACGGATGACTGGCCTTGGGCATAAGCGTTGGCCTTGGCTTTCCACGAGGCCAACTCCACTGCGGCGGACTGCTGGTCCTGGACAGTTTGGACGCTCCAATGCTGGCTGAAATAAAGATAGCCCGCCGCCAAAACGGCCGCGTTGAACAAACATAGAATGACAACAAACCGCGTCTTCATGGCGGCAGCCGTCCTTTATTTGTCCGTGGTGAGACGGAAAATAATTTCGTTGTGATACACTTCACCGGGCTTGAGTTCGACGGTGGGAAAGTTCGGCTGGTTGGGACTGTCCGGGAAATGTTGCGGCTCCATCGCGAAGGCGTTGCGGAATTGATAGGTCTGGCCGTTTTTTCCCACAATCGTGCCATCGAGGAAATTGCCGCTGTAAAATTGCAGGCCCGGCGACGTGGAGAGCACTTCCAGGACACGGCCGCTGCTGGGGTCGGTCACGCGCGCAATGAGGTCAAGATGGCCCATGGGATGGTTGAGCACGTAGTTATGGTCGTAGCCATTGCCAAATTTAAGCTGTGGGTCGTCCTGCCCGATGCGCTCCCCGATGGCGGTCGGCTGTCGGAAATCAAACGGCGTGCCTTCGACGGGTTTCAATTCCCCGGTCGGAATCAGGGTCGCGTCCACCGGGGTGAATTTATCGGCGTCGATGAAAACTTTATGGCTCAGAACATCGCCATGGCCCGCCAGGTTGAAATACGAATGCTGCGTTAAATTGAGGACGGTATCTTTATCCGTCGTGGCGAGGTACTGAACGTCCAGACCGTTGTCGGGCATCAAGGTGTAAACGACTTTGACATTCAAGTTCCCCGGATAACCTTCCTCCCCGTCTTTGCTCAAATAGCTTAGGACCAGGGATGAACCATCCACCTTCGCGTTCCAGACCACTTTGTCAAAGCCTTTGGTCCCGCCGTGCAAGGCATTGGGATAGTTATTGGTCACCAAAGTATAAGCGACGCCGTCCAGGGTAAATTTACCCTTGGCAATACGATTGCCGTAACGGCCAATCAACGCGCCGAAATAGGGACTGTTGGTCAGGTAGCCGTCCAAAGTATCATAGCCCAAAACAACATCACCCATCTTGCCATCGCGGTCCGGGCCCTTGAAAGAAACGAGAATTCCGCCGTAAGTGCAAATCCGCGCCTCCACGCCATTGGCGTTGCGCAAAGTATAAATCTCGACCGGTGTGCCATCCAGGGCATGGCCAAAGGGCGCTTTGGTGATCGCGCCCGAGGAAGAACCATGAGAGGCACAGCCAGCCATAAAAATGCCCATCAAACCCGCAATGGGGAAGGAGAGTTTAACAAGAACGTCGTGCATCCCTCATCATTTAACGAACGCACGAAATTTATCAAACCCAATTTTCGCCGCCCCAAAATCAAGAACGAAAATGGAGCGGGCTGCTTTGCGGCATTTCGTGGGCGCAGGGCTGATTGATGGGCGCATCGGGCACGCGCGTGTTGGCTGCGGTCAAATTCTTGGACAATAAATACGCTTCCACCTCTTCGCCGCTGATGTCCGGCAGCATGGCGCCGTTAATCTCGACGCAGGGGCTGAGCATCTGGCCGCTTTTCTGGATCATTTCCTGGCGTTGCGCCGGGTCATTGATGATGTCGCGGTCTTCAAAAGGAATATCATACTTGCGCAGGACGGCGCGAACCCCCTGGCTCCAGCCGCAAGAAGGTTTCAAATAAGCAATTACGTTCGGTTTATCCATGAACATAAGCTGCCACAGATAGGGAGATTGGCAACGGCTAAAATTTGCTTTAGAACTGCGCCATGCCGCGCATCCTGATCGCTCCCGATAAATTCAAGGGCACGCTCACCGCCCAAGCCGCCGCCTCAGCCATCGCGGCGGGATGGAAGAAAGGCCGCCCGGCGGACGTCCTCGAACTCTTGCCGATGAGCGACGGCGGGGACGGCTTCGGCGCGGTGCTGGGGGAATTGCTCGAGGCGCGCACCCGGCGCACTTTGACCGTGGACGCCGCCCACCGCCCGTTGCGCAGCCGGTGGTGGTGGGAAGAGCGCAGCAAAACGGCCATCATTGAATCGGCTGGAATCATCGGGCTGGCCATGCTGCCGTTGCGGAAATTTCACCCCTTCCAACTGGATAGCTTCGGGCTGGGCCGGGTGCTGCGAGCGGCAGTCCAGTTGAAGGCCAGGAAGATCATCGTCGGCATCGGCGGCAGCGCGACGAACGACGGCGGTTTCGGCATGGCCCGCGCTTTGGGTTGGAAGTTTTTTGATGCGGAGCATAAAGAGTTGAAAGAATGGGTGGAACTGTCGGCGCTGGACGTGGCGCGACCCCCTGCTCCTTTTTGGCGGGAGGCGGCGCGCGGCACCGTCCCGGACGCCGCAGCGCGGCGTCCCTACCTAAAATTGACAGTGGCGGTGGATGTGGGGAACCCATTGCTCGGGTCCAAAGGTTGTTCGCGGATTTACGGGCCGCAAAAGGGATTGCGAGCCCAGGATTTTGCGCTGGCCGAAAAATGCCTGGCGCGGCTGTCCGCCGTTTTGCGGGAGCAACATGGGCTGGACTGCGGGAAAAGTCCGGGCGCAGGGGCGGCGGGTGGATTGGGTTTTGGGCTGATGGCTTTTGCGGGCGCGGCGGCGGAATCGGGCTTTGCCGTGTTTGCCGAGAGTGCGCGCCTCGATGAGCGCATCGCCCGGTCAGACTTGGTTATCACCGGCGAAGGACAAATGGATGGCCAGACTTACATGGGCAAAGGCGTCGGGCAATTGGCGCGGCGCTGTCGCCAGCTTGGCGTGCCGTGTTTGGGGTTGGCCGGGATTGTCCTGGAACCACAGCGCTCCCGTCCTCACTTTGTCCAGGCCCGGGCCTTGACCGAAATCGGCTCCGCCGACCGCGCGCGAAAATACGCCGCGCGATTTTTGGAGCAATTGGCCGAAAACGTGGCAAAGTCCTGGGTCTGAGTTTTACCATCATGCATTTGGAAGATCATTTAGGCGACATCATCCGCAAAGGCCGGCTGTCCAAAAACACTCCCATTCCCATGGCCGCGCAGGCCGCTGGTTTGACGGAAGCCGAATACACCGCTCTCGAAGAAACGGGCCAATGCGCCAAGACAATACGTTTTATGCCACTGGGCGAGGCGCTCGGCTTGAACGGAACAAAATTGGAAGGCATCGCGCGCGGCTGGCAGCCGGCCACGCCGGACCTTTCTTTATGGCGCGAATTGCGCCAGATCACCACCCAGGCCAATGGCATCGAAGTGCATTGCTACCTCGCGTGGGACGAGGGATCGCGCGACGCCGCTTTGTTTGACACAGGGTGGGACGCCGCGCCCATCTTCAAGTTGATCGAAGAAAACGGGCTGGCCTTGCGCCACCTGTTTCTCACCCACTTGCACGATGATCACGTCGCCGCCATGGCCGCCATTCGCGAGAAATTTCCCAAGCTTCATCTGCATTCCAGTTCCCGCGCCGCGCCGCCGCAGCATCGCAATCGCGCGAATGATTTTCTCCACCTGGGCAGCTTGCGCATCACCAACCGCGACACGCCCGGCCACGCTGAAGAAGGCGTGACCTACATCATCGGCACCTGGCCGGAAGACGCGCCGCACGCCGCCATCGTGGGCGACGCTATCTTTGCAGGCTCCATCGGCACCGGCTTGCAATCGTGGGAGATCGCCCGGCAAAAAATTCGCGAACAAATTTTTTCCCTGCCCGGCGAAACGTTGCTCTGCCCGGGCCACGGCCCCTTGACCACCATCGCGGAGGAAAAGGCGCACAACCCCTTCTTTTAAAGTTGGCGTAGCCCGCGTTTGGCGGTTAAATCGCGGGCGATGAAAATTGTTTTGGCCTATTCGGGCGGTCTGGATACTTCGGTCCTGCTTTCGTGGATCAAGGAAAAATACGACGCCGAGGTCATCGCCTTCTGCGCCGACATTGGCCAGGACGACGAACTCAAGGGGCTGGAGAAAAAAGCCCTCAAGACCGGCGCGTCGAAAATTTATATTGACGACTTGCGGGAGGAATTCGCCCGCGATTTCATTTTCCCGATGATGCAGGCCGGGGCCATCTACGAGAACCAATATTTTCTCGGCACCAGCATCGCCCGCCCGTTGATCGCCAAACGCATGATTGAAATCGCGCGCGCCGAAAAGGCCGATGCCATCGCCCACGGCGCAACCGGCAAAGGCAATGACCAGGTGCGCTTTGAATTGACCGCCGCCGCCCTCGCGCCCGAATTGCGGATCATCGCCCCGTGGCGCGACGCTTCCTTTCGCGCCCAATTTCCGGGACGGGCCGAAATGATCCAATATTGCGCGGACAAGAAAATTCCGGTGCAGGCCTCGGCCAAAAAACCGTATTCGATGGATCGGAACCTTCTCCATATTTCTTTCGAGGCCGGCATTTTGGAAGACCCGTGGCTGGACGCCTCGGCTCCCGGCCACAAAGAGATGTACAAACTGAGTGTCTCGCCGGAAGACGCGCCGGACAAATCCGAATACGCCACGCTCGATTTCGAGAAAGGCGAATGCGTCGCGGTCAACGGCAAAAAGCTCACCCCTCTGGCGATCATGCAAACCTTGAACAAACTCGGCGGCAAACACGGTGTCGGCCGGGTGGACTTGGTGGAGAACCGGTTTGTCGGGATGAAGTCGCGCGGGGTTTACGAAACGCCGGGCGGCGCCATTCTGCACTTCGCCCATCGTCAAGTAGAAAGCCTCACGATGGATCGCGAAGTGATGCACTTGCGCGATTCATTGATTCCCAAATACGCCGAACTGGTCTATTACGGCTTCTGGTTTTCGCCCGAGCGCTACGCGCTGCAGGCCCTCGTCACCGAAAGCCAGAAGAACGTGACCGGGACGGCGCGCGTGAAGCTTTACAAAGGAAACATCATCAACGCCGGGCGCAAATCGCCGGTCAGCCTTTACAATCCGCACATCGCCACCATGGAGGCCGATCCGACCCAGACTTACAACCAGGACGACGCCACCGGCTTTATTCGCTTGAACGGGCTGAGACTGAAAGTAGCCGCGCAAGTCCACGGCGCGAAAGCGAAGTAAAGCGACAGGTTGTTGAGCCACAGGCTCAACGCTACACCGGCGTTTTTAGCGGCGGACCCCTTATTGCTTTTCGTATTCCCCTTTGCTGACTCGCTTGAGGACGGTGAAGCCGGCTTTCTTCGCATCGGAAACAGAGAGCGGCTTGAGTTTAATCGGCGAAGTGAAGCTGGAGATAAGCTTGCGCACCGGGCGGCGGCAGGCGGGACAAAGCTTTAAAGGCGGCGCGTCCAGCGGCCGGCGCAAAGTAAATTTGCCGCTGCAAACCACACAATCCCCCTCGCACAGTTCATACTCATAAATTGGCACGCTTCAAATTACCATTGGCCGGGCCTTGATTCAACTCGTGTCGAACTTGACATTTCGGCAGGGAGACGCCAGAGGTAGGGCATGAAAAAGTTAATTCCTGCCCTGCTCTTGATCGGTCTTTGCGGCTGCGGTCCTGGCTATGATTATTCGCCCTACGTCGGCGCGCAACAAAACTGGACGACCAACCCCGGTTCGTATGTCCGCATGGTCGATCATGTGAAGATTTATCCGCAGGGCGAGTATCCGGAGCGGCCCTACCTGATTCTCGGCTCTGTCCGAGGCGGCAACGAACACGATATTGCCAAAGCAGTGCGCGACCAGGGTGGCGATGCGGCCATGATATTTAGCGACCAGACCGTTCGCAGTGGTTCGGTGCAGATTGCCGGCCCGGGGATTATTTTCAACCAACCGTTGCGGCGCACTATCGTGACCGCTCAGGTCGTTAAATACCGATAGATGCCCGCCATCAACCGCTCGGCGAGGGCGCGAGAGCGGAGGGTTTGGGGAGCTTGATCTTCCGCGTCTTTAGGCCGGCTTTGGCAGCCGCTTCGGGGTCGATGTCCGGGAGGGCCAGGGCGGCGGCGTGCCTGGCCTCTTTGTCCCCGTGTAGCAGCGGCAGCAATTTGGGAACAGCGGCGTTCGCTTGTGCGCCAAACTTCCCCAAAGCCTCGGCTGCCTGATCGTTCATATCCGCATCATCAAGGCAATTGATGAGGGCAGGAACGACGAGATCGGGGTTGCTACGGATTTCCCCCAGTGCCGCCGCTGCGCTCCCTCGGACGCTTGCGTCGGGGTCTTTCAACAGCTGGATGAGAACCGGAATGGAGGCTTTTGCGGCGGGACCGAACTTGCCCACTTCCTTCATCGCATCGCCGCGCCGTCCTGGAGATGTGAGGTAATAGACCTGAACGCCAGGCAAACGATTTAATCCCCGAGCCACCGCCAGCTTAAGGTTTGAATCGTTGGTATCGTGGAGGGCCGAATCGGTGAGTTCCGGGATAATCCTGCCGTTTAGGCAAAGACTGGCGCGATTACTGGCTGCGGCATCGCCGCCCCGCAAATCCTTCCGCCATTGGTCGGCGGATTTTCCGTCGAAAGTGGCTTGGTGGAGCGCCAATGCCTCAGCCAAAGCAAAAACTGCCCCTAACACAAGCGCTAAACCCAGAAATACCGCAAGGAGGACGCGTTTTGCGTTCAAATCAATCCGGCACCATGGTGAACAGATAGCCCTGCGTCGGATCGAGATGAGCCGAAGTATGCTCGGCGATCCAACGCAAATCGATGGTGCTTCCCAAGCCATACTCCGTCGTCTGCCCCCAACCGATTGTATAGTTGGGAGTTAAGCGCAATGCTGTCTTCCAGTCGGGTGCCCGCCACTTATGAATGACCGCATGGCCGTCCGCAAAAGTGAACGCACAAGCACCTCCGTGCAAGGCGGAGGGATGGTCAATCCATGTGGCCACCGAATTGATGATGCCATCCATTTGAACGGCGAAACCGCCATCATTTATACTGTCGGGATGCTCATCAAGAAAAATCCAGAGATTTGCAGGAGATGGCTTGCTCATATCGGAATCCTTGAGATAAATCTTCCACGTGCCAGGCCCCACTGCGCTACCACTCCCGCTCAGCCAGTTGCCCGTTCCATTGCCAGGTACTCCGGCAGTGCCATCCAAGGTGCATCCGACCGCTTGGTTCATGGAGCAACTGCGGACTCTTGGGACACCGCTTCTGCCATAGTCCAAAGATCTATCTGCCGGACACTTATAAATATTGGGGGTCTTAATATAAGGACCCATCGAGGTCCATTTTCCGCTCACCAAATAATTGATATTTGTATCACTCTCCATGCCGTCGGTACCAACGGTCCCCCCAGTGTAAGTTAGCCATCCATTGACCCACGGCAGGCAAGCTGGCGGTGTCGCCGCAGTGTCTACCAAAGTGTTATCCCCCTCCTCATCCGCCGGGAAGCGGCCTTGGCTGTCCGTGTTGTACATCGCCCAACCGAGCGCCAATTGGCGCACGTCGCTCATACACTGGGTGGCTTGCGCCCGCAGCTTGGCCTGAGCTAGCGCGGGCAACAGCATCGCCGCCAAAATGGCAATAATGGCGATGACGACCAGCAATTCGATCAGCGTAAAGCCTTCGCTCGAAGCGATGTTTTGACCCATTGCGTTACGGCGGAGCGAGCGGCAGCGATTGGCGAGTTGGAGACGATTCATCGACAGATTATTGTTAAAAATTTTAGGTTACAGAAAGATTTTGCGACCAATGCACTAAAATGTCAAGCCAATCCGTTAAACATGTCGCGTGCGCTCAAAAGTTTACGCGCTGCGTCTGGCACATTAATCCGCGAGGGCGGGCAATCGCGGAGATGCGGCACTTTCGGACAACCCAGGCGGCGTGCATGCTCTTTCTCAAGCCCACGAGCGTGTGGGCGCCAGCGCCGCTTTTCCCCCACAAGCGCGGCCCGAATGGGAAAGG
>Ga0075522_10003176_pt1 | contig 12011 bp, 10 predicted proteins | sample NGEPerA_FD_74796 | JGI IMG/M metagenome (GOLD analysis project Ga0075522, IMG submission 74796) | Arctic peat soil microbial communities from the Barrow Environmental Observatory site, Barrow, Alaska, USA - NGEE PermafrostL2-A | ecosystem: Environmental > Terrestrial > Soil > Wetlands > Peat ... | reverse complement strand
TCGTGGTGGCACCGGGTCGTGGTGGCACCGGGTCGGTGCGCCCCCTTGGATAGCACCTCCGACTGTGTTCGGCGCCGGACGGGCGAACCACCGGTCGACGTCGGCGGTCCCCTAATGTTCATCCATCGCTGACAGTCCCGGTACCACGGAGCAGCGGAATCCAGGAAGGAGCAGGTGACGCCGAGTCGTGCGGTCGATCTCCTCCGGCCGGCGCGCGGATGACGAGTCTTGGGGGTCTGGCAAAGCTGTGATGCCACAGACGTTGGGCGAAAAGCTCGACGAGTCCATGCGGATTCGCAAGCACAACTCCGAGGCAGCGGCCCGGGAGCTCGGCGTGACCACGTCGGAGATCCTGCTGTGGAAGCACGACATGCAGGTCCCGGAACCGGCGCATTTCGAGGTCATCCTCGACTACCTCTCCGTCGAGGATCGGCACCTGCGCGTCCTCATCCTGCGCAGTCAGATGCGTCGCATGCAGTGGCGGATCCGCACCTGAGCGACGAGGACAGGCGACCGGTGGGGTCCACCGTGTCCGGCCCAGTTCCGGCTCCAGGAAAACCCGATACGTTGGGTCACGTATCTGAGGCTTCGGTCGACGGTCGACCGGTGCAGGCGAAAGGGACCGGACATGCGCATCGCGGACGACATCACCCAACTCATCGGCGGGACGCCACTCGTCGGCCTACGGCACGTGACCGACGGCGCCGGCGCCCGGGTAGCCGCCAAGCTTGAGTTCTTCAATCCGGCGGGCAGCGTGAAGGACCGCATTGCGGTGTCGATGATCGACGCCGCCGAGCAGGCCGGCTTGCTGACCGCGGGCACCACCGTCGTGGAGCCGACCAGCGGGAACACCGGCATCGCCCTCGCCATGGTGTGTGCCGCCCGCGGCTACAAATGCATCTTCACCATGCCCGAGACCATGAGCATGGAGCGCCGCCTGTTGCTCCGGGGCTACGGCGCCGAGCTGGTGCTGACCCCCGGGCCCGACGGGATGGGCGGCGCCATTGCCAAGGCCACCGAGATCGCCAAGGGGGACGGCGACTTCTTCATGCCCCAGCAGTTCGAGAACGAGGCAAATCCGGCCGTCCACGAACAGACCACCGCCGAGGAGATCTGGACCGACACCGACGGCCAGGTCGACATCTTCGTGGCGGGCGTGGGCACCGGGGGGACGATCACCGGGGTCGGCCACGTCCTGAAGGAGCGCAGGCCCTCGGTCCAGGTGATCGCCGTCGAGCCGGCGGCCTCGCCGGTCCTCTCCGGAGGAGCCAAGGGTCCGCACCCGATCCAGGGGATCGGTGCTGGATTCATCCCGGCCATTCTCGACACCCATGTCTACGACGAGGTCGTCACCGTCGAGAACCAGGACGCCTTCGACATGGCGCACCGGATGGCCCACGAGGAGGGCCTCCTGGTCGGTATCTCCTCCGGTGCCGCCACGTGGGCCGCCGCAGAGGTGGCCCGGCGCCCCGAGAACGCCGGCAAGCTCATTGTGGTCATCATCCCGTCATTCGGCGAGCGCTACCTCAGCACCGCCTTGTTCGAGGGCCTCGGCGACTGAAGATGCTGGAGGCCCTCCAGCGCGACGTGGCTGCGGTGCGTGAGCGTGATCCGGCGGCGCGATCGGATGCCGAGGTGGTGCTCTGCTATCCGGGCCTCCACGCCCTGTGGGGCCACCGGCTGGCCAACCGACTGTGGCAGGCCGACTACCACCTGGTCGCCCGCTTCGTCTCCGGAGTCATCCGCGCCTGGACGGGGGTCGACATCCACCCGGCCGCCACCATCGGATCGGGGCTGTTCATCGACCATGCCCTCGGTGTCGTCATCGGCGAGACGGCGGTGGTGGGCGACGACGTGACCATCTACCAGGGGGTGACCCTGGGCGGCACCAGCCTCGAGCCCGGCAAGCGCCATCCGACCGTGGGGGACCGGGTCACCATCGGAGCCGGTGCCAAGGTGCTCGGTCCGGTGACCGTCGGGTCCGGGAGCCGGATCGGGGCCAATGCCGTGGTGGTGCGTGACGTCCCACCCGACTCGGTGGTGGTCGGCGTGCCCGGCCAGGTCATCGCCCGCAGCAGGCCGCGGAGCGCCACGGCGACCACCGACCTTGACGACGCACTCCTCCCCGACCTCGTCGGGGTGACGCTCGGAGCGTTGCAACGCCAGGTGGACGAACTCGAGCGCGAGGTCGGCGGACGGGTCCGGACCCCCGAGATCCGCCCGTCGGAGTCCGGAGTGTGGCGAGGCGAGGACTTCTCGATCTGACGCTCCAGACCGGCGGCAGCGGTCGACCGGACAGTATCCCGGGCGTCAGCGGGTCGGCGTGCGTCGTTCAGCCGGCCACTGCGGAGGTGGTGCGGGCCAGGCAGTCCGGGTCTACGGTGCCCGGCACCAGGATGAACTCGTCGCACCCGGCCGCCTCGGCGGCGGCCAGCGAGTCGAGGAGCCGGGCCGGGCTCGACAGCCCGACCAGTTGGGACAGCGCGTCGGCCGCCTTGTCGCCGAAGACGGCCAGGTAGGCCCGGGCGAAGCGCTTGAGTTCGGCGTCGGCGTCCGCCCCGCCCAACAGGTAGAAGGAGCCGCTGACCAGTCGGGGCCGCTCGGCGCGACCTTCGGCCTCCCAGGCGTCGATGGCCATCCGATTGCCCCGGGCGATCTCCTCGGGGTCGGCCCCGATGGAGAATCCGGTGACTCCGTCCGCCCATTTGGCCGCTCGGGCCATCGCTTTCGGCCCCATGGCCGCAGCCAGGAGTGGCGGGCCGCCGGGAGTGAAGGGGGCGGGGCCGACAGGTCGCCCGCCCTCGTGGACCGGTTCGCCCGACCACAGTCGCCTCAGTTCCGCCACCCCGGCGTCGAGCCGCTCGTGGCGACCGGAGAAGGGGACGTCGAGCGCGCGGTAGTCCTCCTCACGGCCACCCACCCCGACCCCGACCACCAGCCGTCCTTCGGCCAGCACGTCGAGGGTCGCCAGCTGCTTGGCCAAAAGGACGGGCCGGTGGAGCGGGACCACGGTGATGTTGGTGATCACGCGGACCCGCTCGGTGAGGGCCGCCGCCGCCGTGTTGGTGACCAGGAGCTCGGGATTGTGGAAGGTGATCCGCTCCCCGGCCGAGATGCTCGAGTACGGGCCCTCGTCGATCCCGCGGCACCACTCGACGAACGTGCTCCTCGTGCAACCGGTGGCCATGGTGGGTAGGGCGATCCCGATCTCCATGGCCGCTGACCCTAGCCAACCGCCGAACTGGCGGACGGCCTCCGGGGCCGACGGGCCCCTGCCGATCAGCGCAGGTGCCCGGCCGCCTTTCCGGTGTAGGCCGGCAGGTCGAGGTAGGTCCGGATTCCGGGCGGTGCGGCCACGACGGCCGGCACGGCGCTCACGCAGTGTGTGGCGGTCGCCACCACCCCCGGATTGCGGGCCAGTCCGGCGGCGATCGAGTCGGGATGCCAGCCCCGGAAGGTGACCCGGGCGTCTGGGTCACCAGTCACTTCGACCTCGAAGCGCTCACCCTCGGGTCCGAACCCCCACGGCGGGTTTAAGTCATCTTGACCCATGAACCAATTGGTCGCCACGGTGATGACCGGCTCGCCACGGACCGTCGCCACCCACCGGAACTTCTGGGCGGCGATGCGACCGGGTGCGATCGGGCCGATGGGGGAGTCGATGGGGGCGGTGGCGACGGCCACCTCGTGGGAGACCGAAAGGTCGGGGTCGAGTGCGAACCCGAGCGCGTGAGCGATCATGCGGATCGATTGACCGAACCCGTCACCCAGGATGGCCGGCATCATCGATGCGTCGGCCTCCTCGGGCGTCTTGCCGAACAGCATGATGTCGCCCACCACACCGGGTGCGTCGTAGGTCCGAATGTCGGAGAACTCCTCCGCTCGAACATGGGTGATCGACTGGGACAGGGCAGACACCATCAACGGGAACCGCTCGGTGATGCCCCCGGGATGGATCCCGGTCCCGTGCACCGACGAGCCACCGGCGGCACAGGCCGCCTCGATGGCCGACTCGTCCCGGCCCGCGGGGAAGAACCAGCCGAGCGGGGTCACCACGTTGGCCCCCGACGCCAGGATCCGGGCGACCATCGACGGATCGGCCATGATCGGCGAGTAGACGACGCAGTCGGCCCCGAGGGCGAGCAGTGCGTCGACATCGTTGGTGGCGGCCACTCCGATGGGGTCGATGCCGCACAGATCGCCAACGTCGACTCCCACCTTGTCCGGGCTGTGCACCCAGCACCCCACGAGCTCGAGGTCGGGGTGGGCCACGATGCCCGCGACCGACGCCCGCCCGACCCCGCCGGTCGCCCACTGGATCACCTTGATGGCCATGCGGCCTCCTCCCCTGGTCTGCTCCCGGTGCCCGGTGCACCGCCGCCCGAGCGTAGGGCGCACCGGAGGTCGGGGGAACCTGACGCGTCGTCCCTGGTCAACGATGTGCCGGCCCCGGCGCCATAGCCAATGCAGGCCTGCTCGGATACAGTGGTCCGGGCAGAGGTCCGCAGGCCGGGCAGGGTGCACGAGGGGGGTTCCTCGTCGCCGAGTCCATTAGTGGCGGACAGGACGGTGCCGCCGATCGGGTGGGAACGTCCAAGTGCGAAGGGGCACGGCAATGAACAACTGGCTGCAGGCCATGAAGCAGTGGGCCACGTGGCTGATGGGTGACGCCCCCCTACCGGGACGTCGCTCCAAGGTCTTCCTGGCCTGGACCGCGGCCGTGGCCGCGGTGATTGCCATCGGCGTCCCGTCCGCCATCCCGTCGAGCTCCCCGGCCAACGCCGTTTCCAGCAGCCGGTCGAAGTCCGCGGGCCAGGATCCCTCCCTGTCGCCGTTGGCCGTGTCTCCGACGCCGTCGACGGTGGACCCGTCGAGCGTCGTCGGCTCGGGGGGCTCGACCACGACGACCGCCTCGGGATCGTCGCGCGCCAACCCACGCGGGTCGGCCACCAAGGGGACGCGCGCCAAGGCCGCAAGGGGCAAGCACGCCAGGGCCGCAAGGGGCAAGCACGCCAGGGCCACCACCTCGACGACGTCGGGTACCGCGCCGCCCAGCGCGGCGCAGCCGGCCGCACCAGCCGCGCACCCGACCGCGCCGGCCAGTCCTGCCGCTACCTTCGCCCTGCCGCCGTCGGCTCCGGCCGCACCGGTTGTACCTAGCGCACTGGCACCGATCGACGCGGTGGCGGCGCTGGTGACCCCATCGGCGGCACCGCCGGCGCCACTGGCCACCGGCGCTCAGGCCTTGGTGGACTCAGCCCTGGTGACCTGGAAGGCGCCCACCGGCGACCAGGCCACCGGCTACGACATCTTCGCCGGCTTCGCCCCCGGCCTGGAGTTCCCCGCCGCACTCAACGGCGCGGTGCCGGTCGCCGGCAGCTCGTACCTGGTCACCGGACTCACTGCCGGGCGTACCTACTACTTCACCGTCCGCGCCCGGGTGGCGGGTGCCTCCTCGGCCGCGTCCAACGAAGTGTCGTCCGTCCCGTTCGACGTCTACACGCCGCTCGGCCACCTGGTCGGTCCGATCATCTCGATGGCCTCCACGGCGGACGGCTCCGGGTACTGGCTGGCCACCGCCACCGGTGCCGTGTCGCCCCACGGCTCGGCCGTCGACCTCGGCAACACCGCCTCGCTGACCCTGGCCGCCCCGATCGTCAGGATCGTGGCTGACCCCAAGGGTGCCGGCTACTGGGAAGTCGCCGCCGACGGCGGCGTCTTCGCCTACGGCTCGGCCCACTTCGAGGGCACGGCCGCCAGCGAGAACCTGAACTCACCGATCGTCGACCTGGTTCCGACGGCCGACGGCCTCGGATACTGGGAGGTGGGCGCCGACGGCGGGGTCTTCGCCTACGGCGACGCCGCCTTCTCCGGCTCGCTGGGTGGCACCACGCAAGCGTCCCCGACAGTGGGCATGGTCGCCGACACATCGACCGGTGGCTACTGGCTGGTCTCGGCCAACGGCACCGTCTCCGCGTTCAACGCCCCGGCCCTCGGGCTCTCGCCCAGTGAGCTCCCGGTCTCCCCGGTGGTCGCCGTCGCTGCCACGGCGGACGGCAACGGCTTCTGGGCGGTGACCAGCACCGGCAGCGTGTTCGCCCTCGGCGACGCCGTCTTCCAGGGTCCGAAGACTCCGTTGGACCCCGCGGCACCGGTTACGGCCGTCACGGCGGACCCGACGGGCGGGGGCTACTGGCTGGCCGGGGTGGACGGCGGTGTCTACGCCTTCGGCGCCCGCTTCTACGGCGCCGGCTGACCGCCACCTCCCGCTCCGCTCCGCCGGAACTCGCACCTCGGCTGACCAATTGCCGGGTGCCGCCTTGGTAGCGTCGGGGCCGATGCGGCGATGACCCACGACAGCGGACCGAGGGGCGACTTCCACGACCCGGAGGGTCCGGGTCATTCGGACACCACGCCCCTGCTGGCTTCGGCCGAGCAGCGCATGGCCGCGATGGTCCGCAACTTCGACGATCCGTCCCAGGAATGGCGCCGGCTCTGCGCCGAGTTGTTCGGCACGTTCTTCCTGGTCCTGGTGGCCGCCGGAGGCCCGATGATCGATCGGGCCGTTCCGGGTTCGGTGGGCCGGGCCGCCGCCGTCGTGGCTCCGGGGCTCATGGTCATGGCGATCATCCTCTTCATGGGGAAGGTGTCGGGTGCCCACCTGAATCCGGCGGTCACCATCGCCTTCTCGCTCCGCCAGGACTTCCCGTGGCGGCGGGTGCCGGGCTATCTGGTCGCCCAACTCACCGGCGCGTTGCTGGCTGCCTGGTTCGTCCAGGCGGTCGTCCACGTGTCGGCCCACTACGGGTCGAACTACCCGGGGGCCCAATTCACGGCTGGCGACGCCTTCTTGATGGAAGCGGTGCTGACCCTCGGCCTGGTGAGCGTGATCCTCGGCACCGCGTCGGGTGCCCAGCAGGTCGGTCTGTTCGGCGCCATCGGCGTGGGCAGCTACATCGCTCTGGCCGGGCTGTGGGCGAGCCCCGTCTCGGGCGCATCCATGAACCCGGTGCGGACGCTCGGGCCCGACATCGTGTCGGTCGACGTCACGTCGTGGTGGGTCTATCTGGCCGGACCGCTGCTCGGGGCGGTCCTGGCCGTCGGGATGGCGTTCGTGCTGCGCGGGCCGGGCGGCGGCGCCTCCGGTTCACTGGCCGCCCAGGGGAGTCTGAACCCGAGGATCACCCGGCCCGATAAGGCCTGAATCGGGCCGTCGGACCCACGTCGCTGCTACCCGCCGACGAGCTTGGACAGGGCCGTGGCGTGCCAGGTGGCCCGGCCCGACCGCTCCTCGGCCCGGTCGGCCGATCCGGCCAGGCGCAGCCCGGCGTTGATACCCACGTAGCGAAGCGGCTCGGGCTCCCACTTCTTCGACCGGTGGTTGACCCAGGGTAGGGCGGTCAGGTCGGTGGACTCGCCGAGGATCAGGTCGCGCAAGGTGCGGCCGGCCAGGTTGGTGGTCGACAGTCCGTCGCCGACGTAGCCGCCGGCCCAGGCCATGCGGGTGGCGGGGTCGATGCCGACCGAGGAGAACCAGTCGCGGGCGATCCCGATCGGGCCACCCCAGGCGTGGGTGACCTCGGCGTCGGACAGCGCCGGGAAGAGCTCGACCAAGGTGCGGCGCAGGGCCTGGTGGACCCCGGGGTCGCGGTCGAACTCGGGGCGGATGGTCGAGCCGAAGTGGTAGGGGGCGCCCCGTCCGCCGAAGGCCATCCGCCCGCCCTCGGTGCGCTGCCCGTAGATGACGAGGTGGCGGTGGTCGGCGAATGTCTCCCGTCCGGTCAGGCCGACCTCGGCCCAGAACGCGTCGGGCAGGGGCTCGGTGGCGATCATCAGCGAGTACACGGGGATCAGGTCGCGTTGGTGACCGGCCAGGGTCCGGGTGTAGCCCTCGGTGGCCCGGACCACGGCGCCGGCCCGGACGGTGCCCCGCGCCGTGGTGACCACGCCCGGGGCAAGGGACCGTACCTCGGTCTGCTCGTAGAGGACCACGCCGCGCCCTTCGACCACCTCGGCCAATCCGCGGACGAGACGGGCCGGGTCGACCGCTGCGCAGTGCGGGGTGTAGGTCCCACCGAGGATGTCGGTGGCCCCCACCCGCTCCCTGGCCTCAGCGGGGGAGAGGAAGACCAGGTCGTCCACCCCGACGCCGCGCTCCCTGGCCTCGGCCACCTCGGCGAGCGTCCGCTCCAGCTGGGCCGGCGTGCGGGCCAGGACGACGGTGCCGCCGTGGTGGAATCCGCAGGCGATTCCCTCGGCCGCCACCACCCGGCCCACCTCGCCGACGGTCTCCTGCATGGCCAGGCGTTGGGCCCGGCCGCTCCCGGGTCCGGACGCCTTGTCCAGGATCGCCTCCGACACGCTGAACAGGGCCGAGCACCAGCCACCGTTGCGGCCCGATGCGCCGAACCCGACGACGTCGCGCTCCAGCACGGCAATGCGCAGGTTCGGATCCGCCTGGCTCAGGTAGTACGCCGTCCACAACCCGGTGAGGCCGCCTCCGACGACGGCGACATCGACCTCGATGTCGCCGGGCAGTCCGGCGCGCTCCGTGACCTCACCCGGCAGCCCGTCCCACCACAGCGAGAGCCGCCGGTAGCGCTCGCCCGATGACGGGGTCAGATCTGCTTCCACGCCTCGGTCAGGACGGACCGAAGGCGGGACGTGATGTACTCGAACTCCTCCGGGCCGCAGGTCAGCGGCGGAGCGAGCTGGATGACCGGGTCGCCCCGGTCGTCGGCCCGGCACACGAGCCCGGACTCGTACAGGGCGCCCGACAGGAAGCCGCGCAGCAGACGCTCGGCCTCGTCATCGTCGAAGGTCTCCTTGGTGTCCTTGTTCTTGACCATCTCGATGCCGTAGAAGTAGCCGGCCCCGCGGACGTCACCCACGATGGGGAGGTCCTTCAAGGTGTCGAGGGACGCCTTGAACTCCGCCTCGTGCTCGAGCACGTTGTCGAGGATCCCCTCCTTCTCGAACACGTCGATGTTGGCCAGGGCCACCGCCGCGCTGACCGGGTGGCCGGCAAAGGTGATGCCGTGGAGGAAGCTCGACCCGGCCAGGAACGGCTCGATGATCCGGTCGCTGACCGCCAAGGCGCCCATGGGCGAATAGCCGCTGGTCAGTCCCTTGGCCATGGTGATCATGTCCGGCTCGTACTGGTAGCGCTGGGAGCCGAAGAAGTGGCCGAGCCGGCCCCAGGCGCAGATGACCTCGTCGGAGACGAGCAGGACGCCGTGGCGGTCGCAGATCTCGCGCACCCGCTGGAAATAGCCGGGGGGCGGAGGGAAGCACCCACCGGCGTTCTGCACCGGCTCCAGGAACACGGCCGCCACTGTCTCGGGTCCCTCGGAGAGGATGGCCTGCTCGATGGCGTCGGCCGCCCACCGTCCGAAGGCCTCGACATCGTCCTCGAAGTAGGGGGCACGGTAGAAGTTGGTGTTGGGGACCTTGAAGGCGCCCGGCACCAGCGGCTCGAACGGTGCGCGGATCTCGGTCACCCCGGTGATGGACAGGGCGCCCATGGTGGCACCGTGGTAGGCGATGTCCCGGCTGATGACCTTGTAGCGCTCGGGCTGGCCGATCAGCTTGAAGTACTGGCGGGCCAGTTTCCACGCCGACTCCACGGCCTCGGAGCCGCCGGTGGTGAAGAAGACCCGGTTGAGGTCGCCGGGGGTCAGATCGGCGATCTTCTCGGCCAGCTCGACGGCCTTCGGGTGGGCGTAGCTCCACACGGGGAAGTAGGCCAGCTTGGCCGCCTGCTCGGCACCCGCCTCGACCAGTTCCATCCGACCGTGGCCCAGCTGGCTGGTGAACAGGCCGGACAGGCCGTCGAGGTAGCGCTTGCCGTGCTGGTCGTAGACCCACACGCCCTCGCCCCGGACGATGACCGGGATCTCCTGGCGGACGTCGTCCGACATGCGGGTGAAGTGCATCCAGAGGTGCCGATGGGCGCTCTCTTGCAGTGCTTGGTTCGAATACTCGGTCATCGGGTCCCCCATGTGTAGGTCTGCTTCTTCAACTTCAGGTACATGAACATCTCGGTCTCCCGCACCCCTGGGATCTGCCGGATGACGCTGTTGAGCAGCTCCAGCAAGCGGTCCTCGTCCTCGCACACCAGCTCCACCAGGATGTCGTACTCACCGGCCACCATGACGACGTAGTCGATGTCGTCGACGGCGGCGAGGGCGTCGGCCACCTCGCGGGCGTCGCCGTCGGCCCGGATGCCGACCATGGCCTGGCTCCGGAAGCCGACCTGGAGCGGGTCGGTGACGGCCACGATCTGCATGATCCCGGCGTCGCGCATCTTCTGGACACGTTGGCGGACGGCGGCCTCGGACAGGCCGACGGCCTCGGCGATCGAGCCGTACGTGCGCCGACCGTCCTGCTGGAGCTGCTCGACGATCGCCTTGTTGACGTCGTCGAGGATGCCGGCGACCGAGGACGAGGCGGCGGTCGCACTCATCGAGGATCTCCCGGTACCGGGGTGGCCCGAAGCGCTGCGGCGTGGTGCTCGAGGTGCATGGTCATACTCGATCCGTTCTAGCAGTTAACGCACAGTTAACGTGGAATCAGCGGCAAAAACAAGCGATTTCCGTAGCAGTTAACACAGAGTTTTCAGAAATCACTTGTCAGATCGGAGAACTTACGCAACGATGACAATCATTCGGCGGGCCCGACCCGCCCGCGCACGCTCGATGGATCGCCCGTCGGCCGTCCGACCAGATCCCCGGGGAGGGACCGTGACCACTACGAGCCTGTCGAACTTCATCGGTGGCTCCTACGTCGCAACCCAGTCCGGCCGTTCGGTGAACCTGCCCGACCCGAGCACGGGCGAGGAGAACTTCGAGTCCCCCGTGTCGGGCGCCGAGGACGTCGATGCCGCAGTGGCCGCCGCGGCCGCCGCCTTCCCGGGCTGGCGCGATGCCACCCCCTCGGAGCGCAGCCTCTCCCTCTTCCGCATCGCGGATGCCATCGAGGCCCGGGCCGAGGAACTCGTCGCCGTCGAGAGCGCCAACACCGGCAAGCCATTGGCCGTGACCCTGGCGGAGGAGATCCCGCCGATGGTCGACCAGATCCGCTTCTTCGCCGGGGCGGCGCGGCACCTCGAGGGCAAGTCGGCCGGCGAGTACATGGCCGACCACACATCGATGATCCGACGTGAGCCGATCGGCGTGTGCGCCGCCGTCACCCCGTGGAACTACCCCGCCATGATGGCCGTGTGGAAGTGGGCACCGGCGATCGCCGCCGGCAACGCCATGGTGTTGAAGCCCTCGGACACCACCCCGGCCTCGACGCTGCTGATGGCCGAGATCATGTCCGAATTCCTGCCCGACGGCGTCTTCAACGTGGTGTGCGGTGACCGCGACACCGGACGGATGCTGGTCGAGCACCCGACGCCGGCCATGGTGTCCATCACCGGGAGCGTCCGAGCCGGCATGCAGGTGGCCGAATCGGCGTCCCATGATGTCAAACGGGTCCACCTCGAACTGGGCGGCAAGGCCCCGGTGGTGGTGTTCGACGACGCCGACCTGGAGGCCGCCGTCGAGGGGATCGCCATTGCCGGCTACTTCAACGCCGGGCAGGACTGCACGGCCGCCACCCGGGTGCTGGCCGCCCCGGGCATCTACGACGACTTCGTGGCCGCGTTGGCCGACCAGGCCAGGGCCCAGACCGTCGGCGGGACCGACGTGGTCGACGCCGACTACGGACCGTTGAACAGCGCCGCGCAGCTCGAGCGCCTCGGTGGGTTCTTCGAGCGCCTCCCGAGCCACGCCGAGGTGGTGACCGGAGGGGCCCCGGTCGGTGCCCGTGGCTACTGCTTCGCCCCCTCGGTCATCGCCGGTCTCCACCAGGACGACGAGGTCATCCAGGAGGAGCTCTTCGGGCCGGCCATCACCGTCCAGCGTTTCGGTGACGAGGACGAGGCGATCGCCTGGGCCAACGGGGTCCGCTACGGCCTCGCCTCCAGCGTGTGGACCCAGAATCACGGTCGGGCCATGCGCATGGCC
>Ga0075522_10003174_pt1 | contig 12013 bp, 9 predicted proteins | sample NGEPerA_FD_74796 | JGI IMG/M metagenome (GOLD analysis project Ga0075522, IMG submission 74796) | Arctic peat soil microbial communities from the Barrow Environmental Observatory site, Barrow, Alaska, USA - NGEE PermafrostL2-A | ecosystem: Environmental > Terrestrial > Soil > Wetlands > Peat ... | reverse complement strand
CGATCGCCTGGTAGATGGCGAGCGGCCGGAGCGGTACATGGTCGCCGATGCGGCCAATGATGATCCCGCTCGCCATGTTCGTCTTGCGTTTCGCGCTGCCGCCGGTGCGGTGACTGCGATTGTGCGCGGCGGTGGAATAGTCGGCCACGGAGCGGCGGCGTAGTGGCGCTGAGTGGCGGCGTAAAAGTCGGCCACTTGAGAGGCTGTCCTTTTCGGGTTTCGGAAGGGACGGTCGGGGGTGTTTCAGGTGGAGGTATATGCGGCGGTTCGCCGGTATGTGCTGCTTGAGGGGCATAGCCGGCGGGAAGCGGCGGGGGTGTTTGGGCTGAGCCGGGACACGATCGCCAAGATGTGTCGGTTTTCGGTGCCGCCGGGATACCAGCGGACGAAGCCGCCGGAGAAGCCGAAGCTGGGGCCGCTGACGCCGGTGATCGAGGCGATCCTGGAGGCAGACCGCAGCGCGCCGGCCAAGCAGCGCCACACGGCCAAGCGGATTTTCGAGCGGCTGCGGGCCGAGTACGGGTATGGCGGCGGCTACACGGTGGTGAAGGATTACGTGCGGCTGAGGCGGACGCGGATGAAGGAGGCGTTCGTGCCTCTGGCGCATCCGCCCGGGCACGCCCAGGTGGATTTTGGTCAGTGCATCGGCATCATCGGCGGGGTGCGCACGGTGATGCATGTATTTTGCTTCGATCTTCCCCATTCCGACGCGCCGTTTGTGAAGGCCTATCCGGCGGAGACGACGGAAGCGTTCCTGGACGGGCACGTCTCTGCCTTTGGCTTTTTCGGCGGCGTGCCGCTGTCGATCCTTTACGACAACACCAAGCTGGCGGTGGCTCGGATCCTGGGCGGCGGCCAGCGCACCCGGACCCGCGCCTTCACCGAGCTGGTCAGCCACTTCCTGTTCCGAGACCGCTTCGGCCGGCCGGGCAAGGGCAACGACAAGGGGAAGGTGGAGGGGCTGGTGAAGTACACCCAGCGCACCTTCATGACCCCACTGCCGCATGCGGCCTCATTCGAGGCGTTGAACGCGGCGCTGGCGGAGCGGTGCCGCGCGCGTCAGGGCGAACGCACCGCCCGGCATGCCGAGACGATCGGCGAGCGGCTGGTGCGCGATCTGGCGGTGCTTAGCGGGATTCCTGAGGGCCTGTTCGAGCCTTGCGAGAAGAAGCCGGCTAAGGTGTCGTCGACCGGGCTGGCCCGCTATCGGATGAACGACTACTCGGTCCCGACCCGTTTCGCTTTCCAGAGTGTCCTAGTGAAGGGCTTCGTCGACGAGGTGGTGATCGTCGTCGGCTCGGAGATTATCGCCCGTCATGGGCGGATCTACGGTCGCGATCAGTTCGTGTTCGATCCCAAGCATTACTTGGCGCTGCTGGAGCAGAAGCCCGGCGCGCTGGACCAGGCGGCACCGCTGCAAAGCTGGACCTTGCCCGAGGGTTTCCAGCGCATCCGCCGGCTGCTCGAGGGCCGCATGGGCAATCGCGGCAAGAAGGAGTTCATCCAGATCCTGCGGCTGATGGAGGTGTTCGAGGAAGCGATCGTGGCCGCCGCCGTCGTGGACGCCATGCAGCTCGGCGCGATCGGCTTCGATGCGGTCAAGCAGCTCGTGTTGGCCCGCATCGAGCGGCGTCCGGCCCGGCTCGACCTGGCCCGGTATCCCTATCTTCCCGCCGCCGAGGTGAAGACCACAGCGGCGGCCGATTATGCCGCTCTGCTGTCGGGGAGCGCGGCATGACCGCCGCGCCGCCCCAGGTGCTGCTTGCCCACCACCTGAAGACGTTGAAGCTGCCGACTTTCCTGCGCGAGTACGAGAAGGTCGCCGGCGAGTGCGCCCGGGAGGGCGTCGATCACCCCCGCTATCTGCTGCGCCTCGCCGAGCTGGAGCTGATCGACCGCGAGCGCCGTCTGGTCGAGCGGCGGATCCGCGATGCTCGCTTCCCGGCGGTGAAGAGCCTGGACACCTTCGACTTCACCGCCATGCCCAGCCTCAACAAGCCCCTGGTGCTGGAATTGGCGCGCTGCGAGTTCGTCGTCGCCCGCGACAACATCATCGTGCTCGGCAACAGCGGCACGGGGAAGACCCACATTGCGCTGGCCCTGGGCCTGGCGGCCTGTCAGCGCGGTTTCTCGGTCACCTTCGTCACCGCCGCCAGCCTCGTCCACCAGCTCCAGGAGGCGCGCGACGAGCGCCGGCTGTTGCGGCTGCAGCAAAACCTGACCGCCGCAAAGCTGCTGATCATTGACGAACTGGGTTACGTCCCGCTCTCCCAAACCGGGGCGGAGCTGTTGTTCGAGGTCTTCAGCCAGCGCCATGAGCGAAGCTCGACGATCGTCACCTCCAACCTGCCGTTCGAGGAATGGACCAGCGTGTTCGGTTCCGAGCGCCTGACCGGCGCGCTCCTCGACCGGCTCACCCACCACGTGAACATTCTGGAGATGAACGGCGACTCCTACCGCCTAAAGCACTCCAAGGCCCGGCGTCGGCGCCAGCTCGCCCAGGATGCCGGCCCCGCCGTCGACCCGGACACCGGCGAAATCCTCGACGCCTGATCCAACCGAGCCGCCGATATGCAGAGGGCCCCGCGGGGCCCTCTGCATATCGATCAACCCCGAAACCAATGGCCGACTTTTACTCCGCCCCCGTGGCCGGCTTTGGCTCCGCCCTTGACAGGTTCTCCGGGGAGCCAAGTTGCCCGTATTGATGGCGCACTGACGGCCGGACGCTGGGGCTGCGTTGCAAGATAGCCTAGCTGAATAGCCTAGCTGATTTTTTCGTCCCTGCGATCGCGGTGCTGCGTTGAACTTTGACGCCGCTTACCTCGTGCTGCGTGGCCAGCGTCTATTGCCGTACATCGCCGAACTGAGGTCTCCGCGCAAAGCGGTTCCTGCCCTCCGGCGACGGAACTGTTGGTCCGCCGTGCTGTTGATCCAGTTTGCAGCGGCCCACTGCGCTCTCGAGACGCGGTTTTTCGAGGCGACAGCAAAACAGCGTAGGTTCGGACGCTGCCACTATCCGCCCGCGGGTAGTGGTTGAGATCATCCGGCAACTTGCTTTTTTGAAACCGCAGGGATGTCGGTATGAAAGCACTTGTTTATCTGGGTCCAGCAAAGAAGGCCTTCGAAGAGCGTCCAGTACCGGGCATCACAGCGCCCACGGACGCGATCGTCAAGATTACCAAAACGACGATTTGCGGTACGGATTTGCACATCCTCAAGGGCGACGTCCCGAACTGTCAGCCAGGCCGCATTCTAGGCCATGAGGGGGTCGGTATCATCGATCAGGCGGGACCGGCCGTCACGGCGTTCAAGCCAGGGGACCGGGTGCTGATTTCCTGCATCAGTGCCTGCGGCAAATGTCTTTACTGTCGTAAGCAGATGTTCTCCCACTGCACCACCGGCGGCTGGATCCTCGGCAACCGTATCGACGGGACCCAAGCCGAATTCGTCCGTATCCCTTATGCGGATACAAGCCTCTACCCCATTCCGGAAGGTGCCGACGAAGAGGCGCTGGTAATGCTCAGCGACATCTTGCCGACGGGTTTCGAATGCGGGGTTCTCAACGGCAAGGTCCAGCCGGGGAATACCGTGGCGATTGTCGGCGCCGGCCCGATCGGGCTCGCCGCGCTCTTGACCGCGCAATTTTATTCGCCGGCCGAGATCATTATGATCGACCTTGACGACAATCGCCTGGAAGTGGCGAAGCGCTTTGGTGCGACGGCGACAATAAACAGCGCCGACGGCAGGGCGACTGAGAGGGTGATGAAGCTGACGGGCGATCTCGGCGTCGACACCGCAATCGAAGCGGTCGGGATTCCAGCCACCTTCGAGCTGTGCGAGAAAATCATCGCGCCTGGCGGCACCATCGCCAATATCGGCGTTCACGGAATGAAGGTGGCGTTGCACCTGGAGCGCCTGTGGGATCGCAACATAACCATCACCACACGTCTGGTAGATACCGCCAGCACGCCTACCCTGCTCAACATTCTGGATTCTCACCGCATCGACCCTAAGTTGTTGATCACTCACCGCTTCAAGTTCGACCGCATCCTGGATGCCTACGAGACGTTCGCACACGCCGCCAACACCGGAGCGCTCAAGGTGATTATCGAGGCTTGACGACGTCTGCCAGGGCATCATCCAGGCCCCGCAACGATGGCGGAAATAGTTCACGAAGCGCCAAGGAGCAGGATATGAGCGGTCACTATCACGCCATCATCTGGATCGACCACCATGAGGCCCGGGTGTTCCATTTCGGGCGGACCGAGATTGACCGTTTGGTATTACATCCGGACAACCCAACCCGACATATCCATCACAAAGCCAATTCCATCGGCAGCGGTCATGCCGCAGAGGATCAGGAGTTTTTTCATCGCGTCGCCGAGTCAATAGAACATGCGGGCGCCGTTCTTATCACCGGTCCGGCAAACGCCAAGACCGAGCTCGTAAAACACATCCACCACCATGATCCCGGGCTCATCGACACCATTGCGGGGGTGGAGACCGTCGATCACCCGAGCGACGGCGCCTTGGTCGCTCACGCCAGGCATTATTTCAAGGCCGCCGATCTCACCCAGCCTCAGCTGCCTTAAGGTATTCATATCGCTGGAGAAAGCCCCGTGCCCAATCCATTGTCGCCCGATCTGCTCGAAAAAATGCACGCCTATTGGCGCGCCGCGAATTACCTCTCGGTCGGGCAGATCTATCTGCAAGACAACCCGCTACTGGAAGTTCCCCTAACGCTTGCGCATATCAAGCCGCGGCTACTCGGCCATTGGGGCACGACCACGGGGTTGAATTTCCTTTATGTTCACCTCAACCGGCTGATTAAAGAAAACGACCTGAACATGATCTACGTCATCGGTCCCGGGCATGGTGGTCCCGGGCTGGTGGCGCACGCCTATCTGGAAGGGTCGTACACCGAGCATTATCCCGCGATCGAGCGCAGCCGCAACGGGCTGCAACGGCTGTTTCGTCAGTTCTCGTGGCCTTATGGAATTCCCAGTCACGTGTCGCCGGAAACGCCGGGCTCGATCCATGAAGGCGGCGAACTGGGCTATTCCCTGCTCCACGCTTACGGCGCTGCGTTCGATAATCCCGATTTGATCGTCAGCTGCGTCATCGGGGACGGCGAAGCGGAAACCGGCGCGCTGGCCGCCAGTTGGCATTCCAACAAGTTCCTCAATCCGGAGCGCGACGGCGCGGTCCTGCCGATCCTTCATCTCAATGGCTTCAAGATTGCCAACCCGACCGTGTTGGCTCGCATCGGCCGTGAGGACCTCACCGAGCTGTTGCGCGGCTACGGCTACGATCCGCATTTCGTCGAGGGCACCGACCCGGCGCTAGTGCATCAATCGCTTGCCGGTACGCTCGATACAATTCTGGCGCAGATAAGGCAGATCCAGAATGCCGCGCGTTCGGCTGGCAGCGCGCAAACGCCGGAGTGGCCGCGCTGGCCGATGATCGTCTTTCGTACACCGAAGGGGTGGACCGGTCCGAAATTTGTCGACGGCAAGCCGGTCGAGGGTACGTGGCGAGCGCATCAGGTTCCAATCGCGGATTTCAAGAAGCCCGATCATCTGAAGCAGCTCGAAGAGTGGATGAAGAGCTATCGGCCGCACGAATTGTTCGACGAACACGGCAAATTCCGGGAGGAATTCGCGGCGCTTGCCCCCACCGGGCATCGTCGCATGGGCTCCAATCCACACGCCAATGGCGGGGAATTGCTGAAGCCGCTATCGATGCCGCACTTCCACGATTACGCGGTGGTAGTGACCACGCCCGGCAATGGAAGGGCGGAAGCGACGCGGGTGCTCGGGGCATTCCTGCGCGACGTGATGAAGTTCAACCTCGACAGCCAAAATTTCCGGCTCTTCGGCCCCGACGAGACCGCGTCGAACCGACTGGAAGCCGTTTTTGAAGTCTCCGACAAGGAATGGATGGCGGCGATTGAGGAAGTCGACATCAATCTCGGCCCCGACGGCCGGGTCATGGAGGTGCTGAGCGAGCATCTCTGCGAAGGCTGGCTGGAAGGCTACCTGCTCACCGGGCGCCATGGCCTGTTTTCGTGCTACGAAGCCTTCATTCACATCATCGACTCGATGTTCAATCAGCACGCCAAGTGGCTCAAGGTCAGCCGGAACATTCCCTGGCGCAAGCCGATCGCATCGCTGAATTACCTGCTCACCTCGCATGTCTGGCGTCAGGACCACAACGGCTTTTCTCACCAGGACCCGGGGTTTATCGACCACGTCGCAAGCAAGAAAGCCGATGTGGTGCGCATCTACCTGCCGCCCGATGCAAACTGCCTGCTGTCGGTGGCCGATCATTGTCTGCGCAGCCGCAACTACATCAACCTGATCATCGCCGGCAAACAGCCGGAATGGCAGTGGCTCGATATCGACGCAGCGGTACGCCATTGCGCCGCCGGCGCCGGTATCTGGCAATGGGCCAGCAACGATGGCGGCGACCCCGACGTGGTGATGGCCTGTGCGGGCGACGTGCCGACCCTCGAGGCGCTCGCTGCCGTGACGCTATTGCGCGCCTATGTTCCCGATATCCGGATCCGTGTCGTCAACGTCGTCGACCTGATGGTGCTGCAGCCGCAATCGGAACATCCGCACGGTCTGGAAGACCAGGATTTTGACGAGCTGTTCACCACCGACAAGCCGGTGATTTTTGCCTTTCACGGCTACCCCGCGATCATCCATACGCTGACCTACCGGCGGCGCAACCATGACAACATTCACGTCCGCGGCTACAAGGAGGAGGGCACGACCACGACGCCCTTCGATATGGTCGTGCTGAACAATCTCGACCGGTATCAGCTCGCCCTCGACGCCATCCGGCGCATTCCCCGCCTAAGTGACCAAGTGGAGCAGGCGACGGCGCGGTACTGGACCACAATGGAGCAACACAAACTCTATATCAGCGAGCATGGCGACGACATGCCGGAGGTCCGCGACTGGCGGTGGAGTCTTTGAGCGCGGCGCAGGAACCCGGCTCGACGATCCTCGCGCTGAATAGTGGCTCCTCCTCGCTCAAGTTCGGATTATACCAGGTCGGCGCCTCACGAATCGAAATGTTGCTTTCCGGCGAGGCCGAGGCGATCGGCGGCACGGACGGAAAATTCCACGCCCAAGATTCGCGCGGCAACGCGGTGCACTCCGAAAGGATATCGCTTCCCAGCCAACGGGAAGCGGTTATCCGCATCGACAGACTGCTTGCCGACACCGATCTACCCACTCCTTCTGCGATTGGGCACCGCATCGTTCATGGCGGACCGCAGCTGCGGCGGCATTGCCTGATCGACGATACGGTCCTGCGGCAGCTCAAAGCGGCGAGCGCCTTCGCACCGCTGCATACGCCCCCTGCCCTGTCGGTCATTGATGTTGCAAAGGAGCATTTCCCGGGACTTAAGCAGGTCGCGTGCTTCGACACCGCCTTTCACGCCGAATTGCCCGAGGTCGCTCGAACCCTTCCGATCCCCAAGCAGTTTCAATCCGAGGGCATCGAGCGCTACGGATTTCACGGGTTGTCATGCGAGTCGATCGTCCGCCAGCTTGGCCAGGACCTGCCAGACCGGGTCATCATTGCTCATCTCGGTAACGGCGCCAGCGTCACCGCGGTCAAGGGCGGCAAATCCATCGACACCAGCATGGGGCTGACGCCGACCGGAGGGGTCGTCATGGGCACCCGCACCGGCGATCTCGATCCAGGCGTTCTGCTCTACCTGATGCGCGAGAAGAAATTCGATGCGGCCATGCTCGAAGAACTGGTCGACCGCCATTCCGGCCTGCTTGGGGTTTCGGGCCTCGGCAGCGTGGTGCAGATCACGCATGTCGCTGCCGCGTCAAACGCCGATGCCCGGTTGGCCATCCAGATGTTCTGCTACTCGGTGCGCAAGCAGGTGGCCGCGATGGTCGCGGCGCTCGAGGGCGTCGACCTAATCGTCTTCACCGGCGGCATCGGCGAACATGACGGGGAAATCCGCGCGGAAATCTACGCCGGTCTGTCATGGGTCGGCGTCAGCTTCGATGAAGCGCGGAACCGCTCCGCAACCAACCCCATCGGCAATCCGGCATCGCGCTGCGGGGTGCAGGTTCTCCCATCGCAGGAAGATGAGCAGATTGCTCAACACACATGGGACATAAGCAAGAAGGATTGCATCGATTAGAAACCCGCCACGGACGGCTTTCCGTGGATCGTGTTGGCACCGCCCGACCCAGAGACGCGCGCGTAAACCCCTATCGCCCGGCATAACTGGGCGCTTACGAGGAACATATGGAAACAACAAACACCGTCATCGCCGTCTTCGCTCACCATGAGGCGGCGGAAAGTGCCGTGAAACGACTGAGTGCTGCGGACTTCGAGATGAAAAATCTCAGCGTCGTCGGCAAAGGCTATCACACCGAAGAAAAGGTCGTCGGGTTTTATACCGCCGGTGACCGGATCAAGTTTTGGGGCGAGCGCGGCGCGTTCTGGGGCGGCCTTTGGGGCCTGTTTTTTGGCGGCCTGTTTCTGACCATTCCCGTCATCGGGCATGTGGTCGTGCTGGGATACCTCGGGATGATGGTGGTCTCTGCGGTCGAAAGCGCCATCATCGTTGGTGGGACGAGTGCGCTGAGCGCGGCGCTTTACAGTATCGGTGTCCCGAACGACAGCGTGATCCAATACGAGACCGCCGTGAAAGCCGACAGTTTTCTCGTGATGGCGCACGGCACCGCGGACGAGATGGCTCGCGCCAAGGCGGTTCTCAGCACCACAAACCCCTCGCGCCTTGACGAGCATGTAAACCGTGAGCCCACGCCGCTTCTCTCCGAGGCGCGCTATCCAGGATGGGTGCAAGGGTGGGGCGTCGTCGAAGGCAGCCCGCCGAGCTGGAAACTTGCGGGCGTCTTCGGGACCCAGCATGAAGCCCAAACCGCTGCAACTCACGCCGGCCCTGGATACGAGGCGCGCTGGGGTAGCTACAACGAACGTAGCAAGGAGTTCGTCAGCGGCAATTCTCCTTAATTGCAGTCGTTCAATGACCAGCGAGACCGCCCTTATCAACAAGGATGTGGGGAAAGAGGCAGACATCGCAGGCGCCAGCGGGCTGACGAGCGATGAGGTCCGCCGCCGGCGGGAAACGTTCGGCCCAAACGCGGTGCCGGATACGACACTGCATCCGCTGCGCAGGGCGGTTGAAAAATTCTGGGCACCCGTACCGTGGATGCTCGAAGCTGCCGTCGTGCTCCAACTGGTGCTCGGCAAGTACGTCGAATCGGCAGTCATCGCCGCTCTCTTGCTGTTCAATGCCGCGCTAGGGCTGTTTCAGGAGGGGCGCGCCCAGGCTACCCTCGCCGCATTAAAGTCGCGGCTCGCGTTGACGGCGTCCGTGCGCCGTGACGGCAAATGGGCAAATGTGCCCGCGGCCGATTTGGTGCCGGGCGATGTCGTGAAGCTGTCGCTCGGCGCTGTCGTCGCCGCGGATGCACGCCTCTACGCGGGAGAAGTCCTGCTCGACCAATCCATGCTCACCGGAGAGTCGGCGCCGATCGAAGCAGCCGCAGGTATGCAGACCTATGCTGGGGCCCTGGTCCGCCGCGGCGAAGCGGTGGCGGAGGTCACGGCCACCGGCGCGCGCACCAAATTCGGCCGTACCGCGGAGCTGGTCCGCACCGCACATGTCGTGAGTTCCCAGCAGAAAGCGGTGCTGCGCGTGGTGCGCAATCTCGCTTTGTTCAACGGCGTCCTCATCGTACTGCTGGTCGCCTACGCTCATTTTCTCAAGCTGCCGCTCGCGGAGATCGTCCCGCTCGTTCTGACCGCGGTGCTGGCATCGATACCGGTCGCGCTGCCGGCCACTTTTACCCTTGCGGGCGCGCTCGGGGCGCGGGCCTTGGCAAAGCAGGGAGTTCTTCCGACCCGCCTCTCCGCGGTAGATGAAGCGGCGAGCATGGATGTGCTGTGTGCCGACAAGACCGGCACGTTGACACGCAACACGTTGACGGTCACGACCGTGCGCCCGATGCCAGGCTTTGACGCGCCGCGTGTTTTGGGACTGGCGGCGCTAGCCAGCTCCGACGGCGGGCAAGATCCGGTGGATGCCGCCATTCGCGCTGCCGCGGGCGGCGAACCCGTCTCCGATCTGCCGAAGATAGTCAGGTTCGTGCCGTTCGATCCCGCGACGAAGATTTCCGAGGCGACCGCCAGCGACGCGACCGGCGGGACCCAAAATATCGTGAAGGGCGCCTTTGCCGCGGTCATCGGCCTTGCCCAACTGTCGCCAACCGCGACGGCAACAGCGAACGAGCTTGAGAAGTTGGGCTTCAGGGTGCTGGCGGTCGCGGCCGGACCGCCGGCGGCGATGGAGCTCATCGGGCTCATCGCCCTCAGCGACCCGCCGCGCAGCGACTCGGCGGCGCTCGTCAGCGAATTGCACGGGTTGGGTGTGCGCACCGTAATGGTGACGGGCGATGCGCCCACAACGGCGGCCATCGTGGCGCATGCGGTGGGGCTCGATGGCGCCCTCTGCCCACCCGGCCCGATCCCGGACCGCATACGCCACGAAACGTTCGCGGTCTTTGCCGGTGTCTTGCCGGAGGACAAGTACAAACTCGTCAAAGCGTTCCAAGCGGGCGGCAATACCGTGGGCATGTGCGGCGACGGCGCCAACGACGCTCCGGCGCTGCGCCAGGCGCATATGGGTATCGCGGTCTCAACCGCGACCGACGTCGCTAAATCGGCGGCCGGGATGGTGCTGACCGAGCCCGGCCTCGCCGGCATCGTTGCCGCGGTCAAGGAGGGACGAATAACCTTTCAGCGCATCCTGAGCTACACGCTGAACTCGATCACCAAGAAGACGGTGCAGGTGCTCTTCCTAGCGGTTGGCCTTGTGATGACCGGACAAGCCATCCTGACGCCGCTGCTGATGGTCCTCATCATGATCACCGGCGATTTCCTTGGCATGTCATTGACGACCGACAATGTGCGGCCGTCACCAAAGCCGAATGCGTGGCACATCGGCCAATTGACGATCGCCGGCGCCGTCATGGGGGTTGGTGAGCTGGTTTTCTGCGCCGCCGTACTCGCCTTCGGCGCCTGGCGGATGGGCTTCGATATCGGGACGCTAAGGACGTTGGCTTTTGTCGCCATCGTGTTCGGCAATCAGGCGACGACCTACACCAATCGCGGACGTCCTCGGCTGTGGTCCTCCCGTCCCAGCGTCTGGCTCGTCGCTTCGTCGATCGTCGATCTGCTGATTGCCTCGAGCTTTGCGGCCGTCGGGATCGCCATGACGCCGCTGCCGATCTGGGTGGTGGGGGGCACCCTTGCTTCGGCAGCTGCCTTCGCATTCGTGCTGGATCTGGTGAAGGTTCCGATATTCGCTCGTCTCAGCGTCGCCTAGCAATGCGCGAGAGACAGACCCCAAAGAAAGATGATGGCGTCAGGATAACGGAGTTGCGCAGTCAATTCGAGATTGTGGCACGGCAATAATTTCGTGATAATTCAATTTTACCGTTTGCGCGGTTGCTGCCGGGCACGCCGGATCATCGCCGCACATTGAAAGCAAAGCCGCTTATTTCGCCGCTCCGGCCACCACCATTCACGTCTACGGAGAAACCATGGGCAACGTACCGGCCATTCGCTCGCCAGAATTTTCTCGCCGTTCGGTCCTGCGAAAGCTTGCATTCGGCCTGCGCAACCTTGCGTTAGGCGCCGGTGCGGCTGCCTTGCTCGGCACGGCCGTGAGCGGCCGTGCCGCGGCTCAGACCAAGGCGACGCAGAAGTCGGTCGGCTACCAGGACACGCCGAAGGGCGCTCAGCGCTGCGACAATTGCAGGCAATTCGAGCCGCCTTCTTCGTGCAAGACCGTCGAGGGCACCATTTCGCCGGCCGGCTGGTGCAAGGTCTACGTGAAAAAACCGGCTTAAGCCCTTATCCGCGATACGGGAAGCGGGCCATCCTCCTTACTGCTACCTAGTCGTTATCCGACTAGAGATCGAATTCGCTTTCTGGAGACATAGGG
>Ga0075522_10003173_pt1 | contig 12014 bp, 5 predicted proteins | sample NGEPerA_FD_74796 | JGI IMG/M metagenome (GOLD analysis project Ga0075522, IMG submission 74796) | Arctic peat soil microbial communities from the Barrow Environmental Observatory site, Barrow, Alaska, USA - NGEE PermafrostL2-A | ecosystem: Environmental > Terrestrial > Soil > Wetlands > Peat ... | reverse complement strand
TGCCCGAAGCGGAAAGAGGGATCATGAGCAAGTTCGAGATGAGCCGACGGACGGCACTGAAAGCCGGCCTCGCCACAACGGCGCTGACATCGTTATCTGGAATATTGCAGGGGGAAGAAGTGAACCCAAGGAAAAAGAGAATCAGGCAGTCGGTCTGCCGCTGGTGCTATCAGAAGATAGGACTGGACGACTTATGCGCGTCGGCGGCGCAGATGGGACTGGTGGGCGTTGATCTGTTGCAGCCGGAGGAGTATGAAGTTCCACGGCGACATGGGATCATCTGCACGATGGGGTACGCGGGCGCTGGAACGATTCCCGATGCCTTGAACCGGACGGAGCATCATGCGGATATCGAAGCGGCCCTGCGCACCAACATTCCGCTGGCAGCAAAAGCCGGTGTGCCCAACGTGATCACCTTCTCTGGAACCCGGAAAGGGATGGCGGACGATGAAGGCGCGCGCAATACGATCGCCGGACTGAACCGCGTGAAGAAAATCGCCGAGGACAACGGAGTCACAATCTGCCTGGAGTTGCTGAACAGCAAGGTGAACCACCCGGACTATATGGCGGATCACACCGCATGGGGCGTGCGCGTGATGGAGGAGGTAAATTCTCCGAACGTGAAGCTCCTCTACGACATTTACCATATGCAGATTATGGAAGGCGACCTGATTGCGACCGTTCGCAAAAACATTGCATGGATCGGGCACTTCCACACCGGCGGCGTACCGGGCCGGCATGAATTGGACGACACGCAGGAGATACAATGGGACGGCGTGATGAAAGCCATAGCGGCGACAGATTTCAAGGGTTATGTGGCGCATGAGTTTCTACCGTTACATGATCCAATGACCAGCCTGCGCGCTGCGGTGGACTTGTGCGATGTGTAGGTCGCGCTCGCTATATCTGCGCCAACATATTAACTAGGTTGAGGGTTTGAGAAACTATGAAATCGCTACTACTTTCTGAATACAACCACCTTGAAATAGCAGACGTTCCTTTGCCGGTTGTCGGACGCGGTGAGGTTCTGGTGCGCGTGGAAGCATGCGGCATCTGCGGAAGCGACGTGCACGGTTTCGATGGCTCCACGGGGCGCCGCATTCCGCCAATTGTGATGGGCCATGAGGCTGCCGGTACGGTAGAGACCGTCGGCGAAGGTGCGACAAAGTACAAGAAAGGCGATCGCGTTACCTTCGATTCGACGATTTACTGCGGCGAGTGCCAGTACTGCAAGCGCGGACAAATTAACCTCTGCGACAACCGCGAGGTGATCGGCGTTTCGTGCGGCGACTACCGCAGGCATGGTGCCTTTGCCGAATATGTCGTGGTCCCGGAGCGCATCATGTATCCGCTGCCAATGGATTTCTCGTTCGAAGCGGCGGCCATGCTTGAAGCGGTGTCAGTGGCGCTGCACGGCGTGAAGGTATCGCAGGTGGTGGGTGGCGAGGCGGCGCTGGTAATCGGCGCGGGAATGATCGGCCTGCTCACGCTGCAGGCTGCGCGAGCCGCGGGCTGCAAGCGCGTATTTATCACGGACGTGGATGAGACGCGGTTAAAGTTGGCCAGACAGGTGGGCGCCGATGAGACACTCCATTGCTCGGGCGCGGAACTTGTAGCAGAAGTGATGCGGTTGACAGGCGGTAACGGAGTTGACATCACGCTGGAAGCAGTGGGACGCAACGAGACGGTGGCCGCCGCAATCGATTGCACGCGCAAGGGCGGAACGGTGACGCTTATAGGCAACATCATGCCCGAGGTGACGCTGCCGCTGCAGAAAGTGGTGGTGCGGCAGCTGCGGCTCCAGGGCTCGTGCGCTTCATCGGGCGAGTATCCTGAGGCAATTGAATTGATCGCGAATGGCAAGATCCAGGTGAAGCCACTGATCACCGCAGTGGCCAGCCTTGAAGAAGGGCCGCGGTGGTTTGAGCGGTTACATTCGCGCGAACCGAATTTAATGAAGATAATTTTGACGCCGAGGACGTAATGAACAACGGACTTTTCGATCTTACCGGACAGGTTGCAATTGTGACGGGGACCAGCCGTGGGCTGGGGCAATATTTTGCGAGGGCGTTGGCAAAGGCTGGCGCAGATTTGGTTCTGACCAGCCGCACGCGCGAGTCGCTGGTTCCGTTTGAGTCGGAGATCAGGGCGCTGGGGCGGCGGGCAGTTTCGCTGGAACTCGATGTGCGCAGCCAGGAGAGCATCGAAAAGATGGCCGCCGATGCGGAAGATGCGTACGGGCAAATTCACATCCTGGTGAATAATGCTGGATGTAATATCCGCAAGCCGGCGCTCGATGTGCAATGGGAAGACTGGAACAAGATTCTCGATACGAATCTGCGCGGGTCGTTTTTTGTTGCGCAGGCTGTGGCGAGAAGGATGATTGCCAAGGGATACGGACGCATCGTTAATATCGGATCTGTAACTTGCGTTGCCGGATATGCGGGCCTTGCGCCGTATGGCGCAAGCCGCGGAGGCGTTCGGCAGATGACCATGAGCCTTGCCGACGACTGGGGCAAACATGGCGTTACTGTCAATTGCCTGGCGCCAGGCTGGTTCCGCACCGAGCAAACCAAGGTTCTCTACGAAAATCAAGAGTGGGTTGATTACCTGGTCGATCGCATTCCTATGAAGCGCCCCGGGCAGCCGAACGATCTGGATGGGGCGGTAGTGTTCCTGGCTTCTGAAGCCAGCCGCTATATTACCGGGCAGACGTTGTTGGTGGACGGCGGAATCTCGACCGGGGCCACGCGAGCCACGGTACCTCCCAAGAACCAAGGGTGAGTAGACACCGGTGAGATTCTCACCTTGTTCAAGAAAAGCGAATGAGGATGAATTGACATGATAAGTCGCAGATCGAGTGTGACTGCTCTCTTTGTCCTTGTCTGTTTGGCAGGTTGCAACGTGCTGGCGCAAGAACAAGCGCCGCCACCTTTGTCTCAGGACCCCTCCTCATCGAAGGATACGTTGGCGCGCGAGTTCAAGGATCCGCCCAATGGCGCACGGCCCCGCGTCTGGTGGCACTGGATGAACGGCAACATTGCTCCTGAAGGAATCAAGCTGGACCTCGAGTGGATGCACTCGGTGGGTCTGGGCGGTGTAACGATCTTTGAGGGCGCGATTGCGACGCCGCAGGTGGTGCCGCAGCGGCTCATCTATATGACGCCGGAGTGGAAACGTGCTTTCAGCGATGCAGTGACGACCGCGAGAGACCTTGGAATGGAAGTGGTGATTGCGAGTTCGCCTGGTTGGAGCGAGACGGGCGGCCCCTGGGTTCCGGCCGCGCAGGGCATGAAGAAAATGGTATGGAGTGCGTCGCGCGTGGAGGGTGGGCAGCCTTTTACCGGTGTGCTGCCGCATCCACCGCAGGTGGACGGGACGTTTCAGAACTTCCAGGTGCCGGGCCGGCGCGGTCCTGACGGCAAGATTATTGTTCCACCGGAATTTTATGCAGACGCTGCCGCGATTGCGTACAAAATTCCCGAAGGAGACAAGACGCAGGTGGAGTTGAATCCGCAGGTGACTTCAAGTGGCGGAACTCCGAACATAGCCGCATTGTCCGATGGCGATGTGAATACGGTTGCGCTGGAGTTGCCTGGGGGAGCGACTGGAAGCGAGGCATGGGTTCAGTTCGATTACGGTCATCCGCAAGCGATTCAGGCTGTCACGCTTGCCTCGCTGGACGACATGATCAGCGTGTTCGATCACGAGAACAGCGATGTTGCGCCGCGCATTGAGGCGAGCGACGATGGCACGCAATTCCGCAAGATTGCGGATATTCCATTCAGCAGCGTGCCACAGCGCACCGTCGCATTCGATGCAGTGACGGCGCGGTATTTCCGGATCGTGTTTACAACCAACGCTTCACCCAGGGGCGTGGCCGATCACAGGATCATGGAGTTGGTATTGACCAGCGGCGCGCGCGTGAATGAATTCGAAAAGCGGGCGGGCTATGCGAATTCGCGCGACTTTTATGCCATCACCGATCCGAATGTTGCACCGGAATTCATCGTGCCACAGGAGGATGTGATCGACCTGAGTGGGAAGATGAAGGCTGATGGCACGCTGGACTGGACGCCGCCGGCGGGTAAATGGATGGTTCTGCGCATCGGCTATTCGCTTACTGGGCACGAGAATGGACCCGCGCCCGCGGAAGCGACCGGCCTTGAAGTGGACAAGCTCAATCGCGAGTACGTGAAGAACTACGTCGACGGTTATCTGAAGATGTATTCCGATACCGTGGGCGCGGACAAGATGGGAAAGGACGGAATCTCGTTCATGCTCACCGACAGCATCGAAGTGGGTCCGCAAAACTGGACCGACAATATGCTGGACGAATTTCAAAAGCGGCGCGGCTACGATGCGCGGCCCTGGCTACCTGCTTTGACCGGCGTCGTAATCAAAAGCACAGCCGATACGGATCGATTTCTCTGGGACTTCCGGCGCACCATCGGTCAACTCATTGCAGAGAATCATTACGGCGCGATATCAGATGATTTGCACGCGCATGGGATGGGTTACTACGGCGAGGCGCTTGAGTATCATCGTCCTTCGCTCGGCGATGACATGGAGATGCGAAGCAAGACAGACGTGCCCATGGGCGCGATGTGGACCTGGGCAGGCCGTCCGGGGCCGGATGTGGATTACATCTCAGATCTGCGCGGGGCTGCGTCGGTAGCGCACATCTACGGGCAGAACATTGTGGGCGCGGAGTCGATGACGTCGCGCGGGCCCGCATGGGGATGGTCGCCGAACTCGCTCAAAAAGGTTGCCGACCTGGAGTTTGCGCTAGGCGTAAACCGGTTCCAGATCCATGAATCGTCGCATCAGCCGTTGGCAGATATGGCTCCTGGAATGACGCTGGGGCCGTATGGCGTGTGGTTCAATCGCAATGACACATGGGCGGACGAAGCGGGACCGTGGATTTCATATCTCGCGCGATGTTCATACCTGTTGCAGCAGGGACACTTTTACGGAGATGTGGCCTACTTCTACGGTGAGGAAGGGCCGTTGACTGCGGTGTTTGGATGGAAGGCGCAGCAGGATGCACCGGATGGCTATGGATTCGACTTTGTCAACAGCGATGTGTTGTTGCATCAGCTGTCGTTCAAGGATGGAAGGCTCGTAACTCCCGGCGGCACGAGCTATCGAATTCTCTACCTCGGTGGACGAAGCCAGCGCATGACTCTGCCGGTCCTTCAGCAACTTGGCAACCTGGTGAAGCAGGGTGCGGTGATCGCAGGCAGCAAGCCGACGGATTCTCCAAGTCTCTCCGATGATGAAAAGGAGTTTCACGACCTCGCCGATCAACTCTGGGGAACTTCTGTGGCGGGAACCGGAATGCGTGCGCTACAGGGATGGGGAAAGCAGTTGTTGGATAAGGTGACCAATCAATCCGGCGCCTACCACAAGTTTGGAAAAGGAAGAGTCTACTCCGGCATGACAGCGAACGAGGTGCTTGCGGATCTGGGGACATCGCAGGACTTCGAATACACGAAGCCGGAGGCCGACACAACGCTGATGTTCCTGCATCGCAAGCTTGACGATGGCGAAATCTACTTTGTGGATAACCGCAACGAGCGCTCCGAGAGCGTGAACGCGACGTTCCGGGTGGAGGGCAAGACGCCGGAGCTATGGGATGCTGCGACGGGCGAATCGAAACCGGTTTCCTATCAGATCGCAGGGGGACGAACCACGATTCCGCTTCATCTGGATCCGCTCGAGACAGCCTTTGTTGTATTCCGCGCAACCGCGACTGCGACGTCGCTGCAAATACCGGAGCCGGCGGAAGCTCAGGTACCGGGATTGGAAGATAAGCTGAATCGGGACTGGAGCGTGAGCTTCCAGCCAGGTCGAGGCGCGCCGGAAATGGTGGCGTTCGATCGTCTGACTTCCTGGAGCGATAACTCGATTGAAGGCGTGAAGTATTTTTCCGGGACGGCTACTTATTCGAAGACCATACAGATTACGGAGAGCGCGCTCGCTCCGGGAGCACATTTCTGGCTCGATCTTGGCGATGTGAAAGATGTGGCCGAGGTGGCGGTGAACGGCAAGTATCTGGGAATTCTTTGGAAGACGCCGTTCAAAGTGGATCTCGCCGGAGTTCTAAAACCGGGTAGCAATCAGCTTGTGGTCCAGGTGACGAATCTCTGGGTGAACCGCCTGATAGGCGATCAACAGTTTTACGCGGTGAAGAAATACACATTCACTGACTTTGTGCCGTACAACGTTGACTCGCCGCTGCTGCCGTCGGGGCTGCTGGGGCCAGTGCGGATCACTTCTGTGGCAGGGCAGTAACGCCCGGAATATCTTCGAAGGGTCGTAGTTCGCGGGATCAGCGAGTCAACAAGTCAGCAGTTTGCGGGCGCCTAGTCAGGTAGAAAGTCATTGCACTGTAAGCGCAATCTGAGCGGCCGTTGCGGTCATAGTGCCGGACGTGCCGGTCACGGTGATGGTGTAGTTTCCGGCGGTGGTGCCGGGAGTGACGGCGTTATTGCAGCCCGTACCCGAGCTGCCGCCGCCACATGCGAAGACGCCACCGGCGAGAGCGGCGAAGAGCAACAGTATTCCGAGCATGGCCCGCCATTTGCGGCGGCGGGGCGCGATGCTGAAGAGCAGCAAACAGGCCAGGAGCGCGCCGCCTCGCGCATACAATGGGATCCCGCTCGGCATTTGATTGGCGGCCGTACACGACTGCTGGCTTGCTGTAGTGGAGATGGTGAGGGTGGCAGTGCCTGGGGTGGTGAATGTGATGCTGACCGGGCTGGTTGCGCCGAAGCTCAGGGTAGGAGGATACTGCGCGCCGGCCGGGCTGGCTGTAATGGCAGCAGTCAGTGCTACCGTTCCAACGAAGCCGTTGGCGGGAGTCACGGTAACGGTGGAATAGTTTCCGCTGGCCGCACCACTTGGTATGGAGAGGTTCGTCGCCGCGATTCCAAACCCCGCATTAGCCGGCATCGTCACAGCTATGGTGGCGGTCCCCGTTGCAGCAGTATAAGTGCTATCCCCGGTGTAACTGGCAGTGAGCGTGACCGTGCCTGGGGCCAGCGCGCCGGCCGGGACGGTAATGCTGACGGTATTGCCGGGAGGGTAAACGTAAAGCGGATCCGAAGTGAAGGATCCGTACTTGAACGTGACCGTACCACTTGCCGTAGGAGTACCCGATCCTCCGCTGACGTTGGCGAAGACTTGAAGGGGCTGCAGCGTGGTTATACTCGTCAGCGAAGGCGTGATCGTAACTGTAGGCGCGGCCTTCGCCACGGTGACCGCGATAGTTCCCGAGGCGCTGTTATAGCTGTACGCGCCGTTCGTGTCGGGCCAGTAGGTTGCGGTAATTGTGTCTGTGCCTCCGCTCAGCGACCCAACCGGAATAGCTGCCGTTGCGCGGCCGCCGGTGAGGGTGGCATCCACTGAGTAGCCGATGCCCGTTGCCAGCCTGACAAAGCCGCTGGGCGCCGGATTGCCCGCGCCTCCGCCTACTGTGATCGCCAATGAAAGCGGTTGTACCGTGGTTGGACTCGCGGTCAGGGATGTCACGGCCACCACAGGCGTGATCTTCACGGCCGCCGTGACTCCGAGAGTCCACGCCCCGGAAGCACTGGCATAAAGTGCCGCACTCTGGGCGTCGGGCGTATAGGTTGCAGTCAGCGTATCGGATCCCGAAGGCAGGGCTCCGGCCGGGATGGTGATGGATGCGGTTCCGCCGGTAAGGGCGGTAGCCGCCGAGGTGTAACTGCCGCTGGTGAGCACGACGGTGCCGGTTGGCGTGGGATTGCCGGTGAAACCATCAACTGTGACCTGGACTGCCACCGCCTGCGCCGTGGTTGGGGTCGACGGGCTCGGCCACGGAGTGACAGATGGCGTGATTCTGGCTCCCTCATTCTCGACATACGTTTGACTCGAAGCGAGCAGGAAGGTGGAGGAACCCGACGCATCCGGCGTATACGTCACAACCAAAACATCGTTGCCGGCGGCCAGCGATCCGGCTGGGATGGTGATGGATGCGGTTCCGCCGGCAAGGGCGGTAGCCGCCGAGGTGTAACTGCCGCTGGTCAAAGCCACAGACCCTGTCGGCATGGGATAGTACGGTACCATCACACCCGCAGGGGTGGAATAGTACTGCCCGGCATTCACAACCACGCCCACACTCATGGATTGCGAGTTGCTGATGATGGTCTGCGACGTCGTCAACGCAAGCGTCGGCGGAACCTTCGGCGGGACAATTATCGTGAACGGCCTTGTGGCGGAAACGCTTTGATAAATCTGCGCACTCGCTGCATCGGGTGTGTAGACTGCGCTTTCGGTGTAAGTCCCGACCGGAATTGTCCCCGCTGGCACAGTAACCAGTGCCTGGCCGTACGGCATTGCAATAGGGCTGGATGTGTAACTCCCGACGGTAAATGTTATAGTGCCTGTCGGTGCCGGGCTGTAACCGGATCCATTGATGTAAGCCACGAGATAAATCGGCTCCCAGGTATTCACCGTTTGCGAGTAAGACAAAGTGAGTGCCGGTTTCATCACTTTGCTAGTGGTGCCATACGCATACACAAACGTCCCTGCATTCAGCGATCCCAACCCCGTAACCTCGTCGTATCCCACGCCGACGGCAAAACCGGGCTGGCCGCCGCTCAATCCGCTTGGTCCGCCGATGCTGTTGTTGCACAAGCTCGGGGTGTTGAGGTCGCAGGTTGTGACGCCGCTGGTAGCCACGGTTACGTCGTGGAAGGCGGTCGGCGCACTCACAGCCATCTGGTAGAGTCCCGGATTCAGGTTGCCCTGCGCCCCGCCCAGATTCTGATCGAGGAGCGCGGTTATGCCGGCCATGTCGGGAGCGGCTGCGGAAGTTCCGTAGAAAGCCCCGAAGGTGTAGCCTCCGCCGGAGACGACACAACTGTATCCATTGGCGGCAAGGCAAGTGAAATAGGCATCGTGGCCTGAGGACGAGAACGAAATGTCCGGCGTATAGCGTCCAGCTCGTGCCGTGGGAACGCCGTTTCCGATTTGCCAACTGGGAGTTGGTATCACGGAACTGACGCCGCCGCCGGACGCTGATACCTTGCTGGCGGTGGACTCGTTCCATGCGCCCTCGGGAATATAGCTGAGAACGGATAAAAGGCCGGCGCCGTTGCCGGAAGTCCAGTACTGCGAGGGGTTACTGCCCTCGTTGAATTCCGTTCCACCAACGCAGGTGACGTAGCTGGAAGAACAGATGTAATTGGGACTGTTGGGCAGGGGATTGGCGGGCGGTGCTGAACCATGGGTGTCGCACCCGCAGGCACCGGCGTCGCCGGAGGAAACGAAAGAGGAGATTCCCTCGGCGGCGGCCTGCTGAAAGAGTGTGTCCCAGAAGGTAACTCCCGCAGTCCCGGCGCTCGATTCGCAGGCTCCGAAGCTGATGGTCATTACCTGTGCGGGCACAGGCGTGGTTTGGACCAGAAACTGCGCATCGACTTCGATTCCGCCGCTGGCGGCAGTGGCAACGACGAGCAGAAGAGATGCGCCGGGGGCGACAGTGCCCGCGCGCACCACGTCGAGCGTAGCCTCGCCCTGCTCGCTGGTGGAAGTGGTACCGCCTGGCGGGGCAGTGTAGGCCGGACCTGGGTCAACACCTCCGAACGCGGTGGGAACGATTTCGGTTGGATTGGGGAAGGTGGAACCGGTCAAAGCGCGGAGGTTACTGAAATCGGCGAAATTGGTGCGTGAGCGGTCCACAATACCGATCGTGATTCCGGCGCCTGTGAGGCTGGCGGGGAGATCGTAGATGGTGGCGAAATCGACCGGCGCGAGATAGTGGTTTCCACTATTGGCGGTTTCCAGAGGCGAGACGGACTGCATGCCCCCGGCCTGATAGAGGGGATGCTCGTCTATGGTGTAGAGGCCGTGAACAGCCTTGATTGCCGGGACCAGTGCCTGAGGAATCATGGGATCGGAGGAGATGGATATTTGCTGGGCGCCGTTCACATTGTAATAATGCAGCTCAGACTGAAGGGCGAGGCCGATATTGGCTGCGCTGCCGCCGAAACCGACGAAGATGCGGCTGGGCGAGACCCAGTTGACATGGAGGCCCTGAGACTGGAGCCAGCCGGTGATGGCGGCAATGTCCTGGTCGGAGAGGCCGAAGCGCTGCCCGACCTCGGCGGGGGTGAGCCAGTGATGGTAATTGGGCGAGGCGGGATTCTGCTGTTCGGCGAGAAACTGCTGGAAGGCTGCTTCCTGCTGGGGCGAGCGGGACAAGACGAGGGTGAGTTGGTCGAGAGGCAGATCAGGGGGTACTGAACCAATATTGTTGGCGGGGCTGGCCCAGAAGGGATGGTGATTGGGCAATGCCTGCGCACTGGAGGTGTCGACCGGCTGGGTGATGCGGTTGTGGCCCTGGGCAGAGAGATCGGGCACGGCAAAGACGGCGGCCGCGAGCAGGACCGATGAAATGAGAAGGATGGTCCGATGGAAAGCGATGGCGGAACGTGATTTTAAGGAGGAGACGAAAAGACGCGTAGAACTGCAAATTGGCATCGTTCAGCTTTCTGCGTTTTAGATGTCCCGTTTTGGATTTTAGAGTATTCTCTGCTCTTTACCGGGCTAATTCAATAGCGGGAATGGGTTAGGGGAGGGTGCGGGGAGGAAAAAATGGCTTGCAAATCGCAAGAGGAATTGGGGAGAATCGCAGAACGGCGTTCCCCATGACCGGGCTGCCGAGCCTGAGACGCCGGACAAAAACAAGGAGGCAGGTAATGAGCAAGGTGCGAGTGTTGGTGGGCACGCGGAAGGGCGCGTTCATTCTGAATGCGGATGGCACGCGGAAGAATTGGGAAGTGAGCGGGCCTTTCTTTGCGGGCTGGGAGATCTATCACCTGAAGGGGTCGACAGTGGACCCGAACCGGTTGTATGCCTCGCAGTCGAGCAGTTGGTCAGGACAGGTGGTGCAGCGCTCAGATGACGGCGGGAAGACGTGGAACGCGGTGGGGAACAAGTTTGCGTACGCGGGCGTGCCGGGGACGCACCAGTGGTACGACGGGACGCCGCATCCGTGGGAGTTCAAGCGGGTGTGGCACCTTGAACCTTCGCTGACCGATGCGGATACGGTGTACGCGGGAGTGGAAGACGCGGCGCTTTTCAAATCGTCGGACGGCGGTGCGACGTGGGAGGAACTGAAGGGGTTGCGTGAGCATGGTTCCGGCCCGCGCTGGCAGCCTGGAGCGGGCGGAATGTGCTTGCATACGGTGATCCTGGATCCGAGCAATGCGGATCGGATGTACATCGCCATCTCCGCTGCTGGGGCGTTCAGAACCGATGATGCGGGCAAGACGTGGAAGCCGATTAACAAGGGGCTGGTGTCGAAGTACATACCTGATCCGACCGCGGAGGTGGGGCACTGCGTTCATCATGTTGCGATGCACACGTCGCGGCCGCAGGTGCTGTTTATGCAGAAGCACTGGGACGTGATGCGGAGCGACGATGCGGGCGAGAACTGGCATGAGGTGAGCGGGAATCTGCCAACGGATTTCGGGTTTGTGATTGACGTGCATGCGCATGAGCCGGAGACGGTGTTCGTGGTGCCGATCAAGAGCGACTCGGAGCATTATGTTCCGGACGGGAAGCTGCGCGTGTTCCGCAGCAAGACCGGCGGCAATGAGTGGGAGGCGCTTGAGAAGGGGCTGCCGCAGAAGGACTGCTACGTGAATGTGCTTCGCGATGCGATGGCGGTGGACTCGCTGGATGAGTGCGGAGTTTACTTCGGAACCACCGGTGGGCAGGTGTACGGGTCAGCGGATGCGGGCGATAGCTGGACGCCGATTGTGCGGGATCTGCCGGCGGTGCTGTCGATCGAAGTGCAGACGCTCAAATGAGCAAGCGACCTTGAAGAAAAACGCCTGAGCTCAACCAAGACACGCACAGTTTTTCACGAGCTGGGCAGGCCTTAAACGTTTGCTTAAATGGTTACAGGTAAGCGCTAAAGGTTTGCTTAAAAGGTTGCGAACCTGGCGCAAATGTTCGCCTATATGGTTGCGCTTTTT
>Ga0075522_10003169_pt1 | contig 12022 bp, 14 predicted proteins | sample NGEPerA_FD_74796 | JGI IMG/M metagenome (GOLD analysis project Ga0075522, IMG submission 74796) | Arctic peat soil microbial communities from the Barrow Environmental Observatory site, Barrow, Alaska, USA - NGEE PermafrostL2-A | ecosystem: Environmental > Terrestrial > Soil > Wetlands > Peat ... | reverse complement strand
CGCGCTCGAGCGCGCCGACGTCGAGATCGTGGCGGTCAACGATCTGCTGGAGCTTCCGCAGCTGGCGTACCTGCTCAAGCACGACTCGGTTCACGGTCGGCTGCGACGCGAGGTGGTGATCGAAAGCGGCGCTCTGCTGGTGGACGGGCGGCGCGTTCGCGCGACCGCCGTGAAAGATCCGGCGGCCTCGGCCTGGGACGAGGTGGGTGCCGACGTGGTGATCGAGTCGACCGGGATCTTCCTGACCAAAGAGAAGGCCGAGGCGCACCTGCGGGCGGGCGCCAAGCGGGTCATCATGTCGGCCCCTTCCAAGGACGACACGCCGATCTTCGTCTACGGCGTCAACACCGATCGCTACGCGGGCGAGCCGATCGTTTCGGCCGCCTCCTGCACCACCAACTGTCTGGCCCCTCTCGCCAAGGTGGTCGATGACGCGTTCGGTATCCGGCGCGGCCTCATGACGACCGTGCATGCCACCACCGCGACGCAGAAGGTCGTCGACGGCGTCTCCGGCAAAGACTGGCGCTTCGGGCGCGGCATCCTGGAAAACATCATCCCGGCCTCGACGGGCGCGGCCGAGGCGGTCACGCGCGTGCTCCCGGCGCTCAAGGGGAAGCTCACGGGGATGTCGTTCCGCGTCCCGGTCTCCGATGTCTCGGTCGTCGATCTGACCTGTGAGTTGGTCCGCGGTGCCAGCTACGGCGACATTTGCGCGGCGGTGAAGCGGGCTTCCGAAGGAACCCTGAAGGGCGTCCTCGGCTACACCGACGAAGAGGTCGTCTCGACCGACATGCGCGGCGAATCCCGCACCTGCGTCTTCGACGCCCGGGCGGGCCTGCAGCTCGACCCGACCTTCGTGAAGCTGATCGCCTGGTACGACAACGAGTGGGGCTACTCGAGCAAGCTCCTCGATCTGGCGGTCACGGTCGCGCCCCGCTGAACGGCCTTGATGTCGGGCTCGACCGACGCCAGAGTGCGTGGATGGCTGCGGCGGAACAGCTTGCCGCGCTGGCTCGAATCGCTGGCCTATTCGAGCCGCGGGGGATCGAATACTGGCTGTTCGGTGGCTGGGCCGTCGACTTTTACCTGCGCGCCGTCACCCGTGCGCACGGCGACCTCGACGTCGCCGTATGGCTGGCGGACGTCCCGGCCATCGCGGTCCTGTTCGAGCGGGACGGCTGGAAGCACGCCCCGGAGGCGGAAGAGGACGGCTACACGGTCTACCGGCGCGACGGCGTTCGTCTGGATCTGGCGTTTCTCGCGCGCGGCGCCGACGGCGCGATCGTCACGCCGCTCCGACAGGGGAGCGCGCCGTGGCCCGCGGGCACGTTCGGCGACGACGTCTCCGATCTGCTCGGCGTGCGCGCGCACCTCATCGCGCTCGCGGCGCTCCAGGCCGACAAGTCCGAGCCGCGCGACAGTCCGCTCGTGAGCGCCAAGGACCGCGCCGACCTGGCCGCGCTGGCGCGCCTGAAGTGACGACGGCGCCTCCTGGCGATCGGCGGTCGGGTCGTCGTCAACGACGCGCAACGCCGGTTGGGTTAGCGCCCGTCGCGGCGACGGGCGCGCCCGGGAGCGGGGGAACGGTCACCCGCCGAGCTGGACGCGCTGGCCGACCCAGGTCGGCGACCCGCAGGCTTCGACCAGGAAGTTGGCGACGTCGGCCCGGGAGATCGACGCCGGCATGCGGACCAGCTCGGTCGTGCGCACGTACTTTCCCTTGGCCGGGCCGTTGGTGAGCCGGGTGGGGCGCGCGATGACGAAGTCGAGGCCGCTCTCCTGCACCAGGCGCTCCTGGACGGCGTGATCGCGGAAGAAGCCCTTCAAGAGACGTTCGATGAGGAACTTGCGCTGGAACCAGGTCTGCGCAGGCTTGCTGTCTGCGACGCCGTGCGCGCTCAGGACCACCAGGCGCTTCACGCCGTGCTCCTTCATCGCGTCGATGCAGTACCTCGTGCCGCGCGAGAAATAGTCGGGCTTCTCCTTGATCGTGCCCAGCGAGCCGGGCGAGGCGCAGATGATCACGGCGTCCTGACCGGCCACCGCGCCGCGCACCGAGGCCGCGTCGTGGAAGTCGCCCGCGACCTTCGTCAGCGCGGGATGGGTGACGTCGAGCTTGGCGGGCGTGCGCGACAAGGCCGTCACCGCGTGGCCCTTGGCGAGCGCCGACCCGACGCAGAGGGCGCCGGTTCCCCGCGAGGCGCCGAGGACGAGGATTTTCATTGGCGCAACATACACCCGACGACGGCCCAGAGGCCGCGCTGGCCGCCGGCGAGCGACACGACCGACCGCGTCCGCAGGGGCGGGCGTCGAGGGCGGGCGACGGCTGGCGGTCCCCTAGGGACGCCAACGAGGCGTCAAGGCGCGGCCGAGGCGGGGGGCGCGCTGCCTCGCTTGACCAGCTCCCAGAATTCGACGCGGCTGTTGGTCTTTGGAAAAGCCTCCGAAGGAACCGGCCTGTCGAGAAATTTGCAGAGCGGCTCCCATCCCTCTTTGACGTCGTAAACCAACAGGTTGTGGGGGCGGATTGCCGCCTTGACGGCGTCATTGTGCGCCGTGAAGGCTTTCGCGAGGTCGATCGTGCTCAGGCCGGCGGGGAAGCCGTTCCTCGCGATGACCGCCGTGGCCATGTCGAGCCACGCGCGCATATGGGGGGGCGCTTGGTCCTTGCCGGCGACCAACGTGTAGATGGTCTCCGAGAAACTGGCGGCCCAGCTTTCGGGGCTGCGCACGGTCAGGATGAACTTGGCCTCCGGATAGGCTTTGCTCAGCTCGCGAAAAAATCCGGCGGTGGGCCAATCGACGGCGCTCTGGTAGCCGTCATAGATGGCGGCCCAATCCGGGCTTCCCTTGACGGCAGCCTGCCACAGCGGAAGCTGCACCGGCATGTGGTGCAGCACTTCTTCCATGTGATGGCATGGCCCGAGCCCCAGTTGAGTAATCGCGCTCTTCAGCGAATAGGTTCCGGTTCGCCCAACACCCGTGCCGATGATCTTCAACGCCATGACGTTTCGCTCTCCTTGTGGAACCCGCCTCGCAACCAGAATCGAGCGCCAGTATGAACGATGTGTGCGCCCCGTCTACGGCAGAGGTACGTCGGAGCGGCCGGGATGGGGGGGGCCGAACCAGGTGGTGAGGGCGTTGCGAAGGCCCCGGTCGGAGCCGTCGGCCACCCAGGCGACGTGTCCGTCGGGCCGAATCAACACGGCGGTGGGCGCCGCGACCGCGCCGAGCACCGGGAGCTCCCACACCCCAGCGTATCGAGCATCCACGCGTCGCACCCGCTCCGCCCATGGGGACGACGCGGTGTCGAGGGCGCCGGGCTCACCGAGATTGAGCAGCACCGGTCGGGCCGCGTGCAGCAGGGTGAACGCCCGCCGCGGGCCGTGGTCGGTGACCAGGTCTATATCGGGCATGCGGCGCCCGAGCAGCGGGTGTCCCGCGCCGAGGTCGTAACGAATGTCCAGCCCGGACATCATCGCGGCGTATTGCTTGCGAGGCCCGTCCATCTTCAGCAGGTCGGACACGGTCTCGCGCAAGGCCTTGGTCCGTTCGTCGCCGCGGTTGAGCGCCGTTTGCGCCATGCTGGTCTGGAGCACGCGCGCGCCGATCGGGTGCCGCTCGGCCTGGTAGGTATCGAGCAGGCTCTCCGGCGAGATGCCGCTCACCACCTGGGCCAGCTTCCATCCTAGGTTCACGGCGTCCTGGACACCGATGTTGAGTCCTTGTCCGCCGGCCGGGGAGTGCACGTGTGCCGCGTCGCCGGCCAAGAGCACCCGCCCCACGCGGTAGGACGCCGCCTGCCGGGTCGTGTCGGTGAACCTCGAGAGCCAGGTGACGTTGTGAACCCCGTAGTGGGTCCCGTAGACGGCGATCAGCGCCGCGCGAAGGTCGTCTAATGTCGGCTGGTCGCCTGGCATGACGTGCGGCTCGATCAACACGACGCGCACGCGCTTCCCGTCCTCGAGCTTGCCCAGGGCATTGACGCCTCTTTCACCCAGGCGGATGCCCCACGCCGGCTCTTCGGCCATCTCGACCTCGGCAATCAAGTAGCTGACCGACGGGTCCCACCCCGGGAAGTCGATACCGGCTTTCTTGCGGACCAGGCTGCGACCGCCGTCGCATCCGACCAGGTACGCCGCCCGCAATGAACCGCCTTCAGACACCTCGATGTCGACGCCGGTGTCGTCCTGGGCAAAGCCCGTCACCTCACGGGCGCGATAGATCGTGACCGGCAGCCCGTCGACCCAGGCGGCGAGGATGCGCTCGATGCGGTCCTGCCAGAGCGCAAGCCCGTAGTTGTGGCGGGTCGGAAAGTCGCTGATGTCGAGCGGGTTCATCGCGAACCCCGCGACCTGCATGACCTTCCCTTGCGAGAGGAAGCGCTCCGCGATTCCACGCTGATCGAGCACCTCGATGGTGCGGCAATGCAGACCGCCGGCGCGCGAGCCGGCGAGATCCTGGTTGGCGCGCCGCTCGACGATGGCGACGTCGACGCGCGCCAGCGCCAGCTCGGCCGCCAACATGAGTCCCGTCGGACCGCCTCCAGCGATCACCACCGCATGTTTCATCATGGTCGATGACCCTGCGGCATGACCGGGGGCTTGCTGCAATCCCCCGTGGCTGGCATAAATTAGAGGTGGAGAGGGACGGGGGCGCGCTTTCGCCTCGTTCCGGGCGCGTCCCCTCGGCTCCGATTTTCCGGGGCCTTCGGCCGCCCGCCGGAAGCGCTGGAGATGGTGCTCGGGACCGTTTATCATCCGGCTCTTGCTTCGGCCGTCGTTGCTCCTGGCTCTCGCTGTTTGGGTCGTCCCGCTCTGGGGAGCCGCCGCGTCGCCCTCCAACTGGACGAAGGTCAAGCACAGCAAGGCGCTGGCTACCACGAAGGTTTCGGCGAGGGCTCGGCCCTCGGCGGCGCGGCGGGCCGTGACCGCCGGCGCCGGCCCGAGATCGAAGGCGAAGGCGAAATCCGATGGGACGGCTGTCAATGGGAAGGTCGCGGTGTTCGGGTTCACGGGCGATGGCGCCGAGCGCGTCCAGCAGGTGGTGGTCAGCACGCTGCGCACGCGCGGGCTGGAGGTCACGACGACGTTGCGTCCAGTCGACAGCGCCGAGCAATATCGCGAAATGGCCGCGGCGCTGCGGCTGGCCGCCTACATCGACGGGACGGTCGGCGGCGCAGGGGCACGTGGGCAGGCGACCGTGCGCGTCCGCAGCGGCGTCACGGGGCGGCGGATCGCTTCGGTCCGGTTCTCCGGTGAGCGCAGCGCACTGGCGGCCGACGTCGGCAGCGGACTGTGGCCGCGAACGGGCTCGCAGCTGGTGCGCCTCTGCAGCGCGGCCGCCAAGCCGGGCAAGGGCCCGCGGCGCGCGCTGCGCATCGACGCGGGTACGCCGATCGAGAGCACCACCGATCCCGACTCGGATATCCCGGCGCACCTGCGCAACGATCCCAAGGATCTCCGCAAGGAGGATCCGTGGGCCGACGAAGGAACCTGACGAAGGAACCCGACGAAGGAACCTGACGAAGGAACCTGACGAAGGAACCCGACATGCGACCCCTTCGGGGTGACTTGCGAACGGTAGCACCGACTTTTTTGGCACAGACCGCAATCGGCCGCATCAATCAGCTGGTCGGTGGCTGGCCGGCGTTAACCGCCAGTTGAGCGTCGAAGGCCCGCTGGTAGGCGGGGCGCGCTTCGCCGCGGGCGAGATAGGCGGCCAGGTTTGGAAACTCGTTCACGATGCCCGAGAGTCTCAGCCTGAGCAGCACCGACACCATCAAAAGATCGCCCGCGCTGAACGCCCCATCGAGCCAGTCGGCCTCACCCAAGCGAACGGAAAGCTGGTTCAGCCTGGCGCGAATGCGAGCTTCCACCAAAGGAAGGCGCTCCGCCCGCCAGGGCTTGTCGCCCTCGACCAGCTTCGCGGTGACCAGCTCGAGGATCGGCGGTTCCACCGTGCTGAGCGCGGCGAACATCCAGGTGATCGCGCGCGCCCGGGCATTGGCATCGGCCGGCAGCAAGCCCGCATGTCGCTCGGCGATGTGAAACACGACCGACCCTGTCTCGAACAGCACGAGATCGCCTTCCTGATAGGTCGGAATTTGGCCGAATGGATGCAGGGCCAGATGCGCGGGTTCCTTCAGCGCACGAAACGAAACCAGGCGAACCTGGTAGGGTTGGCCCACTTCCTCGAGCGCCCAGCGAACGCGCGCATCGCGCGCCAGTCCCTTGCCGCCATCGGGTGAGCGTTCGAAGGCGGTAATGGTGATGGTCATCGGCGCGCATCATCGGCTGGGGAGGCACACCTTCGCAATCGGTGTAACCTCACGGGGTGGCTCTTTCGGCGGCACGCGCGCGCAAGCTGCTCCTGCGCTTCGACAACGTCAGCCAGGCTCCCCACTTCGATCGGGTGGCCTTCAGAACGCCGCGGCGGATCTTCGCCACGCTGGCGGGCGACGGCCGGGACGTGAACTTCATGTTCGACCCGCTCGCGCAAGAGACATTCTGCGAGATGGCGCCTGCCGCCTTGGCGCCGGTTCCCGGCGGCTGGGGCCGCATGGGCGCGACGCGCTGCGACTTGAAGAAAGTCGACCAGCCGATCTTCCTCGCGGCCGCCGAGGCCGCCCACGCCCGGGCCAGCGAGCCCCGCGGGAAGCGGCGCGCGAAACGCTGAGCGAGGAGACGAACGATGAGCCGACCGAACCGGATTTCGGTCCGACCGCAACGCGGGTTGCCATGCGGGACCTGAAGGCCAGCAGCGACTGGGATCGAGCGCTGCTGGGCGTGCGGTCCTCGGGCGATCCGCCTGGCTCGGCCCGACGGATCATTCGCGCAGCCAACCCTCTCGCCGAAGTAGCGCTGTGACGCGTGACCGCACGTCGTCTCGGATCTCGCGCACGCGCTCGACCGGCTTCCCCTTGGGATCTTCGAGCGGCCAGTCATCGCGGCGGAGCCCCGGCACGACCGGACACCGCTCGCCGCACCCCATCGTGATCAGCATCTGGGCGCCGCGGGCGACATCGTCGGTCAGTTTCTGAGGCGTTCGATCGCTCAGATCGACCCCCACCTCGCGCATGGCTTCCAATACTTCCGTATGGACCCGCGTCCCGGGATCGGTGCCGGCGGAGATCGCGCGGGCCTTCGTCGAGTCGGCGAGCGCGTTGAACCAGGCCGCTGCCATCTGCGAGCGCCCGGCGTTGTGAATGCAGGCAAAAATGACGGTATTCATTGTCACGGTCGGGTTACGATCGTCCCGGCGACGACCTTCCTCAGCAACATCCGCGTTTGGCGGCCGGTTGAACGAGGCTGTTCGTTGTCGCCGTCGACGCTGAAGCGCAGCAGGTTGTCGGTTCCTCACGCATGGCGGGGCTGTCGCCCTTGACCACAAACACCTCCCACATGTTCCCGTCTGGGTCTTCGACCCAGACCTTGTCCTGGACCGCGTAACAGCACGCGGTGTTCTCTTCGGCCAAGGTTTGGAGCCCGCAGCGTTTGAACCGGGATGCTGCGGCCGCGACATCGTCCGCGGTGGCCACCTGGATGCCGAAATGACTCGCGTTCACGCCCGAGCGTGGCGCCTCCACCATCGAAAGATTGAGTGACGGCACCGCTAGGTCGAACTTCGCGTACCCGGGGCGGCGTTTGGTGGCGGGCACATCGAAGACCTTCTCGTAGAAGGCAATCGAGGCGTCGATGTTGGTCACGTTCAGCGACACGTGTGGCTTGAGTACGTTCATGGTCAGACGTTCCTTTCTTCGAAATAAATCGAAATATAACGACAAAAAAAAGGGGCTAGCAGCACTTCCCGCCGCCGTTCTTGCAGCAGTCTTCCCAGAGGTAGTCGGTGAGCTTGCGAAGGGCACCGTAGTCGGCGGAGTAGTAATGGAACGTCCCCTCGCCACGTGTCCGAATGATGCCCGCATCAACGAGCCGTTTGAGGTGATGGCTCAGGCTGGAGGCCGGCATGTCCAGGTGCGCCTGAATCGCCCCGGCGGCGGCCCCTTCGGTCCCCGCCTGGACCACGTAGCGCAGGACTGCCAATCGAATCGGATGTCCCAGAGCGCCGAGTTGCTCGGCGTGGCGATCCAATTTTCCTTCCACGAATCTACTTCTATAATATTCGAATAATAGACTCAAGCCAAATTTCGCGATCGATGCTGTGCGACCGGTCGGGTAGGTGGTGGTGGTCGCCGGCCCGGACGGCGAAGCGGGGCCGTCCCGGCCGCGCGCTCAACCGGTGTAACAGAGGATTGGGAGGTTCGTTGGGATGCAGATGCCGGCGTCAAAAAAGATGCCGCGCCCGCCGATGCAAGCGGCAGGAACGACGCGGCTGCCACCGACGCTAGCGTCGGGAACGACGCGGCTGCCACCGACGCGGGTGATGCGCCAGCCTGTCCGACGTCGGTCCTCATAAGCTCAGGTGCGGCACTTTTTCCCAACCATCCGGGCTGGGGACTGGGTGCCGCCACGGTCCCGGGGCAGACCGTCACATGGACGACCTCGATGGGTCAGCTACTCGAGACTTCCGGTCCAGTGATCGATTTGGAGTGCACGGGCGTGGGTACCGTGGTCGTCACTGCAACGATCACCGGACCGGGGTCTTGCGTTTTGACGGAAACGATCAGCCTTCCCTGCACCGCCTTGTGCGGCAATGGCATCGTGGAGCCGGGTGAGCAATGCGATCCACCCGATGGAATCACGTGCAATAGTCAATGCCAGTTCGCCCCCCCGAGCGTGTGCGGCAACGGGATCATCGAGACGGGGGAGACCTGCGACAGCCCCGCCACGCAGTTCTGCCGGAATTGTCAGGTGACCTCGTGCTACCAGTGCGTCGTCAGCCTCCTCCCGGGCCGCCAAGACATCTGCACGACCCTCCCAGGCGTGCAAGAGACGCAGTGTCAGACCCTGGAAGCCTGCATGTTCTCTAATCTGAACGTCTGTGATGTGCTCACCCGGCCCCCAATCGGCTGTTTTTGCAGCGATAGCGCCTGCTCCGCGGGCGTGGATGGCCGGTGCGGGCGCGAACTCGAAGCGGTCGCTGGGACCACGGATCCGGCCCAAATCCTGGCCGCCGCAAATTCTTCGATGGTGATCCAGCTCTCTCTCAGCCTGCAGAGCGAAGAGGCCTGCCAGTGCCCTTGCGCCATGCTCCCGCCGTTTCCTTGATCCTTAGTCGACGCGTTCCGGTCTGGATGGTCCGTCAGCCGATAACGATGCCGATGGTGCGCACGTTGGGGTTTGGCTGGATCGCGCAAGCACGCGTCGATCCGGGCGACGTCGAGCACGTCCTTGCCAATCTCACCTTGCCGCCGCTCGAACGGCTGCGACGGAGCATGAGGCGTGCCCGACTCGGCCGATCTGCCCTAAGTGACGCTGAGCTCGCGCTCTTTCCCGAGCTCCGTCGCGCGAACGTCCAGTTCATTGTCGTCGGGCTCGCTGCCGCTGTTCTTCAGGGCGCAGACGCCGTCACCAAGAATGTGGACCTCTGGTTCAAGTCGATCGCGGATCCCGACGTTGTAATCCACTGCGACGGCCTGCAGGATTTCGCAACGGAGTACGCAGCCTCGATCGAGATCGCCGTGGCGCCCGACGTCACCCTGCAGGTCCTTCCGATCGAGCGCGTATTGGTGAGCAAGCGGGCTGCCGGCCGGCTGAAGGACAAGGCGGTGATCCCGGCGCTCGAGGCTGCGATCGCGGCGATCAAAGAGTCGTGATCGCCGCCGGTCGCGGACCGAGTACCCGACGTCGCTAGGCGGCGCCGTCGAATTGAACGACGAGCTCCAAGGCGTGGCCACCCGGCCCCGCCGGGACGAGCCTGCACACCCTGTGTTTCCACCGTAGATCCACCAAGCCGGCCCGCGACCACGGAATGAGCGGAACGGCCTCGCATTGGACGCCGAGCTGGTTCACTGGATTGGTCAGCTCGGCCAAGACGACGAAGGCACCGCCGGGAGTCATGGACCGCGCGTCCGCGAGCCCAGCCGCCCTCAGCTCGGCGCCGTCGACGCGTGCGTCTCCCTCGCAAGTGACGACGGCTCGCCTTCGACCTACTGCCGCGGGCCCCTCGTAGCGGTGCTGGCATACCGGGAGCGCTGGCAACGGACGGGTCAGCTCGGCAAAATCTTCAGGCCTCGGGCCGCCGATCACGCAGCCTTGCACGGCCCCAAAGAGGAGCGCCGTAAATGCAAACGCAACGCCTCGCCGCCTCACGCTCCTATCTTATCCGGTCGTTTCGGCGCTGCCAGTGATCGGACCCACACGCGCGGTGGAGCGCTGCGCGCGCGCTCCGCGCTAGACGGCTGGACGCCCGAGCAGATCGCCGCCGGGCGCCGCCGACTACCGCGTCCCGCCGCGGGCCCCCAGGCCGACGTCCGGGCTCGTCGAACAGCAGCGCCTCTTCGCGAAGCTGCGCCGACCGTCAACGAAGTCTTCCGGGCCGCCTAGCGCGATCCGCGCCGGGCCCGCTCCGCGCGACCCGTCGTCGCGCCCCCGCGCCGCGCGCCCCCGACAACCCGCTCGAGCTCCGCGTGCGCCGCCCGGACATGGTGCCCGAGGTTCCTCTTCTTGCCGTCCCCGACCCAGGCCTCGAACGCCCGTTTGAAGATGGTCATCCCTGCTTCGGCCGCCAGGCTGGCCGCCGAAGCCGCTACCCCGCGCCGCCGCAGCGCTTGGCCGATCGCCGAGGCCAGCGACGCGAGCTTGATGAGCTCCCGCTCCTGCAGCTCCGCGTGGGCCAGGATGAGGGCATGGCGCTGGCGGGCGAAGTCGCGGCGCGGTTCGAAGAACGCCCCGGTCTCCGCCAGCGCGTTCGCCACCACGTCGATCGGCGGCGTCGAGGTCGGCGCAGACGCGACCTGGGCGACCAGGAAATCCTGCAGCATGCCGGAGCCCGAGAAGAGGACCTCGCGCTTATCGGCGAAGTAGCGAAAGAACGTCCGTTCCGTCAGCCCCGCGTGCGCGGCGATGTCCGCCACCGTGGTGCGGTCGAACCCGCGCTCGCGGTAAAGCTGCATCGCCGCCTCGGCCAGCCGGCCGGAGGCATCGGGTTCCCAGCGGGCCACGCATCCAGGCTACGTCAGTCTCTGTCATTGCGCCATTGCGGTTACCGACATCGGGTGCTATCTCGGATGTCAGCGGCTGACATGACGGTCGCGGAAGGAGCTTCCCCATGCGTATATTCGTGACTGGCGCGTCTGGATTCATCGGCTCGGCCGTCGTCCCCGAGCTCATCTCGGGCGGCCACCGGATCTTGGGGCTGGCCCGCTCGGAGGCCTCGGCCAAGGTCCTGGCCGCCGCCGGGGCCGAGGTGCTTCGCGGCGATCTGAACGACCCGGCGAGCCTGCGGGTGGGCGCGGCCGAGGCCGAAGGCGTCGTGCATCTGGGGTCCGTCCACGACTTCGACAATTTCGAGGCCTCGATACGGACCGACGCGCGCGCCATCGAGACCATGGGCGCCGTTCTAGATGGGTCCGGCCGGCCGTTCGTGTTCGCGTCCGGGGTGGTGGGGTTGGTGCCCGGCCAGCTCGCGACCGAGGAGGTGCCGTTCGATCCGAAGGCGCATCCACGGGCCGGCAACGCGGTGGCGGCGCTCGGGTTGGCCCAGCGCGGGGTCCGCGTGTCGGCGGTCCGGCTGGCGCCGACCGTCCACGGCCAGGGAGACCACGGGTTCGTCAAGATGCTGGTGAACATCGCCCGCGAGAGGGGCATGTCGGGCTACATCGGCGAGGGGCAAAACCGATGGCCCGCGGTCCATCGGCTGGACGCGGCGAGCCTGTTTCGCCTCGCGCTCGAAAAGGCCCCGGCGGGCTCGGTGGTTCACGGGGTCGCGGATGAGGGCGTGTCGACCCGAACGATCGCGGAAATCATCGGAAGGAAGCTGGGGGTGCCGGTGGCCTCGATCTCCGCTGAAGCCGCGGGCGCGCACTTCGGTTGGCTCGCCCGATTCTTCGCGCTCGACCAACCCGCGTCGAGCGCGCTCACCCGCGAGCGGATGGGCTGGAATCCGACCCACCCGGGGC
>Ga0075522_10003168_pt1 | contig 12022 bp, 9 predicted proteins | sample NGEPerA_FD_74796 | JGI IMG/M metagenome (GOLD analysis project Ga0075522, IMG submission 74796) | Arctic peat soil microbial communities from the Barrow Environmental Observatory site, Barrow, Alaska, USA - NGEE PermafrostL2-A | ecosystem: Environmental > Terrestrial > Soil > Wetlands > Peat ... | reverse complement strand
GTGGCAATACGCGGCACGCGCTGGTGCCTGCCGCCGGGCCATGTGCTTCCCCGGCCCGGGCCGATTGACGTGGACGTGCTCGCCGCATTGCCGCACGCAGCCGATGACGCCGTGGCATTGCGCGATGCCGCGCGGGCCGCCCTGTTAGCGCAGCTGGGCGAGCCGGATCTGGCCGGATCGCATCCCGATTCGTGAGTGCCGGCGTGCTGCACCGGCGTTACCTGCGTGAACTGCGTGAGCGCGGCTATGAGGCCGACGCCGCGCAAGTGGCGGCGCTCGTGCCTCTGGAGGCACTGCGAACGCGGCTGCTGGAACGCAACCCCGGGAGCATATGGCGCCGGCTCCTGCCGGCGTGGGCGCGGCCGCCGGCGACGCCGGGCTCGGGCGGCGTCTATCTGTTTGGGGGCGTAGGCCGCGGCAAGACCCTGCTGCTGGACCTGTTTTATGACAGCCTGCCGATGCGGCAGCGAAGGCGCAGTCATTTTCATCATTTCATGCACGACGTGCACGAGCAGCTGGCGCGGCTACGGGCACGGCCCGCGCCTCTGGAAGCCCTGGCGCGCGCGTTCGCAAAGCAGATCCACGTGTTGTGTCTCGATGAGCTCTATGTCAGCGATATTGCCGACGCGATGATCCTGGGCGCGCTGTTCGCGGCCTTGTTGCGCCGTGGCGTAGCGCTGGTGATCACCTCCAACCTCGCGCCGCAGGAGTTGTATCGCGATGGCCTGCAGCGCAGCCGCTTCCTGCCTACGATCGCCTTGCTCGAACAGCGGCTCGAACAGTGTTCGCTCGACGGCGCTACCGATTACCGTCTGCGTCAGCTGCAGCGAATCCCGATCTATCTCGACAGCCGTGACCGTGACAGCAACGCGCGAATGCAGCGCCTGTTCATGGAACTGGCGGCGGGACACCGCGCCGGCGGCACCACGCTGCGGCTGCTCGGTCGCAACCTGCACGCTCTGGGCTGTCGAGCCGACGTAGTCTGGTTTGATTTCGCAACCCTGTGCGAAGGCTCTCGCAGCCAGAACGACTATCTCGAGCTGGCGCAGGAATTTCGCACCGTACTGCTCAGCGATGTGCCGGTATTCGATGCGCCGGAACGCGACGATGCCGCCCGCCGCTTCATCGCGCTGGTCGATGAGTTTTATGACCAGGGCACCAAACTGGTGGTATCGGCGGCGGCCACGCCGGCACAGCTATATCGTGGCGAGCGTCTGCAAATGGAATTTCAGCGCACCGCGAGCCGCCTGATCGAGATGCAAACCGCGGATTACCTGGCCAGGCCGCGCCGGGGCCCGGAAGATTTACCGACTGAACATTTCGACGATAAAATAACGCCGTGAGCGCACACACGTCACCCCCCGCAGGGCGCCTGGAACAGCGCGCCGCCGACATCGAAGCGACCGTTGGGCGCATTTCCGCGAGGCTCAGCGACATTCCGGTCACCGAAATGGTGCTGTTGCGGTTGATGGTGGTGCTGGGCCGGGAGATATCGGCACTGCTGGAGCAGGTGCTGCGGCCCCATGACTTGAATCAGACCGACTTTCGCAGTCTGATGATGCTGTTCTCCCAGCCGGACGGGGTCGCGCACCCGAGCGAGCTGTGTACGTCAGTGGCCCAGAGTCCCGCCAACATGACGCGGGTTGCTGATAGCCTGAACGAGCGTGGCCTGATAACACGGGTGGGAAGCGCACAGGATCGCCGCCGGACTATCCTGCGCATTACGCCGGCAGGCGAAGCGCTGGTCCGGGCACTGGTGCCGCAGACGGCTGCGTACACCAGGGCCCTGTTCGAACCCATCCCTGTGGCAGCACGCAAGCAATTGCTCGGGCAGTTGCAGGCATTGCTCGCGCAGCTCGATCACAGCGCGCTGCCGGCGGCGGCGAGCGACCCCTGAGCCGCATCCTCGCGGCCGCCATGGCGGCCGCTGATGCCCGCAGGCGTTCAATGCTACGATTCTGTCTATGAGTCCGGACGCAGTCGTCGCTCGCTTCGAGATTCCCTATCGCGGCTGCCTGGCAAGCGACGGCACGCTGTGCGGTACGCTGCCTGAGTTCGCCGGCGATACCGCACTTTTGCAGCGGCTGTACAGCGTGATGGTGCGCGCGCGCGTGTTCGATGCCAAGGCGGTCAACCTGCAGCGCACCGGCAAGCTCGGCACCTATCCGTCGTGCCTGGGGCACGAGGCGACCCACGTTGGCGTTGGGGCGGCCATGCGTGCCGAGGACGTCCTGTTTACCGTTTATCGGGAAGTGGGCACTAAATTCTGGCGCGGCGTCGACATGCTCGACATCCTGTTGTATTGGGGCGGCGATGAGCGCGGCACGGTGTACCTGCGCACACCCGAGGATTTTCCGTTCTGTGTGCCGATCGGCTCGCAGATGCCGCACGCCGCCGGCGCCGCCCTTGCATTCCAGATCCGCGGCCAGGCGCGCTGCGCCGTGGCTTTTGTCGGTGACGGCGGAACTTCACAGGGAGCTTTCTACGAGGCCCTGAATCTCGCCGGCGCCAAGAAGCTTCCCATGGTGTGCGTGATCGTCAACAACGGCTGGGCCATCTCGATGCCGGTGTCGGCACAGACCGCGGCGCGGACGTTGGCACAGAAAGCCATCGCCGCCGGCATTCCGGCCGTGCAGATCGATGGTAACGATGTACTGATCGTGCGCGAGACCGTGGCCGAGGCGATCGAGCGCGCGCGCGGCGGCGGCGGCCCGACCGTGATCGAGGCAATGACCTATCGCCTCAGCGATCACACCACCTCCGATGATGCGACACGCTACCGCGATGCCGGTGAAGTGGAGGCCGCCCGGCGGCTGGAGCCGCTGGCGCGCATGCGGGCATTCCTGGAGGCAAGGGGACTTTGGAACGAGCAGGCTGAACAGAGCCTGCGCCGCGAGTGCGCCGAGGCAGTCGATACGGCGGTGAAGCAGTATCTGGCGACGCCCAAGCAATCAAGCGATTCCATGTTCGATTATCTTTATGCGCAGCTTCCGCCGGGACTGCGCGCGCAGCGCGAAGACGCGCGCCGCTACGCGACGCTTAGGCCTTAGAAAGAAAAAAGGACCGGCCCGATGGCGAAGATGACGATGGTCGAGGCCATCAACATGGCGCACGCCTGGGAGATGGCACAAGACCCGTCTGTGGTCGTGCTGGGGGAAGACGTCGGCACCAATGGCGGCGTGTTTCGTGCGACTGCGGGACTGCAGCAGCGCTTTGGCAAGGCCCGGGTGCAGGACACGCCACTGGCCGAGGGCCTCATTGCCGGCACCGCGATCGGCATGGCTGCACAAGGGCTCAAGCCCGTCGCTGAAATCCAGTTCATGGGCTTCATTTACCCGGCGCTCGATCAGATCGCGAGCCATATGGCGCGCCTGCGCAATCGCACTCGCGGCCGCCTGACCTGCCCACTGGTCATGCGCATGCCGCACGGCGGCGGCATCCACGCCCCTGAGCACCATTCCGAGAGCCTGGAAGCGTTGCTGTGTCATCACCCGGGCCTGCGTGTGGTCTGCCCGTCCTCGCCCGCGCGTGCCTACGGCCTGCTGCTGGCCGCGATACGCGATCCCGATCCAGTCATATTCCTCGAGCCGGTGCGGCTGTACCGCTTTGCCAAGCAGGATGTCGCCGATGACGGCCGGGCACTGCCGATCGGTCATTGCTTCGTGCTGCGTGAAGGCAGCGATGTCACGCTCGTGACCTGGGGTGCGATGACGGTGGACAGCCTCAAGGCCGCCCAGCAATTGGCCGCCGAGGGCGTGAGCTGCGAGGTCATCGATGTCGCGACGCTGGCGCCGATCGACTTTGAAACCATTCTCGACTCGGTGGTCAAGACCGGTCGACTGCTGATTGTCCATGAGGCAGCGCGTACTGCCGGTCTCGGTGCGGAGATCGCCGCGACCGTGGCGGAACAGGCGCTGTACGATCTGCATGCGCCCATTCGGCGCGTGACCGGCTACGACACGATCATGCCGCTGTACCGGCTCGAGCACGACTATATTCCCGGGGTCGCGCGAATCGTCGACGGCATCCGGGCCACATTGGCGGACTGAGGCACGCAGTCATGACGGTGTTCAAATTGCCCGATCTGGGAGAAGGCTTGTCGGAAGCCGAGGTGCTGCGCTGGCATGTGCAGGTGGGTGAGCGCATCGAGGTGGATGCGCCAATGCTGTCGGTGGAAACCGCCAAAGCGGTGGTCGAGGTGCCCTCACCGGTCAGCGGCACCATCACCGCCCTGCACGCGCAGCCCGGTGATCGTATTGAAATTGGCGCGCCGCTGATCGAGTTCGCGGTCGATGGACCGCCTCCGGCCGACGAGCGGCCGGCGGCCAGGGTGGCCGAAGACGCCGTCGATCCGAGCCCGGAGCCCGACTCCGGTACCGTCGTCGGCCATATGCCGTCGGCCGGCGACGACTATGCCGGCGGTGCGGCACTCGAGGCGGCCAATGCCGTCACCGTCCCGCGCGCGCGCGCGGTGCCGGCCGCACGCGCGCTGGCCCGCAGCCTGGGCATCGATCTGGGCAGCGTCACCGGATCCGGACGCGACGGCCTCATCACCATCGAGGATGTCATGGCGATCGGCGCGCCGGCACATCAGCGCGCAAGTGCCACTGCCGCAACGCCGGCAGCGCTGACTGCGCCCGCCGAGGCGGGCACCGAGGTGCAGGCACTGCGCAGTCTGCGGCGGACCATGGCCCAGAGCATGAGCATCTCGCGCGACAACGTCGCCCCGTGCACGGTATTCGATGACGCCGATCTGCATCGCTGGCGCCGCGGCAGCGACTATACGGCGCGCGTTCTGCGCGCCATCACGACAGGCGTGCGCAGCGAGCCGGGATTGAACGCCTGGTACGATTCCGCATCGCAAAACCGTATGTTGTTCGAGCACGTGGACGTCGGCCTGGCCGTGGACACCGCCGATGGATTACTGGTGCCGGTCATGCGGCAGGTCGAACGCCTGGACGCCGCGCAGGTGCGCACCGAACTCAATCGCCTCAAGCAGGCGGCACGCGAGCGCACGGTAAAGGGCGAGGAGCTGCGCAATTTTACCTTCATGCTGTCCAATTTCGGAACCATGGCCGGACGCTATGCCACGCCCGTCGTGGTGCCACCGGCAGTTGCCATTCTCGGTACCGGGCGCGTGCGTCAGGACGTGCTGGCAGTGGACAATCAGGTCGTCATGCATTGGCGCATGCCGTTATCGCTGAGCTTTGACCATCGTGTGGTCACCGGCGGCGAGGCGGTGCGGTTCCTGGGCGCGGTGATCGCCGATCTAGAGCAGGCTGAATGACTCAGGGAGGCTCCCTGACGGACACACTGCTGCGCGCCTGGCGGGGCTCACTCCCGCAGGAAGAATGGAGCCGCCTGGACCAGACCGCGTTGCGCGCGGCCTGCGCCGCGCAACTCGAATTCGGCGCGCGCCGCCGGCGCAACCAGACGTTGCTGCGGGTACTGGGCGCACCCGAGGCGAACGAAGGGCGCGCGGCGGCAGGTCGCCCGGCAAAAGCCCCGGCACGCGCCGTCGCCGCCTATTCGGTGATTCAACTGGTCACCGACGACATGCCGTTCCTGGTCGATACGCTGAGCATGACGCTGGCGCAGGCCGAGGTATCGGCGCAGATCATCGTTCATCCAATCCTGCGCGTGCAGCGCGACGCCCTGGGACGCATCCGCTCGCTCAGCCAGAATCTGCAAGCCGATGACGGCCGCAACGAGTCGTGGCAATACCTGCGCATCGATCGCGTCGGCGATCCCGTAGAGTGCCAACAGCTGCAGCGGCGTCTGCTGGCCGCGTTAGCGGACGTGCGCCGTGCCTGCAAGGATTGGATGCGCATGCGCAACCAGGCGCTGCGGCTGGGTGCCGATATCAGCCGCAACCCGCCACCGCTGCCGGCCGACGTGCTGGCCGAGAGCCGCGCGCTGCTGCAGTACATGGAGGCGCATCACTTTACTTTCCTGGGCTATCGCGAAAACGCCCTGCATCGGCGCGGCAAAGTCCTGGAACTGCGGTCCGTGCCAGGCACGGGTCTGGGGCTGCTGCGCCGCCGGCGCCGGCATGCGCGCGATAGCGCAGTGATTGCCGCCAATATTCAGCAGGCCCTGCGTTCCAGGGAATTGCTGGTCCTCACCAAGGCAAATCTGCGCTCGACCGTGCACCGCTCCGACTACCTCGACTATATCGGCGTCAAACGCTTTGACGCGCGCGGCCGCCCGATCGGCGAAGCGCGTTTTATCGGACTATGGAATTCCAGCGCCTATCGCGCCGATCCGCGCCAGGTGCCGTGGCTGCGCCACAAACTCAAGCGCGTGATCGAGCACTTCCCGTTTGCCCCCAACAGTCACGACGGCAAACGTCTGCTGCAGATCCTGCAGACGCTGCCGCGCGATGAGCTGTTTCAGGCGAGCGTGCCGGACCTGATCCGCACCGCGCGCGACGTGCTGGTGCTGCAGGAGCGCGCGCGCGTGCGCCTGATACTGCGTCGCGATGAATTTCGTCGCTTCTGGTCGTGCCTGGTTTATCTGCCGCGTGAGCGCTGTGACGCCGAGGTACAGGCGCGTATCGAGCGATTGTTGCTGGCCGCGCTGCACGGCACGGAATTGGATTCAAGCCTCACGATCGGTGACGAGCCGCTGGCGCAGCTGCACATCCTGGTGCGGGTTGATCCGAGCGGCCGCCCGCGAGTGCAGGTGGAGCGGCTTGAGCACGAGATTGCCGCGGCGCTGGTGTCGTGGCGCGATCGGCTGCGTGCGGCATTGCGCCTGCGATTCGATGAAACCCGGGCGCGCGCGCTCGAGCGCCGTTATGAGCCGAGCTTCCCGGCCTCCTATCGGCAGGATGTGCAGGCCGCGCAAGCGGTCGAGGACATCCTGGATCTCGAAGGCATCGACCAGGCGCCGGAAAGAATGCAACTGCGGCTGTATCGCCCGCCGTCGCAGCAGCCGCATCGCGTGCATCTGGCGATCATTCGCCGCGGCGATGCCCTGTCGGTCTCGGACGTGCTGCCGACGTTCGAGCACTTTGGGCTGCGGGTGCTTGAGGAGCGCCCGTATCGACTCGACTTTGCCGATGGCAATGCCGTCTGGATCCAGGATTTCGAGCTCGAGCACTACGCGCTGCAGCGATTCGTGGTGGCGCGCGTGGCGACCGAGTTGATCGCTGCCTTTCGCGCCGTGCGCGCCGGCGAGATCGATGACGATGGCTTCAATCGGCTGCTGATCGCGTGCGAGCTGGGGATGCGTCAAGTCACGGTGCTGCGTGCCTGTTGCCGCTACCTGCTGCAGACCGGCATTCCCTTCAGCCAGAGCTATATGGAACGGGTACTGGCCTCGCATGCCCGCACCGCCCGTGCGCTTTGCCAGCTGTTCGAACAGCGCCTTGCGCCGGGCGCGAGCCGCGCCACGCGCCAGCGGGCCACGTTGCTCGAGAAGCAGATTCGCGCCGCCATCGAAGCCGTGGTCAGTCCGGACGAGGATCGGATTCTGAGCGCATTTCTGGCAGTGATCCGATCCACCTTGCGCAGCAACTACTTCCGGCGCGATACCGCCGGACAACCGCGCCCATGGCTGTCGCTCAAATTCGATCCCAGCCAGATTCCCGGCCTGCCGCAGCCGCGCCCCGCCTATGAGATCTTCGTCCACAGTCCGCGGGTTGAGGGCCTGCATCTGCGCAAGGGCGCGATCGCCCGCGGCGGCATTCGCTGGTCGGAGCGGCCGGAGGACTTCCGCACGGAAATCCTCGGACTCATGAAAGCGCAGCACGTGAAGAACACCGTCATCGTGCCGGTGGGGGCCAAGGGCGGCTTCGTCGCCCGGCGGCTGGCGCCGCGCGCACCGCGCGAGCTGCAGCAACGCGAGGTAATCAACTGCTACCAAAGTTTCATTCGTGGCCTGCTCGATCTCACCGACAATATCGTCGCCGGCCGCATCACCCCGCCTGCCCAGGTACGACGGCTCGACGGCGACGATCCGTACCTGGTGGTGGCAGCCGACAAAGGCACCGCCACGTTTTCCGACATTGCCAACGCGATCGCGGCCGAATATGGCTTCTGGCTGGGCGACGCGTTCGCTTCCGGCGGCTCCGCCGGCTACGACCACAAGAAAATGGGAATCACCGCGCGCGGCGGCTGGGAGTGCGTCAAACGGCATTTTCGCGAACTCGGCCGCGATATTCAGCACCAACCCTTCACCATGGCCGGCATCGGCGATATGTCGGGCGACGTATTCGGCAATGGCGCGCTGCAGTCGCCGCAGATGCGGCTGCTGGCCGCGTTCAATCACCAGCACATCTTCATTGATCCCAATCCGGACGCGGCGCGCGCGCTGCGCGAACGCCAGCGCCTGTTCAGATTGCCGCGTTCCGGCTGGAACGATTACGACCGGCGTCTTATCTCGCGCGGCGGTGGCGTGTTCGAGCGCGCGGCCAAAGTCATAACCCTATTGCCGCAAGCGCGGCTGCTGCTGGATCTGCCACAGCCGCGCGTCAGCACGGTCGAAGTCATTCGCGCGATCCTGTGCATGCGGGTCGATCTGTTGTGGAACGGCGGCATCGGCACTTACGTCAAGGCCGCCAGCGAGCGCCCTGGAGAAATCGGTGACCGGGCCAATGACGCCGTGCGCGTCGACGGCACGCAAGTGCGTGCCCGCGTGGTCGGGGAAGGCGGAAATCTCGGATTCTCCCAGCGCGGGCGGATCGAGTACGCCACCGGTGGCGGCCATATTAATGCCGATTTCATCGACAATTCGGCCGGCGTCAACACTTCCGATGTCGAGGTCAACCTCAAAATACTGCTGGATGCGCCCGATGCCGGCGCGGCGATCGCGCGCCGCCGGCGCAACCGGCTGCTGGTGGCGACCACCGGCGAGGTCGCAGCGCTGGTCCTGCGCAACAACTATCTGCAGAGCCAGGCGATCAGCCTCATGGAACGCCGCGCGGTCGAGGATTTGAGCGAGCATCAGCAGTTGCTGCGCTGGCTCGAGCGTCATGGCGAACTCGATCGCGCGATCGAGTTCCTGCCCGACGATCACGACATCGAACAGCGCCGGCGTGAAGGCCGCGGCCTGACCCGCCCGGAACTGGCGCTGTTGCTCTCGTACGGCAAGATCGCGCTCAATCACGCGCTGTCGGACAGCGGCAGCGCCGATGACCCCTATCTCGCGCGCGAACTCGAGCGCTATTTTCCGCAGGCTTTTCAACGCCGATTTGTCAACCGCATCAAGCGCCATCGACTGCGCCGGCAGATCATCATCACCGCGACCACCAACAGCATCGTCAATCGCGTAGGCCCGACGTTACTGATGCAGTGCGCGCAGGACGGCGATGCCAATGCGGTAGCGGTGGCACGCGCCTATACCATTGCGCGCGACAGCGCCGATCTGCGCCGCCTATGGGCGGAACTTGAGGCCCTTGACGGTGGCATCAAAGCCCAGGATCAATATCACGCCCTGCTCGAAACCAGCGGCTACCTGCGGCATCTGACGCGTTGGCTGCTGGCGCATCGACGCGACTATGGTGCGGTGGGCACCTCGGTGGCGCGGCTGCAACCGCTGCTGCACGAATTGGCGCAGGTCACGCCCGCGGCGCTGGCGGGACTGGATCGCACGCGCTATCTCAAGCGCTGCGCCGACTACAGCGCTATGGGGCTGCCGCTGCGTCTGAGCGAAGCCCTGTCGGCGCTCGAGCCGTTGCGCGTCGCGCCCGATCTGGTACAGCTCATGCGTGAGTCCGGCGCGAGCGCCCGCGCCGTCACGCGCGCGCATTTTGGCCTCGGCGCCCAACTGGGTCTTGACTGGCTGCACGCAGCGATCGATCAGTTGCCTGCCATCGGCAACTGGGGCAGCGCGGCACGCGCGCGCCTGCAGAGCGTGAGTCTCGCGGCGCACCTGCGCCTGAGCACGGCGGCGCTGCTGCCCTCCCCTGCCGGGCGCGGCGCTTCCGCACAGCGCGCGCTCGAGCATTGGGAGCAGGTGCTGCGTGATCTGCGCGCGCTCGCGACGCCGGATCTGTCGGCCCTGACGGTCGCGGTCGAGGCGCTTGAATCGCTGGCCTCGACCAGGGCCATAGTGCGTCTGTCCTAAGTTGGAGTAAGCCATGGCCGGAAAATTGGTGATGGTGCGTCATGGTCAGAGTATCTGGAACCTCGAGAACCTGTTCACTGGCTGGACTGACGTGGATCTCACGCCCCTCGGCTGCCAGGAGGCACGACAGTCGGGACGTGAACTCAAGCGCGAAGGCCTGATCCCGGATCTGGTTCTGACCTCAGTGCTCACACGGGCGATTCGAACCCAGTGGCTGATGCTTGAGGAACTCGATCTGCTCTGGCTACCGGTCGAGCGTCACTGGCGGCTCAACGAGCGCCACTACGGCGCGCTGCAGGGTCTCAACAAGGCTCAGACGGTGGCACGTCACGGCGAGGCTCAGGTTCAGATCTGGCGACGCAGCTACGATGTGCCGCCGCCGCCGCTGGCTGCGGACGATGAGCGCCATCCGCGTTTTGACCCGCGCTATCGGCATGTGGATCCGCACGATCTGCCCGCCACCGAATCGCTCAAGGATACGCTTGCGCGTGTGCTGCCCTATTGGGAGCAACGCATAGCACCCGAGCTCAGGCGCGGACAGCTGGTGCTTCTGGTGGCGCACGGCAACAGCCTGCGGGCGCTGGTGAAGATGCTCGATGGCTTGTCCGAGCAGGCCATCGTCGAACTGAACATTCCCACCGGCGTGCCGTTGCTGTACGAGCTTGACGATGCGCTCAAGCCGCGCAGCAGCCGCTATCTGGGCGACGCCGAGGCCATACGGGCCGCCACCGAGGCGGTCAAGCGACAGACGGCCAGACAGCCCTGAGCCAAGACGCCGCGACGCTCACTTGCGTCCTGGATCGGTCATCCAGCCGTCGTAGTGGCCGCCGTGCTGCTCCGCCAGGGCGCGAAAGCGCGTGGAATAGGCCTCCATTTCCGTCACCGACACGCGAATGAGCTTATGCGCATGCAGCGACATGCCGCTCGCCCCCTCACCGCCCATGACGCGCACATCGATGGCGAAGCCCTCCGGCTCGAGCATGCTGCGCACGCAGGCGCACGCTGCCTCATCGGGCAGATTGAAAAAGAAATCAACCTCGTAGGGGGTGAAGGAATTGCCGCCCGCAGCGCGCAGATTCTGCACCAGCCGCGCATCCCAATCATCGTGCACGCGCGTGCGGCTGCGCATTACTCCACTAACGATACGGGCCGCGGCCAGTACCGCGGCGGCGAGCAATATCAGGTATGCCCAGTGCAATGCGGAACCTATTCCTGCGGCGCTATGGTGACTTTGAGACCCGACAGCGCATCATTGAGTACGATCTGGCACGACAATCGCGAGTTCGCCTGGCGATCGAGCAGATCGCCCAGCATGTCGCCCTCATCGGACATCGGCTCCGGCAGCCTGGGCACCCATTCCGGATCGACATAGACGTGGCAGGTCGCGCACGAGCACATGCCACCGCAGATGGCGGCGACGCCATCGTCCATGTCACGCAACGGCTCCATCAGCGTCGCGCCGCTGGGGGCCTCAAGTACTCGTTCCACATTATCGCGATCGATCACTCGCACCGTCGGCATGATCACTCCTGGGATTCAAGGGCGCGCTAGTTTGCCGGCGCGACCGCCGGGATGCCAGCCCCTCGGCCATGCCGGCTCAGGGCGGGCTCGCGGCTTCGCCGCGGGCCAGATGCCACAGCCACGCCAGCGCCTGGTAAATGTATATCCGCTGTGACAGCCCGTCGCCGCGCGCCGCAGCGCTCAGTCCGCAGGCGGCCGCCAGTTCGGCGCCATGCGCCCGCGCTCCGGGGTAGTAAGCCAGGACGCACGCCACGTCCATGAGCGGGTCGCTGCGCTGCGCGTACTCCCAATCCAACAACCAGAGCCTGGTGCCTTCGAGCAGATTGCTGTGCGCGAGATCGCCATGCACGATGCCGCTTGTCGCCGGGTTCTCGCGCAGCAGCTCGCAACTGCGCCGCAGGCGCGCCAGGGGCTTAATAAGCTGCTGCGC
>Ga0075522_10003167_pt1 | contig 12024 bp, 10 predicted proteins | sample NGEPerA_FD_74796 | JGI IMG/M metagenome (GOLD analysis project Ga0075522, IMG submission 74796) | Arctic peat soil microbial communities from the Barrow Environmental Observatory site, Barrow, Alaska, USA - NGEE PermafrostL2-A | ecosystem: Environmental > Terrestrial > Soil > Wetlands > Peat ... | reverse complement strand
TGGTTCCATCAGATCAGCAATTCCAACCGTCGAATGCACAACCCAGCGTTGCGCACTGACCAGGACCAGGCCGGTCGAACCCCGGAGCAGCGTCACCGAACATTCACCGGGTGTGGGCGGGTCATCGAGAGCTGTGCGCCTGGTGTCCGCGAACTGTCCTGCTCAGACACATCCAGGACATGCCCCACTTGCATCTGAATGGCACGGCAGGTGGCATTCCTGAGCACCAGAGAGTTCGGACGGCATCGCTCGCGCCGACCTAACGTGGCGATGGGTCGAGAAGAAGAGGTGGGTCCGTAGTCCATGTGGGTACGAAGACGCCATCGGCCGCGGCCCTCGGATGCCACAGAAGCAGTCTCCGACCACGTACCGACCGGCGTGACGCCCGGAGCGGCCAAGGCTCCTTCTCGGCGGTACATCTCCTGGACCGTATTGGCAATGATGACGGTGGGATCCGTGGGCTATCTGGGGTCAACGCCGGCCACCTCGGTCTTCGGCCTCGCCTCAGTGTTCCTGTACGTTCTCCCGGCAATTGCGTTCCTGGTGCCGGTGTCCCTGGTCGCCGCCGAGTTGGCATCCGGCTGGGAAGGTGGCGTCTACAACTGGGTGAGAGAAGGTGTGTCCGCCCCGATGGGGCTCCTGGCGGTCTGGTGCGAGTTCGCCCAGACGATCTTCTACTACCCCGCCCTGCTTGCCTACGTTGCCGGGACGCTCTCCTACGTCATCGATCCGAAACTGGCCGCCAATGGCGTCTACAACGCCGTTGTCATCATCGGCCTGTTCTGGGGAGGTGTGTTCATCTCCTCGCGGGGGGTTGGACTGGTAGCCAAGCTCTCCTCGAGTGGGACGCTGATCGGGACTCTGATTCCGGGGGCAATCCTGGTCGCTCTCGGCATCGCGTACCTGGCGCAGGGAAACCACTCGGCTGCACCGATGAACACGCACCATCTGCTGCCGCCGTGGACAGGGATCGCCAGTGTCGTCCTGGTGGTCAATAGCTTCTTCACGTATGCCGGCATCGAGGTAAACGCCGTGCATGTCGACGACCTAGAGAATCCCGGCCGGGAATTCCCCAGGTCCATCTTCCTGGCCATGGCAATTGTCCTCGCCATCTTCATCCTTCCCACACTGGCGATCGCCTGGGTGATTCCCGAGCAGAAGATCAGCTTCACGGCCGGCGTCATGCAAGCCTTCAACAGCCTGTTTTCGCACTTTGGGATCGGGTGGGCCGTGCCGCTGGTCGCGATCGCTCTTGCGATCGGCGCCCTCGCGGGAATGATGGCCTGGCTCGATGGCCCCTCAGAGGGGCTGCTCAGGATCGGGCGCGAGCAGGGCTTCCTACCCCCCTTCTTTCAGAAGGTGAACGGCAAGGGCATCGAGATGCGCATCCTGACGGGACAGGCCATCGTGATCACCGTCATTGCCCTGCTCTATGCATTCGCTCCGGACGTCTCGCGTGACTACTGGATCTTCGCCGTGATGGCTACGCAGATCTATCTCATCATGTACATACTGATGTTCATCTCAGCGGTCAGGCTGCGCCGGAAGCAGCCGGATCACACTCGCGGGTACCGTGCACCGGCTCTCAACATCCTGTGCATCGTCGGCATCGTGTCGTCGGTGACCGCTCTGGTCATCGGCTTCATCGCACCGTCTCAGCTAGGCCATTCGAACTGGCTCCTCTACGCCCTCCTCGTCCTGGGAGGGATCCTCGTGATCGGGATCGTTCCGCCCCTCCTCATGGATCGGCTTCGCAAGCCGGGATGGAAGGTCGCCGGCAATGCGCCGACCCCCGAGCTCTAAGTCCACTGTTCTCATGTGCGTCCTCCCTGGCCCGCCGGCAGCCCGGTCCCTTGCTCCTCCACGATGTACCAGCTGACCGAGCTGATGCTGGATTCGAGGCTGAGGCGACTGAATGTTTTATAAATTCGCTCAAGTTCTCCGAACCGGGAGCCGATGGTCTCATCGGAGGCCCTGTGCCGGCCGTACCGCCTGGCGGAGGACGAGGAGGAAGCACGTGAAACTGATGACGAACCGCATCCGGTTGCGCATCGACCTGGCCTTGGCCGAAGTGGACGAGGTCGCGTCCACCGCCAGCGCACCGGGCCGACGTCAACTGCTGGCGCCGCCACCCGCCTTGGGGTCCGATCGGACGCGCCCGCCGCTGCTCGCCCCCGGGGCCGAGCAGTCGGTCGTCTTCGGCTCGCGGGCGTCGCTCGACGCCTGATCGTCCTCCTGCCGGCCCCTCCCCCGGGCCGGACCTGGGGGATTACGCGGACCGGTCCGGGGTGGGGGAGGACCCCACGGACGAGGTGTTCCCCCGCCTCATCCGTGCCCACCCGGACCAGGCCGCACGCACCAGGGCGGTGACCACCACGGTCGCCAACACGGTGGCCAGTGGTCCGAGTTCGGACCGGAACCGCTCGTTCTCCCCGATCTCGAGCAGGGCGCTGGTGGCGAGCGCATAGGCGGTGGTCCACCACAGCACGGCCATCGTGGCGGCCAGCGCCGGGTCATCTCGTCGGCGGCGCCACACCAGGACGGGCACGCCGGCGAGGGCCAGGGCGTAGATGGCCATGGCCTGGCCCGACAGCCACCCCGGACGGTGCCACCCGCGGGCGAAGACCACGAATCCGGGGGCCGGGTCCTGCACCGGTTGCCACTCGATCGCCTTGTCGTAGAAACGGGCGTAGCTGTGCACCGCCGGCCAGTTGACCGAGTCGGTGAAGTTCTGGTCGGTGCCCACGAACCAGACGCCGAGCGAGTTGACCACGTCGTCCGCGTACTCGTGGGGGTGGGCTTGGATCCACACCAGGTCGTCGTGGAGGTACTGCGACGAGACGGCCACGTACAACGGGTTGTTGAAGTTGGTCGAGCCGTTGGTCTTGTGCAGCGCCCCGATGGCGGGGATCGGGCTGGGCACGGCCCGGACGTACTTCGGCGAGTAGACCTCGGGCCCGGAGAACGGGGTCACCGAGGCCACCGGATGCATCCGCCCCTGGTGCTGCAGGGCTGCGATCTGGTCGGGCGGCGCCTTGTAGAGGATCGAGCGGGCCAGGTTCATGCCGAGCCAACTGCTGGTGGTGGTGGTCCCGACCTGTACGTAGTCCTTCACATACCAGCCCACCACCGCGAGCACGGGCACGGCGGCCACCGCCAGCACCATGCGCCACCGGGCGCGCAGCACGATGACCACGGGCACGGCCGCCACCACCAACCACTCGATCTGGTAGCTGCTGTTGAGCAGGATCATGGCCGCATAGGCACCGAAGAACCCGATCCCGAACCGGGCCCGGCGGGTCCGCAGGAACCGGGCCAGCGACCAGGCGCCGAACGTGGTCAGGGCGGCCGTCGGGTAGGCGTAGTTGAGCCAGTTCTCGTAGAGCAGGTAGGCCGGGGAGGCGACAACGCAGACCAGGGTCACCACGAAGGCAGCCACCCGGGGTACCCGCAGCTCGACCTGCAAGAGGTAGGCGAAGACCACGAGTACCAGGCCCAGGGCCAGCGAGCAGACCACCTCGGCCGGTCGGCGCAGACCGGTGGGGAGCTTGAGGAGGAACCCGGCATAGAGATTGAACAGTGGCGGCTGCATGTTCAGGTGCCAGACACTGGTGGCCAGGTGGTCGCGGAGGAGTCGCACGTCGAGGAGCTGCCACATGTCGGTCAGTGGCGTGCCTTTGATGACGCTGTCGTCGTAGCGGACCCCGGCGATGGCGCCGGCCACCCGGGAGGCCCCGTAGGCCACGACCAGCAGGACGACGGGGAGCCCCGGTCGGGCGTCGAACCCGCGGGGCCGGGTGATCCCCTCGCGTCCGGCGACCTGCGGGTCCCCGTTCGCCGGGCCGGCGGTGTCCGGGAGGTCCGCCACGGCGGTGGCGTCGAGGGGACCCGGATCGGTCATCTGGGGAACTCTAGTGAGTGGTGGGTGGAGACCCTCGTCCGCCTGGCGGTCGGCCGCCGGGTGCCCTCTCGTCAGGGGGTGCCACCCCCGGTGTGGGCCGCGGCCACGACGCAGGTGGCGGCCCGCCCGGGGTCGGCCGTTGCCGCCGGGCCCGTCGTGCAGCCGATGAACGCAGCTTCGGGGACGAGCAACGGCGGCGGCATCCGTCGGGGGATGTCCCACACCCATGCTCCGGCCTGGAGCCGCGGACCGGCGCCGATGGCGGCGGTGAAGGTGGCCACGGCCACCGGAACGGAGCGGCCCCGCAACGCCGTGGGCCAGGTGGACTCGTCGGGCACCACCACGGTGGTCGTCCCCCAGTCGTGGAGGGCCAGGCGGAGCCGGGTGGACTCGTCGGGACGGCCCGTCGGTAGCGGGAAGAACCCGTCGGACAGGTTAATCAGGTCGACGGTGGCCCGGGCGACGGCGCGTTGACGGTCGGTCGGGTGGGCCGGCGGGGTGGGGGTGATGCTGCCCCCGCCCACCAGGGCGTAGTGCAGCGACCCCACGGCCTGCCAGGTCATGGGGGCCCGCAGCCCGGACGAGGCGAAGGGGTAGGTGAGGACGACGGCGCCGGAGGGCAGCGTGGTCCCCACCGTGGTGAACCACGGGGGCACGTCGACCGGTCGGGTGGTGAACGGGAGCCGGTAGGCGAGGGCGATGGGCAGGAGGGCGAGGGCGGCCAGGCCCCAGGCCACAAGGGTGCCGGGTCGGAGCGCGCCGGTGCGGGTGCCGGCCGGGGTGACGTCGTCCGGGCCGGGGTCGACACCGGTTCCGGGCGACGTGGCCCGGCCCGGCCAGGTGAGTCCCGAATTGCGGGCCCGATCGAGGATCACGCCGAACATCACGGCGGCGAACAGGTCGGCCACCCCGGCGATCCGGTCGGGCACCACGTTCTGGACGAGGGGGAGATGGTCGAACAGCCGCCACGGCCCGACCGACGCCCCGAGGGACAGCGCCTCGAGCAGGACCAGCATGGCCGCGCAGAACCACAGGCGGCCGTCCCGGTGGAACCAGGCCAGCCCGATGATCAGGGTGGCCGCCATGCCGAGGCCGACGTAGCCGAGCAGGAGGGGGTGGCTGCCGAAGTAGCCGTACGTCTCGAGGATGGCGTTGGGCCCGCGGTCGTGGGCCCCGGCCGGCAGCAAGAGGGTGGGCCAGGCGCTGCCGAAGAATTGGATGTCCGGCCACACCGTCCGGGGGAGGGCCCGGGGCCCGGCCACCGCGTACCACGCCGGATAGGCCAGCAGCACCAGTCCGGTCCCGGCCGCGGCGGCGAGGCCGGCCGCCGCGTGTCCCACCCGGTCGGCGACGGTCCGGGGCGAACGCACCAGGCCGGCCACGACCAGCAACACGGTGCCGAGCGCGGCGGCCAGCACGCAGATGACCAGGATCTCGGCGCTCAGGAAGAACTGGAGCGCGGCCAGGCCGCCGAGGGCGAGACCCCAGGCCCAGGCCCGGCCCCGCTGGCGGACGAGGAGCTCGTCGAGGCACCAGAACAGGAGGGGCGGGACGACGAGGGTGGCGAACTCCACGTGCTGGAGGGAGAGGTTCTCGATCACGAACGGTGAGAAGCCGTAGAACAGGCCGGCCAGGAAGGCGGCCGGCTGCCACGTCGTCCACCGCAGCAGCAGGGCCCGGGCCGACAGGGCGGTGGCCACCGGGGCGAGCGTGGCCGCCACGTTCAGCGACGCCACCGGTCCGAAGGCCCAGGTGACCGGGGTGAGCGGCACGCTGATGGCCAGGAAGCTGGTGTTGGCCGGCAGGTTGATCCCGTAGGGGTGGAGGGCCCGGGTCGAAAAGAACAGGGACTGGCCGTGTCGCAGGGCGTAGGCCGGCCACTCCATGAACCACGTGAGCAACGAGGTGTCGCCACACCCGCACGTGGCCGTGGTCGTCGGGTGGTGGAGCCACACGCCGGACCACAGGGTGGCGGCCAGGCCGAGGTAGATCAGGGCCGCCAGTCCATGGGCCGACCAGCGGCTCCGGGGGGCGTGCATCCGCGCAATGTACTGCCCGGGGACGGCCGGGCCCGGCAGAGGCGGGACGGTGGTGTCCGAGGTGGGGCGGATCCGGCGGACCACGGTCCGATCCGGCGGTGGGCTACCGTGCGTGCTCGCCGGGGAACCACCGCCATCGTGGCCGCCCGACGCCGTCCGAGGATCCACGCCATGACCACGCCGCCACCGGGAGCCCCCCACCAGGATCCGGTCGCACCGGGGTCGACGGCGTCCCCGGACAGCACCCCGGACGCCACGTCGGCCGGGCGCTTCCACGCCGACGGGCTGGGTGCCCGGCCCTCGGCCACCGGTTCGACCCGCATCCTCGGGCTCGACGGCCTGCGGGCCATAGCGGTGGCGTTGGTACTCGGCTTCCATTTCGGACTCGGCTGGCTGGGCGGCGGCTTCTTCGGCGTCGACGTCTTCTACGTCCTGTCCGGCTACCTCATCACCGGCCTTCTGCTCGCCGAGTTCGAGCGGCGGGACCGGATCGGCCTGGCCGCCTTCTGGTTGCGACGGGCGCGGCGGCTCCTACCGGCCCTCCTCCTGGTGGTGGTGGCCGTCACGCTCCTGGTGCGCTTCGTCGAGCCCACAGGAGCCATTCCGGGATACCGGGGGAGCGCGCTCGCCGCCCTCTTCTACTTCTCCAACTGGTGGCAGATCGCGTCCTCGGGCAACTACTTCGTGGCCACCGGGGCCACCCCGCCGCTGACCCACACCTGGTCGTTGGCCGTCGAGGAGCAGTTCTATCTGGTGTGGCCGCTGGTGGTCCTCGCCGTGCTGCACCTCGCCGGGTCCTTCCGGCGCGGGGTGCGGGCCGTGCTGGCGGTGGCCGCAGTGGGCGCGGTGGCCTCGATCGTCGAGATGGCCGTCCTCTTCCGACCCGGTGCCAACACCACCCGGATCTACTTCGGCACCGACACCCACGCCCAGTCGGTCCTGGTCGGCGCGGTGCTGGCCTGCCTACTCACGCTGATCGAACGTCGACGCGGCGAGACGGGCATGGACCCGGCGGCCCGGGGCCCGGCGGCCCGTGCCCAGCTGACGGCGATCGGCCTCATCGGCCTGGCCGTGGTCGTGGCGCTGTCCTGGTCGCTGCGCGGCTCCTCACCGGCCACCTATCGGGGTGGATTCGCCCTGGTGGCGCTGTGCTCGGCCCTGGTCATCGTGTCGGTGGTTGCCGTGCCCGGCGGCCCTCTCACCCGAGCCCTGTCGGTGGCGCCTTTGGTATGGCTCGGCACCATCTCCTACGGCATCTACCTGTGGCACTTCCCGGTGGCCGTCTTCCTCGACGCCGGGCGCACCGGGTTGCACGGCCTGTGGCTGGCCGCGGCGCGGACCGCGGTGACCGTGACGGTGGCTGCCGCCAGCTTCTACCTGATCGAGCGGCCGGTGATCGAGGGACGGTTCTGGCGGACGATGCGGTCGGCCGGACCGGCCGTGGCCGCGGTGGCCGTCACCGTGGCCGTGGTGGTGGCCGGGACCACCGGCCAGGCCACCGCGGCGCCGACGTCCCCCACCGGACTCGTCGGTCCCGGGGCCACGGCCGCCGAGTGGCGGGCCGTCCACCTCACCAGCTTCGCCGGGTCGGGCCACCGGCTCCGGGTCCTGATCGTCGGCGACTCGTTGGCGCTGACGGTGGCCGTCGGCATGGCGAAGTACGCTTCGGCCTACGGCATCGACTTGGGCGGCCGCTCGCACACCGGGTGCGGGGTGGCCATCGCCCTGCCGCTCTCGGACCACGGCGTGGTGGGCGACCCGTTCGGCAACTGCCCGTCGTGGCCGACCTGGTGGGCCGCCGACGTGGCCGAGTTGCACCCCCAGGTCGTCGGGCTGGTGACCGGGTTCTGGGAGGTGGTCGACCGCCAGTACCAGGGCCGCTGGCAACACCTCGGCGATCCGGCCTTCGACGCCTACGAGACGGCCCAACTCGAGCGTGCCGTGGCCGTCCTGTCGTCGGGTGGAGCCAAGGTGGCCCTGTTCACCGCTCCGTACTTCCACACCGGCGAGCAGCCGAACGGCGACCCCTGGCCCCAGGACGACCCGGCCCGGGTGGACCGGCTCAACCAGCTGATCGACCAGGTGGCCAAGCGACACCCCGGAGTGGTTGCGGTGGTGCCCCTCAACCGGTTCCTCGACCCCGGCGGCCACTTCACCTGGACCCTCGGCGGACAGGTGGCCCGCCAGGGCGACGGGGTGCACACCACGCTGGCCGGCGGCACCTACCTGGCCCCCCGGGTCCTGCCCCTGCTGGCCGCCCTGGGCCCGGGCCGCTGAACTCCTGTCGTCTTAGTTAGCAAAACTAACTATACTGGGGGACATGACATCGACCCTCCAGAGTGACAGCACCGATCCGGTGGCTGGGTCTGCCCCGGGCGTGGTCGAGATCGACGGCGTGGGGGAGATCGACCCGGCCGAGGCGGAGCTGGCGGCCCGGCTGCGGATGGCCGTGACCCGCCTGCACCGCCGCCTGCGCCAGCAGGCCGCCGGGGGACTGACCCCATCACAGGCGTCGGCCCTGGTCGGCGTGGAACATCTGGGGTCACCCACGCTCGGCGCCCTGGCCGCCCGCGAATCGGTGCAGCCCCCGACCATGACCAAGGTGGTCGGCGCCCTGGAAGAGTTCGGCTACGTGACCCGGGTCACCGACCCGTCCGACCGCCGGGTGGCCCGCCTCACCATCACCCCGGCCGGCTCCGAGACGCTCCGGACCGTCCGTTCGCTCAAGACGGCGTACCTGGCTGATCGGGTCCACCGCCTGGAATCCGCCGACCGCGCTGCGCTCGGCCACCTCACCGACCTGCTCGAGCGCCTGGTCGACTTGGACGAGCCATGACGGCCGTGCGGGCCGCCGCTCGTCAGACGTTCAGTTCCTTGCGGGTCCGGAACTTCCGGCTGTACTTCATCGCCCAGCTGATCTCGGTGTCGGGCACTTGGATGCAGGCGGTGGCCCAGGCCTGGCTGGTGCTGCACCTGACCGGGAGTGGCGTCGACCTCGGCATCGTGGTCGGCCTCCAGTTCCTGCCCATGCTGCTGCTCGGCCCCTTCGGTGGCCTGGTGGCCGACCGGGTCAACAAGCGCAACCTCTTGTTCGTCACCCAGACGGCCGGCGGCCTGCTGGCCCTGGCGCTCGGCATCCTGGTGGTGACCGACACGGTGGTGCTGTGGCAGGTGTACCTGCTGGCCGGCCTCCTCGGCGTCGTCAACCTGTTCGACAACCCGGCCCGCCAGACCTTCATGATCGAGATGGTCGGCCGCGACGACCTGCCCAACGCCGTCAGCCTGAACGCCGCACTCATGAACGGGTCCCGCATCGTCGGCCCGGCCATCGGCGGCGTCATCATCACCGTCTTCGGGCTCGGCATCTGCTTCTTCGTGAACGCATTCTCCTACGTTGCCGTCATCGTGGGCCTGGCCATGATGCGCACCGCCGAGCTGCGCCCGACCGAGCCCGTCGCCCGGGCCAAGGGCCAGGTCCGCCAAGGGTTCCGCTACGTCTGGGCCACCCCGTCCCTGCGCAACGTCCTGCTGTCCGTGGCCCTCATCGGGATCTTCGCCTACAACTTCACCGTGACCCTGGCCCTGTTGGCCAAGGTGACCTTCAACGGCGGCGCGGGTGCCTATGCCGGGCTGACGGCGTACATGGGGGCCGGCGCGGTCGTCGGCGGCCTGATAGCCGCCCACCGGGCCAAGCCCACGCCCCGCCTCCTCCAGGTGCTGGCCCTGGTTTTCGGCGGGCTGCTGGCCGCCGTGGCCCTTGCCCCCACGCTGCTGGCCGCCGACCTGCTCATCGTGCTCATGGGGGCGGCCTCGATCGGCTTCATCGCCACGGCCAACGCCACCTTGCAGCTGACCGCCGACCCGGCCATGCGGGGTCGGGTGATGGCGCTCTACGCCATGGCCTTCTTGGGAACCACGCCCATCGGCGCACCACTGGTCGGGGCCATCGCCCAGTGGACCAACCCCCGGGTGGCCCTCATGACCGGTGCGGTGGCGACGGTGCTGTCGGCCGGCCTCTTGATGTGGCGCCACCAGGCCCGGATGCGCAAGGACGAGGGCGCGGACGACGCCCGGATCCACCTGGTCGAGGTCCAGGCCGTCGAGGAGACGGAGTCCGAGTCGCAGGTGGGCTGAACCGGACTCAGCCGGCGGCCAGCAGGGGCACGTCGTACTCGGCGAATCGTCGGTCGACGCTGACGAGGATGAGTCCCTCGCTTCGAGCCTGGGCGATGAGCATGCGGTCGAACGGATCAGCGTGATGGGCGGGGAGCCGGCCGGCCGCCACCGCATGCACCACGGTCATCGACAGGGTGTCGAAGTCGCCTTCGAGCACCTCGAGGAGGTCATCCGGTGCCTCCAGGCGCCCGATGGCCTGCTTGATCGAGATCTCCCACACCGACGCGGCGGACACCACCACGGCGTTGTCAGGATCCGCGATCGGCGAGGCCGCCCAGCGGGGGAGGGCGGGATCGTCGGACAGCCACCACAACAAGATGTGGGTGTCGAGGAGCAGGTTCACGCCCGCTCGCCGCTGAACGCAGCAGCCATCTCCTCCGGCAGATCGTCGAAATCCTTGTGGATCCGGACGCGGCCGGCCCAAGAGCCGGGGGTCCGGGGCGGGCGCGGTCGCGCCGGGACCAGTCGTGCCACCACGTGACCCGCCCGTGCGATCTCGATCTCGTCCGCCTCGCCCGATTCGACCGCGGCCACCAGCCGCGAAAGGGTCGTCTTGGCCTCGTGTATGTTCACCTGCATGCAGCCAGGTTAGCCAAGTTAGCTAACCAAGGGAAGGGCAGGAAGCCCCGCAGTTCCTCGAGGCCGGGTCCCGGGCACCGGACTCAGCCGGCGGCCACCGCCTTGGGCTCCTTCGGCAGGCCGAGCACCCGCTCGCCCACGATGTTGCGCTGGATCTCCGCCGTGCCGCCCCAGATGGTCTCGGACCGGGAGAAGAAGAACGACGCCTGCAGGGCGCTGACCGGGTAGTCGTCCCGGCCCCGGCGCACCCCCTCGTCGCTCACGTCGGTGGGGTCGCCGGTCAGGATCTGCCCGTCCATGCCCAAGATGTCCATGGCCAGTTCCATCGTGTCCTGGTGGTACTCCGACCAGCTCATCTTGTTGGCCGCACCGAGGGCGGCCATGTGGTGGGTGCCGTTGAGGGCGTCGGTCAGCGACCGGTAGCCGTTGATCTCCATGATCTTGACCTTCGACCAAGCGGTGGCCAGCCGTTGGCGGATGAGCGGGTCGTTGACTTTCCCGTTCTCCTTGGCGACGGCGATGATGGTGTCGAGCTCACGGAGGAAGCGACGGTGCCCGGTGGTGGCCGACGAGCCCCGCTCGAAGCCCAGGGTGGTCATGGCCACCTTCCAGCCGTTGTTCACGCCGCCCACCACGTTCTCCTTCGGGCAGCGGGCGTTGGTGATGAAGATCTCGTTGAAGTCGGCGCTCCCGTCCACCTGGGCGATGGGCCGCACCTCGATCCCCGGCTGGTCCATGGGCACGAGCAGGTAGGAGATGCCGGCGTGCTTGGGTGCGTCGGGGTCGGTGCGGGCCAGGAGGAAGATGTAGTCGGCGAACTGGGCCTGGGTGGTCCACACCTTCTGCCCGTTGATGACCCACTCGTCGCCGTCGAGTTCGGCCCGAGTCTTGAGGCCGGCCAGGTCGCTGCCGGCGTCGGGCTCGCTGAATCCCTGACACCAGGCGATGGTGCCCTTCATGATGCCGGGGATGAACTGCTGCTTCTGCTCCTCTGTGGCCCACTGCAGGATGGTCGGGCCCACCAGCGTGTCGCCGAAGAAGTCGGCGCGCAGCGGTGCCTCGGCCCGGGCGAACTCCTCGTTCAGGACGACCGACTCCATCAGGCTCAGGCCCTTACCGCCGTACTCCTTGGGCCACGAGGCGCAGATCCACCCACCCTCGAACAGCTTGGCCGTCCATTCGGCCAGAAACTCCTTGCGGTCTTCCTTGGAGATCGAGAAGCCGGGCGTGCCCCACCCGTCGGGCAGGTTGTCGGTCAGCCACTGGCGGATCTCGGCACGGAACGGCTCGGTCTCGACGGGGTAGTTCAGGTCCATGGGGCGAGATTAC
>Ga0075522_10003166_pt1 | contig 12027 bp, 11 predicted proteins | sample NGEPerA_FD_74796 | JGI IMG/M metagenome (GOLD analysis project Ga0075522, IMG submission 74796) | Arctic peat soil microbial communities from the Barrow Environmental Observatory site, Barrow, Alaska, USA - NGEE PermafrostL2-A | ecosystem: Environmental > Terrestrial > Soil > Wetlands > Peat ... | reverse complement strand
AAGAACTCTTTCGAAATGATGTCGGCACCAAACTCAACGTTGCAGAAGATGGGTCTGCAATTCGGTTCAATGGCGCAAGATCCATTCGAACGAAAGCGTGCCCAGCAGTTTCCGGGCGTCCTCGATTGGGGCGAACGAGCTCCCGGCACGGTAGTCTGTAGGTGTCGCTCCGCCTCCCGGAGCGCATGATCGCCCTGTTCGCCCGACTCGGGCGGGGGCTTCTTGATCATTAAATCTGCTGCGGCAATTTCGACGCTCGCCCGTGCACCATTGCGCACGCGCGCAACGCCGGCAACCGGAAGGCTGCGATCATGACAACTCGCTTCGGATTCGTCAGTACTTACTCGCCCACCATCTGCGGTCTCGCGACCTTCACGTCGTCGCTGTTCAACGAGCTGGTGACATCAGCTGGCAATGAGGGTCGCGTGATCCGCCTCGTCGAGACTCCGCAGTCGCAGGCCGGTCCCGAAGTCATCGGGCAAATGGTGGCCGGCGATTCGCGCAGTGCCTATCGGGCCGCCGAGTTGCTAAACGATGGCGACATTGCCGTCGTGCAACACGAGTACGGCGTGTACGGCGGACAAGACGGCGACGAAATCCTGCTCCTCCTGCGCGCCCTCACGGTGCCGTCTGTCGTTGTCCTGCATACCGTTCTCAGTGAACCGACAGCGCATCAGCAGTCAGTTCTCGAGGCAGTTGTTGCATCGGCGGATGCGGTGGTGACGATGACGGCGACGGCACACGATCGGCTTGCGACCGGGTACGCCGTCGACATGCGCAAGGTCAACGTCATCCCGCACGGCGCACCCGCCGTCCGCAGTCATGCGTTGTCGGTCCGCACTGATCGGCCGACAGTGTTGACATGGGGCCTGATTGGCCCGGGCAAGGGCATCGAGTGGGGCATCGAGGCGATGGCCTCTCTCGCCGATCTATATCCGCCCCCCCGTTACGTAATCGCCGGGCAGACGCACCCCAAGGTGCTGTTGCGCGACGGTGAGGCATATCGCGATCGACTCAAGGCGCAGGTGGCTGCACTCGAGCTCGGCGACAGCGTCAGCTTCGATAGCCGATACCGTGACAACGTCTCCCTTGGTGAGTTGGTCGACTCCGCGGACGTCGTGTTGTTGCCGTATGACTCGACCGACCAGGTCACGTCGGGCGTTCTCATCGAGGCAGTAGGCGCGCTGAAGCCAGTCATCGCGACCCGCTTTCCGCACGCTATCGAGTTGTTGGGCAACGGCGCGGGCTTGCTCGTGCCGCAAAAGAACCCCGCAGCCATCGCCGCAGGGCTGCGCACCCTGCTCACGGATCACGAACTGGCGGCCGGCATGACGAGGGCGGCTGGCGCTGCTGGATCTGAGCTGGTGTGGGCGGCCGTTGCGCGACGCTATCTCGACCTGGCGGGCGATCTGATCAGCGCGCGCGTGGCCGCGTGAACACCGCCCCGGCCCTTGCGAGGCCGGTGTTCGATCATCTGCACCGGTTGACTGACGGTCGGGGACTTTTCGAGCATGCGCAGTACGAGAACCCACGGCCCGAACACGGCTATTGCCTCGACGATGTGGCGCGCGCGCTCGTCGTGATCTGTCGTGAGGCACACCCGAGCGCGGCGTTGCGAGCCCTCGGTCGCCATTACCTCGACTTCACGCTCTCGGCGATTGAAGCCGATGGCTCATGCCACAACAGGATGAGCGTCGATGGTTCGTGGAGCGATGATTCTGCGGTTGAGGACTGGTGGGGTCGTGCCCTGTGGGGGCTCGGCGTGGCAGCTGCGCATGCGCCGACGCAAGCCATGCGCGCACGCGCGCTGCTGGGCTTCCGGCTCGCAGCTCGCGCTCGTTCGCCGCATCCGCGAGCAATGGCGTTTGCCGCACTCGGTGCGGGCGAACTTCTTCTGAACCGTGGTGGCGAACTGTCTGCCGAGCGGTTGTTGGGCGATGCCGTGGAAGCGATAGGGCCGTCTGGCGTCGATCCCGCGTGGCCGTGGCCGCAGCCGCGATTGACCTACGGCAACGGCTCGATCGTCGAAGCGTTGCTGCTCGCTGGATCAGCGTTGCCAGATGTAGCGGCGCTTGAACGTGGGTTGCAGTTGCTCGACTTCCTGCTCGAGATCGAGACACTCGACGGCCACCTGTCGGTCACACCGGTTGGGGGTCGCGGTCCGGATGACGGGCGCCCAGGTTTTGACCAGCAGCCGATCGAGGTTGCCGCGATCGCCGACGCCTGCGCCCGCGCACACGAAATCACGCAGGATCGCCGGTGGTTGCACGGTGTCCGCATGGCGTGGTCGTGGTTCAACGGTGACAACGACAGCGCGACACTAATGTTTGATCCCGACACCGGCGCCGGCTTCGACGGGCTGCTGCGCGACGGCCGCAACCTCAATCAGGGCGCCGAATCGACTCTCGCGCTGCTGTCCACCGCGCAGCATGCTCAACGGCTCGCCCTGCTCCAGTGACACTCACCACGTCCCTTGCTCATCGGGTCGAGGCGCAGCTGGTGCCTGACCTGGCGCGCGTAGTCGCCAAATTGTTCTTGCCCGGCGAAGAGTTGCCGCTGGGACGTTCACGCGCAGGTGCCGTCGTCGCGCGGGTCTTCGCGCTGCCGGAGGACGAGGTCGAGAGGGTCGCAGCCGCACTGTTGGTCGAGTTCTCGCAGCGGCATCGCGAGTACGTCGAACTGCTTGTCGACCATGCGTCGATGATGCGCTTGCAGGTGCATCCCACGCCGGCGATGTCGGAAGCCCGCTCGTTGGTGCTTGGTGCAAGCTTCACCGCCGAATACGCGGTCGAAGGTGCGGCTTTGTGCAATCCGAGCGCGGTCTTGCATCCTGACCAGTCGGGTCTCGCAGAGGGACAGGCCCGGATCGCGATCAGCCTGCGCGGTATAGGCGAAGGTCATGTCTCGTCGGTTGGGTTCACCAGTGCTGTCGTGGGTCCGGGCCCCTCATGGACATTCGAGCCTCGGGCACTCCCGATCGTTGCCGGGACCAGTGCCGTTGCCTATTGGCGAAAGACGCACTTGCGGGCGGTCTTGGCCGACGAAAGTCGCATCGACGGGCTCGCTCGCAGTGTGCTTGCTCACCTGCCTGCAGTCTTTACCGGCATTGATCTTGAGCATGCTCTGGCGGAGGAGCGCCAGGATCTGCTGACGACCCCAGGTGGGCAAGCGACCGTCGAGTTGCTCCGTCGGGTCGTGGCGTCTGCCTATGCCGTCGATTTCCCCGCTGATCTCACGCTGAGCCAGCGAGTGCTGCTGCCATCGGCACCCGATGAGCGCAACGGCATGGAGGATGCGCGGTTTGTACGGTTCACCGCGGACGACGGTTCCGTCGCGTATCGCGCCACCTACACCGCGTTCGACGGTCTCAAGATCGCGCCGCGCTTGCTCATCAGCCCAGACCTGCGAACGTTCGAAGCCCATCGTCTCGCCGGGCCAGCCGCTCGCAACAAGGGTATGGCGCTCTTCCCGCGAATGATCGATGGCCGATACCGATCGCTGTGCCGCTCTGACGGCGAGAGCACCAGCGTCGCGACATCCGACGATGGCGTTGTCTGGAGTGCGCCCGAGGTGATCCAGGCGCCCGAAGCTTCGTGGGAGGTTCTGCAAGTCGGCAACTGCGGACCACCCATCGAGACCGATCGCGGGTGGTTGGTGCTGACGCATGGGGTCGGCCCGATGCGGGTCTACTCGATCGGCGCGATCCTGCTCGACATCGACGATCCGACGCAGGTCGTCGCCCGGCTTGATCGCCCGTTCCTTCGGCCGACGCTGGAAGAGCAAAACGGCTACGTGCCGAACGTTGTCTACTCGTGCGGTGGTCTGATTCACGACGGGCTGCTATGGCTGCCTTACGGCATTGGTGACTCGCGCATCGGTGTGGTGTGGGCTTCGGTCGACGAATTGCTCAACGAGATGACCCCGACGCGCCTGCCGGCGCGTAGCGCCGAGTGAAGGAATTGCGTCGTATTCCGTCGCGAACGGACGTAATTCCTTCAGTCGGCGAGGATTCTCTCGTAGACGCGGAGGTAGTCGTCGACCATCCGATCGGCTCCGAAGCGTGACGCGGCGTGGGCGCTCACTGCGCCGCGATCGAGCGTGACCGCTTTCGCTACGGCTGCGACCGCGCCGTCGACGTCGTGCACCAGGAAGCCGGTCACCCCTTCGTCGACCACCTCGGGCATTGAGCCGCGGCGGTAGGCGACGACGGGTGTACCACAGGCCATCGCCTCGACAACCGAGAGGCCGAACGGCTCGTCGAACGCGATCGGGTGAAGTAGTGCCGCGGCTGATCCCAGCACGTCGGCTCGCTGCTGCGGACCGATCGATCCCAGATAACGGATCTGGTCGCCGTCCACCTGTGGCTCGATCTCTTCGGCGAAGTACCGCTCGTCCTGCACGATGCCGCAGATCACGAGTCGTCGTCCGGCGAGCTTCGCGATCGTAATGGCCTCGGCGGTGCCCTTGTCGGGGTGGATGCGGCCGAAGACCACCAGGTCGTCGCCGGGCCGGGTGTTCAGTGGTAACTGGGTGAGGTCGACGCCGTGATAGATCGTCGCGATGTAATCGAGCTCGGGGGAGCGGTCGGCGTTGGAGATCGCGACGTAGTGCGAGCGCGCCTGCTTGTACGCGGGCAAGATGCCTGCGCCGGAGAATCCGTGGATCGTGGTGACCATCGGGGCAGCACAATGGGCCGCGAATGCGAGCGGTAACCAGTCGAGCTGGTTATGCACGAGGTCAAAGTTCTTCGATTCGCGGAGCGCGTTGGCGACATGCATCGCTTCCCAAACGCGGCCATCCATTGACAGATCCTCGGCGTAGCCGTGCGGGCTGACGCCGCGCAGATGCGCGTGGGTCTGCGAATCCTGCGTTGCGAACAACGTCACGTCGACGCCGCGAGTCACCAGGCCCTCGGTGAGCAGGCTCGTCACGAGTTCCCACGGGCCGTAGTGCACGGGCGGCGTCCGCCAGGCGATCGGCGCGAGCATCGCGACCTTCACGCGCGATTGACCGGCCGCGGGTTCATGGTCGCATTCTCGCCGATGCCGCTCGGCTTTGGGCCGATGGGGGGAAATCGGTCGGAAGTCGCCCAATCCGGGACGTCGCAGCCCTAGGCTCGTGCGCATGTTCCGCAGGGCTTGGCGGGCCACCCTCGTAGTCGCCGTTCTTGCGGCCGTGGCCACTGTGCCGGCAGGTGCGCTGACCTCCGTAGCTGCCGCCAGCGCCGGACCAACGCTTACCGTCGACGTCGCGGCAGGTCGGCACGCGATCAGCAGCGACGTCTACGGCATGAACTTCAGTGACGCGGCGCTCGCGACCGAGCTCGGGCTCACGGCCGACAGGTGGGGTGGCAACAGCACCAGCCGCTACAACTACACGAACAACACCCACAACACCGGCAGCGACTACTACTTCGAGAACATCGTCGACTCGACATCCCTCGACTCGTTCGTGGCGGCCGACCGAGCGCACGCAGACAACCCCGTCGTCACCGTGCCCGCGATGGGATGGGTGTCGAAGACCTCGCCGTCATCGCATCCGTTCGACTGTGGCTTCAAGGTCTCGATCTACGGCGCACAACAATCGACAGATCCGTATGACTCGAACTGCGGGAATGGCAAGCACACCAACGGAACGCAGATCACCGGCAACGCACCCTCTGATACATCGGTGGCTGAAAACGGTGCGTTCGATCAAGCGATGGTGGCGCACCTCGTGTCGAAGTTCGGCACCGCAGCGGCGGGCGGCGTAAAGAGCTACGAGATCGACAACGAGCCGTCGCGGTGGAGTAGCACGCACGTCGATGTGCATCCCACGCCTCTGAGCTACAACGAGTTGTGGACCAAGTCGCTCACCGCTGCCCAGGGGATCAAGGCTGCCGATCCGACTGCGACCGTCGATGGTCCCGGCGATTGGGGTTGGTGCGCGTACTTCTACGCGGCCGACGATCCGGGCGGCTGCGGACCTGGTCCGGACAAGCAGGCCCACGGGAACCTGCCACTTGCCGCGTGGTATCTGCAGCAGTTCGCCGCTTACGACAAGGCGCACGGCCAACGGCTGCTCGACTATTTCGACGAGCACTTCTATCCGCAAGAGACGGCGGTCGCATTGTCGACGGCCGGCAGTGCGGCGACGCAGGCGCTGCGGATACGGTCGACCCGTGCGTTGTGGGATCCGACCTACACCGACGAATCGTGGACCGCGGATCTTGGTCTGGGGCCGGTCGAACTGATCCCGCGGATGAAGCAGTGGATCGCGCAGTACTACCCGGGCACGAAGATCGCGATCAGTGAATACAACTGGGGCGGTCTCGAGTCGATGAACGGCGCACTCGCAGAAGCCGACGTGTTAGGGATTTTCGGCGCGCAGGGCGTCGATCGCGCGCAGTTGTGGTCGCCGCCGACGTCGTCGGAGCCTGGTGCGTTCGCGTTTCGCATGTACCGCAACTACGACGGCCACGGTGCGCGCTTCGGCGACGAGAGTGTTGCAGCGTCGAGCGCAGACCAAGGTCAGCTCTCCGTGTACGCGGCGCAGCGTTCGACCGATGGCGCAGTGACCGTGCAGGTGATCAATAAGACCGGTGGCGACCTGACGAGCACGCTCGCCGTGCATAGCGCATCGACGTCCGCAGCACAGGTATTCACTTACAGCACAGCAAATTTGAACGCGATTGTGCAGGGTACCGACGCGCAGTTTACGGCGGGCTCCGTGTCGCACACTTACCCGGCCAATAGCATCACGCTGCTCGTTATCCCGACCGACATCGCAATATCGCGCCTCGGCGGGGCCAACCGCGACGCGACTGCCGCAGCAGTCGCTCTCGCAGCGTTTCCGACTGCCGGATCGGCAAAGGCTGTTGTGCTCGCGCGCGACGACGTCTACGCCGACGGGCTGACCGGCTCGCCCCTGGCCAGCGCGCTCGGTGGGCCGCTGGTGCTGACCAACCCGGGGGTCCTGTCCGCTGATGCCCGATCGGCGATCACCCACTCGTTGGCCGCCGGCGGCAAGATCTACCTGCTCGGTGGCAGGAGTGCCATCAGCGCATCGACAGCGTCGACATTGACCGGCCTCGGCTACGCCGTCGTGCGCATCGGCGGCACAGATCGTTACGCGACGGCCAGTCTCATCGCCGATCAGATCGCGGCGGCCCACAGCGTCAACCACATCTACCTCGCAACGGGACTGAACTTCCCGGACGCCGAGTCGGCGGCCGATGCGGCCGCTGTCACCAACGGCGTGGTGCTTCTCACTGACGGCACCGCGGTGGCGGCAGAGACAGCGCAATGGGAGAGCGCGCACCCGGGCATGGCGGTCAGCGCGATCGGTGGGTCGGCTGCTACCGCGGATCCGGCTGCGACTCCGTTCGTCGGCGCCGATCGCTACGCGACTGCGGCGAAGGTGGCCGCGAGTGTGTTGCCTAACCCAGCCGGTGTGGTAATCGCGAACGGCGCCAACTTCCCCGACGGACTCGCCGCCGCAGCCTACGCGGCGCATTTCGGCTGGGCGATGGTGCTGGTGGCCCCTGGTTCTACGACGCTGGACGCCGACCAGGCCAGCTATCTACACGCAGCATCGAGCACCGTGAAGACGCTGGTCACCGTCGGCCAGACCGCTGCTGTCCCGCAGGCCACCGTGAGCGCGGTGTTGTCGGGGCTCGGCTGAGTCTCTGCGAGCAGATCTGCCCTGGCAGGATCGTGTATGTGATTGAGCTCCCGACCGCGAGTACCCATCTGCTCTCCATTGCCGACGTGGTCGACGTGGGTCCACGAATGCGCCGCATCACCGTCACCGGCGAGGCGTTGGCGAGCTTCGTCGCGCTTCCTGGTCAAGACGTCGTGGTGCACGTCAGTGACGGTCACGGTGGCGGAGTGAGCCGCCGTTACACAATCCGCAATCTCAATACCGAGACGCGACGAGTCGACCTCGACGTCGTCATGCATGGGCACGGGCCCGGTGCCGCGTGGGCGGCGTCGGCCGCTACTGGCGACGACGTCGAGGTGTTCGGTCCGCGCGGCAAGGTGCTTCTCGCAGCCGCGAGATGGCAGCTGTTCGTCGGAGATGAGTCCGCGATCCCAGCAATCGCCGAGATGATCCGTGCACTACCAGCCTGGACGACGGCGGTTGCCGTCATCGAAGTCACCGACGTCGATGACGAGCAGCCAATCGCCGCGGCGGCACCGGTCGACGTCCGGTGGCTGCATAGGCTCGAAACCCCAGCAGGGAAAGCGGAGCTGCTCGACCGGGCGGTTTCGTTGATCGAGATACCGGACGGCGACCGGCACGCGTATCTGTTCGGCGAGAGTCGGTTCGTGCGAAGACTCAGAGACGACCTCGGCGGCCGCGGCCTGCAGCCGCATGAGATCTCGGCGAAGGGCTATTGGAATCTCGGCCGCTAAGGCTTCAGCCCGTCCAGACCGGCCGGAGCTCCATCACGCCTCGAGTCGCGAACGGGTGCGCTGCAGCGACTTCGATGGCTTCGGCCATATCGCGGCATTCGAGCAAGTCGAAGCCGCCGAGGATCTCCTTGGTCTCCAGGAACGGGCCATCGGTAACCAGCACCTTTCCGCCGCGCACCCGCACAGCGGCTGCGAGACCTTCGGGCGCGAGCCGGTCGCCCGCCACTCGCAGTCCGCGCGCGCCCATCGTGTCGACCCACTCGTCGATATCGCCCTCGGGACCGGGAGGCGGCGTGACTGGGGCCGTGTCGCGGCATACGAGCATCAGGAATTGCATGGCGTGTACTCCTTGTTGGCAGGTTGATCCATCGTCTCCCGACGAGTCCGGTCGGCCGAATTCGACGTTTCGAGTCTGACCAATGTTGGTCGGCACGGTTGGTGGGCCTAGGGTCGCCGGATGGCCTTCGATGTCGGCGCGGACGCGTACGGCCGGTTCATGGGCCGGTTCTCCAACCCCCTGGCTGCCGCGTTCGTGCAGCTCGCCGGGCTTCCGCCGGGCGCTCACGCGTTGGATGTGGGGTGCGGAACCGGGGCTCTCACTGCGGAGCTTGTGGCCCTGCTCGGAGCCGCGGCCGTGTCGGCGGTCGACCCGTCGGAGCCGTTTGTCCTGGCAATGCGCTCGCGGTTTCCCGAGGTCGATGTTCGGCACTCACGCGCGGAACAGCTGCCGTATCCCGCTGGCAGTTTCGACTGTGCGCTCGCTTCGCTGGTTGTCAGCTTCATGACGGACCCGGTCACCGGCCTTGTTGAGATGGGCAGAGTCGTCCGCCCTGGCGGCTTGGTTGGTGCGACTGTGTGGGACCACGCGGGGACTACGGGTCCGCTGGCCCCATTTTGGCGCGCCGCCGTCGACCTCGATCCGGACGCTCAGGACGAGTCCGCGCTCGCCGGAGTCCGTCAGGGTCACCTGGCGCAACTATTCGAAGCCGCCGGCCTGCGCGACCTCGACTCGACAACCTTGACTGTCCATCTGGCCCTCGCGGACTTCAACGATTGGTGGGAGCCGTTCACGCTCGGAGTCGGTCCGGCCGGTGACTACGTGGCTTGTCTCGACGAGCACGGGCGGGAGCGGCTGAAGGCTCGATGCGCTCGGATGTTCCCGCCGAGCGGGCCGTTCGAGGTCGCGGCGTCGGCGTGGACCGTGTTCGGTCGCGTCTAACCGGCAGTTTCAGCGCGCTCTGCCGAACAACAGGAAGGCCATACCGCCGAACGGGATGGAGAAGAAAATGGCGACGGTCCAGCCGCGCCGATTCAGGTGGAGCAGCTGGTAGTCGTCAGCCTTCGCCAGCTCACGCAGGCAGAACACCTCGAAGCGAACCACCACGAAGATCACGACAACCGCGAGAAAGGCGATCAGCGCCGCCGCTGGCCCGGACATCGCTCTATTGTCTCCCACGTTGCGGACGACGGCATAGCGACGCAGAATGCAGACATGTCACTTGAGCGCGGTACGCCGCCGGATCCCTTCGACGTCCTGCCTGCGAGGCCGTGGTTTCGCTTGGAGAGCGACGACATCACCGACGGCGCGCCGCTGGCGTTGACCTTCGTGCACGACAGCGCGGGAGGTGAGAACCTCAGCCCGCAGTTGCGCTGGTCTGGCTTTCCTGCCGAGACCAGAGGGTTCGCGGTCACCTGTTACGACCCGGACGCACCGACGCAGAGCGGTTTCTGGCATTGGGCGCTGGTGAACATCCCCGCTGACGTGACCGAACTTGCGCGCGGCGTCGGCACCCCCAGCGACGTTCCAGCAGGCGCATTTCACGTGGCCGGGGATATGGGCACCAAAGCCTACGCCGGAGCGGCGCCGCCGCCCGGGGATCGACCCCATCGGTACGTGTTCGCGGTCCACGCGCTTGATGTCGAAAAGCTCGACGTGGACGACTCGGTGAGCGCGGCGATCGTCGGCTTCAACCTTGCGTTCCACACGCTCGCCCGAGGCGCGCTGCGCCCGACGTACCGGCGCTAGGACCCATCTCGGCGGAACCGGATGCGCCGTTGCGGGCGACCGGTGTTGTGTGCTTCGGAACGGTCTGCAGCACGCCGTAGACGTCCTTTCGCGCGCGGCAACAGGAGGGCGATGCGCTTCTCGGCGATGGCCTGGGTCTGCATGCTCAGCCACCAGCACAGAGCTGCCAGCGGCAACTCGATAACGACGGCGAAGGCGATCGAAATGGGGAGCTCGCGACGGCGTGCGGACAGTACGTCGAACCACGCGTCGACGATCAACAACGTGCCTGCAGCTGTCGCGGCGACCGAAAGGTTGCGTGATCGGCGCAGCGCGAAGTACCCGGTTGCCGCCAGCGCGATGAACAACATGCCGTCGAACCCGGCCCAGGCGAAGTCGTAGTGCCGTGAGAGTTGCCGGGACGGAAGCACCGTCGCAAGGAACACGATCCACGGGATCAGCAGCAGCGAGAGCACCGCGAACAGCGGGCCGGCGATCCGAATCAGCCAGTGGTCGTCGATCAGGACCTCATTGCCGAGTTCCGGCGCTGGGGATACCAGGTCATCGACGCGCTCGGCTGCGCTAAGCCAACGGCGAAAAATCATGCGCTGAGCCGACGGCGAAAAATCATGCGCTGAGCCAACGGTGAAACGTCCTCACCGGGGGCGGCCTTCGGCTAGGAGTTGCTCCTTGATCTCGAGCATCTTCGCGTGGGTCTGCGGGTCGACCTTCGGGTACTTCGGATCGATGTCCATCAGCGCTTCAAGGATGGTCCAAGACGCGGCGAGCCTTGCGAACCACTTGTGGTCGGCCGGAATGACATGCCAAGGCGCGTACGACGTGCTCGTGGCGCTCAGCATCTCTTCGTAGGCGTGCTGGTAGTCGTCCCAGCGCTGCCGCTCCAACGCGTCTCCGACATCGAACTTCCAGTTCTTGTCGGGCTCGTCGATCCGATCGAGGAACCGGCGTCGCTGTTCTTCCTTCGAAAGGTTCAAGAACAGCTTCACGATCCGCACGCCGTTGTCGGCGAGGTACCTCTCCCAGTCGTTGATCTCGCGGAAGCGACGCTTCCAGATGTCGGTCTTGGCGCCGGGGATGTGTTCGTTACCGAGCAGCTCAGGATGGACCCGCACGACCAGCACCTCCTCGTAGTGCGAGCGATTGAAGATGCCGATCGAGCCGCGGGGCGGCAGTTGCAACTGGTAGCGCCACAGGTAGTCGTGTTGGAGCTCGATCAGTGACGGCACCTTGAATGGGTGGACACTGACTCCCTGCGGGTTCACGCCACTGAGCACATGTTTGATCGTGCCGTCCTTGCCGGCGGCGTCCATGGCCTGCAGGATTACCAAGACCGCGTACGTACTCTGCGCAGCGAGCCGCGCCTGGTATTCACCGAGTTGACGTACACCTTCGGCGAGCGCCACCCCGGCGTCCGCCCTGGTGACGAACTGGTCCCGGTATCCGGGGTCGAAGTCTTTGGAATCGTCGCCGAGCCGCACATCTGCGCGAGGTTTGACCCGAAACGGCGCGATGCGCTTGCGGAGGTCGGCGTGACTGACGGGGGTGGACGCGGTGTTCTCCATCACCGCATCATGCCGGGTCTGAACCGGGAACGTCACGGCGAAC
>Ga0075522_10003162_pt1 | contig 12033 bp, 12 predicted proteins | sample NGEPerA_FD_74796 | JGI IMG/M metagenome (GOLD analysis project Ga0075522, IMG submission 74796) | Arctic peat soil microbial communities from the Barrow Environmental Observatory site, Barrow, Alaska, USA - NGEE PermafrostL2-A | ecosystem: Environmental > Terrestrial > Soil > Wetlands > Peat ... | reverse complement strand
CTCGTAGGACTGCCCTTCGGCGGCCATCTCGGTGGCAGCCTGGTCGGCCGAGATCAGGGTGGCCGGTGGCGCGGGCGAGGGCGCCGACGGTTCGCCGGGGATGGGGAGGGGTTGCATCCCGAGCCGCCGGTCGATGGTCGTGCGCAGTGCGCTGGTGGCCGACGCCCGGAGTTCCATCACGTCGGTGAACTGCGACGAGAGCCCACCTTGCGCCGGAGGCGACGCCAGGTTCCTCGCCTGGCGGGCCTGGGCCTGGGTGTCGGAGACGGCGGCGTCGAGACCCTGCTGGAGGATGCCGCGGGCCGTGTCGGGAAATGCCGCATTGGTCAGCCCCGGCGCCCGGTTCATCAACGACGACAACTGGGTACCGGTGACGGTCGACGCCTGACCCACCCGGTCGGCCAGAGCGAGATAGCCGGACGTGGTGGCCGAACGGTAGCCCTTGGACTGGGTGTGGATGGCGATGAGGGAGCCGGCCACCAGTACCACCGTCACGGCGGCCGCGATGGCCATCAGTACCGACTGGCCGAGGCCGCGCCCGTGCTGGCGACGACGTCTGCGGCTGGCTCTCGGCATCCAGAGGACGATAGTGCCGGGTCCGGGAGCGGACCCCGCAGCCGCCGGCGGAGGGAGCCCCTCAGCCGACCTCGGCCGGCTCGGTGTCGCCCACCCCGTCGGCCGACGTCCCGTTCGAACCGGCGGTGGCCAGGCTCGAGGACGTGCTGCGCCACTCGACGGTCGGCAGGATGGCGGCCGGATCCACCCGGTTCTTGTACTGCTCGCACACGGCCAGCAGCGAGCGGACCACCGAGGCAGTCAGGAGATGGGGCACCAGGCCCAGGTCGAGCAACTTGGTGTGCGCGGCACGGTAGTAGTGCTCCTCCTTCTCCACCCGCGGCGTCGGCGGGTGCTCGATGGTGGCGCTTCCGGTGTACTCGTTGACGACCATCTCGGCCATCTGCTGGATCGAGAAGGTCTCCGTGAACTGATTGAAGACCCGGAACTCCCCGCGGTCGGCGGGGTTCTCACAAGCCAGCCCCACGCAGGCCAGCGTGTCGAGGATGTTGAGCATCCCGCGGGTCTGACCGCCCGCGCCGTACACCGTCAGCGGGTGGCCAGTGACGGCCTGCACGCAGAATCGGTTAAGTACGGTGCCGAAGACGCTGTCGTAGTCGAAGCGGGTGGCGAGATCCGGGTGGAGGCTGGTCTCCTCGGTCTCGTGGCCGTACACGATGCCCTGGTTGAGATCGGTGGCCCGGATGCCCCAGATGCGACAGGCGAACATGATGTTGTGGCTGTCGTGCACCTTGGACAGGTGGTAGAAGGATCCCGGCTGCTTCGGGTAGGGCATGACGTCGGTACGGCCCCGGTGGGTGATCTCGATGTATCCCTCTTCGATGTCGATGTTCGGCGTGCCGTACTCGCCCATCGTGCCCAGCTTGACCAGATGGATGTCCCGGTTCTGCTCGGCGATGGCGTAGATCAGGTTGAGCGTGCCGACGACGTTGTTCACCTGGGTGTAGACGGCATGCTTGCGGTCGATCATCGAATACGGTGCCGAACGCTGCTCGGCGAAGTGCACCACCGTGTCCGGCTCGAAGCTGGCGAGCGTCTCGCTCACGAAGGTGGGGTCGGTGAGATCGCCCACGAAGATGTCGATTTCATTGCCCGACACGTCCTTCCAGCGGCGGACCCGCTGTTGGAGGCTGACGATCGGGATCAGCGTGTCGACCCCCATCTCCAGGTCGTAGCCGCGGCGTGCGAAGTTGTCGACAACTCCCACCCGGTGCCCCTTGCGGGACAGGTAGAGAGCGGTCGGCCAGCCAAGGTAGCCATCTCCTCCGAGTACCAGGATGTTCACGCAGTGTCTCCTTCGTTTCCTGTGCCGCATACCTGGACCGGGACGGATGTCCAACGGAGGGTCCAGACCCGATCGTTTCTAGTACCCCCACCTTGGAATTCCATGAGAATCGCAACGGAATCGTAATACTCGCCCCCGAACAGGACGAATCTGGCCCCCCGGGCAGGCAGGATCGGCCCCGGACGGGGGGACCTGGTCGCCCCGGGTCACGGGTCGGACGACGCCAGGACTCAGTGGGCGTCGGCGTCGGGGAGTGGCACCCCGGACGCCACACCGGCCACCTCGAGGTCGCCGTCGGCCGTCAAGAGAGCGGAGGCCACCAGTTCGGTCGCCTGCAGCGGTCGGGGTGCGGCATCGACCGGAACGGGCTGGGCCAACTCCCGCTCCCCCACGCCGACTACGCCCATCTCTGCGAACCGGCGGGCCGTGACCAGGACCCGGCCCTCGAGCGAACCCACCACCTTGTTGTACGCGGTGACCGCGCCGGTCAGGCTGCGGCCCACCCCCGCCATGTGGTCGCCCAACACCGAGATCCGCTCGTACAGCTGGGCTCCCAACACCTGGACCTGTCGGGCGTTCTCGGTGAGTGCCTCCTGCTGCCAGCCGTAGGCGACTGCCCGCAACAGGGCGATGAGTGAGGTGGGCGTGGCCAGCAGCACGTGGTTGGCCACGGCGTACTCCATGAGCCCGGGCTCGTGCTCGAGCGCGGCGGTCAGCAACGGGTCGCCCGGGATGAACGCCACCACGAATTCGGGCGACGGTTCGACCCGCTTCCAGTACTCCTTCTTGGCCAGGGCGTCGACATGGGCCTTCATCTGTCGACCGTGGCTGGCCAGGTGGGCCCGGCGCACCGACTCATCCTCGGCCTCGTTGGCGTCGAGGAACGCCTGCATCGGCACCTTGGCGTCGACGGCCACGTTCTTGCCCCCCGGCAGGTGGACCACCAGGTCGGGCCGCATCCGCCCGGAGTCGCCATCGGAACTGACCTGCTCGGAGAAGTCGCAGCGCTCGAGCATGCCGGCCATCTCCACGACCCGACGCAACTGGAGCTCCCCCCAGCGCCCCCGGGTCTGCGGGCTCCGCAGGGCGGTGACCAGGTTGCGGGTCTCGCGCTGGAGCTGGTCGTGGGACGCGGACAGGTGGCGCATCTGCTCGGTCAGCGCCGTGTAGGCCCGCTGGCGCTCGACCTCGAGGCGCTGCATCCCCTCGTCGTACTTGCCCAGCTGCTCGGCGATGGGTGTCAGTAGTCGGCTGATCTCCTCCTGGCTCTTGGCCAGATCGCCCTCGGCGGCCTTGCGGGTCTCTCCCAGGCGGGTATCGGCCAACACCAGGAACTGGTCGGCGTTCTGGCGGAGCGCCTCGGACGAGAGTCGGGCGAATTCGTCGGTCAGTTGCCTCCGGACGTCGTCGAACGACGCCTCCCGCTCCACCGCCGCCCGGCGCGTCTGGTCCAGTTCGGCCTCGAGGCGGGCCTGGGTCGTCCGGGATCGGGTCGACTGGCCCGAGCGCACGAGGAGCCCGACAGCCAGGCCCAGCACACAGCCGGTCAGCAGTCCGAGCAGGAGTCCTGTGAGCATGGCGTCCCTCCGCGTACCCGATACGGTCCCCCGTCCGGACGGAGCGGGGTGGCGCCCCGGGGGTGCGGGACTACCGGCACGGTCGCTTCGGATCGTACCGACGGGGTGTGACGGCATCGCGGACAGCTGCTGTGCACGCCGGGGCCGACCGGCGGGCGGGGCGGGAGACGGACGGCCCGACGGCTCCCTGTGCCAGCATGGTCCGATGCACCGCGTCGTCGTCCTGGGGGCCGGATTCGGCGGGTTGTCGGCCGCCCGGGCCCTCATCGGCAAGGACGTGGACGTCACCATCGTCGACCAGCGGAACTTCCACACGTTCCAGCCCCTCCTCTACGAGGTGGCCACAGCCGGGCTCGATTCAGGTGACGTGGCCTACCCGATCCGGGTCATCTTCGGGAAGGCCGACAACGTGACCTTCCACATGGCCACGGTGACCGGCGTCGACTGGGACCGCCGGGAGGTCCTGCTCGCCGACGCCCAGTCACTACCCTTCGATTCGCTCATCGTGGCCAGCGGCGCCACCGCCAAGTTCTTCGGCATTCCCGGCGCGTCCGAGCACAGCTTCCCGCTCTACACCCTCACCGATGCCCGACGGCTGCGGGATCACGTCCTGCGTCGCCTCGAGGACGTCGATGCCCATCCCGACGGGGCGGCGGCACGGGGGGCGCTGACCTTCGTGGTGGTCGGAGGGGGCCCCACCGGCGTCGAGGTGGCCGGTGCCCTCGCCGAGCTGCTGGACGTCGCCGTCCGCCACGACGGCTTCCGGTTCGACCGAGCGGCCGGTCGGATCATCCTTGTCGACGCCCTCGACCGCCTCCTCACTCCGTTCCGCGAGTCGGCCTCGGAGTACGCAGCGGAAACCCTGACCGGACGGGACATCGAGCTCCGCCTGGGCCATCTCGTCAAGGCGGTCCGGGCCGATGCCGTGGAGCTCGAGGACGGGACGGTGATCCCCACTCGCACCGTGGTGTGGGCCGGCGGCGTAACGGTGGAGCAAACAGTGGCCGGTGAGATCGACTCCCCGACCGGTCCCAACGGGCGTTTGATCGTCGGTCCCGACCTCACCGTCGTCGGACACGAGGACGTCTACGCAGTGGGCGACGCGGCCGCAGTGCTGTGGGGAGGCTCCGGACCCGACGCCGAGTCGGTGTGCCCTCAGGTGGCCCAGGTGGCCATCCAGTCGGGAGGCCACGCGGCCCGCCAGATCGTGGCGAAGGTTGCCGGACGGCCAACCACCCCGTTCTCCTACAAGGACAAGGGGGTCATGGCCACGATCGGCCGACGGGCCGCCATCACCCAGTTCCGAAGCGGTCGAGTAGTCCGGGGGACGTTCGGTTGGCTGGCCTGGCTGGGTCTCCACCTCTTTTATCTGGTGGGCTTCCGCAACAAGATCGTGGTGTTCATCAATTGGTCGTGGCGCTACCTGTCGTGGGGCTCCGGGCCCCGGATCATCGTCGGCGAGGAATCGGTGGCCGCCTCGGACGCCGGGGACGGCCCGCCCGAGAGCTGAAGCCCGGGGCCGACCCACGGGACCGGCCCGACCGTCGGCGGTACGGTGGGTGGATGGAGTCGCCCCTCGAGCAGATCGACCGCAAGGTCATGCAGCTGTTCGCCCTCGTCGGCGATTCAGTGTCCGGGGCGACCCACGCACTGCTGGCCGGCGACCGTGAGGCGGCCAAGGCCTTGGCAGACCGGGATGAGGTCGTCGACTCGCTGTGCCACGACATCGAGGAACTGACCCTGCAACAGCTCACGGTGGCGGGGATCACGTCACCCAACCAACTGCGGTATCTGGTCACCGTCATCCGCATGCTGCCCGACCTCGAGCGCAACGGCGACCTGGCCGAGCACGTGGCCCGACGGGCCGCCCGCGGCCTCGGCGCCGAGCTCTCGGCCCGCAGTCGCGGCCTGCTCGAGCGCATGGGTGAAGTGGCCGTCCACATGTGGCGGGCTACAACCGACGCCTACGCCGAGCGCCAGTCGGCCGGATGGGCCCTGGTCGACGACCTCGACGACGAGATGGACGACCTGCACGTCAGCCTGACCGTGGAGGTGGTGGCCGGCACCATGCCGTTGCCGGTGGCCGTCGAGCTGGCGCTCCTCGCCCGCTTCTACGAGCGGTTCGGCGACCACGCGGTCAACTTAGCCAAGCGGGTCGCCGTGCTGGCCCGCACCAGCCCGATCGTCGGCGACACCCCGAACCCGACGCCTGAGGCCTGACGCCAGAGGCCTCGTGTCTACCGGCGGAGGCGCAGGACGGCCAGGCTCACGGCATACGTGGTGCCGGCCAGGGCGCCCATCAGGCCGTACTGGCCAAGGCTTCCCGTACGGAACAGTTCGACCACGCCACCGACCGCGATGGCCGCGATCAGCACCAGCCCGGTAACGGCGGTCGCTTAGACGTCGATCGCCCGTTGGCACTCGTCGCCTCCGGCCCGCATGATGGCGGCCACATCACCCGAGCCCCCCGCCCACACGAAGCTGGCGGTTGCGGCCACCGCATAGAAGGCGCCGGTGGCGACGGCCAGTCCGTGGTCGCCATGGCTCCACGTGGCCGCGGTGAGGGCAGCCGCTCCGGCGACGACTACACCCGCCGTCAGTCCCCGGTGGCCGGACTTGGTCTGCAGCTTCATCCCACGTCCTCCTCGTCCGGTTCGAACAGCTTCTCGATCGGTAGGTCGAAGAACCGGCCAAGTGCGAAGGCCAGTGGCAGCGACGGCAGGTACCGGCCGTTCTCCACCGAATTGACGGTCTGGCGGGACACGCCGAGGGCTTCCCCCAACTCCCCTTGGGTCAATCCCCGGTCCATGCGCAGCTCGCTGACCCGGTTCTTCATGTGTCAAGTGTACTTGACACTGCGATGCATTGTCAAGGTAGCTTTACACCTCGTTGTCGGCCTTTCCGTGTCCCCGGCGGGCCGCTCCCCCGGTTCGGGAGTCGGGGTTCGGGAGTCGGGGGTCGGGTCAGGCGACGATGCCGAGTCGTACCAGCGACTCGGCGATCTGCACGGCGTTGAGCGCGGCGCCCTTGCGCAGGTTGTCCCCGCTGACGAACAACGCCAGGGCGTGGGCGGCGCCATCGGCCACCCGGATCCGGCCTACCAGTGAGGGATCGATTCCGGCGGCCCGGCGTGGGGTCGGGAGGTCGGACAGTTCGACCCCGGGTGCCCCGTCCAGCAACTTGGTGGCCTCGTCGGGGGTGATGGCCCGGGCGAACTCGGCGACGATGGCCAACGAATGGCCGGTGAACACCGGGACCCGCACGCAGGTGCACGTCACCGCCAGCCCGGGGATCCCGAGGATCTTGCGGCTCTCGTCCCGGAACTTCTGCTCCTCATCGGTCTCCCCCGAACCGTCCTCCACCAGGGAGCCGGCCACCGACAGCACGTTGTGGGCGATGCGGTCCGGGAAGACGGACGCGGCCGGGCCGGTGACGGCTGCGCCATCGAACGTCAGGCCCGCCGCCCCGTCCACCGTGGCCCGCAGCTGCTCATCGAGCTCGGCCACCCCGGCGAGACCGGAGCCGGAAACGGCCTGGTAGGTCGAGGCCACCACCCGGATGAGCCCGGCCGCATCGTGCAGCGGCTTCAGCACCGGCATGGCCACCATGGTCGTGCAGTTGGGATTGGCCACGATCCCCTTCGGGATCGACGAGAGGGCCGATTCATTGACCTCGGGCACCACCAGGGGCACATCGGGGTCCATCCGCCACGCCGAGGAGTTGTCCACCACGATGGCCCCGGCCGCCGCGAAGCGTGGGGCCAGCTGGCGCGAGGCGGTGGCTCCACTCGAGAAGAGGGCGAGGTCGATACCCGAGGCGTCGGCCACGGCTGCGTCCTCGACCACGAGGTCCTGGCCGCGGAATGTGATGGTGCGCCCGGCCGATCGTGAGGAGGCGAACAAGCGGAGCTCGTCGACGGGGAATTCGCGTTCCTCCAGGATCGCCTGCATGACGGTCCCGACCTGCCCGGTTGCTCCGACGACTCCGATGCGCATGCCCCCCAGTCTACGGGGGCCCCGCCCCGGACCTCACCCCGTGCCACCGGACCACGACCGGGGCACCCCGGTCGTTGCGACCGCTCCCGCTACGCCAGTGCGAAGGCGGCATGCAGGGCGCGCACGGCGTCCTCGGCCTGTCCGGCCCGGATCAGGCACGAGATGCGGATCGACGAGGTCGAGATCATCTCGATGTTGATGCCGACGGCGGCCAGGGTCTCGAAGGTGAGGGCGGTGACGCCCGGGTGGGTCTTCATGCCCACGCCGATCAGCGACACCCGGGCCACGTCGTCGTCGCTGACCACCCCGGTGGCGCCGAGCTCGGGCACCAGGGCCTTGCAGACCTCGGTGCTGGCCGCCAGGTCGGACTCGGGGATGGTGAACGAGATGTCGGTCGTCCCGTGCAACGAGATGTTCTGGACGATCATGTCCACATTGATGTTCCGGTCGGCCAGGCCCCGGAAGAGCTTGGCGGCCAGGCCCGGCTTGTCGGGCACCCCGGTGACGGTCACCTTGGCCTCGGACAGATCGTGGGTGACGGCGGTGACGACGGCCTGCTCCATGGACGGATCCTCCTCTTTGACCCACGTGCCCGGCTCCCAGGTGAAGCTGGACCGCACGTGGAGCGGGACATTGTGGTTACGGGCGAACTCCACCGACCGCAGGGCCAGGACGCGACCCCCGGTGGCCGCCATCTCCTGCATCTCCTCGTAGCTGAGCCGGGAGAGCTTGCGGGCCTCGGGAACGATGCGGGGGTCGGTGGTGAACACCCCGGAGACGTCGGTGTAGATCTCGCAGGCATCGGCGCCCAGAGCGGCGGCCAGTGCCACCGCAGTGGTGTCGGACCCCCCGCGTCCGAGGGTGGTGACCTCACGCTCGACCGACATCCCCTGGAACCCGGCTACCACCGGTACGCCCCCGGCATCGAGGGTCTCGCGCAGCCGATCGCCCCGGACCTCGAGGATCTTGGCCCGCGTGTGGGTGGTGTCGGTGATCATCCCGGCCTGGCTCCCGGTGTAGGACACGGCGTCCACCCCCAGCTCGGCCAGGGCCATGCACAGGAGCGACATGGTGATCCGCTCACCCGAGCTCAACAGCATGTCGACCTCCCGGTCGGGCTGGACCGAGCTCACGTCGTCCGCCAGTCGGACCAGGTCGTCGGTGGTCTTGCCCATGGCGCTGACCACCACGACGACGTCGTTGCCGGCGCGGCGGGTCCGGGCCACGTGGTCGGCCACGGCGCGGATGCGATCGGCGTCGCCGACCGACGTGCCACCGAACTTCTGGACCACGAGAGACATGGCCCACAAGGCTACAGCCCGCCGCACGGTGCCCCGAGGCCCGACCTCCGTGTCCGCAGCCGCGATCGTCGGGGGCGCTCCGGACCACCCGGTGGGACCGACTACCCTGCTCATCCGTGGGTACCGAGAAGCGAGAACGACAGAAGGCCGGACGGCAGGCCCGTCGCGAGGCGGCAGAGAAGGCGGCCAAGCGCAAGAAGGGGCTCCGTCGGGGCATCACCATCGCCATCGCGGTTGCGGTGGTGGTCGGCGTGTCGGTCCTCCTCTTCAAGCCGGGCGCCAAGTCGACCGCCACGTCGACGACCACGACGACCACACCCCCGGTACCGGCAGCCCAGCAGGCCGCGGACCAGGCCTCCAAGGCCGCCGGATGCCCGTCGAGCCCGACCGCCACCCTGCCCAACCCGCAGTTCCCGGCTCCCCCCATGACGATCGACCCCTCGAAGACGTACACGGCGACGATCAAGACCGACGTGGGCACCATCGTCGCCACGCTCGACGCCAAGAACTCGGCGGTGGCCGTCAACAGCTTCGTCTTCCTGGCAAATAAGAAGTACTACGACTGCGTCACCTTCCACCGGGTAATCCCACAATTCATGAACCAGACGGGAGACCCGACGGGCACCGGCGGAGGAAGCTCGGGCTACACCGTCCAGGGCGCCGCCCCGGCGACAGCCACCCCGCAGTACCCGCTCGGTTCACTGGCCATGGCCAAAACCAGCACCGCCTCGGCCGGCACCACGAGCAACCAGTTCTTCATCGTGGCCGGATCGCAGGGCGAGTCGCTCCCACCGGACTACGCCCTCTTCGGCCAGGTCACCTCCGGCCAGGACGTCGTCCAGAAGATCAACGCCGACGGCAACGCCTCGAACAACGGCACGCCGCCCAACGTGATCCACCGGATGCTGTCGGTCACGGTCACGTCGTCCTAGCCCGACCGGGCCCATCGCTCCGGGGTCCGACCGCCAACCCTTTTCCCGAACCCACCAGGAGGTGGACCATGGCCCCCGAGGTCCCCGCAGCAGACGGCTCCAGCCCGAAGACCCAGCGCTTCGACTCGCCGCCACCCATGATCATCGACCCGACCAAGACGTACACGGCGGAGATGCTCACCAACAAGGGTGCGATCACCATCGCCCTCGACCACATCGGCGCGCCCACGACGGTCAACAACTTCGTCTTCCTGGCCCGTTGGCACTACTACGACGGCGTCACCTTCCACCGGATCATCCCCGGCTTCATGTGCCAGGGCGGCGATCCGGACGGCACCGGACGCGGTGGACCCGGCTACAAGTTCGCTGACGAACTACCGAAGCCCGGCCGCTACGAGATCGGGTCGCTGGCCATGGCCAACGCCGGCCCGAACACCAATGGCAGCCAGTTCTTCATCGTGAGCGGTCCCGACGGTGTCGGCCTTCCCCCGCAGTACTCGCTGTTCGGCAAGGTGGTCGGCGGCCTCGACGTCGTGAAGTCCATCGAGTCGGTCGGCAGCCGGTCGGGCGCGCCGACCGAGCCGGTGGTGATCGAGTCGGTCGTCATCACCGAGGCGGACTGAGTCCCACGCGGGCCGGTGCGGGTCAGGCCGGAAGGACGGCCAGCCCGCCCGGTGCCTGGGCGCCGCCCAGGTAGACGGTCACCGGCTGGGCTCCGGCCATGCGCCACGTGCCGCCCGGATCCCGGATGAGCGCGGTGCGCTCGGGGATCCCGACCACCGGGATGTCCCTCGGGGCCAGCTGCACCGAGCGGTGCAGCTTCTTCCCCGTCCCATCCTCGGCCGCATCGCCGAAGTGGGGCACCACCGCCACGCCGGGCACCAGGCCCAGTCCGATGGTCAGGCCACCACCCCGGGCGTCGACCATGGGATCGGTCAGAGCCATGGCCGCCCCGGACGAGCCGACAACCACCGCACCGCTCTGCCAGGCGGCCACCAGCGCGTCCCACACGGCCGAGTGCTTCAGGACGCTGCGGATGTGCATGGGCGAACTCCCGGCCAGGTAGATCAGCCGGGCCCGGCGCATGATGTCCGCTGCTCCGTCGTTCTCGGCGTCCGAGCGGGACAGCACCATGAGGCCTTCGACCCGGCCGCCCAGGGGGGCGAACCACTCGCCGGCCCGGGCCACCAGCTGCTCGGGGTGCTCGTAGGCGGCGGCCGTAGGGAGAACCAGGACGTCGTTGGAACCGGAGGTAGCCAGGAATTCGGCATCGAAGTCGCAGCCCTCCTGCCATTCGCCGCCACCGACCAGGGCCAGGATTCCGGGAGTCGCGTCCATGCCCGGAGTGTAGAGCCCGACCGGTGGCCGCTCAGTCGCCGACCGGCCCGGGAGCCTGGCGCATCAGGGCGCGCATGGCCTCGCACACTTCGGTAGCGAGCGCTAGGCAGTCCGGCACCACCCCCATGCCGAAGAACCCGTGGACCATGTCCGGGTAGCAGCGGTACTCCACCGCCACGCCGGCGTCCTCGAGGGCCCGGGCGTAGCCGGCTCCGTCGTCACGCAGCGGATCGAATCCGGCCGTGACGATCAGGGCCGGGGCCACGCCCTCGAAGTCGGCGGCCAGCAGCGGCGAAGCCTGCCAGGACTCCCAGTCCGCCGGGTCGGGCAGGTAGTGGCCCCGGAAGGCCTCCATGCCCTCACGGGTAAGGAAGAACCCATCGCCGAGGTCGTGCATTGACGGCGAGTCGAGTCGGGCGTCGAGGGCCGGGTAGACCAGGCCCTGGGCCACGGGGGCAGGGACCTGCCCGCCCCGTGCGGCGAGGGACACCACGGCGGCCAGGTTCCCTCCGGCGCTGTCGCCCATCACCCCGACCCGGCCCGGAGCGGTGCCCAGCTCGCGGTGGCTGCGCTGGACCCAGGCATAAGCCGCCAGGCAGTCGTCGACCGCGGCAGGGTATGGGTGCTCGGGGGCGAGGCGGTAGTCGACGGCCACGACCACGCACCCGGTCACCGCGGCCAGGAGGCGGCACGAGCCGTCGTGCGAGTCGAGGTTCCCGAGGACCCAGCCACCGCCGTGGAAGTAGGTGATGGCTGCCGGACGCTGGTCCGGCGTGGCGATTCCGACCCCGAACCTCCGGTAGACACGGAGGGGGATATCCGGGGCGCCGTCGGGGCCGGGGATCGTCCGTCCGGTCACGTGGACGTCGGTGCGGGTCGGCATCACCAACTTGGTGATGGCGTCGAAGACGTGGCGGGTGTCGACCGGGTCCGGGGTGCCGCCGCCCTTGCTGGTGGCCTTCTCCAGGGCGGCGGACAGCTCGAGGAGGGCCTGCACCCCGCGGTTGAGGACCCGTCCGTCGCGCACGA
>Ga0075522_10003161_pt1 | contig 12035 bp, 7 predicted proteins | sample NGEPerA_FD_74796 | JGI IMG/M metagenome (GOLD analysis project Ga0075522, IMG submission 74796) | Arctic peat soil microbial communities from the Barrow Environmental Observatory site, Barrow, Alaska, USA - NGEE PermafrostL2-A | ecosystem: Environmental > Terrestrial > Soil > Wetlands > Peat ... | reverse complement strand
GCGTAAAGGCGGACGAACCGATCGTGGACGCTGCCGCGAAGGAAATCAAAACGGTTCTGGGCGATTATCTCGGCGCGACGCTCGTGGAATCGGTGGATCCCTTGTGGCCGGACGATCCGCAGATCGAGAACATGAAGCCGTCCTACAATCAGGCGCTCGCACAGATGATCAGCGTGTTCTACCCGGAGATTTTGTTCCAACTGAATCGCGCGGGCCAGCCGGAGTTTCCGGAATTCGCGGCGCGCATCAAGCCGACCGAATTCGCGAGAGGCAAAGTTTTTGGCACGGGGACGCTCGCGCCGATCGATTACATGGTCGAACTCGCAGAAGGGCGCGAGCCGCTGCCCAAGAATCTTAATATTCGTTATATCCAGCAGGTTGTCGAGGCGAATTCCTTCCGCTTTCAAATGACGCAATATATGGAGCGTCGCGCGGCCGATTGGAAAGAGCGCGGATTCGAGGAGACGCTGGTCAATTTCAAGGAGCTGAACTTGCGCTCCAAATTCTGGGGCGACGATCAGCGCGCGGGGTTCAAGAATTGGGAGGAAACGGATGACATGCGGAAGCCCTTTGACGAGCGTCAGGGGATCGATCACAAGCTAAAGCTCCGCGAGTTGTTGCGGCGTCTCGAAATGAAAGTGATCTTGGAGAACAAGCTGGACGTAGTGGTCCGCCTTCACTATTCGCTTGCGCCGGGAAAAATCGGGCTGGCACCGCAGCCTCAGCCAGCAGGCGATGTTCGCGGCGAAATCCGCTACGGGCCGCACGCGGGTGTGACGGAGGTGCTGATTCCGGCCGGCTATGTGCGAACGGTTTACGACCCAACATACCGGCTCAGCGACGACAAGAAACGCTATATCCCAACCAATAACAACACCCCGACAACGTTGCCGGAGCCGGGCGTGCCGTTTTCGCTGGTGTTTCGTGCGGAGCCGGGACGTGAGAATGTGATTTTGAAAGTGGCATCAGCCTATCAGATGGCATCGAAGCGCCGCGTACCTCCGCCGATGTACAAACCTTTGCCCGGAGAACCGTAGCCGGACGGTGACGCAAAAGGCGACGGAGGCAAGATCGCGCCACGAGACCGCTAGGGGCCTAGGAATGGATTTTAAAAAAGACCATACCAAACTGCCACCCGGGGCGAAACAACCCCGTAAAACGCCTGCAAATGCGTGTTTTTTCTAAAACTCCATTGCCATGATTCTGCAAGAGTTGGCAGCGCGCGTTGCGCCGAGTTGGCACGTTGCTCTGTTCAAGAAATCGAGAAATATTTTTCGAGCGGGAGCAACTACTTAGTGTTCGAAGGAGTCGCGCAGCCATTGACAGTCAGCAGGAAGAGCGTCAACCCCGGGACCCCGCTATTTTCGCAGCATGCCGTCAATCGAGAGCGCGTTCGATTGCTCGCGATACTTTAGCAGCACAAAATAGATCAGGGCATAAGTGAGCTGCAGGCCCGCGATGCCCCAATCTTGCGCGAGGTTCGTTCCCACGGTAAGCATTGCGATCACCAGGCTTCCGCCGATCAGAGCGACGCGCGTGAATAGGCCGAAGGTCATCAGCAGGCCGAAAATAGTCTCACCCCACATGATGACGAAGGCAAAAATCGGCAAGCTCTCCTTTGGGATGAGAGGCGTCTTTTCAAAATAGTGATTGAGATAAGCCAGGAACGTCGCTCGGCCCCCGATCTGGCGGCTGATGCCGTGCAGAGCGATGTTAATGCCGAAGGTCAGACGGAGCAAGCCGTAAGCGATGGCTGAATCCGAAAAGCGGCTAATGGGCGAACCGCTCATGGCTGCGTCTGCGGTCTTCATAGCGGTAGTGGATTCGGACATCCTGGCCTCCTAATCGAAACCCCGAACTGCACGGGCAGCGTTTATTATGCCTTATCGTAACCCGATGTTCCAGTCGCAGCGTTCTACAGGCTCGCGCCCGCGACGTTCAGCCGGATCCTATAGATGCTGGTGCGGGCGGTGATGTAGAGCGTCTTGCGGTCTGCATCGCCCCAGGCGCAATTGGCGGGGATCTCGGGCGGGACGATCGTCCCGAGACGTTTTCCGTCCGGAGAGAAAATCTGGACGCCCGTGAGCGCCGCTCCGTAGACGTTCCCTGCTCGATCCACCTTCATGCCATCGGGAACGCCTTCACCCGGTTCTTTAGAGACGTCGGCGAACTTGCGGCCATTCGCGAGCGTCCCATCGGCCTTGACGTCGAACACCATCCAATATTTGTCGGGCCGGGAGCTTGAAACATACAGTTTCTTTTCGTCGGGCGAGAAGGCGATTCCGTTGGGATACTGCGGTTCCTTTGTGAGCAGATCGAGTTTCCCGCTCGCGGTAATCCTATAGACGCCGTTAAAATCGAGCTCTTGCTTTGGGATATCGGAACCGGCGGGGAAGCTGCGATAGAGGCCGGTGGGATCGGTGAAATAAATGTCGCCATTTGTTTTGACGACGACATCGTTGGGACTATTCAGGCGCTTGCCTTCGTAACGATCCGCGAGCGTCACGACGGTTCCGTTTTTCTCCATGCGCGAAATGCGGCGATTTCCATGTTCGGCTGCGACTAAGCGTCCTTGCGGATCGAACGCGAGGCCGTTGGTGCCGATTTGCACGCCCTCTGGGAACGAACCAGTAAAGACGGGCTTGCGATAAATTTCGGTGACGCCGCCGGGCGTCCACTTCATCACAGCGTTGCCCGGCAGATCGCTGAACAGCAAGTAGCTGCCCCGGCTGACCCACAGAGGCCCTTCGGCAAACTGAATACCGCCGACGGCCTTTTCGATTTTCGCGCTCTTGGGCACGATCTTATCGAGCGCCGGGTCAAGGCGGATCACCTCGCCTTGCGTCGCGGTTTGGGCTTCGATGGCGAAAGGCAGCGCGGCAGCCAACAAAAAGACAAGTTTCCAGGTCACAGATATTCCTTCGGGGAATTATCGTACCACGTGCTTTCTATTCGAGTGCTGTCGATCAGATGCAGCCATTCAGCGAGAATTGTTTTCCAGAGCGCGCCATGGGCAATAGCCGCCGTCTGAAAGCGCAGTTACGGCGAAGTCTCGCCGACGACGTGTAGACGATCGGTAATCCGCTGGGGGGCGGCCTTCCCGGCAATCCACGCAGCGGCTTGGGCTGACGTCGCGACCTCGCCCCGCAACACGGCTAAAGCCAGGTCGCCGGTGACGACCGCTGAGAATGGCGGATCGTAGACTGCCGGCTTGCTTTCGCCATCCAGCTTTACGATGAACGGCACGGTCGGCGATTGTCCATTTTCAAGCAAACGATCGAACTGCGGCGTCCAGTTCATGCCGCCATGCCACAGCACGTAGCGAAGGCCGTGGTCGGCGCTAATCAGCAAGGTGGTGCTGTCCCACAGGCCGGCCTGCTCCAATTTCTTCCGCAGCTCGCCCACCGTCCGGTCCACCAGGGCCAGATTGTCGAAGTAGGTTGTTTTTTCGCTGAGTGTGAAATCCTTGCGCTGGGCGTCGTAGATCGCAAATAAGTGCGGAGTCGGGAAATGAACGTATAGGAAATCGATGCGTGGGTCGACGGCCTCCTGATAGGCACGATCGCGAATCTGGAAATACTGCTGTTGCTGGTCGGATTGAATGAAGCGGTTCAGATCGTGGTCGGTTCCCCCCGACCGGCTAAACAGTCCCAGGAAAGATTTCCATCGCCACTCAAAAACGGCAACGACCGATTGCGCAAGTCCCCGATCCACAAAATAGGTTTCGGTGGCGAGCGCGTCGGACGAGTTCACTCCGACCTGGTCGAAGCACCTTGCAAGACTGTCCCCCAATACGCGGCAGTACGGATGGTGCCAGCCGACCAAAGCGGCATTGGCGCCCTGGTCGCGTGCGCGACGAAAAATATTCGGCTGATCGCGCCAGCTGACCATCGAACTGGAGCCCGGCGGTTGAACCAGAAGCGTAGATGCGTCGGCAGCCTCCGCGTGGCTGAAAATGCGGCTCGAGATCAGCGAAGGGACGGCGAGCATGGTGAAGCCAGCCGTTTGCAGAGCATGCGTTCCGACGAAAGATTCCGAACGCAGCCGATCTAATTCGGGTAGTTCGACGCCGGGTTGCCGGTTGTCAAAGGCCAGCCGCTGGTCGAATTCGTCGAACAGAAGCCAGATCACGCGGGGGGCTGGACGCTTGATGCCATTCTGCCCGACTGCCGGCCGTGGCGGAAGCAATGGTAGCGCGGGACGCGCATGGTAGGCGGCTTCGTGTTGCGTTGCCGCGTGCATTCCGGCGAAGTAGATTAAGAATATCGCAAGCATCGCGGCCATGCATGCCGCCACACGCTCGGCCGCCAGCAAGATCCGGAAGCGCCCACGGAACACCTCGAAGATGCCGGCGGCGAGCAATAGTTCGAGCGCGAACAGTGCGCCGTTCGTGGTCCAGTCTGCTTGGCCTTTTTGATAGTTCCAAAACTGGCGGACGGATTCGAGCGGAACAATGAAGGCGCCGAGGAACGCCACGCGGGCCAGCGTCATTAGCTGCGGTTTCCCGCTGCTCCGGGCGATGCTGGCCAACAGGAGGATTGCGGCCGACAAGATTCCCATCGCGATGAGAGTCGCCATGAGCGGAATGCCCGACGGCGGATGCGTCCGAAAGTAGTCGAGAGGAATGCGCTGCAGGTCTTCGACGTCATACCAGCGCCTTAGGAGTAACAGGTTCGCCAGCGAGACGCTAATAAAAAAGTCTCTCAGGCTTTGCTTGACCGCAGGCGATAGAGATATAGACATCGATCCAATCCGTCCAGGGGTTCCGCCTTCACAAGGTCAAAGTGAAGGGCCGCGGCGGACTCAAACGCTGCCCGCGTGAGGTTTAGGTGCAGCGATTCGCGTCCCCGAACGATCCGCATAAACATAGGATCGGATGGCGCAACAAATTCGATTAACAGATAGCCGCGCGTCAGTTCGGCAGCCAAAGCCACAATTTCTTCCAAAGGCACCCGCTCGGTGACCAGCATGTGATGAATCACGGCCAGCATCATCACCAGGTCGAACGATCCGCGCGCACGATCCAGGAACGAATCGCATTCCTGGTTGCGCCAACCGAGCGCCGGCGTTGGGCGCGCCAGATCGACCACCAACGGCAATACGTCCAGGTTGCGGGCGCGCGCCTGGCGCCAGATATTACCGGTGACGGACGCGTCGGAATCAATCGCTACGACCGATGCTTTTTGATCGGCTGCCATGAAACTGAAGTGCCCTTCGTTGGCTCCCACGTCGAGCACGGTGCGGGGGCGTGCGCGATCAAGCGCCTCGCGCACGAAGCGGTCCTTCTGCTCGAGTTGTGCGGACGAGTAAAGCGACTTGTGATCCAGGTAGTCCGTCCAGGCGGATTTGGTGGCCTGCGGCTCCAGGCGTGCGAGTTTCCGGCTGCAATTGGCGAGGAGGCGATCGAGGACGAACCGGGCTTTTTCCTCGGAGTCAAGAGGCTCTGGGTGGTATCTCCCGGCCGTGGAGCGGCGCGTCATTACGCCCGACATCCAATGCGGCAACGTTACAAGGCTCAGGAATTCAGGCGAAAGCTGCTGGCGCAGTCCGGCCATGCGGTACATTTCTTCAGGCTCCAGGCCCTCGCGCCGCCGCATAAATAGGTCGGCAGGTAGCAGGCCGAATTCGCGATACGCAAGGAGCGGCAAGAGGAATGTCTGGACAAATTGCGAATAGGCCATCCAGGTGGCGTCGCGGCCATCGCGCCGCTCAAACGACAACACATCGACGAACACAGGAGTCCCGCCCTGGAACAGAACGTTGTAGGGCGTAGCATCCTTCAGCCCAAACCCCTCAGTGAGCGCCCCGCGACCCAACTCCTGCGTCAATTGGCCGGCGGCATGCAGCAGCTCGGCAGGCCATTCGTGCGGATAACTGGGAAACCAGATACGTTCGTGCTCATAAAGCGCATCGCCGGCGGGAACGGCCGGGAACTCCGTGGGAGCGAGCCGGACGGATCGAACGAGATTGCCGCGTTCCATGGCAGCGCGGGCTGTGCGAGTTGCGAGAAAATCATCGAGATCGGCCGCGCCATCGGAGCGAACCGTGCGAAGAATGCGGTCTCCGGTGCGCCAAACTGCGCCGGCGGGATCCCGGAACGATTTTCGCGGCGGCGTGGGACTATCGGCGCGGCGAAAAGATGGCTCTGTGGCGACGCGCATACCAAGGTTTTGAGGATCGAAATTACTTATCGGAACGTTTGTCGAACAAGCGCTTTACCAGCTTGCGAAAATAGAATGAACCGCCGATAAAAGCGGCATAGATGGCCTGATACGCAAATGTTCCCGTGCCGGGGTCGGTATAGGCGTCAGCTCTAACCGGGGTAGCCAGCGTGAGAGGAAGCAGGAGCATTCCGGTAAGAACTATACGCCGGAACATAGTGTTTTTGAGCGGGTTCAATATATCCTCCCAGTTTGGATTTCAGTCTCAAGCGTCTGTAAATACATGCTCCGACACCACGCTCGATGTCTCTCTATCGGCTTCGGGAAATACGGAGATTAGGGTTTGACCCTTACTTTTTGTACTGATAGAGTTTAAGCCTAGAACCTGCGCCGTTCGAGTACCAAGCGACATACGGCAATTGCGGGTTGGTTGATTGAGCTCGCCGTTATAATGAAGCATGCCGTCCGGAACGGAAATGCTGGCTTCAGCCGAGTTAATCGCCAAATATGAGCCCGTCATTGGGCTGGAAGTGCACGTCCAACTCGCTACAAACACAAAGATCTTCTGCGGATGCCCTACCGGATTCGGCGCGCCGCCTAATAGCAATGTTTGTCCCGTATGTTTGGGAATGCCGGGTGCGCTGCCGGTATTGAACGAGAGCGCCGTGGAATTGGCGATTGAGGCGTCGCTGGCTTTGAATTGCAGTGTAAATGCGAAGTCGATCTTCGCTCGCAAAAATTATTTTTATCCAGACCTTCCGAAGGGCTACCAAATTTCGCAGTACGATCAGCCGCTGGCCGAGCACGGCTTTGTAGAGATTAGCGTCAACGGCGAGACGCGCCGCATCGGTGTGACCCGCGTCCACATGGAGGATGACGCCGGCAAGAGCATCCATGATGGTTTCAAGGATTCCGAGCGCTACACCTATGTCGATTTGAACCGCAGCGGCACGCCGTTGATCGAGATCGTCAGCGAGCCCGACATTCGCACCTCCGACGAAGCGCACGCCTATCTGACGGAGATCAAGCAGGTGCTGCAATACATCAACGTGTCCACCTGCGACATGGAAAAGGGACATCTGCGCTGCGATGCCAACGTCAGCGTTCGGCTGAAGGGAGCCGAAAAATTCGGCACCAAGGCCGAGGTGAAGAATCTCAACTCGTTCCGCTTTTTGAAAATGGCGCTGGATCACGAGATCGCGCGCCAGGTGGCCCTGATCGAAAGCGGCGGCCGGGTGATTCAGGAAACGCGCCTGTACGATTCCGATGCGGATGAAACCGTCAGCATGCGCAGCAAAGAGCACGCCCACGACTATCGCTATTTCCCGGAGCCGGATCTTGTTCCGCTGCGCGTCAGCGACGCGTGGCTCACTCGTGTGCGCGAAAACATGCCGGAGCTGCCCGCTTCGCGGCGCCGGCGCTTCATCGAAACGCTGGGGCTGCGCGAATACGATGCGCAAGTGCTGACCGCGACGCGCGCCATGAGCGAATATTTCGAGCAAGCGACGACGGCAAGTGGCGATGCGCGTTCGGCGGCGAATTGGACAATGGGCGACCTCTCCGCACTGCTGAAGCAGGAAGGCAAGGAAATCGAGGAATCGCCGATTAGCGCCGAAAATCTCGGAGGACTGCTGAAGCTGATCGCCTCCGGAAAATTGAGCGGCAAGCTGGCGAAAGATATTTTCCCGAAGATGGCAGCCTCCGGAGAAACGGCCGAGGTCATCATGCAGCGCGACGGGTTGGAGCAGATCAGCGATACAGGCGCGCTCGGCAAGATCATCGAGGAAGTGATCGCCGCCAATCCGAAACAGGTAGAGCAATATCGCGGCGGCAAGCCGCAGGTGATTGGGTTCCTGGTGGGCCAGGTCATGAAAGCCAGCCGCGGACAGGCGGACCCCGCCGTTGTGAACAAGATGCTCGCGGAAAAGCTCAGCGGTTAGCATGCTCCGGACGCAAGTACATAACTGTCCTCGCGTTAACTTCTCTTCATTCGGCAAGCTGGGATTTACGCTATCCTAAGCGGTCGAATGCTCGTTTACGCTGCGACGATTTTCCTCAGCGCGTTCCTCCTTTTTCAGGTCCAGCCGCTCATCGCGAAGTTTATTCTTCCGTGGTTTGGCGGATCGGCGGCCGTGTGGAGCGCGGCACTCCTATTCTTCCAGCTGATCCTGCTGGCGGGTTATTTTTACGCCCATGTTCTGATTCGTTATTTGAAGCCGCGGCAGCAATTCTATGTGCACGCGGCGCTATTGGTGGCAAGCCTCGCGACGCTTCCCATTGTGCCGTCGGCGATATGGAAAACAACCGGCGCGGGCGACCCCACTCTCCGCATTCTGCTGTTGCTGGGTGCGACCGTCGGGCTGCCTTACGCGATTCTTTCCGCCACCAGCCCGCTCTTGCAGGCGTGGTACGTGCGAACACACAAAGGCGCGATTCCTTATCGCCTTTTCGCGCTGTCGAACTTTGGATCCATGCTGGCGCTGCTGAGTTATCCCACGTTGGTGGAACCGCGCATGACGCTGCATAACCAAGCCATCGTGTGGTCCTGGGGATTCGTGCTTTTTGCGATCGCCTGCGCGTTGGCAGCCTGGAAAAGCAGGGGCGCGGGCGAAACAGAGGGCCTGACGGCGACCGAAGATTCATTACCCGCGCCATCGCTTGGCGAGAAGCTTCTGTGGGTCGGTTTGGCGGCCTGCGCTTCCGTGTTGCTGTTGGCCGTTACGACGTACCTGACGCAAAACGTCGCGCCGATCCCTTTGTTGTGGGTGGTTCCGCTGAGCTTGTATCTCCTCAGTTTCATTCTGTGCTTTGAAAGCGACAAGCTGTATCCGCGCTGGTTATTTCTGCCCCTACTAGCGGGCGCACTCGGTTTGTTTACGTACGGCATGAACTGGTACGAGGACAACACCACCATCAAGCAATTGATCCCTGCGATGTGCGCGGCGCTTTTCGTCTGCTGCATGGTGTGCCATGGAGAGCTTTCGCGCAGGCGTCCGCATCCGAAATACCTCACGCAGTTCTATCTGATGGTTTCGGCCGGCGGCGCCGTAGGCGGGCTGTTCGTAGCGTTCCTGGCACCGCGAATTTTCGACGACTACCTGGAATTTCCCATCGCGCTGGTCGCTTGCGCCGCGCTTGTCACGTGCGTTTTGTGGAATGAAAAACCCGGCGTACCGAGAACTCTGTGGAAGCGTTTGACGTTGGTCTTTAGCCTGCCCATGATCGCCGGTCTGTGCCTCGCTCTCGTCTCGCGGTCTACCTTCGCCACCTACTTGAAGATGCCCTTGATGTACGCGGCGGGAATCGGAGTGGTGGCCGTCGCCATCGTCACTTGCTTCTTCCTATTTGTGCCCAGCCGCACGTGGATGCGCGTAGGGCTCGTTCTCGTGACCGTAGGTTTCGCCGGTTACTTGGGATATGCGCAGGTAAAAAAGGACCGAGGATACGTCCGTTCTGCGCGCAATTTTTACGGTGTGCTACATGTGCGCGACGACAAGGACGGCGACTACGGCGCGCCGCCCGAGCGTGTTCTGGTCCACGGCACGATCGATCACGGAACTCAGCTCTTGCGTCCCGGATCGGATCGCATTCCCACCTCATATTTCGGGACGGGCTCTGGCATTTCTCGCGCGCTGCATGTGTTGCATGACACGCGCGGACACCTCCGCATCGGCGTGCTGGGGTTGGGAGCCGGAGTGACGGCGACGCTGGCCAACGAGGGCGACACGCTGCACTATTACGAAATCAATCCGCTGATTCCGGATATCGCGACGCACCAGTTCGGTTTTGTCAACGCGTGTCCGGCCAAGCCCCAGATCCTGATGGGCGATGCGCGCCTCATACTGGAATCGATCCCGTCAGAGCAGCTGGACCTTCTTACGATGGACGCGTTTTCGAGCGACTCTGTTCCCCTGCATCTATTGACTCGCGAAGCGTATCAAGTTTATCTGCGGCATTTGAAACCCGACGGCATACTGGTGGTTCATATCTCAAATCGCTATCTGGATCTGGAGCCGGTGGTCGCGCAGGCGATGACGGAAATCGGCTGGAGCGGGATCAAGGTGGATGACGAAGGCGATGAAGAACCGTACTACAGCGGGTCGACGTTCACCGTTTTGAGCCGCGATCCTAAGTTCTTCGAACATCCCTATTTCAAGTCCGCCGGCACGCACCCCCTGGCGCCCAAGCCGGGCTTCCGCGGCTGGACGGACGACTTCAGCAATCTGATTACGATCCTCCGATAAACGCATTCGATAAAACATGGCTCTCTACGCGATCACAATTTTTCTCAGCGCCTTCTTGCTGTTCCAGGTTCAGCCGCTCATCGCAAAAATTATTCTTCCGTGGTTTGGCGGATCGGCAGCCGTGTGGAGCGCGGCCATGCTCTTCTTTCAACTGGTTCTGCTGGCCGGTTATGCCTACGCGCATCTTTCCATCCGATTCCTGAAATCGCGCGGCCAGATGATCCTGCATGTGGGTCTGCTCGCCGTAAGCTGCCTGCTGCTGCCGATCCTCCCGAATCCGATGTGGCGCCCGACGGCAGCGGGAGACCCGACGTTCCGCATCCTGATTCTGTTGGGCGCGACGATCGGCCTGCCTTACTTCCTGCTTTCGTCGACAAGCCCTCTGTTGCAGGCGTGGTACGTACGTCGCTCCGGATCGGGAATCCCGTACCGCCTTTTCGCGCTGTCGAATTTCGGGTCGCTTCTCGCGCTGGTCAGCTTCCCGTTCATCGTCGAGCCGCGGCTCGCCTCACGCGCGCAAGCCTATACATGGAGTGGCGGCTATATCGCCTTCGCGCTTTTGTGCGCGTTCGCGGCGTGGATCAGCAAAGGCGCCGCGGCGAGAGCCCTGACGGATCATCCTGACACCGCCGTCACAAATGGCGACTCTGCACCGGCCCCCGGATTTTGGCAGCTTGTGTTTTGGGTGCTGCTGGCGGCCTGCGCTTCGGTCCTGCTGATTTCGGTGACGAATCACATGAGCGAGAACGTCGCACCGATTCCGCTGCTGTGGGTCCTACCGCTTGCGCTCTACCTTCTCTCGTTCATTCTGTGCTTTGAAAGCGACCGCTATTATCGCTGGTGGCTGTACGTGCCGGTGCTATTTGTCGCACTCGGCGGCATGGCGGATATGATTTACGCCGCCGAGGGCAACCTGGGCATCAAGTGGGCCATACCGGGATTCTCCGTCGGCCTGTTGATTTGTTGCATGCTCTGTCACGGAGAATTGGCGCGCCGCCGTCCCGCTCCGCGGCACCTGACGGTGTTTTATCTGATGGTCGCCATCGGCGGGGCGCTCGGCGGTATTTTCGTGGCCTTGATCGCGCCACGAATTTTCGTCACGTATAAAGAACTTGAAATCGGATTGGTTGCGTGCGGCGTGCTCGCGCTTATGGGCGCCTGGAACGCAACACTCCCGAAACTCGGAACAGTTTCCGCCGCCGCTATGACGGTGCTGGGTTTGGCTGCCGTAACGGGAGGCGTCCTCGTCGCGCGCCGGGCTACGGACGGCAACATACACCAGTACATCGCACTGGGAATTGGATTGATCATCTGTGGCGCTTTCGCGCTGATTGCGGCGTGGGGCGCGAAGCTGCCGCCGCTGGGTGGATGGCCTGTGCGTGTGCTGATTGTGATCGGCGTCGGTGCGCTGGCGGGGCACCTCGCGCAGAAAGACAAGTCGCTCGACAAGGGAGTTCTGCTGCGCGTCCGCAATTTCTATGGACCCTTGGAGGTCCGTCAGGACGAGCCAACAGAGCCGTACGCGGAGCGCACGCTGATGCACGGGACGATCAATCACGGCTCACAGCTAACCGATCCGGCACTCAAATATGTAACGACGTCTTATTACGTAAAGACGTCAGGCCTCGGC
>Ga0075522_10003160_pt1 | contig 12036 bp, 9 predicted proteins | sample NGEPerA_FD_74796 | JGI IMG/M metagenome (GOLD analysis project Ga0075522, IMG submission 74796) | Arctic peat soil microbial communities from the Barrow Environmental Observatory site, Barrow, Alaska, USA - NGEE PermafrostL2-A | ecosystem: Environmental > Terrestrial > Soil > Wetlands > Peat ... | reverse complement strand
CGGACTCGATGATCGTCGGCTCTGCACCGAGAAAGGTCGGCGTCATAACGACCTGATCGCCGACGACGACGAAGGTGACGTTGACATGATGGCCGTCAAGCTGCCAGCCCCACGGCTCGGAGCCGGACAAATCACCAAGGACAGAAAGCCAATAGACGTCTCGTCCGAAGTCAACGAAGAGTCCTGTCACCTGCCCGATGAGGTCGCTCGTGCGGCGAATATCGGCCACGACTCGGCTACCTCTTGGGCTGAAGCTCGACTCGATCACGTCCTCGACCCGCCAACGCTGCAAATCCGTCATCTCTTCGAGCGCAACGCCGTGTCGCAATCGGCGCGTGAACAGCCCATGCCAAAGGCGGACGTCGCGCGCGTCAACTGGCATCTGCACCTGCGCCCGTTGTGCCGGCGTGAGGGCATTAACCAACGCGCGAAGCGCTTGCCGCACCCGGTCGAGGGAGAGCCCCGTCGATGCAAGTTGGTAGAGTCCCGGCACGACGGCACCGTCGGTTGTCACACCGCGAAAGCCGGCGTCGACGTCGGCCTCGGCGGCGGCGAAGCGTTCATCGTAACGAGTAGGCCCGAACTTCTGCCCCGGCGCAAAGAGTGTCTCGGCGGGGAAACTCCGCGGCGTCCAATGCTCCTGGCTCGGATCGAACAAGCTCACCGGTCGCTATCCCCTTCGTGTAGTCGCCAGCCGCTCGCAATCCGGCTGACACCAGATCAAAAGCCCATCAACGCGCGCGTCCGGCTCTGCCTCGACCAGGGTTCCAACCGACCGGCCTCGGGGTTGAGCCGCGAGACGCGCGCTAGACGGTCGGCCTAACTACAGCGTCCAGCGCCTCTGGCCGCGACCTACCACTCCGCGAGAATGTGCTCCTTCGTCGCGTCCTTCCAGGGCACGCCCTTCGGCACCAGCATCTCCGTCGCACGGTACTGCCGATAGGTGTCCGGGTCGGTGCCTCGGAGGCGCTCACCAGACTCGAGTTCGTCGGTGGCCTCAAGAAGCAAGCGTCGGCAGTTCTGGATGGCCTTGTCCGTCGAGCCCAGCGCTTCCTTGGTGCGGTCGACGATCCCGCCCATCCCCTCGACCAACGCTTGGTCCTGCGCGCCGATTCCGGCGATTCCCGTGTACGTCTTCGTTCGCTGAACTTCCCGGTCGATCTCGTAGTCGTTGTCGGGACCCTTTATCGTCCAGTACGTGCCGGAAATTAGGTGCTGAGTCCCTCGTCCCGCGCGGTCCTCGTCCGCCCACCACTCCTCGTCGCTGATCGGATTGTCCTCGGACGCGCCGTACTTCATCGTGTACAGCATCGTGTGGTCGTCGTCCATCGGCACCCAGATGTGACCGTCGAGCGAAGGGCGCTTTGCTGGCCGACCCTCGAAATCGACAAGGTTCGCCCGCATCTGCTGGTTCGGCATCAAGAACTGGTAAACGCGGACGTAGCTCTGGTCCTCCGAGATGTTGCGGATTCCGGTGTACATGAATCCGTAGTCGGTGATCTCGACGTCCAGCGTGGGGTGCGTGTCAAGGACTCGAACCTGCCGCTTGTTGGTGATGTCGTTGTTGTGCAAGAACGACGAGTGCACAGTGTCGATACCGCCCTCGACACCCTGCAGATAGTTGCAGCGAACACCATTGCGCGAGACGCGAGCGTGGGTTGATGGCGCGCGCATCCATTCATAGTCGGGGTAGGCGGGAGTCTGGTCAGATGGACCCATGTAGGTCCACACCATGCCGCCGGCCTCGTACGTCGGGTAGGCGAGGATTCGCACGTGTTCTTTCATTTGGGACTGTGGCGGCTCAGAGGGAACGTCGACGCAGGCGCCCGTTTTGTCGAACTTCCAACCGTGATAGACGCAGCGAAGCCCGCACTCCTCGTTGCGACCGTAAAAGAGCGGCGCCCGCCGGTGCGCGCAGTACGCCTCGACAAGGCCGACGTCGCCATTCGTGTCGCGAAAGGCGATGAGGTCCTCACCGAGCAGCTTCACGCGAACCGGTGGCGCGTCGGGGGCTGGCACCTCCTCAGAGAGACAAGCCGGGATCCAGTAGCTCCGAAACACCTTGCCCATCGGCGTGCCGGGACCAACCCTCGTCAGGCGCTCGTTCTGCTCCTCAGTGATGGGCATAAGAGCCCCCCTTTCGACGCTTCAGCACGACCGGACAATCTAATAATGGTAATACATTTGCGTCAGACCGTTTGATCGCGGGCGTGGCGTTGCGTTCGGATCGCCCGTAGCCAGCCACTTACGGACTAGCGATAGCGTCGTTCAGATCCTTCGTCGATGGACTCTTTGGACGCAGCGGCAAGAATTCCCAAACCTGACGCTCGGCATCAAATGGAGCATCAACAGCACCGCAGGGGTCGTCGAGGATCATGGTCGCCCTGCGAGTCGAGTCATACGCCGACCACGCTGGAAGCGATTCCACACCTGGGTTGCCCGTCTTCGCGAACGCGAGCCAGGCGTCTTGGACCTTCGAGGACAGCGCCCACGCCGACGCCGAATCGCCGGCGAACTCGGGCATGCCGGGCTTGTCTAGGGTCCCGAACACGAACGGGACGTCGAGAGCGTGACAAGATCCGAGCCGTTTTGTCACGGCGGGCCACGTGAAGAGATAGGAGAAGGTCCGCTCCTGGTTACGCCGATGAACCTCGGCCAGCCAGATGGCAGGCACTCGGAAGTTGCGGTCCGACTCGATCGCGAACCACAAGTCGGAAGGCGACGCCTCCGGACGACACTTGGCATAGGCGCTCAACACCTCCTCGGCATGAGCCCCGAGAGCCTCCTTCAGCCGGGTTCGCAGCGCGGCCTCGTCCAGTTCAAACGAGGGTGGGTCCGCGAACGCCCGCCACTCATCGAGATTCGTTCCGATCAATAGCGGCACATTGGCGGCCCGGCCTTCAGCGATGGCCGCCCGCGGGTGCATGGGCATGACCGTGCCGTCGATCACGGGTCGGATGCTAAGACCCCATCGCTTTTCCAGGTAGAGCATCTGACACTGCTGTTGAGCTACCAAGAGATCGTTCGTCGGCACGTCCAAGATCTTGTGTTCCTCCCCGGCCCCGAGGCCGAGGAAGCCCAACACTCGTCCAGTCATCTCCGAGGCCTCGTCGGCAGAAGCGACGTCGTCAGCAGCGCCGCTCTGGGCAATGACCCCATGGAACAACCCGAGAGCCTTCGGCATCGCCATGAGGTCGACAACCGCCATACCCCCCGCCGATTCGCCAAATATCGTGACCTGGCTGGGATCGCCACCAAACGCGGAAATATTGTCCCGCACCCACTCGAGCGCCGCGACCTGATCGAGAAGCCCGGCGTTCGCGCTCCATGGCACGTCGTCGGCGACGCCGTTGAGGTAGAGAAAACCCATCGCTCCGAGCCGGTAGTTCAACGTCACGACTACGACGTCGCCTCGAGTTGCCAGCTGCGTACCGTCGTAGCGGACGTCCGATCCCTCACCCATGTGAAACCCGCCTCCGGGAATCCAAACAAGTACGGGCCTGTAGGAATCCTCAGTGGACGGCGTCCACACGTTGAGATTGAGGCAATCGGCACCACCCTCGAAGACGCCATCGCTCCTTCGAATCTGCGGCGCAATAGCGGCAAAGTCCTTCGTCAAACGAGTCTCCGACCACGCAGCGACGGATTGCGGTGCCGCAAAACGCAGCTCGCCGATCGGAGCCGCGGCGTAAGGGATCCCGCGAAACACCGACACCGACCCCTCCCGGGTCCCCTCCACCCAGCCATTCGTCGTCTCGACCCTTGGCGCAGCAGTCCCCTGTTGGGTCATTCCAACATCCTTTCTCTTGGCACCACCTTGCCCGAAGCGCCCTTAGGCGAGCGCCGCCGAGGACCCGCAAGTTCTCACCCAGAGGCCCATCGCGAGCGCAACGCGTCGCTCAACAAGTTGAGAGACGTGATCGTAAGAAGCAAGGCGATCGATGGAATCACGACGATCCTTGGCGCCTGTCCGAGATAGGCCTCACCAAGCGTGATCATGTTTCCCCAGCTCGGGCCAGGAGGGGGCACGCCGGCGCCGAGGAAGCTCAGCGTCGCTTCGAGGCCAATGCCGACTCCGACCAACAACACGGCGAAGGTAAGCAGGTTCGGCAAGATGTTGGGCGCAATGTGACGGAGAAGAATCCGGCGGTCACTCGTGCCGCAAAGACGCGCCGCGTGAAGGAACGGTTGCTCACGGTACCTGAGGGTCTGCGCACGAGCTATGCGGCTGAATCCTGCAGTGAACACCAGCCCGATCGCAAAAATAACGTGGAGCTCACTCTGCCCGAAATATGACGAAATCGTGATGGCCAGAATGAGCGCCGGAAACGCGAGCAACATGTCGAGAAATCGCATGATAAGGGACTCAATGGCACCCCGTTTGAGCCCTGCAAGCGCGCCAAGCGTCCCACCGAGTACGAGACCGATGAATACGGAACCGAAGCCCACTTCCAGAGAGACTCTGCCTCCGTAAAGGAGACGAGACATCTCGTCGTACCCATCGGGATCGGTTCCAAGGAGGTGACCTTTTGAGAACATCGAAAGGTCGATGTTGGCGATGTTGCCCTGCACCGGGCTGGGTGCCCGAAAAACAATAGGGCCGAGGAAGCACGCCAAAAGCAGAAGAAGCAAGAAGCCAGCGGGTATCCACAGCTCCGCCGATCTCCCCAGATCTCGCCACCGAGCTTGCCGGTCGACTTCGGGTTTAGTCGCCGCGATCCCGGGGGCGGCACGCTCAGTGATCGACGCGCTCATAACGAATCCTTGGATCTAGGACGGCGTAGATGAGGTCTGCGGCAAGCGATACAAGGACGACCGTAACGGCGATCAACGTGTCGAACACGAGCACGACGGGAACATCGTGCCCAATTATTGCCCCCAATAGTTCCTGGCCCATGCCCGGAATACTGAAAATCTGTTCGATAGCAACTACTCCACCGAGCAGGGTGGAAAAGTTCACTGCAATCACGGTGATCGTTCCAAAGACGGAGTTTCTCAAGGCATGATTGATAACAATTGCTGACCGCGAAAGCCCGTGTGACCGCGCGGACATTATGTAATCCTCCGCTTGTAACTGATCAAGCAGATCTGCTCGCAACACCCTAACGTACCCGCTAAACGGGGCTACCGACAAGGTAATGGCGGGTAACAGTAGCGAACGTAGGCTCTCGAAAAACCCCTGTGAGATCGGAACGAAGTTGGCCGAGGGCAGAAGTCGCAAATGCACCGAGAACACGATTATCAAGAGCAAGCCAAGTACGAATTGCGGAGTAGCCAAACCGAGCATGGTAAACGCCGTAGTGAGTCGGTCGAGCACGCCACGCGGTCGCATCACGCACGCAATAGTCAGTGGCACTGCGAACGCGATCGACAAAATAAACGCGAAGAGTGCCAGCTCTACGGTGACTTGGATCCGCTCAGAGAGTATCGTCGTCACACTCAGGTTGTTGAGGTATGAGGTACCCCAGTGACCGGTTAGGAAATTCAAAAGCCAATGGAAGTAACGAACAAAGAATGGCTGGTTGAAGTTGAATTCCGCCATGAGATGCTGGGCGCCAGCCTTGGTGTAGTTGCCCCCGAGTAGACCGTCAATCGTGGTGCTCGGAAAGAGGTTCACGGCGGCGAACGTGATGAAGCTGACCCCGATCCCAACCGGGATCACGTGCGTCAAACGACGAATGATGAGGCGCTGCAGCCCGGAAAGCTTCATCTGTCGCATACTGCCTTACTGCTGAGGTCGGCCTTCACCTGAGCGGGCCCCCACCGAGCAACTCGGAGCGCGGATGCTCCGAGTTGCTCGGCGTGGAACGAGGATGGAGTCGATCGCTGATCGCTGTCCAGCCAGCGTCTAGCGAATCGCCACCAGCGGTTCCGGCTCTGGTCGTTTGCGCTGAACCTTCACGCAACCAGCTCATTGTCGGAACGTCGGGCCGCAATGATTATTTGAGGTAAGCGGAGTCGTAGTAGACGTAATCGTTCACGGGGATGCCGTCGACGTTGTGCTGCTGAATTCGGAAGAGCGGTGCATACCAAAGCGGAACGACGTCGGTGTCGGTAACGATCAACTGCTTTTCCGCCGCCGTGTAAAGGGCTATCTGCTTTGCAGGACTTACCGCGTTCTCAGCTTGGGATAGCAGACTCTGGAAGGTCTGGTCGCAGAAGACGGTGTTGAAAGCAGTCCCACAACCGATGACCTGCTCGAGATCCTCGCCCAGGCTCGTGTAGCTCCCATAGGGGCTGTAGAACAGCTGGAACGTTCCCGAAATGAGCGTGCCAACCGCTGCTGAGGGCGTCGTAGCGCCACTTGCATTGAAGTGGATGCCCACGGCACTCCACTCGCTGTTCAGGTCGGAGAACCATTGCGACTGTAAGGTGCTCGTCCCGATCGTGACACCGCTGAAGGTCAGGCCACCGAGCTGCTGTACCAGAGCTTGTGCCTTCGCGGGGTCGTACGTCAACTCTCCCTTGAGCTTGGTACCCAAATACGGCACCATTCCGGAAGCATCGAGAAACTGAGTCGGGATGTAAATTCCTCCGGACACCGCCTTCGCTAGCGCCGCCTCATTTGTCGCATAGAAGATGGCCTCGCGAGCAAGAGGATTGTTGAACGGGGCGATCTTCGTATTGAACCAGAGGTAGTACCACTGACTCCCCGGCATCGTCACGACGCGCAGGCTACCCGCCTGACGAGCCTGCCCCACGACCGGTGCGCTGATATTCCCCTGCTCGACATCGATCGCGCCACTCTCGACGTCGCTCAGACCAGCACTGTCATTCGCGAGGTACGTAAACGTAATGCCCGAGAGGTACGGGAGGGGATTGTTCCAGTAGTGCGAATTGCGAACAAGCACAAGCGTCGCGTTAGGTACGTTGCTTTGCACCATGAAGGGACCAGCGCCGATCGGCATCGTACCGATCGAACTAGGACTGGATGCAATCTGCGTCGGAGAGACCACGTAGGTTGCCGTGCTTCCCGCCAGTGTCTCAAGGATGGAGCCATCCTTTTGAGAGAAATGCAGCACAAGCGTGTCGGCGCCAGAAACCGTGATGTTCGCAATCGACTTAAGGAAGCCCGAACAGTTGCAGGTTCCGGGAACGGCATCACGTACCAAATTGGTCTTGACGGCAGCAGCATTGAACGGCGTGCCATCCGTGAACTTCACTCCCGGCCGGACATGGAGCGTCAACGTCAGATCTTTGGACCCAAAGGACCAGCTCTTGATCAAGTCCGGGAGAATCTTGGTGCCGCTCTGGCGGAGCAAGCCGTCATAGATAGCGGAGAAATACGGCTGCGCCGTCAAACCTGCCTGGGTACTATCCGGGTCGAGCGACGTCCACTGAGCAAGTCCACCCACTTTCAAGATACCGCCCTTCTTCGGGCCGTTAGCAGCTCCCGCCGCGGTACCTAGGCTCGCGACGGATAGCGCCACAAGACTCACGAGGACAGCAGCCGAAAGAACTCGCCTGACGCCGTGGCTCGCAACACGCGCGCGGCCGGTATTCCCTGCTTTTCGATTCAGCATTTCCCCTCCTGAATGCCGCTGCACTGTGCCCTCTGCCTTGTGGAGAGCGACGTCGCCTCTTAAAGGACCAAGGGATAGCAGATGACGGTAAGCGTAAACTGCGAACAGTATGACGTTTTAGCATCTGGTCGGGCAGCGTTCAAGCGTTCCGCGTCGCCGCGGGCGAAGCCGCTATCGATTAAACACCACAGGCGGGCAAGGTCGGCCCCAGAAATCTCGTCGAACTTCTCTCGGGATCGTCCGCCGGAGAGGCGCTCGAATCGACTAGCAAAAGTGGACGCACGCTGGCATCGGAGTTGGTCGCTAATTTGCGGAATCGGGCCTGGGATGCTCGCACTAGGGTGATCACCGCACCATTGGTTGCTTCCAAGTCCGATGGTCGCAAGCCACGACAGAGGCCGGGAAAAGGGAGCCCTAGAGATGGCATCGAGCGGTACAAAGAGTCTGGTCCTCGCCGGAGCGTCGACTGTTGGACGTGGCACGCCTTGGGGCACGCTTTGCGAAGTGGTGACGAAAGCGTTAACGCCGCTTGGCTATGAGTGCGTCATCGAAACAAGGTCTTATGGCATGCAAAATGGCCGCTACGTCGCCGATGGACGAGCAGATCTGGGTGCTTGGTTGATGACCCACGTGATCGACGCCTACCACGGCGTGAGGGTGTTCGCCCCGGAAGGTCCGCGTGACAACTTGCGCGTCATCGCCCACATCAACCACCCCGCTTGGATCGCGGCAGCGGTACGCGCCGAGAGCGGGATCACCGACCTGGCAGACATCGTGCGAAACAAAATACCGGCGCGGATCCGAACCGGAGGCAGCCAGGTTATCGCGATGATCTGGGAGCATTACGGCATCACCAAAGAGCTTCTTGAGTCCTGGGGTGGCTCGATGGAAGGCGCACACGAGGGAGAAGGGGACGCTGCCTCCGCTCCAATCGCCGAGCCGGAGCTCGTCGACTGGGTCGTGGAGGGCAACTTCGACGTGATCCTCGACTCCATTTATACAGGCGCGGCCCCGGAGATCCCGCACTGGGCTCAGGCGACCGACCGCTACGAATTGAACTTCTTGCCAATGCCCGAGGCGCTGATCGAGCGCATATGCAGTACCGGACTCGCCTCGCGCGGATTCGTGCCGCACCGGCTGATGCGGGGAATCTGGTCGGACATACCCTCGATCCAACGACTTCCCCATGCGATCTATTGCCGATCCGAGACACCCGACCAGCTCGCGACCGACGTCACCCGGGCGCTTGACGAGAACCGACAGTTTTTTCGCCAGTGTCACCTCGCTTACTCCTACGACTCGGCGAATGTTGCACTCGACCTGGGCGTCCCGCTCCATCCGGCGGCGGCCAGCTACTACAGATCCGTCGGGATTCCTACGACGTAGCCCTTCCGCCGCGACCCGCCACAGGCGGCCACCAGAGCGCGGGATCGAGACCCTTGACGGGACGTCAAGAGTTCGCTTTCGGACCGGGCTCCTGCCTTACTGGGTCATCCGACGCTCGAGAGTTCATCAATCGTTTTTATTGATGTATGTTTCGCAAGTCCCTGACGCCGGTGCTGAACGCCGCGGCGCCGGAGTCCCGACTATCGGACTGAGGAGCGACGATGAACCCTCCCGCTACGAGCAGCCTCGACACAGAGGACCTCGCAACACTCGGCTCGATCTCGTCCGTCATCAACTACGTGGAAACCAACGGCGACGGGGCGGTGCGGTTCAAATCTGGCCTCAACTCGAGCAGCGCAGCACCCCTGCCGACGCAGGTGCGGATCTATAACGCACGCGAACGAAAGACCGCCCCGGCGCTTGCCCGCGAAGGCTTTACGCTTTGCCGACACGATCTGCCATGGGTCGACTTCACCGATCCCGCAGTGATCCGCTCGACTTGGGTGCCGGCAGTCAAGGAATTGATCAAGGATGCCACGGGCGCGCCTCATGTCATCGCGTGGGCGAGCAACGTGCGGTTCTCTGAACGAAGCGACCAGTCGACGACGCGTCCGAATGCCGGACCCGCCCGGCGCGTGCACAGCGACCACGCCCTCGACTTCGATCCGATGGGCCTCCCCCTCCCCGAGTTCGCCGATCAACTGCACCAAATCCTCGAAGAGACCGGAGCCGACCGACCGGCGCGCATCCAGTGCCTGAATGTCTGGCAGCCGATCAGCGAACCGCCGCACGACACGCCGCTCGCGCTCTGCGACGCAACGTCGATGTCGCGCGAGGACATGGTCGTTAGCCGCCTCTCGATCCCAGGCGGACTCGAGGTCGATTACGTGCTCTATCGGCCGAACCAGAATCACCGCTGGTTCTACTTTCGCGACATGGAGCCCACCGAGGCGTTAGTCTTCTACGGCATGGACCCGGCCGGTGGACCGACCCGGCGAGCAGTCGCCCACACCGCGTTCGACGACCCGACGTGTCCACCAGACACCGCGCCGCGCAACAGTGTCGAAGTTCGAGCAGTGGCGATCTTCGACGACTAGACGCCGGCGAATCGGTCGTCACGACTACCTCGTCGGGGCGCCGACGCTCAGTGCTTCGACCCGGGCCCGACTGAACGAGGAATCCTCGCGCCCCGCTCGAAGGTCTGCAGGTAGCCCACGACTTCGTCGATCGAAAGAACGTCTGCATACTTTTGGTTGAGATCGAAGAGGTTGATGGCGTGGCATGCCTCGTGCCGATCGAATGCGCCTTCCTCGACGACGATCATTTTGAAGCGATAGCTGCGGCCATCGACCACGGTCGCTCGCAGACATCCGCTGGTGCTCTCGCCACCAACGATCACCGTGTCAACGTTCATCGACACCAGATGGGCAAGCAGCGACGTAGAGAAGAACGCGCTCGGCGCATCCTTGGTGATGACGACGTCCTCCGGCCTTGGCGCGATCTCGTCGACGATGTCGAAACGGCGCCGCCACTTGTCATCCGTTGGCTGGGCGCCGGTCGGAATACCACTCGACTTCGGCCAACCAATGATCGGCGAGTTGGGGTCGTCGCGGGAATAGACGATCGGAATCCCGGCGGCGCGCGCCGCGTCCCGAAGGCGGACCAGGTGTGGCAAGGCGTCCCAGGCGACGAGCCCACAGCTCGATGGCCACTCCTTCCTGGCCTCGGCAAGCGGTAGCGGGCGGTCGCCGAACACGGCTCGGTACAAGTCGACGAGTAGCAGCGCCGGTCGCTCTCCGAACCCCCCGCTCACACGCGCACGCGTCTTTAGGTCTTCGCGGTCTTGCTCACTAAGAAACCGGTCCCACACCCGCTGATCCACGTCACCTACCTCCTGAAGGGCTCGATGAGCCCGCACTCGCCATCGGAGCTCCCCGCCGGGATCGCATCATCACGGCTCCTTGTACACGTCGGCGTAGTACCAGTCGGCGATCTCGTCGCTCGTGGTCGACCACACGTCGTCGTGGCCGACAAGGCTCTCGAGCGCCTTCATCAGATGGCCGAAGTACAGCGGCTGGCCGACGAGATACGGGTGGAGCGCGACGCACATGACGCGGGCGCCCTTGACCTTGCTCTCTTTATAGAGCGTCTCGAACTGCGCCTCGATTGCTTCTTGCAGCTGAAGGCCGGAGAAGTGCTTGGCGACCAACAAGGTCACGTCGTTCAGCTCGATCGAGTACGGAACCGAGATCATCCGTCCCGACCTCACCGCGATCGGGTACGGCACGTCGTCGTTGCACCAGTCGCAGTTGTAGTCGTAGCCGAGCTCGGCGAGCAGGTCCGGCGTGGCGAAGGTCTCCGACAGACCAGGTCCGAGCCAGCCCCTTGGCTGTTTGCCCGTGCCAGCGACGATCGCTTCGGTCATCTCCTTCAAGTAGGTGGCTTCCTCGGCCGGACCGAGCGTCGCCGGTCGTTCCGAGTTGGTCTTGGCGTGGCCCAACCACACCCAGTCACGCTTGTTGCCCTCCTCGATGATGCGCGGATAGACCTCGCAGACGTCGGAGTTCAACAGCACACTTGCCCGCAGCCCCAAGCGGTCGAACCCGTCCATCAGTCGCCAGATGCCGACGCGGGGGCCGTATTCGGCCCAACCCTGGTTCATCGGATCTGGGTCGGCTCCATCGAAGTTTGGGCCGATGGAGGGCACGCGGTTGCGCCGCCAGCACTCCACGTTGAGCCCGATCCAGAACGCGAGACGCTTGCCATCGGGAAGCGCGAGCGGCGCTTGGTCGATCGCGGGTTGGAACGGCCAGCGACCGGCGGTTGAGAGATAAGACGTCGGGTCGGGTTGGGTGAGGGACATGGTGCTCCTAATTCCTCGCTATGCGAGTTCGAGAAGAATCGTCGCAAGCTCTTCGGGCCGATTGAAAAGGATCAGGTGGTTCGTGTCGATCTCGTGATAGCGCCACGCAGGCGACGACTTCGCGTGGTCGCCCGCGACGCCGAACGGTCCGCCGCTCGGTGGTCGCGGCTCTTGCGAGGCCTTGATGTAGGTCCTCGTGAACGGAAACTGCTCGAGTGGCTGGCGCAGGTGAACCGGCTCCTCGAAGGAGCGGCGCGGTTGTGC
>Ga0075522_10003159_pt1 | contig 12037 bp, 7 predicted proteins | sample NGEPerA_FD_74796 | JGI IMG/M metagenome (GOLD analysis project Ga0075522, IMG submission 74796) | Arctic peat soil microbial communities from the Barrow Environmental Observatory site, Barrow, Alaska, USA - NGEE PermafrostL2-A | ecosystem: Environmental > Terrestrial > Soil > Wetlands > Peat ... | reverse complement strand
TCCACAGCAGAGTTACCTTCGCTATGGAATGCTGCCGAGATCAGCCCCTCCTTCATAAGGGCCAATGGCGTACGGTTTCCGTGCCCACCCCGCCACCGAGCGTTTAATTCGCTTGTGTACTGATCGAGCAACGCTCGCGCCGTCGAAAACTGCGTGGAAATTGTAGGAATTGGCTGGTATCCACTGAGGGATCGGTGAGACGGAATGTAGACCCCCGGTACTTCGAGTGACCTTGACATCGCCAGGTCATAGGCCTGCGCGTTCTCTGGAGCGGAAAGCTCAGACGTGACAAGTTCGCCAGATCCTTCACGGTAGGTCAGTGTTCCAACGACACGACTTCCTTCCGACTGGCGGGAATCGATGCTCCACCACATCTGGCCGGTTCTCAATCTTCGCGGGACTCCAAGAAGGTTTTGCCAGACGTTGAAGTGTCGGCTCAGCACATTCAAGATGGTGGTCTTGCCCGACGCGTTCGCGCCGGTGAGTACCGTTAGTCGCGGGTGGAACCGTAGGTCGATGAGCGCGAACTGTCGCCAGTCACGGAGTTCAAGACCTTCCAGACGGGCATCGGGCACGTCAACACGATGTCACAGGAACGAGGAGTCGAAAACCCCTTCTTATTGCATAGCTGGCGTGCCGATCGGTTGCACCCAGACGCTGGTCATACGGTGATCCAATTCACCGTTGATCCCCGCGAAAGTCGACCTCGCCCCAAGAGCGCCCCAACCTGCGTCGTCCTGCCGGCGCTGCATGCGCCGTCCGGCCGCCGCTTGTCTCCGGCCCGTCTCCGGCGTCGCTGGCTTCCCCTCCGGCCCTCCCGCTCCGCTCCCGGCGTTGCTGTCTCCATTCCCGGCCTGGTTGCCCCGTTTTCGCCCCGGTTGACCCATCTCCTTGCGTGCTGCCGCTCTCTCCCGTCACCGCAAGGTGTGCGCTGAGGGACTCGAAACCCCGACCTACTCGTTGTAAGCGAGCTGAGCCAGTACTTCGGCGGACGCCAGCGGACGTTGGCGCAGGTCAAGCTGGGTGAGCATCCGTCGGCATACCCTCCCGAACGTCAGCGTTCGCGCGATGGACGCGCGATGGAAGACAGACGAGACCACCTTGTCGACAGCGCTCGACTGCGTTCCCAATGAGGCAGATGAGGTTGAAGCTTTCGTGAGGTCTCGGCTACCTGATCCGAGTTAGCTCAGACTGCCTCGTTGTTTCGGCCCTCTGCTGCCTCAGAACCGCGTAAACGATCGTCATCCCCGTCGCCCATGAGACGCACCACCATGTATCCGCATTCGACCCAGCGGAGAACGGCGTAGCGAGGCTGAACCCGACCAAGAACACGAGCCACGACCCGAAGAGCGATCGCCATGCCCGGCGCAAGAGATGCGAGCTCTCGCGCTGCACGGTGAACGACCCGTCCGCGTTAGGCGTCACGCGGACGCGACGGGAGCGAGACCCTGCCAGATAGCTAACCACCAGAGCAAACATCGCGCGTAATGGTATGCCGGCGGTGTGCGATTTGTATCCTGACCTCGTTGTTTCGGGCTGCAGTCACAGGTCCCAGACGATCGCACGCGTGAGGCGAGTCAAGGTTGCCTCTCAGTGCAACAGGCGTTCGCTCGGGCTTGAACTTCTGCCCTTTTACCGCGGTGCAGATCGAACACCTGAGGCGGCCGGTCGTAAATGCTCCCGGACGCAAGCGGCCTTCGCCGCGCCAAGGCTCTTCAGGTCTCGAGTGAATTGGCGAACGTGGCCACCGAGCGAGATCGGGTTCGCGACGAGCCGGCCTTTTGGATGAACCTCGCCAAGGCCAAGCCATACGACACTTGTAGTTGCTAGGACTTCCGGGGGGCGTTCTGAAAGGCGACCAGTTGCCAGCGATCATCTCGTTTCACCCACAGCTGCAACGCGGTCACCATCGTTGGTGGGGCAGAGCTGTGAAGGATGTCCATGTCTCCACGCATCACCGCCATGTCTCCATACATCCGCACACTTAGATTGGCGCGCGTGTAGGTGTCGGAGCCGGGCTTGGAGAGGCGATTCAGATGGGTAGCCTTGTCCTCCGTCAAGCCGCTCGAATGCGTATTAATCAGTTCCTCTCCGAGGAGAAGGTCCAGGGCGGCTCCGTCGGATTCCTCGATGGCACGGCAACGCTCGGCTTCCGCTGCCACTACCTCTGCGATGGTGACGGACTCATCGTCGCCTGCATTCGTCATCTCAAAACCCCCTTGGATCCCCGCTACCCGATCGCGCTGCGATGCTACCCTCGGCCCTCACTGGGGCCGCCGCCCAACCGACTACTGATGTACTCATGAGACCTTTCCTCGGATGTCACAGGCGAACTTCGTCACGCTGCGAACGCGTTCTCCCAGTTCAGCGGCGTCACGAGCGAACTTCGTCGAACGACAACCGCGTGCGATTTATGGGATGAGCGTCTGGGACGCTGGTGGACATCTCCTGAACGCTTCAAGACGAGCTCGCCCGGAGGCGACGGTCCGTCCTACACCTTCTTCCGCGTCCCCTCTCCACCGATTAAGGGAGCTGTTCCGACCTCAGGTTCTCCCATCGATGTCGCTCCCACGCACGGATATCGGCGAAAGGTCTCTACTTGACCACCTTGGCGCCCATTTCTCGACGTCGCTCTCGCGCCGGATTCTGCCCTCGTTGAGAATCGCTACGGGTTCGGGAAACCCTTCTAGCGCGCAAACTGATCCACTCTCTGGCGACACAAACTGCGGACATAGGCTTCGGCGACGGTCTTGCGGTAGGTATCCGACCTGCACCCCGGACAAAGGCGAGTGACATGCCATCTTGGAGCGAACGAAGTGGGGTAGCACGCGCGGCCCTCGGCGTCCTTGATGAGCAGCTCAATGACCTGGATCAAGCGATGCCGTCGCTTGCCGAAGCTACGGAGAGCGTCAATCGGCTTCGACTAGTTAATGCAACGGCCTGGTCATACCTAGAGGGAGCGCCGGATGCCCTGGTGTCGGACGGGATGCTGGGCGATCTGGCGTCAACCGCCAGCAATCTCGCGGAGACCATCCGACAACAAGTCGCTAATGCTCTCGCCGGCACTCCGCTGAATTGGGCAATGCTATCTCCCGATTCACTGCTCGAGGTACTTGGGAGGTGGCCTATGCCATTGCCCGAAGCGGCGGCCAAGGTGCTGAGAGACGCCGCCCAGTTGCTATCCGCGACAGCGGAATCTCAGGTAAACGCCCTCAAGGCCGAACATGCGACTGTCGTTGATAGTTGGAGCGCGAGCTTTGCCGAACTCCAGACGGCAAGCGAGACCTGGCGGGCGGAACTCGCCGCGCGAGTTGAGGCTGGCTCAACGGAGGTTACGAGCACCGAGACACGGATCGATGCGGCGCTTGTGCGCCTCAACGATGCTGCGGAGGCCTTTTCTACGACGACCGCCGCGCTGCAGCGCAAAGAAACCGACGAAAATGCCGAGCTACGCGCCGAGCTTCGACTGGCCGCCGAAACTGACAGATTGCGATTCGGGTCGAATGCTCAAGAGACCCTCCAGTCGCTAGAAGCGGAGCTTCAGCAGGCAAAGAAGATCGTCGGGCTCATCGCCGGCACAGGCATGGCCGGCGGATATCAGCAGTACAGCGCCACCGAAGACACACAAGCGAATAGGTGGCGAAGAGGATCGGTGTGGACGGGATTCGTAGCCGCAGCTCTCTTGACAGCGGGGGTCGTAATCACAGCGATTCAGACCCAGCACGGCCAGACCGTAACGAATGGCGACATCGTCGGACGCTTTCTGCTCGCTGCTTCGCTCGGTGGCATCGCGACATACATGGCGAAGCAGGCAAGCCATCATCGGGCGAGAGCAGACCGAGCGAAGTCAACACAGCTCGCTCTCGAGTCGATGGCGGCATACCTAGAACCTCTAGACGACGACAAACGCAAGGCAACGCTCGAAGACTTCGCTTATGTCTTCTTCATGCCGAACGAACTAACCGAGAGTCCTGAAGACGAAGCTGGCCCTGGCATGGCGACCACGATTCGAACGGCACTGGCCCAAAGGCGACAGCACTAAGCGATTAGCGCTTGCTCGCGCTCAGCATCATTCGAGCCTGTCGATCGCGTCGAGGTCCGTCACCATCCGGACAGCGCGTCGTCATGCACGCCCTCGACCAGCGCAGTACAGAAGACCTCTCAGCTTACCGTGCTCCGGTTCTCCTTGGCGATGCGGTCAAGCGCCTCGAGGGCGCCGTCAGTCAAGGAGACAGTGCGTCGCTTCATGCAACAAGCGTAGCTAAATCACACTCTGCACTTCGAGTTCGGGCTGTCGCGACGCGAGATGGGAGCCGAAGCGCTTCGGCCTGCAAGGCCGCCTTGAATTAGCCGCGCTTTCCCAGCGACGGCAAACCGCCCGAAACGATGCGAACGCTCCTTTTGGTCGGAACGGGTCGCCCTTTCTTGTCATTTCGGAGTTGTGCCCGAAGTGACTTCGGGAGGTCGTAGCGGTCCCCAGCCGGCTTCTTCCTCCTTGGATCTTGAGTCGCAGCATTTCGCCCTTTGCTCGCCTTCTTCTGCCCGGGCAGTGCGGCAGGCGGCATTTGGCTCGCACTTGTCGTCGACGTGGCACGCGCGTGCGGCACGCTCCTGGTGTTCGGATTCCTTTTTGGGCTAGCGCCAGGCGTGCTGCGGATGATCCGTCTCGTTGGCGAAACCGACCGTGTCTCGGCATGTGATCTAGTTCCACGATCAAGGGCGAGCGAGTTGAGAGCAGGTATCAGCGGCGACACTGCATCGACGAAGCCGGGCGGGCGGCTTCCCTCCTCGGCTGCCGAGATGAGCAATTTGATCTTCGACACAGGGAGGACCAACTCAGCGGCGTTTTTTCGAGACGTCGGAGTTCGCATGGCTTTGGCAGCACCCAAGAGCGCTCGCTGCCCGACCTTTCCCCGGTACGCAAGATCGATCAACGCCGACAGCTGTGATTTCGTCAGCCAGATGGAACGAGACGATGGGTCCCGTGCATTGCCCGCGGCGACTGGTGACGCTGACCTCAGTGCATTCTGAGGATGGCCTACTAGTGCGTCACGGACGGCCTCAACGTCATAGGAACTAGGAACGCTTAAGAAGCTCGTCTGCCAGACCACCGCTAGGCGCTGGCCCGTTGGAAGCTCGAAAGAGTTAAGCCGTCGCATCGCGACGGAGAAATCGACTGAGACTGATATCTCGCGAAGACCTAGCATCCGCGCGACGGCAACCCAGTCTTTGCCGAAAGCGAAAACGACCGGGCTTTCAATTTCCCGGAGCGGACCCCAGACGAACGTCTCCACGAGCCGAACATCAGGTCGGATCGGCGCCGTCAGCCCGACCGAGTGCCAGGGGAACAGCTCGATCGCGAGTACATCCTCTCCACGTACCGCGTCATCGTTGGTCCACCGCCTCGCAAACCGAAGGCGGTCCTCGTGGAACTTGTTTCGTTGGCGAGTGGCATTGAGCCATGGCGGCCGTAGGTAGGGCGCAGAGGCGGCCCAACCCGCATAGCTGCCGAACGCCTGCATCTCTCGATCGAATACACCTCCCCGTCCTTGAAACTTCAGGTCCGCTGCTCCGGGGTTAAGTCCGAGAATCACGAGTCGAGGCTCGCCCCGTGTCGGAGACATCGGTCCGACGTAGGGCTCTGGGAACGCCAGCGTCGTGACCTCGCCCTTACCGACGCCGGCGTACGCCGAGTGCCACAGGCGCAGAGTTTCGTCTTCAACATGAGGTTGACGCCCGGCGAAAAATCCAGCGACCACTTCGTCCCAGAAGTCGGATACCCACTCGCGACTGCCTGTCACCTTGCGCCCGGTCTTGGCGAAACACTCCCGAACAATGGAGACATGGTCAGCAACCCTACAGTCGGGGTCGCTTCTTAGCTCTCGAAGAGCGCCATTGCATCCGAGCGCATCGGCTCAGCGGGGCTCTTCGCCCCTTCGCCCAGGTGATCACTGGCGATTTGGGAAGAGGGTTTCACGTTGCAGGCGATGCGAGGTCGAAATCACCGCATACGCTGGCGAAAGTGGTTACCGGACACGCATTCGTCTCCTACGTGAGAGAAGACGCATCGCGGGTCGATCGGCTTCAAAGGATTCTTTCAGCAGCGAACATTTCTGTCTGGAGGGATACAGATAGCCTCTGGCCGGGTGACGACTGGCGATCTCGGATTCGCTCAGCCATCTCCGACGAAGCGTTCGTCTTCGTCGCCTGCTTCTCGAACAGGTCCGAGGCACGACAGAAGAGTGGGCAAAACGAGGAACTGATTCTCGCAATTGATGAACTGCGAAAGCGGCGCCCCGATGACCCGTGGCTTATCCCTGTCCGATTCGATGACTGTCCGACTCCCGAGCTGGAGATCGGCGGCGGTCGAACGTTGGGCGCGATACATCGGGTCGATCTGATTGGTGACGACTGGGACGAGGGAGCAGCACGCCTTGTCGGGTCAATCGCCCGTATTCTTGGTCGACCGTCAACGCAGGAGCAGGCCTCTCCACTCTACGAAGAGCAGATCAAGAAAGCCCTCCGAGACCCTGCGGGTGACATCGCGCTAAACGATCTGATTATGCCGATCGCTGACCGCGTTCGAGGCACACTGGCGGACAAAGAAAGATATCCGATCTCCTCGAAGAGTCTGGAGGGGAGCCAGGGAGCTGCTCACCTCTACCTCGCGAGCGTCGCCGAGCAGTATTTGTCCGACCTTGATGTCGTGCTAGAGACGCTTCTAATCGTCTGCAGATGGGCGCAACCCCTTCACACCCCAATAATCGCTCGATTCGTGGAGCGGGTCTTTCCGAACATGGCAGACAGTGGCGGCATGCAGGGGCTACGCGTGCTTCGGTGGTTTCCGATACCACCGGTTATGTACGCAAGCGCCCTCGCGGCTGTTGCAAGCCACAACTATGAGGCACTGCGGGCGGTTGTTCTGGATGCAAGAGTTAGAGACGGACAGGATGGACGCGTTCCCCTTTTGGCAAGGGGACACGTCTACCTACCGTTTACTGACGAGACAACCGCTCAGGTCTTAGCCTTCCGGGCCGCCGGCAAAATTGTCACGCCTGAGTTCATCGACCGACTCCCGCACGGAGGCAAGCGTCACACTCCGGTATCTGACTTTCTTCACGACACGCTCCGAGACCGCGTCCGTGGTATCGAACCCGACGATGATGAATACTCCGATCTCTTTGATCGAGCGGAGGTCTTACTCGCTCTTCTCGCACTCGACCTAAAGCAACATGATCAGCCCGCCGGCGCGTACTTCTACGGCCCAACGTATGGTCGATTTACTTGGCGACGTCCAAACGGACGCTCGAATCTAGATGCCGTTGGTCAGCTCAAACGCGACTTCCTTACCTATGAGTCTCAGTGGTGGCCACTTACTGCCGGGCTCTTTAAGGGATCGACGGAAAGGGCGATAGAGGCGTTCCAGGCACTGGAGGCGGGGACGGCAGAAGCCCGCCGAAGTATCTGGTAGCGGCGTAGAGAGGTAGATACGCGTTCGCAGAATCGGCCTCGACCGTTGGTCGCGCGACCCCTTCGGCAAGGGCAGGTACCCCATAACAGAACTGCGATCGCGTCCGACGCTTCGTGGACGATGCAGCACCATGTTGAGCGGAGTTTCATCCGATCGATCACGTCGTTATCCAACGTTTGGAGGCGTTCACACTGGCATCTACGTGAGTAGCAAGCAGACGTTTTGGATGCTCATCGACACGTATCTCGACAGGCTCTACACCGATCAATCGTGATGTCCAAGACTACCGAAATCACCTATGAGTTCGTCGACTCCGCTCCGGACAGATTGCAACTCGGTACCGTGTACATCTCCACGAAGTACAGGGCTATCGTCCACCTCTGCCCTTGCGGATGCACGGAGAAAGTTCTCTTGAACCTTGATTCGGATAGTTGGAGCTTCAACTTCGACGGCCGATCGATATCCATTCATCCATCCGTCGGGAACGTTGGCCTGCCTTGCCGCTCCCACTACGTCGTACGTAGAAACCGGGTTCAGCAGCTGCCACCCCTCTTCGATGTGGACCCCAAGGTGGCTCTCGGACTCGAACCTCAGTCCGAGCAACGCCGAGAGGCATTGAGACCAAGAAGTCGTGTTCGATGGTTCCCTTGGCGTCGCCGAAGCTGAGGAAACGGTTAGCGGCGACTCGCGCTCGATCGTGAGGACCGCCGGTGCACCTGCGCCAACCAGCTCGGGGGGCGAACGAGGCGCGGACCCCGCCTTTACGGTTGCACGGACAGCTTTGGCCTGCAGTGTGCATTTCCGGTTCCGGGTTGCTCGCCACTCGCGCTTTTGGCACTACTCGATCTCGATCTCCGCGTGGAGCCCGAGCTGACGTAGGCCCTCGGCGACGACGAGGTCAAGCGTTTCTCGCGGAATGCCATTAGCGCCGCCATCGGCCTCGATCACGATGTCGAACGACGTGCCGACGCTGTTGGCACTCAGCGGCAAGACCGCCACCTTGATGACATCACGCGCCTTGTCGGCGGGCACGCCGCGCACGGTAACGCGCACCTTTGTAGCTTGTCTAGGTGGATGAGAAGTGCCGACGGAGCCGACCACCGATCTGGTCTCGTCCTCGGTCCCGAGGACCCCGGATTCAGCTGTACCTGTCTCGCTCGTCGCTGGCTGCAGTAGGACACGGCGCTCTTCGCTGGGCCGCGAGCGAACCAGGATCTCCATGATCTTCGCGCGAACGAGCCATGTCCCGGGCTGGAATTCGATCTCGTCGAGGGACATGTCGGTTCCGAAGCGCAGCACAGCATCTTCGGCGCGCCAGTCACTTCCAGATGCGAGGCCGAACACCATCTGCTCCGCGCCGTCGGCGAGACAACGCCGCAACACGTCAAGGGTCGCGAGCTTTGGGAGTCGCGTGAGTCGGGCGAACTGCCCGGCAAGCTTGTCGAGCTCAACGGCTTCGATGTCCTCTGGCACGAGATTGAACCTGCCCGATAGCAACGCGGCCGGAGCAAGTTTGTCGACGAGTCGGTCCGCACCGCGGAGGTACTCGAGTACGCGTTCGGAGAGGCTCGCTCCGGCACGCGCCGGGCCAAGATCGATCCGGTCCAGAGCGACCTTGCCGTCGGTCTCACCGAGCAAAACAAGATGTCGATATGCCATCACCACGAGCTGCGGAAGTCGATCCCGGGCTGTCTCGAGCCGCTTGGTAAGGATCTCCTTCTGCTCAACATTGAAGCGCTTCAGCCGTTGGTTGTCAGCACCAACCTCCGTCAGCGCTGCGAACGTACGGGCCGTGGTGCGCGCCTGCGTAAGCGCCCGTCCGTCAGCGATAACGAGCATCGCGGCGTTCTTATTCGTCCGGAATGTCGATCCGCAGTACTCAAGAACTCGCTGCGCAGTCTCCATGGCGGAGTCAGTCTCACGTGAACTGTCGATTCGGTTCTCGAAATCGAGCGCGCCGAGAGTGAGAGTCGATCCGTCGCCGAGATCTGACGCTTCGTGCACCCACGGTTGTGTGCGCAGCACAAACGCCTTGGCATCGCGGATCTCCGGAGTCGCCGCCGCGATCGCCTCGCGCACAAGCTGCGAAACCCGGGAGTCCGGGATCGCCGCCTCACGCTCAAGTACCACCTTATTGAGATTCGGCTCGGTGGTGAACCGGTAGCGACCACCCTCAAGGCGCATGTACCAGAGCGTGTTCTCGAGTGAGTCCCGAACGTCTTCTACCTGGCCACGAGAAAGCCCCGGACGCCCGACCCCAAGAAGAAGCTGCGCGGCTGACGCTCCATAGACCTTGTCAGGCCCGAATGAGTCGAGAAACGCGGTCGTGGCAAGCCCCTGAGCAAGATGGACTTCCTTGGCCTGGCCGCCGCGCCGGTTATCTTCCTCGACTGCTTTGGAATCCGGTCGGATGATGTCGGCATTTAGAGCCGCCTTGTACGAGTCGCCAGCAAACTTCAGGACCTCCGCGCGCACACCCGCGTCCGCGAGGGGGAAGTCACCGGAATGGATTAGCGCCGATCTTGACTGTGCCTGCGACAACGCCTTCACCGTGTGGGCGAGCGTGCGCAGTGCGCCCCGCGTGCGCTGGAACCCTGACAACGAGCCCCACCGGTTCGTAAGGATGTCAACGAGCTCGGGATGGAACGGATAGGCACTCGCGATCCGGTCCCGGAAACCCTGGTCGCCGTAAGACCCCGGAAGCGCGTCGGCCATTTCGACGTAGTACTCGGCGTACGCATCCGCGACTTCTCTGTGCTCGGCTTCCGTACCGATGCTCCTGAAAAGTCGTCGGTGCAGGATTGGGAAAATGTCGTCACCCTCAACTGGAGTCACGATGTTCTCCGCCCTACCAACCACCTGGGACAGCCGTTCTTGCATTTCCTCGCCGGCAATACTCGCGTAGTCCTCCATGCGCGAACTCGTCAAGGTCGCGAGCATTGCAACCTTCGGCGTGTTCGCCACCGCGGTCGTGAGTTCCTTGATAAGGGTCAGGGTGAGTGCCGCAAGGTTGCCATCAAGTGCCTTCACGGCGAGCGCCTTGTTCAGATACTCAAGCGTCTCGTCGAGCAGCACCAAGCAAGGGCTATGCGCTGCCAGCAGCTGCGCCAACTGCAAGGTGGAGGACCCTTCGTAGGCCGCATCTGCGTCCGCCACCTCTTCCCAAGCTGCTTTGCCGCCCAACCGATACGCGAGGTGACCAAGCAAGGTCGTAAGCACAACGCCATCGTCGATCTTCTGTGGAGTAACTGAGAGTGCGGAACCGTCGAGCACAACTACACGAGCTTTGGGAATCTTCCCACCCGGCATCATGGCCGCCACTTCGCGGCCGAGGTCGGTACTGGCAACCGCTTCGGGTGAGCCAAAGAGGTGATACGCGGCGAGCAGTGTATGGGTCTTGCCACCGCCGAATTCCGTCTGCAGGCGGTAGACCCCAGCAGCGGTCGCGTCGCCACCGATTCGACGACCGAGCTCGTCGAGAGCCGCTCGAAGGTTCGTGGTTAGGTAGGTCTTCTCGGCAAAGGCCGTCGGGTCAAGGTAATCAGCCGGCCCATGGCCCTCGGCGACCATTCCCAGATCAGCGGCGAACAGTGATTCGTCGAACGAACCGTCCGCGATGTCAGGTCGTGGCTTTGCAATCTCGAGCCAGGGTCGCAGTGTCATGCTTGCTCCTCACCAAGGCGCGACTGCTCGGGACGAATGGCGACCATCCTCGGCTGTGGAGCGCCACCCCAGTCGAGTTCCTGCTGTTCGAACCGCGGTAGTACGGCCTCGGCCGCTGCGTGGGACAAGGCGTCCATATTTCCGGTGAGACCGAGAAGCATCGTGCGCTCACGATTCCCCTCAGGAAGCACCTCCGCAAGCGCCCGAGCGAGCGACCAGAATGCGGTCGATGCGCCCATGCCAGTATCAGCGAGCGTCTGCTCGAGTTCCTTGCGCCGGCCGGAGTCCCACAGGTTGCACGAGTTGTGCAGTACGTCAATCATGAGCGGGCTAGTCCCGAGCTTGAGACCCCTTCTGTCCTCCGGACCCTTCAGTGCGAAGTTTGAGCCAGTCTTTTCTGCAACGCCATCGTGCCCAATAAGACTTGACAAGTCGACATCGAGAGCACGCTCGAGCTTGTACGCCTCGTCCGCTGGAATCGACTCGCCATCGTAGGCCCAGCGCCAAGTGAGATACATCAGTGACACTGGGTCGAGCGCGCTTACAGATTCGTCGCCGAGCAGCTTGCCCATCGCGCGGCGGGCGACGACCTGACGAGCGAGCGTCATCAACTCCGCAACATCTACCTCGTCGCCGGAGAGGCGTACAACCCGGCTGTACTTGGCGAAAACCTCGAAGGCTGGCCCGACTGCGGAAGCAAAATAGTCCGCGCCAACGAGCCCCATCCTCTCGAATCGTCCGAGACGCTCAGCGATGCGCGCCTCAAGTTCACGGACAACGTCGTCGTAAAAGCCCTCACCACGAGCCTCAGAGTTCCGACAGACAAGGACAACGGAGGAGCCAAGTACAGCGCTGATCTGCGCCGTACTTCGCGCCTCGCGCTCCGATCTCATTGGCCACGAC
>Ga0075522_10003158_pt1 | contig 12039 bp, 13 predicted proteins | sample NGEPerA_FD_74796 | JGI IMG/M metagenome (GOLD analysis project Ga0075522, IMG submission 74796) | Arctic peat soil microbial communities from the Barrow Environmental Observatory site, Barrow, Alaska, USA - NGEE PermafrostL2-A | ecosystem: Environmental > Terrestrial > Soil > Wetlands > Peat ... | reverse complement strand
TCATGCGCCTCGCGATAACGCGCGCGCAGTTGGCTCGGGTTCTGGCCATAACAATAGGACGTGTCCCACGGCGTGCCGACCGGGAAGCCAGCGATCAAGCGCCCGCCGGAAATGCAATCGATCATCGCCATTTCCTCGGCGACGCGGGTCGGCGGGTTATAGAGCGCCAGCGAATTGCCCATGACGCAGATCGCGGCATTGGTGGTGCGGCGCGCCAGACTCGCCGCGATCAGATTGGGCGACGGCATCAGCCCATAGCCGTTGGAATGATGCTCGTTGACGCAGATGGCGTCGAAGCCGACCTGGTCGGCGAATTCCAGCTCGTCCATAAAATCATTGTACATCTGGTTCGCCAGCGCCGGATCGAACAGCGAGCGCGGGATATCGACCCAGACCGACGGATATTTCTCGCGGAAATCGTCCGGCAGCTTGGTATAGGGCATGAGATGGAACCAGCAGAATTTCATCGCGCTTCTCCCAACCGGCTTTTGCTGGCTAGTTTAGTGCGGTCTTGCGGCAAACGCATACGCCCAAATCGCGCATCCCCCAATCGATTGGCGAATATAAGGAATCTTCCATGGACTATCGCTCCCTCGGCGGCTCCGGTCTCAAGGTCCCGGCGCTGAGTCTCGGCACCGGCACCTTCGGCGGCGACCATCCGTTCTTCAAAAGCTGGGGCACCACCAAGCTCGCCGAGGCGACGCGGCTGATCGACCTCGCCCTCGATGCCGGGGTGACGATGTTCGACAGCGCCGACAATTATTCCGCCGGCCAGGCCGAGGAAATTCTCGGCCAAGCCGTCAAGGGGCGGCGCGACAAGGTGCTGATCTCGACCAAGGGGAGCTTCCGCAGCGCGCCCGGCGCCAACGATCTCGGCGCGTCGCGCCACTATCTGATCCGCGCCTGCGAGGCCAGCCTGCGCCGGCTCGGCACCGACTATATCGATCTGTGGCAGATGCACGGCTTCGACGCGCAAACGCCGGTCGAGGAAACGCTGAGCACGCTCGACGATCTCGTGCGCGCCGGCAAGGTGCGCTATGTCGGCTGTTCCAATTTTTCCGGCTGGCATGTGATGAAGTCGCTGGCGGCGGCGGATCGCCATGGCTGGCCGCGCTATGTCGCGCATCAGGCCTATTACGCGCTCAGCGCCCGCGAGTATGAATGGGAGCTGATGCCGCTGGCGCTCGACCAGCGGGTCGGGACGATGGTGTGGAGTCCGCTGGCGGGCGGCAAGCTGACCGGCAAGATCGGCCGCGACCGCCCCGCCCCCGAGGGCAGCCGTACCGCCGCGCTGGGCGGCGGCACCGGACAGGATATTCCATCCGAGCAATTTTACGACATCGTCGATGCGCTGCGCGCGGTTGCGCGGGAGGCGGAGCGCAGCGTGTCGCAGGTCGCCATCAACTGGGTGCTGCACCGGCCCAGCGTCGCCAGTGTGATCATCGGCGCGCGCAACGAGGCGCAGCTCAAGGAAAATCTCGGCGCGGTGGAGTTTCGCCTGACGCCCGAGCAGATCGCGCGCCTCGACAAAGCCAGCGCTCGCCGGCCGATCTATCCTTATTGGCACCAGCGCATGACCTTCGCGGAGCGCAATCCGCCGCCGGTGTCATAGCAGCATCGCACGCGGCGGATACCGCAACCCGTTCCGACCCGGCTCCGTAGCATGCTAGAATGCGCGCCGATCAACACGCAAAATCGAGAGAGCCGCAATGAGCTATCGTGTCGTGGTCGGGGCGATGCCGCCCGTATTCGGCGACCTCGTCGGCATGCTCGAAGCCAAGGGCTGTGAAGTGGTGCGCCTGCCCGCCGACGCCACCGGATGGACCCGCGAGCTGATCCAAGCCTATCTGCCCGAGGCGCAGGCGCTGGTCGGCACCTTCGCCGATATGAAACTGCCGCGCAGCGCGCTGGAAGCCGCCCAGAAATTGCGCGTCGTGGTCTCGCCGATCATCGGCACCGAGCATATCGACGTGCGCGCGGCGACCGATCTCGGCATCGCGGTCGGCTATGGTGCCACGCCGGAAAATATTCTCGGCGTCGCCGAGGCGGTGGTGATGCTGATCGCGCTGTGGCGTAAGCGCTTCATGTCGAAGTACGATACGGTGCGCAGCGGTGGCTGGCGCGCGCCGCAGCCCGGCCTGATGGTGCGGCATTCGACCGTCGGGCTGATCGGCTTCGGGCAGATCGGCCAAGCGGTGGCGCGGCGGCTCGCCGGTTGGGAATGCGAATTGATCGCGACCGACCCCTATATCGATCCCGCGATCGCCGCGCCGCTCAATGTCAAAATGGTCGATCTCGATACGCTGCTGCGCACCGCCGACAGCATCGTCATGCTGGTGACGCTGACCGACGAGACGTGGCACATGATCGGCGCGCCGCAATTCGCGCTGATGAAGCACGGGACGTTCCTGATCAATGTCGCGCGCGGGGGGATCGTGGACGAGGCGGCGATTTTGGACGCCCTTGATACCCGCATTCTGTCGGGTGCGGCGATCGACACCTGGGAACAGGAGCCGCCGCCGCTGGCCAATCCGTTGCGCGCCCATCCTCGCATCATCGTCACCGGCCATAATATCGGCCATTCCGATGCCGCCTATGCCAGCCTGCCCGCGGCCGCCGTGGAGAATACGATGCGCGGCCTCGCCGGCGAGCCGCCGTTGCATTTTCGCAACCCGGAGGTGCTGGCAAAATGGCGCGAGCGCCTATCCCATCTCGGCGTCAACAGCGGCGATTGACGATTGACGCCGGCGGGCCGTCGGCTAAATTCCGACGCGGTCGCGCCAGCGGGTCAGCTCGCCCGGGCGGTTGGCTTGTATCTCCTCGGCGGGCGAAATCTCCAGCACCACCTCGTCATCGACCGCGAAAGCCGCCTTTTTACACCCGGTCGGCAGCGGAATCCGCCGGTCGACGCAGAATGCCACCAGCACCTCGACCAGCTTGTCGTATTCGACCTTGAATTCGAGCACATGCTGATTGTCGAGATATTTCATCTCGATCTTTAGCAAAAGATGATCGGGTAATACCTCGATATGCGTGATCTGGCCGTTCGGCAGGAATTGCGGCTTCTCGCCGCGAAAGCCCTCGATCGCGTGGGTAAGATCGATGACATTCATGATAATCCGTCGAATTTCACGCGGCATGGGCAACCCCAACAAGCTCTATCGCATCCCGTTCGCTTCGGCGCGGCGGGTCCGCGTACTTTAATTCATGGCGTTGACGCCGATGAAGAAATTGCGCGAATCGAGCGCCGATTATCCGGTCCCGGCGGCGACCCCGCGCAGGCGGGACCATTCGCCCGGCTTGGCGAAGCCATAGGCCGTCTCATCCGCCAGCACGATTTCCAGCACCACCTCGTCCCCTTCGACATAGCTGACCTTCTTGCCGGCGGAGGGCAAGGGAATCCGCCGCTCGATGCAGAACCCGATTATCGCGTCGGCCAGCTTGTCATAGTCGATCTTGTAATCGAGCAAATGGGTGTTATCGACATATGTGAGTTCCATGCGGACCAGCAGATGGTCGGGCAGGATATCGACATGATGGAGCTTGCCGGGCGGCAGAAATTGCGGCTTCTCATTGCGGAACCGTTCGACCGCGTGGGTCAGATCGATTGCGTTGAAGTAGATCTTTCGCAGCTCGTGCGGCATGTCTACGCTCCTACCGTCATGATAGGATAATCGGTAAAACACATAAATTCAAGTGCTTAGGAGTTTATTTATCATCTTTTCTTTAACTCCTGTTTGAGCGCGCCGAACCATGGAATCCGTGCATACCATCGTCATCGGCGCCGGCGTGGTCGGCCTTGCGATCGCGCGCGAGCTGGCCTCGCGCGGGCGCGAGGTGCTGCTGCTGGAGGCGGCGGACGCCATCGGCACCGCCACCAGCGCGCGCAACAGCGGCGTCATCCATGCCGGGCTCTATTATCGGCCCAGCAGCCTCAAGGCGCGGCTCTGCGTCGCCGGCCGCGACCGGCTCTATGCGTACGCGGCCGCGCGCGGCGTCGCGCATCGCCGCTGCGGCAAGCTGGTCTCGGCGACCAGCGCGGCGGAGCTGCCGGCGCTTCACGCCCTTCAGGCCAATGCCGAGCGCAACGGCGTCGGGGAAATGCACTGGCTAACCCCCGCCGACGCGCGGGCGCTGGAGCCAGAATTGGCCTGCGTCGCGGCGCTTCATGTGCCAATCACCGGCATTATCGACCAGCATGAATATATGCTGGCGCTGCTCGGCGATGCCGAGGCGGCGGGCGCGACACTGGTCCTGCGCGCGCCGATCGCGGGCGGGGCGGTATCGGCGGATGGTTTCACGCTGGATGTCGGCGGCGCCGCGCCGACGCAAATCGCCTGCCACACCCTGATCAATGCCGCGGGCCTGGGCGCGCAACAGGTCGCGCGTGGCCTGCGTGGCCTCGACCCAACGGCGATCCCCCCGCAAATCCTCGCCAAGGGCAATTATTTCAGCCTGACCGGCCGGTCGCCGTTCCACCATCTGATCTATCCGCTGCCGGTGTTGGGCTCGTCCGGCCTCCATGCCGGCTTCGATCTGGCCGGACGGCTGCGCTTTGGGCCGGATGTCGAATGGGTCGAGACCATCGACTACCGGGTCGATCCGGCCCGCGAGCCGCTGTTCGTCGCGGCGATCCGGCGTTATTGGCCGGGCCTGCCCGACGGCGCCCTGCAGCCCGATTATGCCGGCGTGCGACCCAAGCTGGCCCATGCCAGCCCGAACGACACCGATTTCATGGTCCAGACGCCGCGCGACCATGGCGTGGCGGGCCTGATCAATCTTTACGGCATCGAGTCGCCCGGCCTGACCGCCAGCCTGGCGCTGGCGAGCTATGTCGCGGATCAGCTTTCCGCGTGAGCCTTCACCGCCGCGATCGCCCGGCGCCAGCCGGCATAGAGCGTGTCGCGCCGCGCGGCGTCCATCGCCGGCGCAAAGCGGCGGTCGAGCCGCCAGCCGGCGCCGAAATCCGCCGGCGCGGCGCATAGCCCCGCCCCCACCGCGGCTAGGCACGCGGCGCCCAACGCGGTCGCCTCGTTGATCGCCGGACGCTCCACCGGCACGCCCAGCATATCGGCGAGGAATTGCAGCATCCAGTCGTTGCGCGCCATGCCGCCATCGACCCGGATGGCGCGGGGCGCCAGCCCGCTATCGGCGCCGAAGGCGGCGAACAGATCGCGGGTCTGGTAGCACACCGCCTCCAGCGCGGCGCGCACCAGATCGCCGCTGTCGGTATCGCGGGTCAGGCCGAAGATCGCGCCGCGCGCCTCCGGTAGCCAGTGCGGCGCGCCCAGCCCGGTGAAGGCCGGTACCAGATAGACGCCGGACGGCGCGGTCCGCGCGGCGGCGATGCCTGCCGAGGCGGCGGCATCGTCCAGCACCCGCAGCCCGTCGCGCAACCACTGGATCGCGGCGCCGGCGACGAAGATCGAGCCTTCCAGCGCATAGGTCGCGCGGCCGTCCAGCCGATAGGCGATGGTGGTCAGCAGGTGATGGCCAGAGGGACGCGCCTCGGCGCCGATGTTCATCAGCGCGAAACAGCCGGTGCCATAGGTGCTCTTGATCATGCCCGGTTCGAGGCAGCCCTGCCCCACCATCGCGGCCTGCTGATCGCCGGCCATGCCGGTAATGGGGATTGGCCGGCCGAGAAAATCACCCGTCGCGGTGCCGAATGCGCCGGCATTGTCGCGCACCGCCGGCAGCAGCGCCGGCGGAATGTCAAAGAGGCGCAGCAGGTCGGCATCCCAATCCTGACGGCGAATGTCATAGAGCATGGTGCGCGCCGCGTTGGTGGCGTCGGTGGCATGCACCGCGCCGCCGGTGAGGCGGAACAGCAGGAAACTATCGACTGTGCCGAAACACAGCTCGCCGCGCGCCGCCCGCGCCCGTGCGTCCGGCACATGATCGAGCAGCCAGGCGAGCTTGGTCGCCGAGAAATAGGGGTCGATCACCAGCCCGGTCTTGGCGGCGATGAGGGCATCGTGGCCATCGTCCCGCAGCTCGCGGCAGCGCGCGGCGGTGCGGCGATCTTGCCAGACGATGGCATTGTAGAACGGCCGGCCGGAGCTACGATCCCATAGGATGGTGGTCTCACGCTGATTGGCGATGCCGATGGCGGCGACGTCGCCAGGCGCGATGCCGGCCACCGCCTCGCGGCACACCGCGCATGTATCACGCCAGATATCCTCGGGGTCGTGCTCGACCCAGCCATCATGAGGGTAATGCTGCCGCAGCTCGCGCTGCGCGGTCGCTATCACCTGCCCATCCGCATCGAACAGCAGCGCCCGGCTCGAGGTGGTGCCCTGATCGATGGCGAGAATATAGCGGGTCATGGCGTCCTAGGCCGCTTCCAGCCCGCGCGTGGCCAGGGCGACGATCCGCGGAATCGGACGATCGCCCTGCTCGTAATAGGCCACCATGCGCCGGCTCAGCCCGAGAACGCGCGCGGCGTCGTCCAGCGTATAGGCCTTTCGCTCGCGCCATTCGCGGAAGGCTTCGGCACTCATGGTCGCTCCCGATTGCTCTTGGGCGAGGCGCCACAGCGTATCGGCCGCCATGTCGATCGCGCCGCTCCAGACAAGGTCGGTGCCGTACTCGCCAACCCGGACTTGCCGGAATAGCTTTCGCGACCGCCGCAATGGCGCATAGACGCGAAATGTCGCGATGATGCCGGAGACATCGATCCTGCTCTCGCCGCCCTTCTCCCATTGGACGCGCAAGGTCAGGGGCTGTTCGCCCGGCGATACGGCGGCAATGCGCGGCAAACTTCGCTTTGGCATGGTCACTCCCGTTCGCTCAATTCGGCCCAGGTAAGCGCGAGAAATTCACGGTGCGAGAGCGCCCAATCCAATATGTCGCGGAGCTGAGCGGGACGCGCGTCGCCGGCGATTATCGATAAGTCCGATATTCGCACCAGAACCTGAAAATCAGGCCCGGCAATATGAAAATGCGGGGGCCGGTGATCGTCGGCATACATGCGCAACGTGACCGCGCCAAATCGCTGCAGGGTCGGCACCGGCGAGGACTCATCTTTATCTAGTGCAACTATTGCACTATCGTCCGCATTGTCAAGGGCGCGTGGCCGCTGTCACGCGAAAGTGGCTGGGAAAGGCGCGGCGGGACGTTAGGCTGGGCGTGGCTTAACCGGTTGGGAGGAAACCATGAGGCTTCATCGATTCATCGCCGTCGCCGCGCTGGGTGCGGCGGCGCTGTCGGCGGGTGGCGCGCAGGCGCAGGGCCTGATCACCACGCATCGCATCGCGGCGGCGCTCGCCAATGAGGCGGTCGGCGCGGCGGTCGCCGCCTGCGCCCAGAAGGGCTATGCCGTCAGCGCCGTGCTGGTCGATGTCGATGGCGTGCGCCAAGCGATGGAGCGCGGCGACAATGCCGGCATCCACACCATCGACGGCGCCCAGGACAAGGCGTTCACCGCGGCCAGTCTCAAGACCGACACCAGCGCCATCGAGGCGCGGTTCAAGACAATTCCGGCGCCCAGCATCCTCGCCAAGCTGCCGCATCTCGTGCTGTCGGCGGGCGGGCTGGTCATCAAGATCGGGGACGAGGTGATTGGCGCGATGGGCGTCAGCGGCGCGCCGGGCGGCGAAAAGGACGAAGCATGCGGCCATGCCGGCCTCGACATGATCAAGGATCGGTTGAAGTAGCGCGCGGCGGCGGCGACAATACCCGGAATGGCGACGGAAAACGCCCCGGGGGGAAAACCAGCCAAACCGCATTATCTCGGTCATCGCGACCGGCTGCGCGCCAAATTGCTCAATGCCGGGCCGGAGGCGCTGGCCGATTACGAGTTGCTGGAATTCCTGCTGTTCTCGGCGCGGCCGCAGGGGGATGTCAAGCCGATCGCCAAGGCGCTGATCGCCCGCTTCGGCAGCCTGGCGGGCGTGCTGGCGGCGGACCGCACGGCGCTGACGTCGGTGCCGGGGGTCAAGGACGCGTCGGCGGCGACGGTGCTGGCGACCCGCGCCGCGGCGCTCCATATGGTGCGCGCCCGTGTCGAGGACCGGCCGGTGCTCAGCTCGTGGCAGGCACTGCTCGATTATTGCGGCGCCGCCCAGGGCTTCGCCGAAATCGAGGAATTCCGCCTACTATTTCTCGATCGCAAGAACGCCCTGATCGCCGATGAGCGCCAGCAGCGCGGCACCGTCGATCACACCCCCGTCTATCCGCGCGAGGTGGTGAAGCGCGCCCTTGATCTCGGCGCCTCGGCACTGATTCTGCTGCACAATCATCCGTCGGGCGACACCACGCCGTCACGCGCCGATATCGACATGACCCGCGCCATCGCCAGCGCGTTGAAGCCGGTGGGGATCGCGCTCCACGATCATATCATCGTCGGGCGCGGCCACCATTCCAGCCTCAAGAGCCTGGGGCTGATTTAGTCGCCCGCTCCCGCCGCGCGGGCATAATTATCCTGCGCGGCGCCGAGTCCGCCCTTGAAGCGGCGATAATAGAACCGGGTCAGCCCGATCGCCGACAGGGTTCCGACCGCGAACGGCACCGCCGCGCAGACATAGAGCCATTGCAGCGGCATGTGCGCCGCGATCAGCACCCCGCCGATCAGCGGCCCGGTCGCCGAGCCGAAGCGGCCGATGGCGAAGGCCCAGCCGGAGCCGTTGGCGCGGAACGCCGTCGGATAGATCAATGCCGACGCCGCATTGAGGCCGAATTGCAGGCCAAGCGTGCAGAAGCCGGCCAGCGCCACCATCAGGAACAGCCAAGCCTCACCGTACAGCCCGATGAAGCCGATCAGCGCCACGATCGGGATGCCGACGACGAACAGCACCATTACCGGCATCAGCCCCCTGGTGTCGATCGGCCGCGCGACGGCCAAGCCGCCGATCGTGCCGCCAAGCTGGAATAGGGTGCCGGCCACGGCCGCCTCGGTAATCGGAATATGGACCGCCGTCAGCACGATCGGCAGCCAGCCCTGGATGAAATAGAACACCATGAGATTGCAGATGAAGCAGATCCACAGCGTGATGGTGAGACCGGCCAGGCCGTCGCCGAATAGATATTTGGGATTGAAGCCCTTGTATTCCTTCTCGTCGCGGATCACGAAACGCGCGTCGGCCGGCACCGGCACCTCGGGCGCCATCAACCGCAGAATGGCGGCGATCCGCTCGCGCGGCTTATGCCTCACCACCAGGAACTTGATCGATTCCGGCATCCACAGCCATACCAGCACCGCCATGATCAGCGGCAGAATGCCGCCGATCCAGAACAAGAGGCGCCAGCCATAGACCGGCACCAGCGTAGCCGAGACCATGCCCGGCACCGCGCCGCCGAAGGTGATGCCGCAGAACATGATGATGATCAGCGTCGCGCGCATGCGCTTCGGCGCGAATTCGGCGTTGAGCGCGATCAGGTTCGGCAGCAAGCCGCCGATGCCGATGCCCGCGATGAAGCGCAGATAGATCACGGTATCGAGCGAATGCGCCCACACGACCAGCAGCGTGAACAGGCCATAGACCAGGCCCGACAGCACGATCGCCAGCTTGCGGCCCCAGCGGTCGCCGACGAAGCCGAAGATCGGCGAACCGACCAGAATGCCCCATAGTCCCGAACTGATCGCCAGCCCCATATTGGACATCGGCAGATTCCATTCGCGGAGCATGTGCGGACCGGCGAACGAGATGGCGCCGATATCGTAGCCATCGAACAGAATCACGAAAAAGGAAAAAATCACCAGGCTCCAGTTGAACCAGGTGACCTTGCGATCGTCGATCAGTGCCGAGATATCGATCGTCTGCGCTTGCGCCATCGCCCACCGCCTCCCGCGTCAACTTTTTGTCGGCCGATTGCGCCAAGATTTGGCGTCGGCCTTTGCGGTAAAGCATTAGGCGCGGCTCGGTGGCCTGTCAAATTATGTTAGATTTAGCCGTGGCGTTGGACTGCGCCCCTTCAAGCGGGCGCCCGGCGAGTAAGCTTCCTCAGGGGCCCGCGACCGATATCCGGTCGATCCGCCAGACGCGGTCGATCGCCTTCATCGCGACGATCAGCCGATGCGGCGGTGGACGACGCCCGGTTTTCGGATCGGCGGCCCAGGGCAGCGTCACTGTGAGATCGGCCGCGCCGCGCCGGTGCGCGGTGACGACGACCGTCGCGTCGGTGCGCCAATCGCCCGAATAATCCTGGGCGCATAGGATCGAATCGGCATCGACCCCACCGCATAGCATCCACAGGCTGGGATCGACCGCCGGCTCCTCGCCTTGGGCCGCATCGCGCTCGCGGCGCAGCTTGGCGAGGTTCGCCGCGAAACCGGGCGCCAGCAGGCTATCGAGCGTCCGATCGCTCGCCGCATCATATTTTTCCCGCGCCGCGCGGCCGCCCGACATGGCGGCGCTGGTTATTTGGCGATCGACATACCAGGCATAGAACCCGATCAGGAACGCCTTCAATTGCGCCGCGTCGGGTTTGCAGGCGCGGCCGCGGCATGCGATCGGCGCCGGCGGCCCGATGCCGAGCGGCCGCTCCACTACCGGCCGCGTCGTGCCGTCGCCCGCGATCGCGGGCGGCAGCGATAGAGTCAAGGGCGACGCCGCCAGGAGGATGGCGACGGCGGCGCGCGAAATCAACGAAAACACGCCAACCTCATCATTTCGGCGGACCGCCCGGCTACATGCAATAGAGGTTGGTCTGGTCGTCGATCTCGTGCATGCGCTTGCGCTCGGCCGGCGTCAGTTGATGCCGCTTTTCCTTGTCCTGGAGCTTCTTGTATTCCCGCTCCAGCTTGTTGCATTGCGCCGGCGACAATCCCGCTGCGGAGGCGATGTTGCCGGCCAGCAGGAAGATTCCGACCGACGCAACCAGAGCCTTGGATAGATTGGTCATCCCCGCACCTTTCTCGTGGATATGATTTGCCGATCCATGAGGGCGCATTTTGTTATCGAAGGCAACAAGGAGTGGGCTGGGCAGCACGTCAATCTCACGATAATTTAGCGGCCCGGGCACTTTCCGGGTGAATTTCAATGGCGCGGCTCCCCATGAATATCATCAATTTATTTTTCAGCTTTCGCGGACGCATCGGCCGACTGCGATTCTGGCTGGGCCTCATTCTAATTATTGTTGTTCAAACGGTCATCGAAGCCGGGCTGGGCGTGCCGCTGAGCACCGATCCGATCGGGTGGCGGCCGCGAATCATCGCCTTCATCATCGGGCTGGTATTCATGTATCCGATGATGGCGATCGCGGTGAAGCGAATGCGCGACCGCCGCGATCGCCTGTCCTATATCTGGCTACTGGTGGCCGCCTATGTCATTGCGCTGCTCGGCGATTTGACCGGCTATTTCGACCAGAATGCACAGCGCAACATCGTCATCTGGGCCGTGCTCCTGGTCGTCTCCATCGTCTTTCTGGGCTTTCTCATCGATCTTGGCTTCCGTCGTGGCCGGGCGGCATCATGATCCCGCGCTATTCCCGCCCGGAAATGAGCGCGGTATGGGCGGCGGAGAATCGCTTTCGCATCTGGCTGGATATCGAGATTTACGCGACCGAGGCGCTGGCCGACGCTGGCGTGGTGCCGAAAAGCGCCGCCATCGCCCTGCGCGAGCGCGGCGCCTTCGAGGTCGCGCGCATCGACGAGATCGAGCGCGAGACGCGTCACGACGTCATCGCCTTCCTCACCAACGTCGCCGAGCATGTCGGACCCGAGGCGCGCTTCGTCCATCAGGGCCTGACTTCCAGCGACGTGCTCGACACCTGCCTCGCGGTGCAGCTCAAGGAGGCATCCGACATTCTGCTGGCCGATCTCGACGCGCTGCTCGCCGCCTTGAAGCGGCGCGCCTTCGAGCACAAGCACACCATCACCATCGGCCGCAGCCACGGCATCCATGCGGAGCCGACAAGCTTCGGCATCAAGCTCGCCGGCTTTTTTGCCGAATTCGCGCGGGCGCGCCGGCGGCTCGAGAATGCGCGCGACGAGATTTCGACCTGCGCCATTTCCGGCGCCGTCGGCACCTTCGCCAACGTCGCGCCGCGAGTGGAGGAATATGTCGCGGCCAAGCTCGGCCTGACGCCGGAGACGAT
>Ga0075522_10003157_pt1 | contig 12040 bp, 15 predicted proteins | sample NGEPerA_FD_74796 | JGI IMG/M metagenome (GOLD analysis project Ga0075522, IMG submission 74796) | Arctic peat soil microbial communities from the Barrow Environmental Observatory site, Barrow, Alaska, USA - NGEE PermafrostL2-A | ecosystem: Environmental > Terrestrial > Soil > Wetlands > Peat ... | reverse complement strand
ACATTGCCGGCATCACCGAGACCCAGCTCAAGGGCGCGCCGAAATATACCAATGACAACACCTGGAACTGGAGTGATCCGACGCGGGCCCGCGCCGTGAACGATTACTACGGCGTCGCCCTGCCCTGATCGTTACAGGCGGCCAACACCTGATCCGAAACGGCCCCGGAGCGATCCGGGGTTTTTTCTTCGCGATTTCGTGTCCCGGCTATTTCGCAAACACCTGCCGCAGAAAGCAGAGCCCGTTGTAGGTCAGCCGCGTTTCGCTGGTTTCTCCGTCGGCCACCTGGCCTTCGAGAAACGTCTCGAGTTCAGGAAGAGCGCGATCGAATCTTCCGACCACGCCCATCATGTCGCAGGTTTCCCTGATCCGTGCGATCGGCTTTTCAAGAACGTCGATTGTTGCTGTGGCCATGATTCACAATTCGAACATCCACCAGCCGTTCCCCCGCCGCTTCCGGAAAAAGCAGCGACTTTCGGTCGCTGCTGTCAGCTTCCGCCCGCCGCCGAGACGCGCCAGACGGTGTTGCCGACGTCGTCGGCGATCAACAGCGCGCCGGATTTGTCGATCGCAAGACCGACAGGGCGTCCGCGCGCCTGATTGTCGCCGTTCAAAAAGCCGGTCACGACATCCTGCGGCATGCCGTTCGGCTGCCCGTTGTTGAAGGGAACGAATATGACCTTGTAGCCATTCAGGGGCTCGCGGTTCCAACTGCCGTGTTCGCCGACAAAGGCGCCGCCGCGATAGACCTGCGGCAGCGTATTGCCGGTGTAGAACGTGAGGCCCAAGGGAGCGACGTGCGAACTCAGCGCATAGTCCGGCGCGATCGCCTTGGCCACGAGGTCCGGCCGTTGCGGCTCGACCCGCGGATCGACGTGCTGGCCATAATAGCTGTAGGGCCATCCATAGAACGCGCCGTCCTTTACTGACGTCATGTAATCCGGCACCAGATCCGGCCCCAGTTCGTCGCGCTCGTTCACCACCACCCACAGCGCGCCACTATGCGGCTCGAAGCTCAGGCCGTTCGGATTGCGCAGGCCGCTGGCGAAAATGCGATGCCGGCCGGTCGCGCGGTCGATCTGCCAGACCGAGGCGCGGTCACGTTCGGCTTCGATGCCGTTTTCGGTGATATTGCTGTTGGAGCCGACGCCGGCATACAGCGTCGAGCCATCGGGACTTGCGACCAGGCTCTTGGTCCAATGATGATCGATCGGTGGACCCGGCAATTCCGTGAGCGTGGTGCCCGGCGCGGTGATCTTGGTGTCGCCGGTCTTGTAGGGATATTTGACGATCCCGTCGGTATTGGCGACGTAAAGGTCGTCGCCGACCAGCGCCACGCCGAACGGCGAATGCAAATGATCCAGAAACACGCTTTGGCTTTTTGGCACGCCATCGCCCTTGGCGTCATGCAACAACGTGATCCTGTTGCTCGGCCCGGTATCGCCGCCCGAGGTTGCCCATGATTCCACCCACGCCATCACGATATCCTTTGGGCGGGTGACCGGCTGGGTGCCCGGCGATTTCGACTCGACGACCAGGACATCTCCATTGGGCAACACGTACAGGGATCGCGGGTGCTGCAATCCCGTGGCCAACGCCTCGATCTTCAATCCCGGCGCTACCGTCGGCGTCTCGCCCTGCTTCCAGCCGACCACCTTGGCGATATGCATCGGCGGCAGCAAATACTGGGTTTGTTCGGGCAGATTGGGATGCGGACCGATCTGCGCTTTGGGATCGCCTCCCTTGTCGTTGCATCCGGCCAGGCAGAGCGCCAGGGCGCCCGGCAGAATCAAGTTCGAAAGTCGCGCGCGCCGCCACACTTTTGAATGAGAGCTTTGAGGGATCGGGGTCATCAATTGCTCGCTCCCACGCCGTGGCGATAAACCAATTCTCCTCCGAGCCACCCCGTTACGAGCAGGATCAGCACAACGAGCACGGAAAGAACTAGACCTACCGGAACGACGGAGGTCCAGGCATCGCGGGTATGAACGAAGGCATTGAGCAAGGCCAGCAGCATCGCGACGATATTGCCCACCATGTGCGGCCATGCCGGCGCCTGCGCGCGGATCAGCCGGTTGCTGAGGAAATCGATCAGGCCGGCGATCGCGGCAAGCCCGCCCATGATCAGGCCGATCACCAGCAACCACGCGGAAAAATCCGCCCACATCATCTGGGCGGTGCGCCAATAGGCAATGTCGGTCACCAGTGCGCCGATAAAGCAAACGATGGGAAACGGCACCAGCATCGGATGGATCGGATGCCCGGCGATTTGCGCGGTCGAGCGCAAATTCGGATTGTCGCTCAAGGGAGGCCTCTTTGGGGAATGCCGGTTGCAGGTAATTTCGTCTGGACAACCAGCGGCCAACGTCGCGGTTCCTAATTAATTGGGATGAACCCGACCGTGGCGTCCTCCCGGATCGGGACGACGTTTCCTTGTTGCTTCGAGGCGCGATATTTAATGATCGCCATATTGGCCAGAAACATCCGGTTGCGCTGGCCGCTGCGGATCATCGCCACAATCGTGTCGCTCAGATATCGGGCTGCATCGTTCTCCAGTTCGCCGGTTTGCTGCAGATAGACCCAGGCAATCTCGACCGACTCTTCCACCAATTGGGACAACGATACGTCCACGCAAAACACTCCTAAACGAAGTCCTAACCACCGAAATCCAACGCGGCGGCCTTTAGGATCGAAGCCCGGGGCTTCGACAAGCAAACCTGCGAACCGCAAAACTGTTCCGGTCTGCCCACCGAACAGTCAGCCTGCACCGAACAAAACACAGCGCCGTGATCAACGAACGGTAGATCGCCGGCCTCGCAACTTTCCCGCCCCGAGGACGTTTTGGAATCCGCAGCATTTCCAGGGAGAGCCATCGATGCCGGATACGTCGCAAATCAGGGAACACATGGACGTCATCTCGTCGGACAGAAAGACGGTCGGCAAAGTCGATCACCTCGAAGGTTCCGATCAGATCAAGCTCACCAAGCAGAGTTCGCCGGACGGTCAGCACCATCATTTCATCCCGGTGTCATGGGTCGATCATGTCGACCAGCACGTTCACCTCAACAAATCGGGCGCCGACGTGACCTCGCATTGGCAGCACGGACAACGCTGACCCGACGGTGGCGGCGCTCCGGATATCGTCCGGGACGCCGCAGTAACGTCTCTTTTTCGGGCTGCACAGGCGTGTGCGGCCCGCAGCAACGGCGGAGGCCGTCATGAATGAACGAAAACCTAGCCGACCGGGGCTTAACCGGCGGGGGTTCATCAGCGCTGCGGCTGCAACGGCAGCCGTGCCCATGGTGGCCAGAGCCGCCGGGACGGCCGGCACGCCCGTTGCCGCGGCGGATCCGTCGCTGCCGGTCGACCTCAGCCTTACCATCAATGACACGAGCAAGTCGCTGCGCATCGATGCGCGCACCACGCTGCTCGACGCGCTGCGCGAACATATCGGCCTGACCGGCAGCAAGAAGGGTTGCGATCACGGCCAATGCGGCGCCTGCACCGTCATGATCGACGGCCGCCGGGTGCTGTCGTGCCTGACGCTCGCGCTCGCTGCCCAGGGCCAGCAGATCACCACGATCGAAGGCCTGGCCAAGGACGGCAAACTGCATCCGATGCAGCAGGCCTTCGTCGACCAGGACGCTTTCCAGTGCGGCTATTGCACACCCGGGCAAATCATCTCCGGTATCGCCTGCGTCAAAGAAGGCCACGCCGGCAGCGACGACGACATCCGCGAATATATGAGCGGCAATATCTGCCGTTGCGCCGCCTACCCCAACATCGTCGCTGCCGTCAAACAGGCCGCTCCCGCCATGTCCGACGAGCAGAAGGGCTGAAGCCGATGCGACCATTTACATATCAAAGGACGACCGATGCCTCGTCAGCGATCCAGGCGCTCGCGGCTGCGGCGTCCGCCAACAACGCGCTGACCGAAGCATCGAGCCAGCCACTCGCCGGCGGCACCACGCTGATCGATCTGATGAAGCTCGACGTGATGCGGCCGACGACCGTGGTCGATATCAACCCGCTCGCAGCTTCCTGGTCGAACGTCAGTGTCGACAACGGCAATCTGCGGTTAGGCGCGCTGGCGCGGATGTCCGATGTCGCCGCCAAGCCTGAAATCCAGCAGCATTATCCCGTGATCGCTGATGCGCTCAAACTCGCCGCCAGTCCGCAGTTGAGAAACATGGCCTCGCTCGGCGGCAATGTACTGCAGCGTACCCGCTGTACTTATTTTCGCGACGTCAGCTATGCCAATTGCAACAAGCGAAACCCGGGATCGGGTTGTGCCGCGCTGCAAGGTTTTAACCGTACCCATGCGGTGCTGGGCACCAGCGAACAATGCATCGCGACCTATCCCGGCGATCTGGCCCAGGCGCTGATCGCGCTTGATGCGACAGTCGAGATCACCGGCAGGTCGGGCGTCCGCAACCTGCCGTTTTCCGAGTTGCACAAGCCTCCCGGCGACACTCCGGGGATCGAGACCGTTCTGAGTCCGGGCGAACTGATCTCGGCGTTCTCGATCCCCGGCCGCTGGCCGCGCTCGGTCTACCTGAAAGCGCGCGACCGCCAATCCTACGAATTCGCATTGGCCTCGGCCGCGATCGCCCTCGATATGCAGGACGATGTCATCAACGACGCCCGCGTGGCGCTGGGTGGTGTTGCCACTGTCCCGTGGCGCGCACGCGAGGTCGAAGCGCTGCTAAAGGGCCAGAAGCTCGACGACGCCCTCACCGGCCGCGCGGCGGAGGCGGCTTTTGCCGACGCCAAAGCCGGCAAGCACAACGGGTTCAAGATTGCGCTCGGCAAGCGCGTGGTTTCGCGCGCTTTGCACCAGGCCGCAACGATGGAGATTTGAGATGTCGACCGCCGCACCCGAGCCAAAGGCCAATATGGGCCAGCCGATTCCGCGCTACGACGCCGTCGCCAAAGTGACGGGCAAGGCCGAATATGCTTCCGACGTCGTCCTGGTAAACCCGGCCTATGCCTATCTCGTCACCAGTTCGATCGCCAAGGGGCGGGTCGACGGCTTTGATCTTGCCGCCGCCAAACAGGTGCGTGGCGTGATCGACATCGTCACCCACGAGAATGCGGAAAAGCTCAAGGAAGCAAAACTATTCAGCAACGGCGGTTATGCCGCGACCACGATACAACCGCTGAAATCGGCCGAGATTGCCCAGGCCGGACAGATTGTGGCAGTCGTGATTGCCGAAACGTTTGAGGCCGCCCGTCAGGCCGCGCATGCGGTGAAGGTGAATTACACCGCGGCGATGCCATCAGCGACATTCGACTCGCCGGGCACGACCTCCGCCCCCGCCAAGGGGCAGCTTGCCCAGTTCAAGGAAGACCCGAAGGTCGGCGACTTCGCCAAGGCGTTCGGGGAAGCCGAGGTCAAGGTGAGCGCCGCCTATCAGACGCCGCCGCAGCATCACAATCCCATGGAATTGTTTGCGACGAGCTGCGTCTGGCATCGCGACAACCTGACGCTCTACGAGCCGAGCCAATATGTTTACGGCCTCAAGAACGGCGTTGCCGAACAGCTCGACATCGATGCGGACAAGGTCAGGGTCATCAACGCGTATGTCGGGGGCGCCTTCGGCTCGAAGGGCTCGCTGACCCCGCGGACCGCCATCATTGCAAGCATCGCCAAACGGTTGGGACGCCCGGTAAAACTGGTCGCCAGCCGTGCCCAGGGGTTTACCATCGCGACCTTTCGCGCCGAAACCCGGCACGAGATTCAGATCGGCGCCAGTCGTAACGGCAAGCTGACCGCCCTGCGGCACGAAGGCTGGGAGATTTCGTCCCGCCCCGATCCCTATGCCGTCGGCGGCACCAAGACGACGACGCGGCTCTACGATTGCCCGAACGTCGAGAGCAAAGTCTCGATCGTGCGCGCCGACCGCAACACGCCGGGCTTCATGCGCTCACCGCCGGAAGTGCCTTACATGTTCGCGCTCGAGAGCGCGATGGACGAGCTTGCGGTCGCGCTCAACATGGATCCGGTCGAACTGCGCCGCATCAATGACACCACCAAAGAACCGATCGGCGGCAAGCCCTATACGTCACGCTCGCTGATGGCGTGTTACGACGCGGCCGCCAAGGCATTTGGATGGGACAAGCGCACCCCGCAACCGAAATCGATGACCGAAGGCGATTGGCTGGTCGGCTATGGCTGCGCCACCACCTGTTATCCCACGCAGATGGCGCCCGCCGCCGCGCGGGTGCGGCTGCAACGCGACGGCCACGTCCGCGTCGAGATCGCCGGCCACGAGATCGGCAATGGCGCCTATACCGTGATCGGCCAGGCGGCCGCGGAAAAACTCGGCGTTCCCGTGGAAAAAGTCTCGGTCTTTATCGGCGACAGCGATTTGCCGCCAGCGCCCGTGGCGGGCGGATCAAATTCCACCGCCAGCACGTGTTCGACCGTGATCATGGTGTGCGAGCAGGTCCGCCAAAAGCTGTTCAAGGCGCTGATGCCCAGCGAAACTCTAGTCGACAAGGCCAAGGAGACCGTCGGCGTCGGGCAGACCCCGAGCACGCGGGCCGCCAGCAGCGACCGTCCGCTCGACCTCGAAAGCGCCTTCGATGCGCTCGGCGTCAGCGTGGTCGAAGAATATGGCGAGTGGAAGCCCGAGGGCGCGCCGATGGATTCGTTCCGCGCCATGTACAAAGGCCAGATGCGGATGGTCGGCGGCAGCGAGATGAAGGACAGGATCGCCTATGCCTTCGGCGCCGAATTCGTCGAGGTCAGGATCAACAAATGGACCCATGAAATTCGCGTGCCGCGGCTGGTCGGCGCCTTCGCGGCCGGGCACATCATGAATCCGCGAACGGCGCGCAGCCAGTTGATGGGCGGCCTGATCTGGGGAATGTCGTCGGCGCTGCATGAGGGCACCGAGATCGACGAGCGCTACGCCCGCTATGTCAACGACAATCTCGCCGACTATCTGGTGCCGGTGAATGCCGATGCGCCGAGCGTCGAGGTGATCCTGCTGCCCGAGCAGGACGATCAGATCAATCCGGCCGGTGTCAAAGGCATCGGCGAACTCGGCAATGTCGGAACCAACGCCGCGATCTGCAATGCGATTTTCCACGCCACCGGCCAGCGATTGCGCAAGCTGCCGATACGGCTGGAGCAGTTGGAAATCTAGCGGTTCACTTCGCCGGCTTGTGCTGCTGGTCGAGCGGAATCACGGATTTGTCGCTCTCCGGCATAGTGTCGCGGCCCTGGTCGCCATTGGCATCGCGTCCACCCGAGGTCGAGGTGCCGCTGCCGCTCCGATTCGGGGCCATCCCGGTCGTGTCATGTTTTGGGTTTGCCGACGTGGCCGCAGGCCGCGGCGTGCCCGGCGCTCCCGGATCGCTTTGGGCAAATGCGCTCGCGCCGGACAGCACGAACGCGGCGGCTACGGCAATGGTGGCGAATTTCATGGGCAAGTTTCCCTTTGAAGTTCTCTTGGCAGATGACTTAAGGGGCAATGGCCGAAGGCCGCCGATGTTCCCGACGGCCCCGCTTCAGGATCTTCCGGCGCTATCCCCTACTGCTCGAACACCGCCCGGCAGGCTTCGCTGAGATTGGCCTTTTGCCGTCGCAAGCACGCGGTGATCGCCCGCGGATTCGGGATCTCGCCGGCGCAGAGACGATAGACGTCGGGCGTGCAGGCCTTCTTCTGTTCGGGCGTTGCGAGTTCGGCGCGCGCCGGGCCGCCGCCAGCCAGTCCCGCCAGAAGGCCGAACGCCAACGCCAGATGGGCGTGGCGCGTAACGGCCGAAGTGGAAAATTTATCTGCCAATTTATCTACCGTGGCGATATTCCCCAGGGTTGCACTGGCGCTGGATGAAGCGCCGGTGTAAACCTCGGCGGATAGGCCAACGAGATCAGGCTGAATGTGATTTTTCTCACATTGGATTGCAAAACGGGGCGGCGTATTTTGCCTCGGGGGTCAAGACATCAGTAACCATTTTCGCCGCGGTCGCCCGATCGATACAATTTGAGCGATCACTTCAATCTGGAAACAAAAGACTTTTGAGACGCTGCATTCCCGAATGTGGGAGTGCGTCATGAGCGAAGCTGAATTCGATCGATTGCTGGACGCCGTGCGAACGGCCATTGCGCCTGCCCCGCAGGAGGATTTTTTGAGCTATCCGCAGACTTCCAATCAAACGCAGCCGCCGCGTGCCGCCAACGACAATCAGCCGGCCTGGGGCTTCATTCCGTTTCCGGAAGGCTGGTACGCCGCCTGCTGATGGCGCGGCGTCAAAGCATGATCGGTTCTGATTGAATCAGAACCGAAGCGCATCGTGTCGGTTTGTTTCCGTCGACAGAATTTCATTGCCGGTCAAGCTGCCGTGAACATACGGCACCCCCGAATCGCGCCGCGACATTATATGATTGCGGCCATCCCGGCGGGTGATCCAAGCCAGCACCTCCCGCCGCAGCGCTCGGAAGCGACGATGCGGACAGGCCCAGCTTTATTGATCATGCGGCCTCTGGCCGTCTTTTGGGCCGTGTCCTGCGCGGGCTGCGCATGGTTGCAAAAGCCCGTCTCCCCGCCGGTGGCTCAGGTGCTCGCCCCCAATCAGGTGGCCGCTGCCGCGCCGCCCGCGCCGGCCGCCGACGCCACGCCGCGGTTCGAATGCAGCGACGGCACGATTTCGGTGTCGCAGACCGGTTGCCTCGTCAACATGGCCCACGCCCGGCTGCCGCCCGGGGAAGCTGGCGAACGGGCACCGAACCCGGCGCATTGAGACGTGCATCAAAGGCATTTCAGCAGCGGATCCGAGGCATCGCGCGCCTGCCAGCGATCGATCCATACCGCATCCGACAGCGGCACCCGCGGCAGCCAGCCCGCGGTTTCCAGCTCCGGCTTTTGCAGGAAATGCGAGACATAGCCGACGCAGAGATAGGCGATCGGCTGGATCGATGACGGGATGCCCAACGCGGCGCGCAGATCGTCGTGCCTGATAATGCTGACCCAGCCGACGCCGACATTCTCCACCCGGGCCGCGAGCCAGAGGTTTTGCACCGCGCACACCGCGCTGTAGAGATCCATGTCGGCCTGATGGGTTTTCCCGAGCACCACGGAGCCGGTGCGGCTGCGGTCGCAGGTGATGCAGATGCCGATCGGCGCCTCGACGATCCCCTCGAGCTTGAGCCGGCGGTAGGTCTGTTGCCGCTCGTCCTCGAACATTTCCGCGGCCTCGGCGTTCGCGGCCAAAAATGCGTCCCTCACCTTTTGTTTTGTCGCGGGGTTCCTGACGACGATAAAATCCCAGGGCTGCATGAAGCCGACCGACGGCGCGTGGTGGGCGGCATCCAGGATGCGCGCCAGCACGGCGTCGGGGATCGGGTCAGGCAGAAATTGTCCGCGTACGTCGCGGCGGCCGAAAATGCACTTGTAGACGGCGTCGCGCTCGGCGGCCGAGAATTCGGCATCGGTCTGGATGTCAGGGGATGGCGTCATGTTTTCTTTCATCGCGAGCACTGCACCGCTATTACCATAGCGCAATTTTTTGATCCCTGCCCGCGGCCGTGGATGATCCGTCCGCCCGACCGGATCTGCGCAGCAGATAGACATCCATGATCCAGCCATGCCGTTCACGCGCCTGCCGGCGCACCGCCGCGATCTCGTCCTTGATCTCGGCGAGTTTTCCCGCGCGCAGGATTTCGTGTTCCGTTCCGAGATAGGCGCCCCAGAAGATTTCGAGGTCCTGCTCGACCAGCCTGGCAAATGTCTGCGCACCGTCGAGCAGCACCACCACGCTGTCGGCATCATCCGGAAAACCTTCCGCAAGCTTGCGGCCTGTCGTGAGCAATACGTTTTCGCCGATGCGATTGAGGGCGATGCGATGTTTCGCGGCCAGCACCTGCACGCTGCTGATGCCGGGGATCACCTCGAAGTCCAGCGCCAGGCCCTTGGCGCGCATGCGTTCGATGATCCGCAGCATACTGTCGTAAATCGCGGGATCGCCCCACACCAGCACGGCGCCGACCTCGTTCTCTCCGAGTTCGCGCTGGAACAGCGCGCCATAGATGTCGGCGAGACGGCCGTGCCATTCATCGACGCCTTCGAAATAATTGCCCGAAGTCGACCGCTGCGGCACGTCGACCGCGACGGTGCGGTAACCCGGTTTCTCGATGAACCGCGCGCAGATCGCGGTGCGGAGGTCGCGCAGCGCTGCCTTCTCGGTGCCCTTGTCGGGAATGAAGAATACGCTGGCCTGGTTGAGCGCCCGGATCGCCTGCATCGTCATGTGATCGGGGTCGCCGACTCCGATACCGATCACAAATATCTTTCGCATCTCGTTCTCCTTAACGGGCCGATCAGCGATTGACGCCGATGACGCGCCAGCCGCTTGCGACCCGGTCGATCCGGGTCAGTGACAGCGGCTCGATCGTAAAGCGCAACGCCTGATCCGGCGCCAGCTCAAGCGCGATCGCCAATGCCGCACGGATGGTTCCGGAATGCACCACCAATACGACGTCTCCGGCCGGAAGTTTTGCAAGCCCGTCGCGCACCCGCGCGACCTGTTCGGCAAAGCTTTCACCGCCCGGCGGCCGGCTGTTCCCAGGCGCGCGCCAGAATTCACGATAGGCGTCACCGGGCTCGCGCGCGAGATCGTCGTGGCGGCGTCCGGTCCAGTCGCCAAAATCCTGCTCGCCGAAATCGGGTTCCGTAACCGGCCGCAGGCCCAACGCCGCCGCTGTCGCCAGGGTTCGAACGCTCGGGCTCGCAAATGCCGCGGCATCATCAGGCAGCTTTGCGCGCAGCGCTGCGAGCGCAGCCGCGTCGCTTATGTCCGCGGGCGCATCCATCGCATGGATCACGCCCTTGGGGCCTGCGACAGGTGCGTGGCGGATCAACCAAAGCCGGATATCCTCGCTCATGGCAATGGGTTCACGCGTATTGCGCGGCAAGGATGAGCAGCACGGCGGTTTCCGCGACCTGCTCGACCGCGCCGAACACATCGCCGGTGACACCGCCGATCTGCCGCCACGCCAGCAACGCCATCGCGGCCGCCGCAGCGGCGGTCATCATCACCGCCAGCAGGGCGTTCCCAAAAGGCAAGCATAGCAGCGCGATCACGATGGCAATCACGACCGCGAGGACGGCGCTCGCGGTGTCCGGCCGGCCGGCCGACCTGCCAAGCCCGTCGTCGCGGGCGAATGGCATGTTCGCGGTCACTACGGGAATCGCGGCGCGCGCCAGCGCATGCGCGACGACGAGCGCGGGAATGATCTCCACGGTTGGCAAGCTCGCCAGCGCCGAACATTTCGCGACAAAACTGACCAGCAGCACCAGCGCACCATAGGTGCCGAGCCGGCTGTCGCGCATGATCGCAAGTTTTTTCTCGCGCTCGCGGCCGCCGCCAAAGCCGTCGCCGACGTCGGCTATTCCATCCTCATGCAGCGCGCCGGTCAATGCGGCGCCGGCGCCGAGCGCCAGTGCCGCCGCAGCCAGTTCGGGAATGCCGATCGCGAGCAGGCCACGATCGACAAGGCCTGTGGCAAGACCGACCATTGCGCCAACCAGCGGGAACGCGCGTTGCGCGCGCGCCATCCGATCGGACGCCACGGAGGCCGGCTGCGGCATCGGTATCCGCGTCAGCAGCGCAATCGCCAAACCGATATCATCGACCCAATTTCTGAAGTGTTCCGAGGCCGTTGATTGGCTTTCCTGATCCATGACCTCACCTCAACCGGACGCCGCAACCCGCGACCATCAGCCAGGCTTCGGATGCCCGTGCCGCGGTGCGCTGGCCGATGATTCCAGCCAGATCGCGAAACCGGCGCAACTCGCGGTCCATCGGCACCGGTCCCCAGCCGATCTCGTCGCCGACCACGACGACCGGATGCGGCGCCGCGCGAAACTCGTCCAACTGACGTTCCCATTCGGCGATCAAGCTTTCGTCGTCCCGATCGAAGCGATCGGCTAGCCACAACACGATACTGTCGATCACCGCCCCGGAGGGTTTTGGCGCGAGACCCGCGAGCGCGTGCGCGATGTCGGCCGGCGCCTCGAGCGTGCGCCATGTC
>Ga0075522_10003156_pt1 | contig 12042 bp, 9 predicted proteins | sample NGEPerA_FD_74796 | JGI IMG/M metagenome (GOLD analysis project Ga0075522, IMG submission 74796) | Arctic peat soil microbial communities from the Barrow Environmental Observatory site, Barrow, Alaska, USA - NGEE PermafrostL2-A | ecosystem: Environmental > Terrestrial > Soil > Wetlands > Peat ... | reverse complement strand
CTCCAGGATAGTGCAACTTTTGTAGGCAATTGTGCGTTGGCGTAGACCTTCAACAGAGGATAGCGGTCGTGGGCAATGGCAGCATCGACGTTGGCAAGAAATCCCCGACCCGCAAAACCGGCCAGCCGATCGTTGAGCGTTTGTTTGGGAGTAGCGGCTTACCCGAACTGCGGATCGATCAACCAAAACCTGCGCAGGCAGCGCGCCGCGATATCTGCGGCGCGATGGCCCAGCAGCGCGGCGACAGCGGCAATCAATCGGCCCCACAGGAATTGCTTCATTTAGTGGGTTGTCGAGAGAAAGTTCGGCCGCATCCGCCGAAAGCTCCGGCCAAGCGCTAGGCAAGAGATCGGGGCAGCTTTCCCGATCGGAAAATTGCGGTCACTGGATGAAGTCGCCGCATTTCTCGATTGTCGCGTTCGTGCCCCAAGGCATGACCGGAACCGCGGACGTCGAGTTCTTCGGCGAGCCGTCTATCAGCTTGTCTGAATAGACCATGTAGACCAGCACGTTCCGCTTGGCATCGCAGCCGCGGACGATCTGCATCTTCTTGAAGAACATCGAGCGACGCTGGCGGAACATATCGCCGCCCTGCTCCATCTTGTCCTTGAAATGGATCGGCCCGATCTGGCTGCAGGCGAGCGAAATATCCGACACCTGCTCGGCAAGCCCGAGCCAACCCTTGTAGCCGCCCTTCTCCGGCACGGTGAAATGACAAGCCACGCCCTCGACCTCGGGGTCGTCGACGCCATAGGTCGCCAGCTTGTCGTTCGGGCTGAGCAATTTGAATACCGTCGAACGGCGGAAAATCAGGTCCGGATCGTCACCGGCGAACACCTGAGATCCCGACCACAAAACCAATGTCAGCGCTGCCAGCAGGCGGCGGCTCCATCGGGTGTCATATTGGCTTGCCGGGGATGGTGTCATGGTGGTCTCCGTCGATGAGGCAAGGAGCGATTCACGGAATCGCGAGCGGTATCCGCCTTTAACCGAATGTGAGGCTTTTTTGCTACGCTTGGAGCGAAAATCGCTGGAATTGCAGGGCTTGCGCTGGTGAACCCGTACCTCGTCTGCAACACTAAAACTCAACGGCTGGAATTTGGGATTCGTGGAATGACGCGCGTGAGCGGGGATCGGGTTTTCGTGGCCAGCGGATGGCTGGAGCCGAGGGTCAGAAAACATTGGATTTCTGCAACAGCATCGCACCGGTTTTGGCAAATTGCCGCGTTGACCCTGGCCGGAACGATCGGCGTTGCCGCGCGGGCGGATGCCGCGGTGTTCTGGTCGGATCCGGATTCCGGATATTCACGGCCGGTCATTGTGGCGCCGCCGCGCGCCCAACGGACCCGCCATCATAAGGAAAAGCAGCTCGAGGCAAGGGTCAAGGAATCGGCCAAGCCGCAGGGGCCGCTGATCATCTCGGTCTCGATCAGCAAGCAGAACGTCAGGATTTACGACGCCAACGGTTTCTTCGCCGAAGCCCCGGTCTCGACCGGTATGGCCGGTCATTCGACGCCGATGGGCGCCTTCAGCGTGATCCAGAAGCAGAAGATGCACCACTCCAACATCTACAGCAACGCGCCGATGCCGTTCATGCAGCGGATCACCTGGTCGGGCGTTGCGATGCACGCCGGTGTGCTGCCGGGCTATCCCGCGTCGCATGGCTGCATCCGCATGCCGATGGCCTTCGCGGTCAAGATGTATGGCTGGACCCGGATGGGCGCCCGCGTGATCGTCACGCCCGGCGAAATGAAGCCAGAGCCTTTTTCGCATCCGCTGCTGGTCACGCAGAAAGTCGTGCCGCAGCCGGTAGCTGCGGACGCGCCCAAGCCGGATGCATCGGCGAAAAGCGACAAGGTGGCCAGTACCGAGACAGCGACGCCCGAGCCGAAACTCGGGCTGCGATCGACCGTCGGACACGACGACCATCTATCCGCGATGCTCGATGAGCCCACCGCGCCGGCGCCGTTGAGCGAACAGACCCATACCGCGGATGCGGGCGCTGCGCCGGCCCCCATCACGATGTCGGACGCGAAGGTTTCCGCACCGGTCGCGGCCGACAACGCAGGCATCGTCGCGGCCGAGCCAAAGTCGGATACCGTGAAGTCTGAAGTCGAACCGGTCACGACCGAGATCACCGACAAGACTGCCGAGGCGGCATCCTCTGACGACAAGCCGGTCGAGGCCAAGCTGGTCGAACTCGCCACACCCGACCAAAAGCCGGCCGAAATCGCAGCGGCAGACCTGGCTGACCAGAAGAAAGCCGACGATGCGCCGAAGGCCGCGGAAGCGCAGCCGAGCGTCGACGCGGTGAAGACCGAAGACGTCAAGGTGCCAACACCGGCTGCCGAACTGGACAAGACCGCCGAAAAAGCAGCGAACAAGCCGGACGACAAAGCCGGCGTAAAGCCCGGCGAAGACATCGCCGCAACGCCCACTGTTGCCGGCGATGCGAAGAAAGATCAGGGCCGTTTGTCGGATACCGATAAAGCGGCCGCTCCAAAACCTGTACTGGCGATGGCAAAGGGCACCGGCCCCATTTCGGTATTTATCAGCCGCAAGGACGGAAAGCTGTATGTCCGGCAGAATTTCGCGCCGCTGTTCGATGTACCGGTGACGATCGCGCCAAGCGACCGGCCGCTCGGCACCCACATCTTCACCGCCGAAACCGACAAGACCGACGCCAACATCCTGCATTGGTCGGTGCTGACGCTGCCTGCGAGCCACAGGGCCGAACGGCGCGAGGACGACGAGCGCGGCGCGCGCCACCGCAAGACCGCAGGCGCAGCCGAAATCGCAAAGCCGGTCCCCGAGCCTGACAGCCCGACTGAGGCACTGGATCGCATCACGATCCCTGCGGACGCGATGGCACGCATCACCGAGGCGCTTTCGACCGGCGGCTCGATCATCGTTTCCGACCAGGGTATCGCCGCCGGCGAAACCGGCGAAGGAACGGATTTCATCGTTTCGCTGCGCTAGGCTGCCTCCCCGGGATACGGCTAATGTCGCCCGCCCGACAGGAAAAATCGCCATGCTCGATCGCAGGACCATCGTCACCGCAGTTTTGGCCGCGATCGCAAGTCCGGTTGCGACGCGGCGCGCTGTGGCGCAGGCCGCCATAAGCCGGATTACGGCTTATGCGTTTTCATTTCCGGCGCTGGAAAAAGGCGACATCAAGCTCGCCGATTATGCCGGCCAACCGCTGATGATCGTCAACACCGCCTCGTTGTGCGGCTTCACACCGCAATATGCGGGATTGCAGCAATTGTGGACCGAGTTTCACGATCGCGGCCTGATGATCATCGGCGTTCCCTCCAACGATTTTGGCGGCCAGGAGCCTGGTAGCGCAGGCGACATCGCGGAGACCGCGCAGCATCAATATGGGGTTACCTTTCCGATCGCCGCCAAGACCGTGGTGAAAGGGCCGAATGCGCATCCGTTCTACAAATGGGCGGCCGATATCAGACCAAAGGATGTACCGCGCTGGAACTTTCACAAATATCTGATCGGCCGCGACGGCAACATCGCCGAGGTGTTTCCGGAGAGCGTCGAACCGACGGATACGCGTGTGAAAACAACCGTTGCGCGCGCGCTTTCGGCTTCCTGACGGCGTCGTTTTCCCCCCGAATTAACCTGTGCGAATGACAAACCGGAAGCGGCCCAAAAAGCCGTTGCCGTGGCGGCGGATGTCCAACTAAGCTATTGTGATCAAAGGGCAGGAATGGTTCGGACGGAGGCCTGAATGGCCACAGCCGAGCACGGGATTCAGGTACAAGGGGAAAGAGATGCGGTTTGCGGCAGGTTTGATCTTTGCCAGCGCGGTTTCGCTGTGTCTATCGGGTAGTGCATGGGCGCAAACGGCAGCTCCCAAGTCCGCGACGGCCGCGCCCGCGGCAGCACCCCAGGCAGCGCCGGCGGCAGCGGCTGCTCCGGCCTCTGCACCCGCACCGACCTCACCGCCCGCTCCGCTGTCCAAGGCCGCCTGCACCAATCCGGATGCGCTCGGCATCGCCCGCGTCGTCGAAATCGACACCACGGGTGGCCCCGGCTTCGGTTTTGAGCATTTCAAGCAGCTCGACTTCCTGCGCGACCACGAAGTGGTGCTGACGTTCGATGACGGTCCCTGGACCGTCAACACGCCCGCCGTGCTGAAGGCCCTGGCGGACGAATGCACCACCGGCATCTTCTTCTCGATCGGCAAGCACGCGACCTATTATCCGGAAATCCTCCGGCAGGTTCTGGCGGCCGGTCACACCATCGGAACGCACACATGGTCGCACGCCACGCTGACCAACAAGAAGCTGACCGAAGATCAGAAAAAGGAAGAGATCGAAAAGGGTTTCAGTGCGGTGAAATGGGCGCTGGACGGGGTGTCGCCGGCGCCGTTCTTCCGCTTCCCGGCGCTGCAGCATCCGCCGGAAATGGTCACCTATCTCGGCACCCGCAATATCGCGATGTTCTCCTGCGACCTCGACTCCTTCGACTTCAAGGCGCGTAACGCCCAGCAGGTGATCGACGTCACGATGAAGAAGCTCGACAAGCTCGGCAAGGGCATCATCCTGCTGCACGATTTCCACAAGCACACCGCGGAAGCCCTGCCCACCCTGCTGCGCAAGCTGAAGGCCGGCGGCTACAAGGTCGTGCGGATGATCCCCAAGGCCCCGGTGCAAACGCTGCCGCAATATGACGAGGAAATCCTGAAGGACACCAAGCTGCCGACGGTCAGCGACCGCCCGGTCTCCAGCGTCGTGCAGACGATTTCGGAATGACGCCTCGCGCCACGCGATTGCGGCCATGACCGCGTTGCACATCGAAGGCTACGTCATCGTGTCGGCGGACGGCATGCTGGCAAACGCCGCCCACGTGATGCCCGACGAATTGAAGTTCAAGGGCGACAAGCAGTTCTTCACCGACGCGCTCGACCGCGCCGATCTGATCGTACATGGCCGCAACTCGTTCGAAGACCAGCCCAACTCGCCGCGGCGAAACCGAATCGTGCTGACGCGGACGATTGCGTCGCTGGCGCCCGATCCGTCCAATCCCAGGGCGACGCTCTGGAACCCGGCGGGCGCGCCGTTCGAGGCGGCGTGCCAACGGGCCGGCGTCAAAAGCGGGACTGTTGCGATCATCGGCGGGCCGGTCGTGTTCGCCATGTTTCTCGACCGCTACGATACGTTCTGGCTCTCTCAGGCGCCGCTGGTGCGGATACCGGATGGCGAAGGCTGTTTTCCCGGCGTGCCCACGCAGTCGCCGCGGGCGATCCTGGCAGCGCATGGCCTGAAAGCAGGCGAAGCGCAAATGCTCGATCCGGCCCACGAGGTCAGCGTCACGCCGTGGCGACGGCACATCTGAGGCGCCGGCCCGCGATAATCCGCGCGCAATGCGGTATCTCCAGGTTCAAGCGACCGCTGACGCGCTATCAGAACGGCCACCTTTTCTGGCCGGTTTTTCCGCCGACCATATCCGGAATGTCTGTTGTGCCGTGGACAATGCGAGCGCATCGAACATTTGGCGACCCCGCTCAAGCTGCTGTTTCGAGGCCGGCGCGCAACCGGGCCGATTGTGAATGATCATTGTTGTTGTGGACCAGTTCAGTCGCGCGGCCTTGCAGGCCACAATCAGTCCGTCGAGCTGAGCGTTTCCGATCAATCGCTCGACGGCAGCGATAGCTACATCGGCGAGAACGGAGATTGCCGCTACGACGTTGTTGTATTCGCCCTGGACCGCAAATCGATTCACGGACGGATCGTTCAGCTTGCCCATGCGGTTCAGCTCGACCACCTTGCGCCTGGCTTCCGTATAGTCGACCGGCTTTGGCGGCACCGCGCAAACCTGTTCAGCGAGCTTCGCGATCGCGGCTCTGATATTCTCCTGCCGATCGGGCGAAGCCGCCTGCAATATCCGCGTCCGCACTTTTGCGCTGGCTTTGGTCACGAGCACCTCGAGCAGGCCGACCGGAATATCGCGTCGAAGCCCAAGCTTCTCCGTCAAACCATCGTCGCGCTCCGCGTCCCGGACCAGGATGACGTAGGCGGCTTCCGAGAAGCGCGCACCCGGATTCTGGGCGAGCGTACCGCGAACCACCGAATCCCCTCGCACGACCAGCAAATCGCTCAGGGGCTCGCTGAGGGTTTCGCGGCCCGAGATCGCCAGCAAATGTTCCTGGCCCCGGATGTCGGCGATTTCGATCAGGTCCCCATCCGACATGCGAGCGGATTTCCTCAAAACCGGCGTGGCGACCGATGCCTCCTCGTGGAAGGCAAGCTTGCGCACGGCATCTCTCGGAGCAAGCGCCAGCCCGGACAGATTGCGGCTGAGCTGAGCCAGCGTTCGTACCTCCGCCCGCTCGATCAGCCGAACCAGAACCCCATCGAACACGTCGATCTGGACCGGGTTGAGACGATCGACGTCGGACACAAGCAGGTTGGTCACCTGGCGCAGAATCTCGACCCGGCGCGCTGGCGATCGGTCATTGATGGCGTCGTCCAGCTCCGCCATTAACGACGCCGGTGCTATCGCAGTCATTATCGATTTCGCTCCCCAGGAAAAACAAGCGGAAAACAAGCGCCGATCGGCTAGAAGGAGACTCCAATCCGATTCCTTTCTTTCCAGACAATTCGGCACCGCTTTCTGGTGAGACCGTGCAGCAATTCGAACCGGGCCGGAAGCGTCATCTGGCCAGTCACCTGCAGACAGGCGCCGCCCACAGAATAGTCGATAACCATGCAGTCGATCGCGGGCGTTTTCGCGTCAACAATGATTTTGGCGGTGCCGGATACTCTCCCCGAAGGCCGAACGCGGGCAAATCGTCGCGGAAACATAATCGAAATCCTCGCAGCTCGGGTCCGACAAATTCGGGGAGCGATTTAAAAATTGGTAAACGAAAAATTCTCGGAAATGACAGATCCATCGAATCGACTCTGTCGGCAAAAACCTCGAAGCGATTGCACCGCAAAGGCATTTAAGAATTCTTTTTGACCCGGTCTGGGGGCAGCCGTCCGGGACGCGTAATCGCAGCTTGCAAGGTAGCTAAATGCCTTTTATCGGCCCGCGGCCGCGTTTAATTACCATCTGATTCATTTTATTTGCAGATAGTTACCTATGTGGCGGCAGGCATCCTGCGAAAATGCGCGGGCGCCGAACCGCCACCCGTCAATCGCCGTCAGACTTCCCCATAGACCTGGTCATTGGTCCGCGACCTGCGGCCAACGCCGGCGATGATGAACAGGGCGCCGATGATCGACAGGTTCTTCAGCGCATCCACCAGCGACTTGGCGTTTTCGGGCGGCGACTGATTCCAGAAATCGTGGAAGTAGAAGGTCGCCGCCGCGACGAAGAAAATCAGCAGGATGGCGAAGAACCGCGCCGCCAGGTTGAACGCGATCATCAATCCCGCGATCACCTCGAACGAACCGACCGCGATCGCCAGCATGTGCGGCGTCGGCATCCCCGTGATGCCCTCAAGCTGCGTCGTGTAGGGCAGCAGTAGCGCCGGGATCGTCACCTTGGCGGCGATAAAATCCGCGGTTGCGGCGATGCCGAACAGCTTGGTGGCGCCCGAATAGAGAAACAGCACGGCGAACAGAATTCTTCCGAAAGTAACGAATGCTGGCATGGTCGGCCCTCGTTCAAGTGCTGCAAATGTCGGGTCGCGAAACAGCGGAGATTATGAGGGCTCCGCTGGGCGTTTTCAAATGCTCAAATCGGCTTAACGCTGCGGACGACCTCCAAATTATTTCTAGCCGAACAGGCTGGGTTGCTGACGGCCGGCACGCTCCTGGGCTTCGACCGCGGCCACCGCGGTCATGTTGAGAACGCCGCGCGCGGTCACCGAGGGGGTGAGGATGTGCGCCGGGCGGGACGGTCCGATCAGGATCGGGCCGACGGGAAGCGCGTCCGCCAGCGACTTTATCATTTGGTACGCGACATTGGCGGTGTCGAGGTTCGGCATGATCAGGATGTTGGCAACGCCTTCCAGCTTCGAATGCGGCAGGATCAGCGCCCTGGCTGCTTCCGACAGTGCGGTATCGCCCTGCATTTCGCCGTCCGCCTCGATCTCCGGATGGTTCTCTTTCAGCAGCGCGGTGGCGCGGCGCATCTTGCGCGAGGAGTCCGTATCATAGCTGCCGAAGTCGGAATGTGACACGAACGCGACCTTGGGCTTGATATTGAAGCGCTGGACGTGGATCGCGGCGAGCGCCGCCAGTTCCGCCAATTCCTCGGCGTTCGGATTTGGCCGCACCTGGGTGTCGGCGATGAAGTAGGCCCCCTTGCTGGTGATCATCAGCGCCAGCGCTGCGAAGTCGGTAACGCCGGGCAGGAAGCCGATGATCTCGCGGACATGCCGCAGATGGCTCATGTAGCGGCCCTCGACGCCGCAGATCATGGCGTCGGCTTCACCACGCATCACCGCCAGCGCCGCGATCACCGTGGCGTTGGTGCGCACCACCGTGCGGGCAGCGTCCGGCGTGACGCCGTGGCGACCGGCGACGTCGATGTAGGATTGCACATAGGAGCGATAACGTGGATCGTCCTCGGGATTGACCAGGTCGAAGTCCTGCCCGGCCTTGATGGAAAGACCGAAGCGCTTGATCCGCGCCTCGACCACCGCGGGACGCCCGACCAGGATCGGCCGCGCCAGCTTCTCCTCGAGCACGACCTGGGTCGCATGCAGCACCCGCTCGTCCTCGCCTTCGGCGTAGATCACCCGGACCGGCTGGGTCTTGGCCTTGGCGAACATCGGCTTCATCACGAGGCCGGAGCGGAACGCAAAGCGTTCCAGTTGCGCGGTATAATCCTCGAAATTCGCGATCGGCCGCGAAGCCACGCCGGACGCCATCGCCGCTTTGGCGACCGCCGGCGCGATGCGCAGGATCAGCCGCGGATCGAACGGACTCGGGATCAGCGAGCCCGGCCCAAAACCTTGCGTCTCGCCGCTGTCGAAGCCGGGCGCAATCGCGTCCGACGGCGGATCGCGCGCGAGCTGCGCAATCGCCTCGACGGCGGCGTGCTTCATGTCCTCGTTGATCGCTGTTGCGCCGACATCGAGCGCGCCGCGGAAGATGAAGGGAAAGCACAGGACGTTGTTGACCTGGTTTGGGAAGTCCGAGCGCCCGGTGCAAATCATCGCGTCGGGGCGCGCCTTGCGAGCCTCGTCCGGCATGATCTCGGGATTGGGATTGGCCAACGCCATCACCAACGGCTGGTCGGCCATTTGCTTGACCATCTCCGGCTTCAGCACGTTGGGCGCCGAGAGGCCGAGGAAAATATCCGCGCCGCCGATCACATCGCCCAGCGTCCGCTTGTCGGTCTTTTGCGCATAGACCGACTTCCAGCGGTCCATCAGCGTGTTGCGGCCCTCATGCACGACGCCGTCGATATCGCAGACCCAGATGTTCTTGCGCTGGGCGCCCAGCGACACCAGAAGATTGAGGCAGGCGATGGCGGCTGCTCCCGCGCCCGAGGTGACGATCTTGCAATCGGCGAGCTTCTTGCCGTTCAGCAGCAGCGCGTTGGTGATCGCAGCGCCGACGATGATCGCGGTGCCATGCTGGTCGTCATGGAACACCGGGATCTTCATGCGCTCCTTGAGTTGCGCCTCGATCTCGAAGCATTCCGGACCCTTGATGTCCTCGAGGTTGATGCCGCCGAAGGTCGGCTCCAGCGCCGCTACCGTCTCGACCACGCGCTCGATGGTGTCGGCCGCGATCTCGATGTCGAACACGTCGATCCCGGCGAATTTCTTGAACAGAACCGCCTTGCCCTCCATCACCGGTTTGGAGGCCAGCGGCCCGATATTGCCGAGCCCGAGGACGGCCGTGCCGTTGGAAACCACCGCGACCAGATTGGCGCGGGCGGTCAGCGAGGCGGCTTCTGCCGGATTGTTGGCGATCTCGGTGCAGGCAGCCGCCACGCCCGGCGAATAGGCCAGCGCCAGGTCGCGCTGGTTGGCGAGCGGTTTTGTGGCCTGAATCTCGAGTTTGCCCGGCCGCGGCAGCCGATGGTACGCCAGTGCCGCGGAGTGGAGGTCTTCAGAATAGGACGACATACGCTTCCCCCAACTCCAGCTCTCTTAATTCAGGCTGCCGTTCTTGATTCAAGCTTTGGCGACCGGCGTCAATTTTGCGGCAGATTGAGCCGAATGTGAAGCTCGCGCAATTGCTTGGTGGAGACCTCGGACGGCGCCCCCATCATCAGGTCTTCGGCGCGCTGGTTCATCGGGAACAGCACGACCTCGCGCAAATTCTCCTCTCCGCAGAGCAACATCACGATGCGGTCGATACCGGGTGCGATGCCGCCATGCGGCGGCGCGCCGAGCGATAGCGCGCGCAGCATGCCGCCGAACTTCTCCTCCAGTACGTCTTCCGGATAACCGGCGATCGCGAACGCCTTCTTCATCACGTCGGGGCGATGGTTGCGGATCGCGCCGGACGACAATTCGGTGCCGTTGCAGACGATGTCGTACTGGATCGCCTTGAGGTTAAGCAGCGCATCCTTGTCGTTCGGATCGAGCGCCAAAAACTCCTGCGGCTCCATGTTCGGCATCGAGAACGGGTTGTGGGAGAAGTCGATCTTCTTCTCTTCCTCGTTCCACTCGTACATCGGGAAGTCGACGATCCAGCAGAACTCGAAGCGCCCCTCGGCGATCAGCTTCAGCTCCTGGCCCAGTTTGGTGCGGGCGAGACCGGCAAATTTCCAGAACTTGTCGGGATCGCCGGCGACAAAGAACGCGGCATCGCCGTCTTTCAGTCCAAGCGCAAAACGGATCGCGGCGGTTCGTTCGGGACCGATGTTGTTGGCCAACGGTCCTGCGCCCTCGCCGCCCTCGCGCCACATGATGTAACCGAGCCCGGGCTGGCCCTCGCCCTGCGCCCACGAGTTCATCCGGTCGCAGAACGCGCGGCTGCCGCCGCCGGGTGCCGGGATCGCCCAGACCTGGTTCTTCGGGTCCTCCAGCATCCGCGCGAACACCTTGAAGCCGGAACCGCGGAAATGCTCCGAGACTTCCTGCATCAGGATCGGATTGCGCAGATCCGGCTTGTCGCTGCCGTATTTCGCGATCGCATCCTTGTAGGGAATCAGCGGAAACTTCTGCGTCACCGGCTTGCCGTCGGCAAATTCCTCGAACACGCCGCGCATGACAGGCTCGACCGCGTTGAAGACGTCGTCCTGCGTCACAAAACTCATCTCGACGTCGAGCTGATAAAACTCGCCGGGCGAACGGTCGGCGCGCGCGTCCTCATCGCGAAAACACGGCGCGATCTGGAAATAGCGGTCGAAGCCCGCCACCATGGTGAGCTGCTTGAACTGCTGCGGGGCCTGCGGCAGCGCATAGAACTTGCCGGGATGCAGCCGCGACGGCACCAGGAAGTCGCGCGCGCCTTCCGGCGACGACGCCGTCAGGATCGGGGTCTGGAACTCGAAAAAGCCCTCGTCCTTCATCCGCTTGCGGATCGAATCGATGATCTGGCCGCGCTTGATGATGTTCTGGTGCAGCTTGTCGCGACGCAGGTCGAGGAAACGGTACTTAAGCCTTATGTCCTCAGGATATTCCTGGTCGCCGAACACCGGCATCGGCAGCTCGCCAGCCGGCCCCAGCACCTCGATTTCGCTGACATAGATCTCCACGGCGCCGGTCGGCAGTTCCGGATTTTCGGTGCCGGCGGGGCGGCGGCGGACCTTGCCGTCGATCCGCACCACCCATTCCGAGCGCAGCTTTTCCGCATCCTTGAACGCCGGCGAATCCGGGTCGGCGACGCATTGCGTCAGGCCGTAATGGTCGCGCAGATCGATGAACAACACGCCGCCATGGTCGCGGATACGGTGGCACCAGCCGGACAGACGGACGGTCTGGTCGATGTCGTTGTCGCGGAGCGCGCCGCAGGTATGGGACCGGTAACGATGCATGAAAATCCTGAAAAACCTGTCTCGGAGGGTCGAATCGGGCGGCGAGGGCCTGCCCTGCAAAAGAGCGTCAGGGTTTACCCGAGGCTGTGCAGCGCGGCAACCGAATGGAGAGCGGTTTTGGGCCTCAACATCCCC
>Ga0075522_10003155_pt1 | contig 12047 bp, 13 predicted proteins | sample NGEPerA_FD_74796 | JGI IMG/M metagenome (GOLD analysis project Ga0075522, IMG submission 74796) | Arctic peat soil microbial communities from the Barrow Environmental Observatory site, Barrow, Alaska, USA - NGEE PermafrostL2-A | ecosystem: Environmental > Terrestrial > Soil > Wetlands > Peat ... | reverse complement strand
GGTCGGTTTTTGGAGGCCTTTTGTTGCAGCGGCGATTCGCTTGTGGATGTCGTTAACGACGCGGCGCTGCTGAGTTAGTTCCTGCTGCACGTGCGATACTTCAGGCCGGGCGGCCTGGAGTTGTTCGCGAAGATCATCGTTGGCTTGCTCGAGATATTTGCGAACACGAGCGTGGCCGCCCACGGCCTCCCCGATCATGAAGCCGAAGGCGGCCGATAGCAGCATCCATATAGGTAGAACAGCGGCAGATTCATCGATCATGCAACTTGCTCCTTTGGGATCACCGCGTCTTGCTGGAGCACGCGGCGTACGGTTGCGGTTGAGATGCGATGGTAACGAGCGATCTGACGCAGGCTTTGTCCCAGGCGGCGATCAGCACAGATCGCTTCGCGGTCGAGGACAAGTGGCATGCGTCCTATGTGCCGGCCCTCGAGCCGGGCGCGCCGCATACCGGCGCGGACCCGCTCGATGATCAGGTTGCGTTCGAGCTCCGCTACTGCCCCGATGATGACGACGACGGCGCGGCCCAGCGGGCCGCCGGTGTCGATCTGCTCGCGGAAGCTGACGAACTCGATGTTGAGCCGGTTCAGTTCATCGAGCACTTCCAAGAAGTGCTTCACCGATCTTGCGATTCGGTCTGAAGCCCACACCAGGACCACATCGAACTTGCCCCGGCGGGTATCCCGCATCAGATCGCCCAGCCCTGGCCGCTTAGCTTTTGTCCCGGAGATTCGGTCCGTGTATTCCTGGACGATCTCATAGCCACGCTGAGCAGCCATCTGACGTAAGTCATGGGCCTGGGTCTCGGGATGCTGATCGACGCTCGAGACCCTCATATATATGACGGCGCGTTTCACTGGCGCCGTCCCTTCTTGCTGGGTTGGCTGTTCTTGGACACGTACTCCTCGATGTACGCCATCAGCACGTCGGTCATGTTCATACCCTGAGCGGCCGTGGCCGCCTTGAAGCGATTGTGCAGTTCAACAGGAATGTTCAGATTCACTCTCTTCACCTGTGGTAGTTCGGCTTTCTTGATCTGACTCACCCCCTTTCTCCGGGTGAGTGTATCTGGTTATGAGTAAGCGGCGCTACTCGATGCCCCAGGCCGAGCGGCATAGGGTAATGATCCGGACCATCGTTGGCCAGTCGATATCGACCGCCGCGGCCATCAACTGTAACTGCTGCTTGGTTGTGGGGAGCCAGGAACCGGATTCAGTAGCCAGCCAGTTCCGTGGATCCAGGTTGGCCAGCTTGGCCGCGTTCTCGACCGAAAGGCCCGCCCGCTCACGAGCGCTGCGGATAAAACGGCCGAAGGTCCGGGCCCAGACTCCCTGGAAATAGCTGTTGTTGTCGTCGTTGGAAGGAAGAAAGGCAAGTGGCATGTTCATAGTAATACTCATATACTCATTACTCCGAAACGGCTAACCTGTCAAGGGTCGCCGGGATTTGAACTACACGTCGAGTATGTGCCGAACTGGTCAAGCTACCAAAGGCATGCCTCGTCTGGATCAACTTCGACCGTCACGCACTGCTCAACCTGTTCCAGCGCGCGCTCGGCACCTTCGTGGCCGACGCAGACGAGATCCGTCCGCAGTATTCCAACGCCGGCAACGGCACGGCAGTCTTCCAGTCCTCGGTGGTTCGTGATCTCGGCCCCTCGATCTCCTCGACCATCGACCAGCTGGATCAGATCACCATCACCAACACCGGCTCCGACAAGGAACTGGCGACACCCTGGTACTCCGACCAGATCCTGCCCTTCGACATCACGCTGACCGGCGCGAACGAATACGGCGCGATGTGCGCAGCCAAGATCTTCGGCGACAAGCTGCTCAACGAAGGATCGGGCATCTCCATCGACGACGCTGTGACCGAGATGTCGGCCACGTTCGTTGCGCGTGCGGTCGAGCCCATGTCGGCTTCGCCGAGTCTGTTCCAGACCAGGGATTTTCGTCTTTCGCCTTGCCTTGGAACCATCGCAATCCACTACCGCCTGCGTGCGCTTTATTCAGAAATCTACGCATGTATTCAGCATTTCAAGCCCATATGCTCTTGGCCAGGATTTCCTGCTCCGGCCTCGTTCACGCTCTCGCGCTCACAAAACCGCGCCACGGTACGTAAAACTGCGCCACGTGCCCTGAACCCCGTGCCGGAAACTGCGCCATTCGAATGGGAGTTGTATCTGCCTTATACCTGGGTATGGGTGTTATGTATGTTTAGAAAATCTGGCCGGCACTGATACACCTTCTACTGCGGCGGCCATCACATTCCTTTAATACCACCACACTTTAACCTACTTCCGATTATGAAGAGGGCCCCAGACAAGAAGAATGACGGCGCAGTTTCACTGCGCCTCTCACCGGCTCAGATCGATATACTCGCCCCGGCTATTCAGCTGCTTGTTCAGTCCTACCAAACCCATCTGCGCTCGGGTGACCAATTTACGCAGGGAAACAGTAAAGCGAATCTTAATTGCCTGTCTGGTAGACCGCAATTCTCAGGAAATGGTTCTGGTCTAATATGTGCTGGACGGCGCGAAAGCGTGAGGTAAAGCTTCTGATTGTCTCTGGCTCGCTACAATCGTACGCAAAAGACAGATAGCACCGGAAGAGAGAAGATGCAGTCTCATCCAAAGATGGATGAGACTGCATCGGTGTGCGATTCGGACACCGTTAGCTTTAAGTGAACGGAATGGTGTTCGGCACCAGCCGCGGAAGCGCCAGGTCGCCCACGATTGCCGTGAAGATTGCGCTCAGGGAATTGGTTTTCCCGTTCATAACTACAGATGTGGCGCCCGCGCAGCTCACGATCCCTGTGTCAACGAAGAAGTTCTTATCTGCGCTGGCTATGCTTCTGAGCACCGAGCACGCTGTAAGACCTATGTCTGTGCCGCATCCACCACTCGCGACACCATAACCCACCACGTAGATCTTTGTGCCCGCAGCCTTGGCGGCAGTTGCTACGTCGATCGCCTGTTGACATTGCTTACTGCTGGAGGGATACGTCCCTTTGCTTGCGCCGCTGTCGTTGAGATTGGCACTGGAGGCGCCCATCTTACCGCCATTCGCGTCGCCATCTGAAAGGAGGATGATAACCTTCTGCGCGTTCGCCCTCGCGTTAGCTACTAGATACTGTTGGGCCGTGAACATTGCGCCCGCATAGAAGGTCGACTCTCCGCCCTTTGCGAACATGCCTGCGCAACTGCTGCCACCAAAGTAGCTGTTGCCACCAGCCGCATTCACGATCGACGGCGAGCTGGCGCTAACACTGTTATTGATAGTCAGTGGATTCGTCATCTAATTCCCATACAGCATGGCAATCAGAATGACGGAGAGTCGCGATATCAGAGCTTCATTGCGTCAAGCGAAGGAGGATTTTCGAGGCGATCGTTTGGAAAGCAGTATCCAGTTCACTCGCCGTGGGAGCAAACTCCGCGAGCCCGGATGGTTGGTTAGCGTTGTACTGCGGACTGGCAGGGTCATTAGCAAGTTCCTGGAGATAGGTCTGATCGATCTTATCGCCCAAACCAATCGAGTAAACCGTTATCCCAAGAGCTCTCATCGTATTGGCCAACTGGACCGCACGATACTTGGCATCTTGGCTGACATTCGTTGTGTTAAGCTGGGCCGGTTTCGTAATACTTGGGTCTTGCGCAGTAAAAGTGCTGGAACCATTACATGAGCCTACGCTTCCACTTCTGGATGAGATTGTCCCTCCGGTATTTGGGTCCATGCAAGAAAATCCATTGCACCAACCGACCGCTGCCTCAACCGGAGAGCAGCCTCCGTAGTTCACTAGGCTGCCTTGCAGAGTGTCCTGATTGGTATTGGCCCAACCATCTGTGAAAAACACAACTACTTGCACGGAGTTTGGCGGTGGGTTGGCAACGCCCGTTACTTGGGCCTTGGCATCCAGCAGGCCGCCTTGGGCATAGGTGGCTCCGCCGAACGCCATGCTCTTCAAGGAATTCTGAATAGGCGAATGGAACGTTTGAGAGATTGCCACATCCTGAGTAGCAATTGACTCAAAGCTTATTTCTCCAAGTCGATCGGTGCCTTCAATGAAATAGCCAAGAAAATCCTGCACCGAGGGAGGCAAGGCCGTTGCCCCACCGTTCAAGTTCATCGAACCAGATTTGTCTAATACCAATGAGAGGATAACTGGCGGCCGGGTTGCCTGGGAAGAATTAGCTACGGTCAGAGTCTTGATGCCCCCAATTCCAATAAAGAAGGTTTTGACTTGGGCCTTGGCAACCACATTCACAATGGGGTCGCCATAAGAGTCTGACGAATAGGTAATACTCACACTGGGCGCCGAAGCGTTCAACTTCGAGTTAGCATCGTAGTTTAAGGCAAACTCGCTAATCCCGATGGCGGTAGCCTGAGTCTGCCCGCGGCCTAGATTTCGCATTACCGCTAGCGATACCGCATCAGATGCCTTCGCAAGTTGAGTTTTTGTAAGGAAGCCAAGACCAAAGTCAATTCCGAACCCCACAAAGAGCAACAAGAGGGGTAGAAGAAGGATATAGATAACCGCTATCTGCCCGTCCTCTCTCCCATGCGTGCTGGAACTTCGAATGAGATGCACTTGATCCTCCTCTCAAAAATACGCCGTTTGATACAAAGTGGAACCAATACGCGTCTTAAGGAAACCACCAATCGGTGTCATGGGAGTATATGAGTAAAACACCTCAGTTACATAGATCGTCTGACCTGCGTTCAGCACGGTGTTGGCGCTCGATGGCATGCTGGCTGCGTTCCCAATCCCAGAGCCAACGGCGCTGGTTACCGAGATGCCTGTTGGCGATTTCGCCTGGTCTACAATCCAAAGCTTGCCACTGGTATCTGCGGCCACCGCAGTCACGATGATTCTCCCATTTGTGCCGATATTTAATGAAGCACCCTGAACACCGAGTGCCGACACCGCATCAGTAAGAGTCGTTCCGCGTGAAGCTAGGCTGGAGCCTTGCCTGGTCAACCCAGTCATCACTTGATTGTCGAAAATTATCTGCGAAAACTCGATGACCCCAAAGACCAAGATAAGCAGTGAAGACACACAAAGGGCCAGCTCAACGAGGGCCGCACCTTGCTCATCCTCAAATTGCTTTGTCCATTTAGTGAGTAGCTTCATCTGCGCTTCCTCAATCTATTTCGTTTGACCGGGCGGGAAGGGTTCATTCTTGACCGTGATACTCGCATTAAAGGTGAACTGCCCGTTCGGGAACAACGGCGCAACCAGCGGTGTAATCAAAGGCATCTTGACTGTTGCCAGAACGGTCATCAAATCTCCTGGACCTCCGCCGCTCCCTGAGCCGCCGTTCAAGCTTGAAACTTGAATGCTTGAAAACTGCACGCCCATTGCGTTGTTCTGGAGGGTGTTAATGATAGAGGTCACTCTCGATAGACTGTTACCCGGATTCTTCGGATCCGGCAGATGATTGCCCGTCGACCCATATCGAGCCGCCTCTTGAATGGCGTTCTGAACGTCCATTTCCACGAAGAACAAGTGTCCGAAATCGAACACTGCAAAGACTAGAAATATAAAGATCGTGAACGTTAGCGCAAATTCGACAAGTGTCTGCCCTTCCTCAGAGCGGAATCTATACAACAAATGTCGCTGATTTTGAATCACAGTGACCGCTTTCGCTCTCCCGCGCCATTGTTGCCCGACCCACATTATTGGCGATCCCGAAATATACTCAGAAAAACGCATTGAACGAATTCCTTTAGCGTCGGATCATCTAGCACGCTTCCCTTACTGATAAGCAGCTTAGACCTACGGCGCAGTCATTTCAATACAACTTCCCGAGATTGCAGGCGATCAGCGGTAACACTCTTGGCATTACTGTCCGGTCAACTCACAAATTTCGTTTTGCAACCCGGTGACGTCCGAAGAGTTGCATGGGCTGTTGGGGTGTCGCCGCGATGCTGATTCCAGGGACTCCTTCTGAAAATGGTGATGAAAGCAGGCAAGCTGCTGTTTACGCAGTTTGTGGATTCAATTCTCTGGACTTCGTTTCGCACGCAGTGTAGCCCGTGACGGCGGAGACTTGCGTGCCCGATCTCTGCCCTGCACCGAACAGTTTTACGCCTTGGCCTTCGCCCAACTGACCTATCGCGAAAGCCTGTGCGATATCGAAGCGTGCCTGAACGTCCAACCCAACACGCTCTATGCGATTGGCATTCGCGCACCGGTGCGCCGCTCCACACTGGCCGATGCCAACCAGATCCGCGACTGGAGGCGTCTTGCCCTTATTTAGCACCTTGTTAAATCCTTTGCCAACGTACTGTTGCATCTCCTGAAAAGTGTAGTTTCGTACCCAACAACAGTATTTCCTGGAGGGAGGGCCCAATTGCAGGAAGGGCCTTAATACTGCAAACTCACTCAAAATCAATTTGTCCGCTGCTCTTGGACTTCAGGCAGTTTTCTATATGAGGAGACAAGCCCACTGTTTCTTTACAGGTGAATTTCCTAAGAGGCGTTACCAAAGTTTACGTACGCTCCCATCACGCAACACATTGACCGAGGGCGGCACTCTGGATGCGCCCAGCCCTGGATGTTTGCGCCGTATTTGTAAATGAACGCGGCTGGGCCTTGCCGGTCTGAGAAAGAACGCTGGTGCAATCAAGCAGCGCCAGAATTCCGCCTTTATTGGAGAATTACGCCTTGCGACGTGGCGCTCATGGTCAAGTTGGAAAGTCTCTGAATGCCGAAGAAGCTGAAAGTGTATGAGACTTTGACTTTCACAAGGCAGCCCTGGCTATTGGGGATTGCGCATGGAGCAGTGGATCCACTCGGCGTCTGGCCCGGCCAGATGTGGGAGCTCGTCGTATCGATGGTCACTTTGCTCGCATTAATTGCCACTGTAGCAAGTCCCTGCACATAGTTCTGGATGTCGCTGCCGGAGGCTGTGCAGTCATATGGCATGGTGAATTGTGGAGGCGCCGAAGTCGAGCAGTTGTCGGGTGCATCTTTGCTCCAGGTATATCCTCGCACGACAGCAAAGCGGACGCTATCCTGCGCCGCGGAACTCACGAAATGGTAGCAATACATCCCCAGTGCGAACCCGATTACAGACACTGTAAGGCCCATCAGCATGGTTACTGTGATGGCGAACTCTACCAGTGCAGAACCTTGTTCCATTGTGGCGAATCGGATGATTTTCGGGATGAGTACTTTGATTTGCATGGGTGGCCCTAAACTCGCTTATCTTAGCTGCCTGCGCTGCGCATAGACGCCGAACTCGACAGCGTCATGGAAGAGGGAATTCCAGGCCAACGAACGAGCGGAGTATAGGTACCGTTAACCGTCACATTGACGCGATAGACATAGTTGAGGCCGCCCGAACACGTTGGGATAACAGAGCAACTCGCAGAGTAGTTGGTTCCATCAGCGCATTCGCAGCCGTAGGTAGGTGTTGGAACGGATAAGTTGGGCACGTCAGGAGCGGCATTTTGGGCCGAGGCCTGAATACCGGTTGTATCGTTCGGATTTTGAGAGCCGTAGCTTGCCCCGGCGCGCGCTCCTCCTGCGATCTCGATTGCGAGATAGAAGGCACGCCCAAAATCGACGGTGCCAAACGTCAACAGCAGAAACAAAGGGGACACGAGCGCCATCTCCACGAGACTGGCACCGGCTTGGCTCCGCCACAAATCAGATCTATTTCGCTTCTTCATCGATTACTCCGCAAGCGCAAATTTGCCCAAGGTTTGTCCGCCGCCGCCCAGGTATCCTCCGGCGCCGTTGAGCAGGAAGGTTTCACTATCGTTGACAATCATCGCGTTCACATCGAGAGCTGTGGAGGTCGCTGTACCGTTGATGTTTACGCCGGAGCCGCTGTTAAGCGTGAGTGTTTGGCTGGGAAGATAAATGACTCCATTGAAGTAAGATGAGGAACCCGTATCGATAGTCATGCCTGAGCCGTTGCCCGTTGAATGCCAGACAAGCATGTTGGCGTTTCCGCCATTGGTGCTGGTAGCGGGCGCCGAGAGTTTCGCGGTGCTTCCGCTATTCATCTGCAACGAGCCGGAGGTGAAATAGAGGGTCACTCCGTTCCCGGTGAGCGTGGCGCCGCTGTTCACATTGATAGAGCCGTTCATGTAGTAGACGCCCGGCGACAGCGTCACTGAAACATTCGAGTTGAGATTGACACCATTCGGGTAGTAGCCCGGTTGCAGCGTGGTACCAGTATTCGGCGTGGTGTTGCCTGCGGTGGTGGAATTCGCTGGTTTCGTGGGTGGTGTTAAGGAAGCCAGGGGATCGCTTTGCGCCGTATTCGTATGCGTGGGCTGGCTCTGCGAATTGCCCAGCGTCCATACACAAGTGTTGTTGCAGTTGTTCGGGCTCCAAGACCCGTAATAAAGGAAGGTGGTAGCGGTCACACTATCGCCATTATTGGTTTGAAGGTTTCCGTTATCGTAGATTCCGCAATTCGTCAGTTTGAAAGTTCCGGTGGAACTATTGAATGCGAGCGACTTGGTATAGATGCAATTTCCGCCGCCGGTGGTTAGGTAGTAGGCTTCGCCGGCTTCCGCACGCGCTGCCAGATTCCACGTGGGGAGCCCCAGGAAAGTGCCAAAGAATGTTTTCTGCGGTTGAGTAAGCACTACCTCGACCATATTCGTGTTGCCCGAGTTCGGATCGCTCGTTCCAAGCACACACGGAGCAACATTAATCACCATCGCCAATCCGGTCGAGGTGGAGATGTTGCACTTATTCGCAGTCGGAGTAATGGTGCTGGCGGTGATTCCGTCTTCAATTAACGCTATTGCGGCGGCCGTTTGCATATTGGCGCAGACGGTCTTGCCGCAGTTACCAAGCTCCAGTCCCGCGGCAACCGCTGCGGCATCGGCCGCGGTCTGCAACTGGACTTTCCTATAGTGGACAAGGCCGACATCAATCGCCAATCCCGAGATGCCAATCAAGGCCGTCAGGCAAAGCGCACTCACTACCAGCGCCTGGCCGTTTTCATTTCGCAAGAGTTTCAAATCCGCCCCTCCGCAATTGCGCGAGATACTTGCCCGCGGCAAATCCAGGGGGAGAGACCGCGCAGCTGGTCCTCGAGAATCCGCGCCATGCCCTTGATAAGAGTCACCATTACTCCAAAACCTCCGCGATCTCGGATCAGAGAACTGCCTTCGTGTCGAAATTCAACAGAGCCTTGAGCCGGCGGCCTGCGCTTGGGTTCCTGGTCAACATACTTCTAAAGGTAAATATATGATTCACAATTGAACCTGCTCCTTGACTGCAGACACTCGTGCTCCGACATTCCGTTCCCCACTAATTGCAACTCAATCGCGTGACAATCCCGAAACTGCCGCAACTCATCCAACCGCATCTCGCTTGGGAGAATCCATTCTTCAGGAAGCGACTTCGTGCACTAATTTCACTCAATCAACTATGTCTTCAGTTCTTCCATATGAGGCAGTTTTCTATATAAGGAGACAAGTCTGCTATTTCTTTACGGATGGCCAAACGATTTTTCTAAAATGGCGCGGTACTAAAGTCTATTTACTGTTCCCACGAGGAAACATGTGAACAATGAGCGCACTTTCAGCGCGCACGCCTTACATGTTTGCGCCATATCAATAAATGAACTTCAGCGCGAACTGCATGATGCGAGGGCCGCTGGCGGAGGTGATGGCACCGAAGGAGCCAGAGTTGCGGCTGGCATTCGGGTTGCCATAGTGCGGGGAGTTGAGCGGGTTGAAGCTCTCCGCACGAAACTGCACTTTCATCGTTTCGGAAAGGGAGAAATTCTTAAACAGCGAAAGGTCGTCGTTGGTGTAGCCCGGACCGCGAACGAGATTTCGGCCCGCACTGCCTGGAATCGGATTGCTGTTGTTTTGCCCCGGTGTATTTGTGAACGCACCCGTATTGAACCATTCCGCGATGGTGCGCATGTGGCGCGGTAATGTCGGGTCTTGGCCGGACACCAGGTTGGGCCGCAGCCCCGGATAATCGGCGTATCCGGAGTTCGAGACGATGTTAACTGGTGTGCCTGTGTGGAATGAGGCAATGGAGTTCAGTTGCCATCCACCGACCAAGGCATCGATCAGCGGTCGAGCGGAATGAAGATAGCGCTTTCCGCGTCCGAAAGGCAGTTCGATCTGGTTGCTGAGAGTGACGTTGTGTTTGATATCGGCGGTCGATGTGGCGTACTCAAGATCCAGATCAAATGGGTTCTGGGGCGCGGAACGGCTCGTCAAATCGAAGGGGGCTGGGCCGTTATCAAGGCTGTGTGCATAGGTATATGCCGCCAGCACACTCCAGCCATTTTCATTGCGCCGCTCCACCTTGGCTTGAAGGGAATTGTAGTTGCTCTTTCCCACGGGGAGCAACGTTTGCACCTTGCCAATCTTATTTGAAAGATGATTGCTCACGTTGTAGTTAACAACAGAGTAAGACAGCTTGTGCGACTGACCTCCTACATAGCCGACCTCAAGAGAGATGTTCTCAGGGAGCATCCTCTGAATTGTCAGGTTGTACATCTCGGAGTAGCCGTCGGGAAAGCTCTTAGGCTCGGAGTAGACGGTCTCGTTCGCTGCCCCGGGAACCTTGGTGAAATCGATGCTGGAGGCACCACTTGGCAGGTTCACGCTCGTCGTGCGCGCAATTCCCTTGTCGAGATTGTAGGCAAAGTAGTAGGGCGAGTTGACATATTCATTCTGCGTGAAAAATGGGTAGTTCTTGGTGAGAATATCTTCGCGTGCATCGTTCTCGGCTGTATAAAACATGCCGAACCCTGCTCGCACAGCTGTCGCGTTATCAATCCGATAGGCTGCGCCAAGGCGAGGCATGACATCGGTCTTGTTGGAATCGACCAGTGAACGACTATTCGAACCGCGGTTCGCAATCAGAATGTTGAGGGAGCCGCGATCGAAGTTTGAGGCGTTGTTGTTGGCTTCGACGTAAGGTTGATGGTACTCGTAACGCATGCCGTAATTCAGGCTGAGGCGACTGGAAATCTGCCATGAATCCTGCAGATACAACGTTTGCTCGTTGCTAGTCGTGTGAGGGTTGGTCAATTGCAGACCCTGCATTACAACGTAGGGAAGGCCAAGCAGTAGATCAGCAATTTCGCTGCCGCCGGTACCATAGTAGGCATTGCTTTGATAGAACGTGTAAGTCGGATCGCTGGTCATGGCGGAATATGCCCCGCCGAAGTACTCGTAGGGCGTGGGAAACAATGGGAAGTCCGGGTGGGAATTCAGGTGGCGAAATTCGTAGCCGAACTTCAGCGAGTGGCGATTGCGAGCCCAGGAAATTGATTCGGCCACCTGTAGGTTGTTATCCCTGAAAGATAGCGGCTTCCATGTGGAGCCGCCAGTGAGAGCGCCCGTTTGAAATTGAATCTGCGGGAAGCCCCAGGTATCTGGAAAGTCAGCAAGGTTGGCGTTGCCTATCCCGAGCTTGTCCGCGAGTCGAGTGCCATCTAAGAGACTGTGCTCTACCAGCGGGGTAACCAGGTAGGAAGTGCGCAGCTCATTCAGCAGATTCGGGTTGAATACACGCACCCAGGAAAGACCGATCGATTGGTTTTCGAGCCAATAGCGGACGCCCAAATCGACTCCGCCCGCGTTGGGCAACGTACCAGATCCAGCATACGGATCGCCGGCACTGTATTCGTTCTGCGCAATGTCGTAGGTGAGCGTGAGGCGGTCGTTCGAGGACAGGTTTTCGTCCAAACGCAAATCGCCTGTGTTACCGGGGCTCTGAATTCGCTGCGTAGCTGTGTAGTTGTTGAAAAACTTATTCGAGTTGTTCGGGTGGGGAAACATCTGCGTGAGAATCGTTTTGCCGCTCGGACTGATCACGCTAGCCGGAATGATATTACCCGTATATTGCTGAGCGTAGTAGTTGGCCTGGTAGAAGTATGGATCGAAGATCGGAATCTGGTTTCCCGTGTAAGGATCGGTTAAACGTGATAGATCGGCGCTGCCGTTACCCAGGAAGCTCACTTGGTCGAGCGCGGGTACTGTCGTTTCGTAAATCTCCGCATTTCTTAATTGGCTGCCTTCATAGCTAAAAAAGAAAAACTCCCGGTC
>Ga0075522_10003152_pt1 | contig 12049 bp, 7 predicted proteins | sample NGEPerA_FD_74796 | JGI IMG/M metagenome (GOLD analysis project Ga0075522, IMG submission 74796) | Arctic peat soil microbial communities from the Barrow Environmental Observatory site, Barrow, Alaska, USA - NGEE PermafrostL2-A | ecosystem: Environmental > Terrestrial > Soil > Wetlands > Peat ... | reverse complement strand
TTACAGGGGGGGCGGTTGGGGGCTCAGGCTACTCTGCGAACGCTGAAATCTACAATCCTGTAACTTCTTCATCTTCCCCAACTGGAACCTTCGTCGCCGTCACCAATCCGGCAAGTGGAAACGTCCAAGCTGCCCGCTGCTCCGAGACGGCAACTCTTTTGCCGAATGGAAAAGTGCTATTTGCGGGCGGCGAAGTGGGAAGTCCGACGGCTACCGCGGAACTTTATGATCCTGTTGCAGGCACTTTCGGCCTCACTGGCAACATGAGCATTCCTCGAATCGGCCACACGGCGACGTTGCTGCCGAACGGCACAGTTTTGATCGCGGGCGGAGTCACTTGCGGCTCGCCGTATACTACGAATAGTTTCAGTAACACGGCGGAAGTGTATGACCCGAGCAGCGGAATTTTCACTCCAACTCCAGGCACCATGGGTGTAGCGGCATCGAGTTCCGAATCCGTTCTCTTGAACAATGGGAAGATCTTAATTGCGGGCGGATTTGTAAACGGTGGGGCTGGGATCACCGTTGCGGAACTTTACGATCCATCCACGGGTCTGTTCACCCAGACGGGCTCAATGGGCAGCGCGCGTTCGCAAAATTTCACCGCGACGCTTTTGCAAGACGGGAATGTTCTGTTCGTCGGTGGTTTGGTCAATGGCGAAGTGACTTCGACCGCGGAAATTTACGATCCTGCAAACCAGCAATTTTCTCCGACGGGTAGCCCTGGCGAGCCGCTCGCCGGTCACACTGCAACGGTGCTTGCTAATGGCCAGGTTTTGATTGCCGGCGGCTGGGCCAGTCCCCCGCCAGTTGCCGAGCTTTACGATCCCGTGGCGGGCACGTTCAAGGCGACAGGGAATTTACAGGAGCCAAGGTTTCAGCCTTTCGCAACCCGTGTGGCAAACGGGACTGTAGTCGTCGCCGGTGGAAATCTCGCGGATGCGTTAGGCAGTGTCGAAGTCTTCGACCCCGTGGCTGGCGCCTTCAGCAGCAACAGCACGTTCATGAAGGTTGCGCGGACCGGAAATTCAATGACCAAGCTGGCGGATGGAAGGTTTCTATTCGTGGGCGGCCTTGATATCAACGGAAACCCGGTGTTAGATGCCGAGATTTTCGACCCCGCTACGGCCAAATTTACGCTTACCGGTGCGCTGGCCGCCGGGCGGCAAATGCATACAGCGACTCTGCTAGCGAACGGCACGGTTCTGGTAGTGGGAGGGTTCGCGAATCAAATGCAATCCATTTATGTGCCCTCTGCCGAGATTTATGATCCGGTGTCCGGTACCTTTGGCGCTGCGCCCGCTAACCCCAATATGACGAGAGCAAGTCACACCGCTACCATGCTTCCCAACGGTAAGGTCCTGATTGCCGGGGGCCAGTTCAGCAACGCGCCTGCGGGAACCACAAGCGTTGAACTTTATGACCCGGTCACTGGGAGTTTTACACTGGCGGGAAATATGACCGCTCCACGTGCCAATCACACGGCGACCTTGTTAAGCGACGGCCGAGTTCTGCTTGCCGAAGGAGTGTACAGTTTGTCGAGTGGCCCGTACGCGCCTGACGAACTTTATGATTTCACTACAGGTTCGTTTACCCCAGTGGGGGTGCCTCAAACCTCTTTCACCGTCGCACCGCCCTCTCCGTTTGATTCTATGCAATGGCCGGGCGGTCAGATCTTAGTCGATTACGGAACTCTTCTCGACCCTGCAACGCTTACCCTCTCTACGTTCGATACTCACGACGCGAACGGAATCAGCAATTATAAATTTACTCTCCTTCCAAGCGATCAAGTTTTTGTAGTCGGGGGCGGGTTAACCGGGAACGTAGCTTTCCTATTAAATCCAGAACCCGTTGTGCTTCCTCAACAGAACTTACCGACTTATTTAATTGCAGGCACCGTAGAGTACGGCCGATTAAGTCCGTCGACAGCGGTGCTTCCGAGTGGTGAGGTGTTAATTGCCGCCGGAGCGAATGTAAAAGCAGTAGAGTTCTATGTGGCTCCCGTGGCTGAATCTAATTCCGTCATTTCAAGCATTATTCCGAATCCTATTACTGGATTCAGTGTTGGTCACATCACGGTTCAGGGATCGAATTTCGTGTCAAGCGCCTCGATCCTTCTGGATGGCACGTCGATCCAGACTACGTTTGTTTCATCGGCCCAACTCACTGCAACGATTCCTGCAATAACTTTGACGAATCCCGGATCCCACACAATTATCGTGCAGAGCGGCACCGGCTTTACTTCTGCGCCATTCACGTTGATGGTGAATAATCCCCAGCTTTTCGTTAGTCAGCCAAACGGCAGCGGGATTAGTTTTGAAAGTATTCCCGCCGGAGGCGCTTCTTCTTCGCAGGCCGTGAATTTTCAAAACACCGGAAACGCGCCACTGACGATCGACTCCGTAATCATTGGTGGCGCGAACAGTGCTGACTTCAAATTCGATTCACAGAGCACGAATTGCCCGCTGCAGGGCGGAACCCTGGCACCGCAACAGGTATGCACCGTCGCAGTCTTGTTCGAACCAGTTTCTGACGCTTCGTTCACCGCTTCAATCAATTTTGCGGACGCTCAACTCCCTGGAAGCCCGTTCGTCGTGCCCCTATCGGGCACGGGCGTCGGGCAGGTATCTTCCACAATTACGCCCACGACTTTGACTTTTGGAAATCAAGCCGTGGGAACAACCGGCCAGCCGCAGTCGCTAATCATTACGAACACCGGAACTGCGAATTGGAATATCACTGGCGTCGTTTTGTCTGATGCGGTCGATTTTTCGACTTCGAACAATTGCCCTCTCAACCTGGCACCGGCGGCGTCCTGCTCGATCTCAATTGTATTCGGCCCCGCCACGGTCGCCGCAGGCCAAGCGGCCACGTTTCAATTGACCATTGCTCCACAGGCGCTTACTGGCTCCGTTGCGCTGACTTGTGCCCCCGTGACGGCCATACCGAACACCACGTGCAGCGTCTCTCCCAATCCCGCGACGGTGAGCGGTTTCTCGCCGACCATAGTGACCGTGACGGTTGTGACGACCGCGCGCACCGGGATCGCTTCGCCTTTTGCCATGACGAAAGGACCCGGCACGGCATTGTGGGCCTTCGTCTCAACACATTGGGCCTTCTACGTCCTCGCGCTCTTGGGGCTCGCCCTGGCAGCGTTCAAGGCGCGGAGGGCCCCAATTGTCGTAGCCGCCGCACTCCTGCTCATCACGCTGGCATTCGGGTGCGGGAGTTCCACCACGTCATCGTCCGGAGGCGGTACGACGGGAACAGGGGGAACGGCGGCGGGGAACTATCAACTGCTCGTGACCGCGTCGTCTGCGGGAGCCTCACGCACGATTACGCTCAGCATTACCGTTCAGTAGTGCGCTGCTCGCGATTTGCCGCGGGTTTGAGCGCGCGGACCTAGACCTCGGCTACCGGAATTGTTTCAAAACGTGCGCAAGTGCTCCGCCGCGAAACGATCGGACTGCGCTGCTCGCAAGGTTCTTCTCCGTTAAATGCGACTAGAGTGATCTAAGTAGCTCATTGTAAATTAGTTACAGATTCGCCTGCATTCGTTTCTGATTTGGTCCCCCGGTTGCCATATGTATGTTCAGGTGACCGACACATTCACCACCGGCGTCTGAAAAATAACGGGGGAATCATGTTGCCAGAAAAATTGAAACTCGATCCGAGCCGTCAGAGTGTGGAAGCAGGAGACTTCGGATCCGCAATGAGAAGGCGTGTGGTGGGGCAAGAGGACGGCGTTCGAGCGGTCACGGATCTGTATCAGGTATTTCGCGCGGGCATGTGCTCCCCAGGGCGACCGGTCGGAAATGTTTTGTTTCTGGGGCCTACAGGATCCGGCAAGACGCGCATCGTGGAGGCGGCAGCGGAGATTTTATTCGGGGATCCGCGCGCGATGATCAAGGTGGATTGCGCGGAATTTCAGCACTCGCACGAGATCGCGAAGCTGGTCGGCTCGCCGCCAGGTTACTTGGGACACCGGGAGACGCACCCGCTGATCACACAGGAATCGCTGGCGCAATTTCACACGGACAAAATCAAATTGAGTTTCCTGCTGTTCGACGAAATCGAGAAGGCGTCGGATTCACTCTGGCAATTGCTGCTGGGCATCCTGGACAAGGCCACGCTGACGCTCGGCGATAACCGGCGCGTCGATCTTTCTCAGACGATGATTTTCCTGACGTCCAATTCGGGCGGCGGAGAGATGATGGAGTTGATGACGGGCGGCATGGGCTTCGTTCAGCCGAAAGACAAGCTGGAAGAAAAACTGGACGTGAAAGTAGAGCGGACCGCGCAGGCAGCGGCAAAAAAGAAATTCTCGCCGGAGTTCATGAACCGTCTCGATAAGGTCGTCGTGTTTCACCCGCTGCGAACGGAGCAGTTGGAAAAGATTCTGGACATCGAGTTGGACATGGTGCAAAAGCGCGTGATGGACAGCGGGCGAGGACAGTTCCTGTTTCGCGCGACGTCAGAGGCGAAACGATTCCTGCTACAGGAAGGCACGGACATTAAGTACGGAGCGCGGCATTTGAAGCGCGCGATCGAAAAGTTTGTGGTGCATCCTTTGGCAAATCTGCTGGCCACCGACCAGATCCGTTTCGGAGATATGGTCGTCGCGGATTGGGATGATGCGGACCAGTGCATCGCATTTCATCGCGAAGGGCAGGGAGCATTTCTCGCGCAGGCCCCGCGTCGCCAGGCTCGCACAGCGGCCGCTCGGGCAGTTGCATGCACGCCGGAAGAAGAGAAAATCAAGATAGCTTCGATGCCGTTAGAAACAGTATTGACGAGATAGGTGCGGGGTCAACGGTACGGGCTCTCGTCTCCGGTTTTCTTGGGAAAAAGAAAAACTGGATGGAGGGAAGCCCGTCCCACCTACATTTCCAAGTAGCGCGGGCTTCAGCCTGCGGGGTTTATTCCTTGCAAAGACTAAACCCCGCAGGCTGAAGCCCGCGCTACTTTAGGCCTAAAGCGCTTTCGGTTTGGGTTTCCAGCGCAGAACAGGTTTACGTGCAGCGCCCACTTCATCCAAACGTCCAACCTTCGTCGAGTGAGGCGCGTGTTTCACCAATTCCGGATCAGTCGCAGCTTCCTCGGCGATGGATCGCATCGCCTCCACAAATAAATCGCACTCTTGCTTGGATTCAGACTCCGTAGGCTCAATCATCATCGCGCCCGGCACGATCAGCGGAAACGCAGTCGTGTAAGGGTGAAAGCCGTAGTCGATCAGGCGCTTGGCGATGTCCATGGTGTTCACGCCGTTCTTTTTCTGGCGCGCATCGCTGAAAACCACTTCGTGCATCGAAGGCGAGTTGAAAGGCAGATCGAAAACATCTTCCAGCTTTTTACGAATGTAATTCGCGTTGAGCACCGCGTCTTCGGTCGCCTGGCGAATGCCCGGTCCGTACGCCAGCGTGTAGGCAAGGGCGCGAACCAGCACGCCAAAATTTCCGCCGAAGGCGCGCACTCTGCCGATTGTTTTTGGCTTACGATTTTCCAGGCTCAGCTGGCCGTTCTTTTCCAGCAGCACGGGAATCGGTAGATACGGTTCCAATAATTGTTTCACCATTACGGGGCCTGCCCCGGGACCGCCGCCGCCGTGTGGGGTGGAAAAAGTTTTGTGCAGGTTCAGGTGCATCACGTCCACGCCAAAATCGCCGGGGCGCGCGACGCCCGCGAGCGCATTCATGTTCGCGCCGTCCATGTACAGAAGCGCGCCATGCTCGTGCAAGATGTGCGCGGCTTCCGCGATGTTTTGTTCAAACACACCGAGCGTCGAGGGATTCGTGACCATCATTGCGGCCACGTCGCCATTTACGATTTCTTTCAGGCGCGCAATGTCGATCTGGCCGCGCTCGTCCGATGGAACGTTCTGAACGTCGTATCCGGCAATCACCGCGGTGGCGGGATTCGTGCCGTGCGCGGAGTCCGGGATTAACACGACTTTGCGCGGGTGACCCTGCGTGTCCTCCAGATACGCGCGAATCAGCAGCAGGCCGGTGAGTTCTCCCTGCGCGCCTGCCGCAGGCTCCAGCGTGCCCGAATCCATGCCGGTAATTTCCGTCAAACAGTTCATCAGCAGCTGCAGAATTTTCAGGCACCCTTGCGAAAGCTCTTGCGGCTGGTAGGGATGCTCGGTGGCGATGCCTTCGAGGCGTGCTACAAATTCATTGACCCGCGGATTGTATTTCATGGTGCAGGAGCCGAGCGGGTACATGCCCAGGTCGATCGCGTAGTTCCACGTGGAAAGCCGCGTGAAGTGGCGCACCACTTCGATCTCGCTGACTTCGGGGAATCCTTCAATACTGTCGCGCACGAAATCCGCGCCAAGCGCCGTGCGCGGATCGACAGCGGGAACGTCCAGCGGAGGCAGTTCAAACGCGCGCTTGCCCGGGGCGGATTCCTCGAAAATCAATCCTTCGTTTCGGGAGATGTGGCGTCCCACGGTCTTGATGCGGTCGGTCGGTTTTATTTCTTCCGTTTTCATGGTTGTTTTTATGTAGCGCCCGCCTTCAGGCGGGCATTTGCATCCTGTTTCCGGAGTGCCCGCCTGAAGGCGGGCGCTACAAATTAAATCGGAGAATCAAATCGGCTTCGACAAAATATCGCGGATCGCTGCGGCCATTCGCTCGATTTCGGCGCGCGACATGGTTTCCGTGACGCAGAACAATCCGCGCTTCGTCAATTCAGAAAAATAGCTGCCCACGGGAAGCGGACCGATAATTTTATGCTTGAGCAGTTCCGCGTTGATCATTTTTACGGAGCGCGGAAACTCGACCACAAATTCGTTGAAGAAAGGTCCTGTGAACGCGCGGCGCACACCGCGAATTTTTTCCAGGGCGTCAAGAGCGAAGCGCGCTTTGGCCAGGTTTTGCGCGGCCAGTTCTTTCAGGCCCTCTTTGCCCAGCAGGCAAAGATGAATGTTGACGGCGAGCGCGCACAGCGCCTGGTTCGTGCAAATGTTGGACGTTGCCTTCTCGCGGCGAATGTGCTGTTCGCGCGTGGCGAGCGTCAGCACATAGCCGCGCTTGCCGTTGCCGTCCACAGTTTCGCCCGCAAGACGTCCGGGCATTTGGCGAACAAATTTATCGCGCGTGGCGATCACTCCGGCATATGGTCCGCCGTAGCTCGGCGCGAGGCCGAAGCTTTGGCCTTCCATGGCCACGATATCCGCCTCGGCAGGGGGCCGCACCGCTCCCAGCGACACGCCTTCGGAAATGGATACGACGAGCAGCGCGCCTTTCGCGTGCGCAAGCGCCGCGAGGCTGGGCATCTGCTCCAGAACGCCAAAAAAATTCGGTGACTGCACAACGACGGCGGCCGTCTCGCTGGTGAGCGCATTCTCGAGGCGGGTCGCATCCACCTGCCCGGAACCCGTGAATCCGATTTCGTCGATGCGCAATCCGAGATTTCGCGTGTAGGTGTCCAGCACCTGCCGATATTCCGGATGGAGCGAGCGCGCAACGACCACGCGATGCCGCCCGGTCAGGCGCTCGGCCATCAGCACCGCTTCGGTGGTGGCGGTCGAGCCGTCCCACATCGAGGCGTTGGCGACTTCCATTCCGGTGAGCTGGCACATCAGCGTTTGAAATTCAAAAATTGCCTGCAGCGTGCCCTGGCTGATTTCGGCCTGATACGGCGTGTAGGAAGTGAGGAACTCACCGCGCTGGATCAATGCATCGGTGACCACCGAGCGCAAATGATTGTAAACTCCGGCGCCGAGAAAACTGGTGTAGCCAACGGAATTTTCGCTGGAGCGCGCGCGAAAATATTCGATGATTTCCTGCTCGGACATCGCCGCGGGCAGGTTCAGCGGTGCTTTCAAGCGAAATTGCTCGGGGATGGACTCGAACAGCGTTTCAATCGACGGCACGCCCACCGCGTCCAGCATCTCGCGGCGTTCGGATGTGCTTTTGGGAAGATAGCGCATCAGGCCGAGGTTTCCTTTTCGGAGATGAACGCCTGATAGGCGGCCGCGTCCATCAGGCCGGAAACTTCGGAAGGCGTGGCGAGCTTGATCTTGATGAGCCAGCCGTCGCCGTGCGGATCCGAGTTCAGGGTTTCGGGAGTGCCCGTCAGAACGGCGTTTGTTTCCGTGACTTCGCCGGACACGGGCGCGAATATTTCGCTGACCGCTTTCACCGATTCTACGGTGCCAAAGACTTTGCCGGCCTCGACTTTTGCGCCAACCGCAGGCATTTCCACGAACACGACGTCACCTAGTTCGTGCTGCGCGTAATCCGTGATTCCGATCGTGCCTGTTTCACCCGAAACTTTGATCCACTCGTGGTCTTTGGTGTAGCGGTAGTCCGTTGGGTACATGACGGCTCCTCGGTAGAACAGGCTTCAGCCTGTTTGATGTTGCTTTTTGTTGCAGCTGCGGACTATGGCGCTCGCCGAAATTAAAAGAAGACAGGCTGAAGCCTGTCCTACTGAGAGCATTTTACTTCGTTCGTTTATAAAACGGCATCGTAACAATTTTTGCAGGTGCCTGATTCGCGCGGACCCCGATCGTGATTTCCGTTCCCGGAGCTTTGGACGCCGCCGGGACGTAGGCCATGCCAATGTTTTTCTTCAGGAATGGCGCGGGCGAACCGCTGGTCACCTGGCCGCTCGGTTCGTTGCCGATGGAAACCGAGCAACCGTCGCGCGCGATAAGCCGGTCCTGCATTTCGAATCCGACCAGAACGCGATCGATGCCTTTTTCTTTCTGCTTCACGAGAACATCACGCCCGAGGAATTCACCCTTGGCCGGTTTGCAGATCCAGCCGAGGCCTGCTTCCCAGGGTGTGGTCGTGTCGTCAATTTCGTGGCCGTAGAGGCACATGGAAGCTTCGAGGCGCAGCGTGTTGCGCGCGCCGAGGCCGCAGGGAAGTAAACCTTGCCGCGTGCCCGCTTCCAGCAGCACATCCCACAGTTTTTCGGAATGTTCCGGCGCAAAATAAATCTCGAAGCCGTCTTCGCCCGTGTATCCAGTGCGCGCGATCAGGCAATCAACGCCATCCACTTTGCCAAACGCAAAATGGTAGTACTTGATAGGCTCGAGCGGCACGTGCGTGAAACGCTGCAGAATGCCCAGCGCTTTCGGCCCCTGAATCGCAATTTGACCGTAACGCGGGCCCGCGTTTTCGATTTCCGCGCCGATCTTGTTATGCGCGCGAATGTGCTCGAAGTCCTGGTCCTGATTGCTTGCGTTTACGCACAGAAAATAATGGGTGTCGGAAATCTTGTGCACGAGCAGATCGTCGACGAAGGTTCCTTGCGCAGTCATCAGCCCGGAATATTGAGCCTGCCCGACGATGAGCTTCGAGGCGTCGTTACACGTCACATGCTGAACGAGCGCGAGGGCGTGCTGCCCGCGAACCTCGATTTCGCCCATGTGGCTGACATCAAAAAGGCCTGCGGCAGTGCGTGTCGCCATGTGTTCCGCCACGATGCCGGAATACTCGACAGGCATGTCCCAGCCGCCAAAATTGACCATTTTGGCCTTGAGGCGCCGGTGTACGGCGTTCAACGCTGTTTTACGCAGATGTGTGGTCGTCGGAGATGTCACTCGAAATTCTCAGGACTGCAGAGCAAAATCGAAACTAACACGCGCCTTTGAAAGGTGTCAAGAAAGCATGGCCCATCGATGTCCAAAACGGCGCGAAGAACAATCCATAGGGGATCAGCGTTGGGTATTGTAACGAGCGGCCGAATTTGGGGCGGGAGTGTGTTCGAGTTGTTCGTGGTTGAAAAATGTTCGTGCGATAACAAACCGTGCCCGCTTCTTAGCGAAAGGCGCAAGAAGGAGAGTCCACAAGTGCGGGAAAGGGGTTTGGTGGAGGCGGATTCGCGCGTAGATGCGACTTGTTCTTGCGTTGTGGGGTATCCTATAGTGGTTTCATCACGAGTTAAGCGGCTTTTTCGCTGCGTTTCGCACGGATGAGGGAATAGGATGCAAAGCACCGTTCTTTGTTCGCAATGCGATCAGCAGGAAGGCAAATGCCAGTGCGATAAGTACTGCTGCTACTGCCAGGGGCAGCATGGCGTTCGGCTGTGCATGGACGGCAAATATTATTGCCCGGATTGCCGGGAAGCCTGTGAAGTCAGCGTGGTCCAATCCAATGACAAATGATCCTGTGCGCACCGTCTTCCACATGGACAAGGACTCGCGGCTGGTCAGCGTGTTTTGTTCCGCTGTGGAGCATCAGGCGGCGCACGCGGGACTCGAGGGCACGGCAAGTGCGCAGTTGGCTCAGGCAGCGGGAGATGTATGCCGTGAAGCGATGGCGCAAGGCGGGGCCGGGGACCACGGAATTGACGTTACGCTGGATACGTTTCAGGACCGTATGGAAGTAGCCATTCATTACCGGGGACAGGGGCTGCCTACGGACGCATCGGGGAATCTTGCGGCGGCGGGAGCGAAGTCTAAGCGCACGGAAAGCTTGAACGGCCAGGAATTACTCGCGCGCGTCGATCGCGTGCACTGCAAAGCGGACGACGGAATCGCGCGGGTCACCCTGGTAAAGTATTTGTCTGCCCATCACTGAAAAAGTTGGTTTGGATTTTAAGTAGCGCGGGCTTCAGCCTGCGGGGGTTCGTGCTTGCAAGGACCAAATTCCGCAGGCTGAAGCCCGCGCTACTCAATGCCAATCGCGACCTAGTTTTGATTCAGCAAAATTTCTATGGAATGCATGATTTCGGGGGACTGCCAATCCTGAGGGCCCACGATCTTGCGCGCCAGGCGGCCTTCGCGATCGATCAGATACGTTTCCGGGAACATGGAAGTGCCGTACTCGGTGGCAGTTTTCTTGGTGGCGTCGCGATAGGTGGGGAAGACGACGTGATTGTCGACCAGAAATTTTTCGTACGCGTCCTTGTCTTCGTCCACGCTGATTCCTAACACAACCCCGCCCTTTGCCGCGATGGCCTGTTGCAGCGTGTTGAGCGATTGCGTTTCTTCCAGGCAGGGAGGGCACCACGACGCCCAGAAATTCAGCACGACCACTTTTCCGCGCAGGTCTGACAGGTGCGTAGCCCCTGTGATCTGCATGTCAAAATCCTGCGCTTTGCGGCCCGCGAGGCTTGGTTCGCCCTGCCGGTACGAAGGCGCGGCAAACGCATAGAGCACAGCCGCTGCGAGGATTAACGCAAGAGGGCCTAATATTTTGTGTTTCAATGTTTGTTCTCCAGCCCTTCTATAATACAGTCATCAGCGCGTTTCGTGCGAACCGATTTGCTATCGCTGTAGATGTCAACTTACAAGTAACGGCAGTCGTCGAGTAGCACAGCTACTCCTGGCTGTGTGCACTCTGCAAAACCCACACGGGCAAGAGTGCCTGTGCTACTCAAACATTCACTTAAACGATTTTTCCGTGGCCGCTGAAGCCGCGAGACACAACGCCTATTTTTCAGCAGGCCGGCGGTCAACGAATCGACAATGAATTCCAATTCCAGAGTGTCGGCCATCGTGCCCGCGCGCAATGAGGAGGCGACGATCGGCGCCGCAATCGAGTCGCTCGCATCGCAGCCTGAAATCGGGGAAATCATTGTTGTCAACGACCAGTCGACAGACGGTACCGCGGCGATCTTGCAGCAACTCGTCGCACGTTTCCCGGAGCTGCACATTCTAGAAACGAAAGAATTGCCCAGCGGTTGGGTGGGCAAAAACTACGCGGTCTCACTCGGTGCCGCTGAAGCGCAAGGGGAGTGGCTGCTGTTCACGGACGCGGATGGCATTCACTTGCCTGGGTCTACGGCGCGTGCGCTCGCGGACGCGGCGAAGTTTGGAGTTGGGCTCGTTTCATATTCCCCGGAGCAGGAAACCCGCTCCTGGTGGGAGAAATCGCTAATTCCATTTGTTTATTTACGATTGAGTCATCGGTTTCGCTACGAGGAAGTGAACCACCCTGAATCACCCATGGCCGCTGCGAGCGGGCAATATTTGCTGATTCGGCGACAGGATTACCAGCGCATCGGTGGGCACGCCGCGGTGGCCACAGAAGTGCTTGAAGATGTAGCATTGGCTCGGCTCGCCAAGAACGCAGGAGTGCAGCTCCAC
>Ga0075522_10003151_pt1 | contig 12051 bp, 6 predicted proteins | sample NGEPerA_FD_74796 | JGI IMG/M metagenome (GOLD analysis project Ga0075522, IMG submission 74796) | Arctic peat soil microbial communities from the Barrow Environmental Observatory site, Barrow, Alaska, USA - NGEE PermafrostL2-A | ecosystem: Environmental > Terrestrial > Soil > Wetlands > Peat ... | reverse complement strand
TCAGCCGCGCCGAACCGGCGTATTTGAAAACGGTGTGGATGAAAATTGGATAATCAAATCGCCAGCAGCAGACGCTTAATTTCTTTGAGACGTGCTTTGGCTTCCTTTTTGGTGAGGCGCGGAAATTTGCCGCCGAGCGTGATGAAATCATTGTGGCGTGTGAGTTTTAATTTGCCTTCCTCGACTTCGATGGCGGTCACCGCCTTTTCGCTGGCGAGAATTTTCAGTTCGCCCAAGGCCAGCAGCAATTCCACCGGCGGCGGCAACGGGCCAAAACGGTCGCGCAATTCTTTCGATAAATTTTCCAGCGCGGATTTTTCAGCCGCCTGCGCGAGTTTGCGGTAGATTTCGATGCGATGCTGCGGTTCGGTGACGTAGTTGTGGGGCAAACCCGCATGGTGGGGCGAGCGTCCCCGCGAGCCGCTTGAACCTGCGACGCCCGGCTCGCGAGGACGCTCGCCCCACCGTTCACTTTCGCTGGCCGCATTCATTTCCAGAAAATCCAGCGCGATGCGGACTTCGACGCGCGGTTTTATTTTTTCGCCTTTCAGCGACGAAACACTTTGTTTAAGCAACTGGCAGTAGAGTTCAAACCCGACGGCGGTGATGTGGCCGCTTTGTTCCGAGCCGAGCAGATTTCCTGCGCCGCGAATTTCCAGATCGCGCATCGCAATCTTAAATCCGCTGCCGAGCGACGCGTATTGTTTCATCGCGCTGATGCGTTTGCGCACGTCGGTGAGCAGGTTCGCGTGGCGCGGCAAAAGCAGATACGCGTAAGCCTGATGCTTGTAACGCCCGACGCGCCCGCGCAATTGGTAAAGGTCGCTCAAGCCAAATCGGTCGGCGCGATCAATGATAATTGTATTCGCGTTTGGAATGTCCAAACCACTTTCAATGATCGTCGTGGAAAGCAAAACGTCCGCGTCGCCATTGACGAATTTCGTCATCACTTCTTCGAGTTCGTCGGAATTCATCTGGCCGTGACCGACAACAATTTTTGCGTGCGGCACAAGCGATTGCAATTTCGCGCGCATCGTTTCAATCGTGGAAACGCGATTGTGCAGAAAAAAAACCTGGCCGCCGCGCGCGAGTTCGCGCTGAATCGCATCGCGGATCAAACGTTCGTCGTATTGCGTCGCGACTGTTTCGACCGGCAACCGATCATGCGGCGGCGTTTGGATCGTGCTCATGTCGCGCGCGCCGGTGAGCGCGAGATACAGCGTGCGCGGAATCGGCGTCGCGCTCAACGTCAGCACGTCCACGAGCGTGCGCAGGCGCTTGAATTTTTCCTTGTGCAACACGCCGAAGCGTTGCTCCTCGTCAATCACAACCAGTCCCAAATCTTTGAACGCAATATCTTCCTGCACGATGCGATGCGTGCCGATGACAATATCAACTGCGCCTGCCGCGAGATTTTTTACGACCAAATCCTGCTCGCGCCGGGTGCGATAACGCGAGAGCAATTCGATGCGAATCGGATAATCCGCCATGCGTTCGCGGAAATTATTAAAATGTTGCTGCGCCAAAACCGTCGTCGGCACGAGAATCGCAACTTGTTTTCCGTCCATCACGGCTTTGAACGCTGCGCGAATCGCCACTTCCGTTTTTCCAAAACCCACGTCGCCGCAAATCAAACGGTCCATCGGCTTGGCGCGTTCCAAATCGGATTTGGTTTCCGCAATCGCCGTAATTTGATCCGCCGTTTCTTCATAAATAAATGCGTCTTCAAATTCGCGCTGCCATTGCGTGTCCGGTTTGAACGCGTGACCGATTTGCGTTTCGCGCACGGCCTGGATGCGCAACATTTCGGACGCGATGTCGCGCACCGCGCGTTCGGTTTGTTCTTTCGCTTTCGCCCAGCGCGTGCCGCCGAGTTGGTTCAGCGGAGGATTCGCTTTGCCCGCGCCGACATATTTGCTGACGAGGTAAGATTCGGAAACGGGAACGTAAAGTTTCGGCGCTTCAACCGCGTCGCCGCTCGGCGCATATTCGATGACCAAACATTCGGTTGAAGGTTGAAGGTTGGAAATTGAAAGTTCCTCACCGCGCATGTCAGCCCGCGCCGGCAATTTTTTCAGGCCGAGAAATTTTCCGATGCCGTGCTGCAAATGCACGACCAGATCGCCAAATTCCAAATCGGTGAAATCAATGTCGAGCGCGGAACGGGTCGCGATCGCGTGCGAAGATTTTAATTTTCTTGGCCGTTGAATTTTGTAACGCCCGAAAATTTCCGCGTCCGTGACGACGACCAATTTTGCTTCATCGCAAATAAAACCGCGAGCGAGCGAACCGAGGTGGATTGCAGGGCAGGCGTCGCGCCTGTCTCTAATTTCATTTGCGGGGATTTTTTCAAATGGAGACAGGCGCGACGCCTGTCCTACTTCCTTCCAAATTTCCTCGAACCGCTGCCGTTCGCCGTCGTTGTTGCAGAAAACGTGGACGGCGTAATCCTGCCGCAGCCAGCGGTGAAGCTGCTGGAAAAATTCGCGACGCTGCGCCTCGGCGATTTGCGGTTCAAGCATCCGGTCAGCAAGCGGACGGAAAGCGTCGAGGTTTTCAAATTGAGGATTGAGGATTGAGGACTGAGGATTGGCTTCATCGGCTTCGACCAGTTCAATCGAGGTAAAGTTGCGCTGGTTTAATTTGACAAGAAAATCCGGCCAGGAAATGAAGAACGGATCATTGGTCGGAACTTGCTGCGAGTATTCATCGGCACACAAGGCGAGTTGCTCCGGTTCGCATAAAAGGAAAATCGTGTCCTTTGGCAAATAGTCGAGCAGCGTCGCGAGCGGAGCGCAGCCTTCAGGCCGCTTCAACGTGGAATGGGCAGGTGGCTTTGAAATATTGGAAACCGTCTTTTCATCGTGCGGTGAAGCGGGCTGAAGCCCGCGCTCCAATTGATGCTTGAGAATCCCCAGTTCGCCGGCGGGCGGCAAAGTGATTGAAACAATTTCGCCGCGCGAAACTTGCGTGAGCGGATCGAACTCGCGCAGTGATTCCAGTTCGTCGCCAAAAAATTCCAGCCGCACCGGCCACGGACTGGTTGGCGGAAAAACGTCGAGAATGCCGCCGCGCAAGGCGATTTCGCCTTTCTGCGAAACCTGCGCCTCGGGTTCGTAACCCTGTTCTTCGAGAAATTCGATCAGATCGAGCGGCGCGATTTTTTCGCCGCGTTTCAATTCGCGCGTGCGCTTTTGGATTTCGCCGGGCGGAAAAGTTTTTTGCAGCAGCGCGGTGACGCTCGTCACCACTAGTTTTGAATTTTGAATTTTGAATTTTGAATTAGCGGAGAGAGCAACGAGCGTTTGCAGCCGGTCGCTGATGACGTCGGCATGCGGCAATTTGCCTTCGTGCGGAAAGACTTCCCAAGCCGGATAGAAAAGAAGTTGAGAATTCGGAATTGAGGGTTGAGCAAGCCACGTTTCCAAATCCTGCTGAAAATTTTCCTGCGCCTTGAGGTCGGGCGTGATGATGACGATGGGCCGTGACGGAAAAAGTTTTTGCAGCAGCGCGGCGAAAAATGGTTGTGCAGACGCGGCGATGCCGGAAAAAGTCAGCGCTCCGCCTTGCTCCAGTCGCCGGGCGACGGCTGTCACGGCGGGAGCTTTCGAGATGTCAGCGAACAATTTGCCTGCCGACGACGAGGAATCGTTTTGCGCCAAGCGCGGGAAAATTCGCAGCGAAAACCGGTTTCGTCAAGCCGCACCGTTGGCTCGCGCTCAGGGCGGGTCGGTCTTCCAGCCGCTGGCCCGGAGCAAGGATTCATCCTCGTAATCGCTGGTCGGGCCGTGGATTTTCAAGTCAAGCGGTGCAAATGTCTGGCTGTGTTCGGCAATGAACCGCCCGGCCTCGGTGGCGGCCCGCCGGCCGGGAGCGGGCACGCTCATCAAGCCCACAATCCAGACCCGATGACCGGCTTGCAAGGTGGTTGCGATCCGGTCCAAAACGGGTTGAGACGCGCGGGACATTTCCGGGGCCGTCGGAACCAAGTCGAAACGGTAAGTAGTATGGTCGGCCACTGGCGGCAAGGTGTCCCAGTCCGCCGCGCCTTGGTAATAACGATGAAAACTGATGCCCAGATACCAAGGCGTCACCACCACATAATCCTGCGGGGAAATTTCTTTCATCAACCGTTTCGTCAACAGATCCACGTTGGTAAAGCGACAGTTCAAATTGCGAATGGCCAACGGAATCGCAACGATGACCGTGGCGATGAGGACACCCCAAACCACCGCGCGAAATCTAAGGGGAACCGCAGCCATCGGAATGCCAAGGTCAAAACAACTGGCACCCACCGCCAGCAGCGGCAGAAAATACCACGGTGACGTGATGAGCGCGGCGAAGTGGAGAAAGATGAAGTAACCAACCACCGCCGCCAAGAGGGTCGTGCCCGCGAACACCTGCAACTCCAGTGGCGTCATGCGATCATCCGACCGGACGGGTGGCGGCGGCGACCGAAAAAATGCAGCCATGCCCAACGCCACCAACACCAGAGCCAACAGCATCCAGACCCAGACATATTGCGGCAGCGGAAACGCCGCGATGGAGTTGAGATTGTCGGCAGCCGCAACCCAAGAAAAGCCCGGACGGATGACAGCGGTGGCTTGCTGCCATTTTACGACACAGCCCCAATACGGCAGCAGTGACACGACTCCCGCCAGCCCGGCAACCACTATTTTCACAGCCGTGCTTTTATCTTTCCGTAACCAGCAGACCAGCCAGCCGCCCAGGACGATGCTCGCAACAAAAATCGCATTTTGATAAAGCGCCTGCACGCTCAAAACGGCCACGACCGACAGGATGGCGGTGCGCCACCAAGTCGGTTTTCCCAGCATGAAACACATCGCCGACAGGGTGAGCAAAATGAGCAGCGAACCCAAACCGTAGGCCCGCAAATACCCTTCCCAGAAAATCGCGGTTCCGCTAAGTCCGAACAAAGTCAGGCTTATCAACGGAGGCGAGCGGCGGGCCGTCCACGCCGCCAGCCAAAGGGCACCCGCAATCCCCAGTCCGATTAGGATTCCCAGCAACCGCAAGTTCAGATCGCTATGCGCCAGGCCCAGAGCGGCCCAACCCCTGATCAACAGCGGCAGCAAAATCGGGAAGGAATCACGGGTCATGTGGGCCAATGAATCACTGCCCGCGAGATTGATGACGTTGACTTCGTCGCCGCAAAAACCGCCGGCGTGAAAAAGAAAAAAACCATGCAGACCGAGGATGGCGGACGTGATCAAAACGGCGGCCAGCCAGGCGGGCCGCGAAAGAAAAAATTTTCCGGATGATGCCGTCATCATTTGGAAAAATCCTGGTGGCTGGCTGGCTGCGTCATGCGCGGACATTGGACAAAATCCAGCCGGCCAATTCAATTCAATTTGGGTGGCGATAGTGGCACAGGCAAGATGCCTGTGCCGCTGCTGTTTATTTGCCGGTTTCAGTTGACCCGTCCGCGCGCGTTCGTGAACATTTTGCGATGGCGGCTCCGCATCCAGTTTTAATTTTACCCTTCGCGCTGCTGCTCGGCGCAATGGCGGTCGTGCCGTTGCTCGCGCCGGACTGGTGGCTGCGGCATTACGCAAAAGTTTCCTGCGGCCTGGGCGCCGTCACGCTCGGCTATTATATTTTTATTTTACGCGATGCGCCGCGCGTGCTGCACACGGCGCATGATTATTTCAGCTTCATCGTGCTGGTCGGCGCGCTGTTCGTCGTGAGCGGCGGCATTCACATCGGCGTCAAAGGCCACGCCACGCCGTTCGCGAACGTCATTTTTTTGCTCACCGGTGCCATCATCGCCAATGTTCTGGGCACGACCGGCGCGGCGATGCTTTTGATCCGTCCTTGGATTCGGATGAACCAATGCCGCGTCACGGCGCATCACATTGTTTTTTTCATTTTCATCGTCGCCAACGTCGGCGGCTGCCTGACGCCGACCGGGCCGCCATTGTATCTGGGCTATTTGCAGGGCATCCCGTTCTGGTGGCCGGCGGAAAACTGCTGGCCCATGTGGATGACCGCCATCGGAATGTTGCTGGCGATTTTTTATGTCGTGGACAAAATCAATTTTTCCCGCGCCGCGCGCGAGGCGCGTGAAATGGAAACCGCGTCCGAACAATGGAGCTTCAGCGGGCTGGGCAATTTGTTTTTTGCCGCCGTCATTCTGGGCGCGGTTTTCGTGAACCGGCCGGTTTTTTTACGCGAGGCGCTCATGCTCGCCGCCGCGACCGGCTCTTATTTCACCACCAAAAAATCCGTCCACGAGGCGAACCATTTTAATTTCCATCCGATTTTGGAAGTGGCCATTTTGTTCGCCGGGATTTTTGCAACGATGATGCCTGCGCTGGACTGGCTGGCCGCCAACGCGCGCGAAATTCTCGGCACCAGTCCCCATCCCGGAATTTTTTTCTGGAGCGCGGGCACGTTGTCCGCCGTGCTCGACAATGCGCCGACGTATCTCGGTTTCCTGACCGCCCTTTCCGGCCTGGCGGGTGCGGCCAGCGCCAAAGATTTGTTGGGTCACGACGCCTTGAGCGTGATTGCCATCAGCGTCGGCTCGGTTTTTTTCGGGGCGGCGACTTACATTGGCAACAATCCCAATTTCATGGTCAAGGCCATTGCCGAACAGCAGAAAATCCGCGTGCCGGGATTCCTCGGCTTCGTTTTCAAATTCGCGCTGCCGTTTTTGCTGCCGGTGCTGCTGACGGTGTGGCTGCTTTTTTTTCGAGGTTGAAAAATTGTTGCAATTATGAAACCGTTTCGCATTCCGGGCGTCCGGTTGTGAAAGCATTAATTTTTGCGGATCTTGGGGAAACAGCGTGCGGACACTTTACAACATTTTGTTCATGGTTTTTTTCGGGCTGGCGGCGCCATATTATTTCTGGCGGCTGCGGCGGCGCGGCGACTGGGTGCGCGATTTCGGCCAGCGCTTTGCCATTTATGATGCGTCCATCAAGCAGGCGCTGACGAACCGCGACCGGATCTGGCTGCACGCCGTCAGCGTCGGCGAGGTCAATCTTTGCACGCAGCTCATCCGCGCGCTGGATCAGCGCGCGCCCAACCTCAAGATCGTCGTCTCCTGCACCACCACCACCGGCATGGCGGAACTGCGCCGCCGGCTGCCGACGCACGTCACCAAGATTTACTATCCGATTGACCGCCGCAAATTCGTGCGCCGCGCGCTGGCCACGATTGACCCGCGGGTCATCGTGCTGGTGGAGGCGGAAATCTGGCCGAATTTTCTCTGGCGGGCGCGCGATCTGAACATTCCGCTTTTCCTCGCCAACGCGCGGCTGTCTGGCCGCTCGTATCCGCGCTACAAAAAATTCAGATTCCTGTTCCGCCCGCTTTTCGCCTCGTTCACCGGCGTCGGCTGCCAGAACGAGGACGACGCGCAACGGCTCCGCGACGTGGGCTGCCGCCCCGAAAGCGTGCAGGTGCTGGGCAACTTGAAATTTGACGCGGCCAAGCTGACGGAAAGGCGCCGGCTCGACGTGCCTGGGTTGCTGCGGCAGATCGGCGTGGCCGATGACGCCCTGCTGCTGGTCGCAGGCAGCACACACGACGGCGAGGAAATTTTGCTGGCGGAAATGGCGGCGCGGCTGCGGAAAAAATTCCCCAACCTGTTTCTCGTTCTGGTGCCGCGCCATTTCGAGCGCTGCAATGATGTCGGCCAAAAGTTGAAGGCGCGCGGCGTGAAGTTCATCTATCGCAATGACATTTTTGCCGGCATCCAGTTGCCCGCCGGCGAGGTGGACTGCCTGCTGGTCAACACGACCGGCGAACTGAAATTTTTCTACGAGCCGGCGTCCGTCGTGTTCATCGGCAAGAGTCTGACGGCCGTCGGCGGCCAAAATCCCATCGAGCCGGGCGCGCAGGGCAAGGCCATCGTGTGCGGGCCGCACATGCAGAATTTTGCGGACATCACGCGGAGCTTTGTGAAACGGGACGCCGCCGTGCAGGTGAAAAATGCGGAGGAACTGGAACGCGCCCTGGCCGAACTGCTGGGCAACCCGGCGCGCCGCATCGAACTGGGCCGCCGCGCGCTGGAAATCGTCGCGGAAAATCTTGGCGCGGTCGAGCGCACGGTGGAAATGATTCTGCCGGAACTGGCCAGCCGGGGCATTTATATCGTGCCTAAAAGGTGAAGCCATGAATTTCGCCGCTTGACGAAGCCGCGCCGGCTTCTCATATTCGCGTCCGCAGCCGCTGCTGATGAGTCGCGGAGGCGCGTTGCCAATATGCCAAAGTCGAAACTTCGCCAAATCCAGCCGGCTGCCGCCGCCGGCGTTGAAAAAACCAATGGCCATGTCCCGGCATTCGCGCTCGCCGAAAAAATCAGGGAGCTTATCCGGCTCGCGCGGGAACAGGACCAGTTGACCTTCGACGATGTCAATGAAGTGCTGACCGACGAGTTTTCCACGCCGGCGCTGCTGGATCAGACTTTCGCCAAGCTGCGCGAACTGGAAATCGAGGTGGTGGACGCCGCCGAGATGGATCATGTGAAGATGGCGGACAAGGACGACGCAGAGGACGACGACAACCGGCTGGACACCCTGGATGATCCGGTGCGGATGTATCTCAAGCAGATGGGCGCGGTGCCGTTGCTGACGCGTGAGCAGGAGGTGGAGATTTCCAAGCGCATCGAGGCGGCGGAAAACGAACTGCGCAAGATCGTCTACGGTTTCGGCTTCGCCGGCAAGGAGCACATTGCGCTCGCGGAAAAACTGCTGGCCGACCCGCCGCGCGAACGGTTTGACCGCGTCGTCCTCGACAAGAAAGTGGACGGCCGCGACGCGCACCTGAAGACGATGCACCGGCTGATGGTCCGCGCGCGGGAAGTGGATCAGAAAGTGGACCGGCATTTTAACGACTGGCGCGACGCGCAGCAAAACACCCGGCGCACCCGCAAACGCGGCGAATTTGCGAGGCTCAACCGGAAATTGCAGGCGCTGTTCCCCCAGTTTTATTTCAAGCAGAAGGTGGTCGAGGAAATGACGCTGGTGGCCGAAAACATCCACGACAAAATGCAATACAGCCTGCGCGCGCGCGCCGACGCGCAAAACCAGCGCGAATCCAGCGCGCAAAAACACCTGGTCGAGGCGGGGCAGCAGACGTTGCGCGCGCTGGAGGAGTTTGTGCGGATGCCGCACGAGCACTTTCTGGCGGCGTTCGACCGGCTGCGCGACGCGGCGGCGCGCGCGCTCCAAGCCAAGACGGAAATGGTCGAGGCCAACCTGCGGCTCGTCATCTCCATCGCCAAAAAACACACGAACCGCGGGCTGTCGTTCCTCGACCTGATCCAGGAAGGCAACATCGGCCTGATGAAGGCCGTGGAAAAGTTTGAATACAAACGCGGCTACAAATTTTCGACTTATTCGACGTGGTGGATCCGCCAGGCCATCACGCGCTCGATCGCGGACCAGGCGCGGACCATCCGCATTCCGGTCCACATGATCGAGATCATCAACAAACTGGTGCGCGCGCAAAAAAAATTGCAGCAGGAACTCGGCCGCGAAGCCGTGCCGGAGGAGATCGCGGACGAACTGCAGATGCCGGTCGAGCGCATCCGGGGCATTTTGAAACTGGCGCAGCAGCCGGTGTCGTTGCAGACGCCGGTGGGCGACGGCGACGAGGCGAGCTTCGGCGATTTCATCGAGGACAAGGCGGCGGAAAGTCCGCTGGATCTCACGAGTTTCAACCTGTTGAAAGACCGGCTGGGCGACGTGCTGTGCAGCTTGAACGAGCGTGAACGGCAGGTGCTGGAACTGCGTTTCGGCATCGGCGACGGCAATGCGCGGACGCTGGAGGAGGTCGGCCATCAGTTCCACGTCACGCGCGAGCGCATCCGGCAGATCGAGGCCAAGGCGTTGCGGAAGATGCGCCACCCGACGCGGCTCAAGCAACTGCACGGCTTTTTGGACATCGAAAATCTGGAAGCGGACTGACGCCGAACCGGCAGGAAAAACGATCCATCAAGCAAGCCGGCAAAAAATTTGCAGACCGTGTTCAGTATTCACAATGGAGGGGAAATTCCGGTCAAAAAAATTTGTTCACAATTTTATCCCCGGCTGGTTGACCGGGTTGTTCACCAGTGAATTTTGACCAGATTCAGCTCGGTGAGTGAAGCATATTATTGCTTCAAAAAAGAACCTGCTTGAGCCTGGTTCACCATTTCATTTGAACCCGGCATGACCGTCAGCAAGAATACATGGTGTGCTGGCCTTCAAATCCAGCCAGCGCGTGTGCGCCTTGCGGCGAGAGTTTGACGAAGGGCTGAAGCTGCCGCGCGGCGGTGTCGCTCAAGAGGCAGAATTGGTTCAACGCGCCGCAGACTTTTTCCATGCGGAAAACAAAGTTCACCTCCGGCCCGATGATGTTGTCTTCACCCGCCGACAACGAGCCGTCCTGATGCACCAGCCCGTGGTGCAGCACGATGCGAAATTGCATGGTGGTGGACGCTTGCAGCGTCTTGAGCGCCTGAATGGTGTTCGCAATGGATTCCGGCCTGGTGGATTCCATCGGCCAAAACGCCAGGTAGCCGTCCCCCAGGTATTTGTTGATGAGTCCCTGGGTTTGTTCAATGGTTTGCTTGCTCGCCTGCACCCACTTACCAACCATTTGGGCCAGTTCGTCCTGCGGCAAAGTCTGGCTCATTTTGGTAAATGCGCGGATGTCCGCCACCAAAAGCCAGCAGGCGCTCGTTTTGCCGATATATCCTGAAGTCCGGGTTTCCATGGACAACTCATCCTCCTCGACCGTCACCGGCGCAAGCTCGCGAAATTTCAAAACTTGCGCGGAAATTTGGATCCGGTCGTTATCCTTGAGTTGCGACGGGATGCGCAGCCGCTGGCCATTTAGCAGCGTGCCATTGCGGCTGCCGAGATCCACCAGATAATACCCGCCACCCTGCGCGTGCATGATGGCATGACGCCGGGAAACTTTGGCGTCATTTATCACCAGCACATTCTCTGGCAGACGGCCAATGGTGCAGGTTCCCTGAAGCGGGATCTGCCCGCCAGTTTCATTTTCCAACCAAAATTGCATATCCTCGGAAATTGCTCCGCCTAACTTTTGCCGGCCTCAATTCTAATGCGACGATTCAAAAGATAAAATCGGGCCGGCTACTGGTTTGGATTAACCCACGCCGGGGACAAATACCAGCATAATTTCCGCGCAGCATTTGCTTCAAACCGTAACCCGGCACGCGTGCGACCAACTGGCGTTGAAGTTCCATGGGCAGCTTGTAAAAACTTTTGTCCGCGTCAAAGAACTTAAAGCAAACTCTTGGCCTTCGCCAGCGCCTCGTCGAGTTTGCTCGCGTCCTTGCCGCCGCCGCGCGCATTGTCCGGCCTGCCGCCGCCTTTGCCGCCGACGATTGGCGCAATCGTCTGGATGATTTTTCCCGCCTGAACTTTTGCAGTAAACTCCGGCGAAACGGCGGCAACAAGTGAAACAGAGTTGTTCGCCGCCCCGCCGAGAACGACGACGCCTTTGAATTGCGATTTCAACATGTCCGCAACCGCTTGAAGAAAATCTCCATCCACCGCGCCGAGATTTTCGATGATGTGAGGAGCGCGACCATCCCGGTCGCTCTGCTGCGCGTCTCGCGCGGCAGATTTTTGCAAAAGCGATTTCGCAATTTCAGCAGCTTGTTTTTGCTGCGCCGACTTGATTTGCTTTTCCAATTCCTTTTGATGCGCGAGCAACGATTCAACTTTCTTTTCCAGTTCATGAACCGGCGAATTGATTTTCCCCGCGATATTTTTGATGAGTTGCAATTGCGAATTCGCCAAATCGTAAGCGGAAATTCCCGCAACAGCTTCAATTCGGCGAACGCCTGCCGCAATCGCGTTTTCGCCGATGATGCGGAACAAACCGATCTCGCCCGTCGCGCGCGTGTGCGTGCCGCCGCAAAGTTCCATCGAATAGCCGTCGAGCTTCCCGCCGTGGCCGCCGATCTGGACGACGCGCACCGTGTCACCATATTTGTCGCCGAAGAATTGCATCACGTCCTTGCGATGCTTCACGTCGGCGTGCGCGACTTCCGTCCACGAGACG
>Ga0075522_10003147_pt1 | contig 12062 bp, 12 predicted proteins | sample NGEPerA_FD_74796 | JGI IMG/M metagenome (GOLD analysis project Ga0075522, IMG submission 74796) | Arctic peat soil microbial communities from the Barrow Environmental Observatory site, Barrow, Alaska, USA - NGEE PermafrostL2-A | ecosystem: Environmental > Terrestrial > Soil > Wetlands > Peat ... | reverse complement strand
GTTCAGTAGTCCAGAGTGGATAAATCCGGGCACGCCTACGATAGCTGTCGCGCTCTTTGTGGGGTCCGCGTTGCTCGTGACCGTGACGTGATAAATGCCCGCGGCCCCCGGTGCGAAATACAATCCCGCGCCCGTGACGATTCCCCCCGCGGCGCCCTCCTGAATCGTCCAGGTCACGGACGTGTCGCTGGCGCCTGTGACTATTACCGCGAATTGCTGCGTGCCGTTCGTGACCAGGTTGACCGAGGACGGGCTGACAGTGACGGACGCAGCTGCGAACATCTGCAGCGGCGCCAGAAGAAACATTCCGGCAAGGCAAAACCACGCTTGCCGCCAGCGAGAAAACAGGTTCGCAGGCCCCAGCTGTTTACCATCGATAATCTTCACTGGAGCTGAGCTCACGCGGACCTCCCGTTTGGGTATTGACGCCACAATACACTTACAGGCACGCACGGACACGGGAGAAATCCCGGTGAGATTTTTTGGCTCGGGCCACGCTTCGCCGCATCTTCAGGTTGGCCGCGAGCATCCTGTCACGGATTCTGACTTCGCTCAGTGAATGACCAACTTCTCCACGCGCGAAGGATTTTACCTCTTACGCCTTGCGGTAACATAAATTTTTAGATAACGAGTAACAATTGATAAATTCTAGCCAGGCCGTGTACCGCATTGCTGGCGTGGTCAAACCAGGAACGTCCGTGTGAGATTGAGTAGACCAATTTTACCCAACCATTAAAAAATGAAAAGGGCGGCCATTGCTGCGGCCGCCCTGATCGAAACGCTTTAGTGCTGGGTCTCGAAAGTGCTATTGCGGATCCACCTTCTTACGGCCGGACGCCACTGGAGGAGGAGCGCCCGTGGGCAAGGCTGCGGGCGCTTTCGCCTCGCGAACGATTATTTGCGCGGGGGCTTCGATTACTTTTCCGCCCGTCGCGCGCGCCAGTTGTGCGGCCGCTCCACGCGTAGTTTTGGTTGGCGTCGGCACAACCGCGCCTTCGCCTTCCTTTTGGAAGCTGAGGTGTTCGGATTTGCCGTCCCAATCGACCACCAGCATGTCTCCGAAACGAATTTGTTCGGTCGCCAGCAAGTTTGCGAGCGGGTACACCACAAATTTTTCAATGGCCCGCTTCAAATGCCGCGCGCCGTACTTGATGTCCGTGCCTTCCTGAAGAAGGAATCGTCTTGCGGAAGCCGTTGCCCGGAAAAGGAACTGGCCGCGCCCTGTATCGAGTACGCGCTGTTGCACCATGCCCAATTCTATGTCCAGAATTTCCTCGAGCTGTTCCAGACGGAGCGGGTGAAAGACGACAATCTTGTCGAGACGGTTCATGAACTCCGGCGAGAATTTCTTCTTCGCGGCTTCCTGCGCGGTCCGCGTTACTTTCTCGTCGAGCTTTTCTTCCATCTTATCGCTGGGCTGCACAAAGCCCATGCCGCCGGTCATCAATTCGGTGATTTCGCCGCCGCCGAGGTTGGAGGTCAGAAAAATCATGGTCTGCGAAAGGTCCACGCGCCGGTTATCGCCCAGGGTCAGGGTGGCCTTGTCCAGAATGCCCAGCAGCAGCTGCCACAGGGCGTCCGAAGCCTTTTCGATCTCATCGAACAGCAGGAAGCTCAGCTTCAAATCTTCTTTATGGTATTGGGCGAGCGCTTCCTGCGTGATCAGCGGATGAGTCTCGCGGTGTCCCAGATAGCCTGGGGGCGAGCCAATCAGTTTGGCGATTTCGTGGGAGTGCTGGAACTCCGCGCAGTCCACCTTGATCACCGCGCGCGGATCTCCGAACAGAATTTCGGCCGCCGCCTCCACAATGCGCGTCTTTCCCGACCCCGTGGGCCCGAGGAATAACAGGTTCCCCACCGGACGTCCGGTCGAGCTCATCCCCGCGCAGAAGACCTGATACAGGTCTACGAGCGCTCGGACTCCCTCTTCCTGGCCGACGACCTTACTTCTGAGGGCGGCCTGAAATTCCTGAGACTCCACGCTTCTCAGTGTGGGGTCCAAAGGTTGATGTGACGAGCGGCTGCTGATCATGACCTTCTCTCCTACCGGAACTTCCGGTCTCTAAGCACGCCTCTGTGCGGGGCGCGATCAAACTGGTCGAGTTTGACTCCTACGGTGGAGTGCAGCAGACGGAGCTGCGTAATAATTTCTTGTCCTGCTTCAGGTGCGTGAGCTACATCAAGTAGTGGCGGAAACAAGTCCGCGAGGTCGAGGTTGAGGGTGCGAAGAGCCGAAACCAGTTTTTGAACCTGACTCGATTTCGGATCGTATAACTCCACGCTATTATTAACCTGTTGCCGTAATTCAGTCCAATCGACGTCTACAGATGGATACGACTTGGTCACCTGCTTCACAACATCGTCCGTGATTCGGGGACGTTCGCCGAGTTTGGCCAGGTGCAATTGCTTGACCCGGTCGCCCTCTCGGACGTTGTGAACCAGGTAGAACGTGTTCCCTTTTCGTCGAAGAAAAGCCATCGATTGCTCCCGGGTCCCAGTATCGAGTTCGTAGTGTAAAGTTCTTCCACTACGGATGTCAATTCCGATATTGGATTCTTCGGAAAGTTGCCTCGTATCAGTAACTCCCTTTTCCGCTTCTTTCGAACTGGTTTTTCGCCCAAGTTCACGTTCTCTTTTATAGACATCGGCTATTTCTGAAATATTGTTAATGAACTCCGATCTCTATATTCCATTAGATGCTCGATCAATCGATAACGATATCCAGTATTGCGCGGCGCTCGCGTCCGCCGCAATAGCTCTACGGATTCATGGCACTGGTCCTTACGAACTAGTACGCTTAGAATGAGGCATGGAAAAAACAAATTCCATGAATTGGAATTCCGTATACGCACTGGTGAAGAAAATCCCGCAGGGGCGCGTGATGACGTACGGCCAGGTGGCCAAAGCGCTGCGCATTTCCGGCGGAGCGCGCACCGCGGGACGCGCCATGGCTGCGTGCCCGAGCGGCAAAGGCGTACCTTGGCATCGCGTGGTGGGCGCGGGCGGAAAACTTCTGATTCGCGAGCCGTACGCTTCGCTGCAGCGAAAACTGCTGGAAAGTGAAGGCCTGGAACTCGCCGAAAAAAGCATTTTGAATTTTAAGAAATACGTTTTGGGACAAAAAGAAAACCCGCGTGCGCGGATCGTTGCGACTTCATCTGACACGCAGATAAAATCCAGTCGCGAAATCCCGATACAAACCCGCTCACTTTATTCCCGTCGCCGCGTCTAAGGGGTTGAGGGTCTGCCAACCGTAGCGCGATCCTCATGGATGTCATTGGACCTCTAGCCCACCCCGGGGACCTTCATCCGATTCGGAGAAGGAGATAATCAAAATGTCATTTTCTAAATTAGCTGTAAATTTGAGTCTTTCCGCAATCGCTTTTTTGGCGTTACCTCTGCTCGCATCCGCCCGGCCCAAAGCAACGAACACCGAAACCGAAAAGAAACCACTCGAGTTGACTGAAACGGCCACAGTCGATGGAAAAACTCTGGCACCTGGCAAATATGAAGTTTTAGTCGACGGCAAGAAGGTCCGTTTCGAACGCAATGGCGAAACAGTGGTCACCGCTTCGTGTGACTGGAAGGCGATGGACCATAAGTCTCCCTATGACAGCAGTACCTTTTCCAAGGACCGGACGCTCCAGGAACTTCAGTTCCAAGGGAGCAACCAGGCGCTTGAAATCGAGTAGTGACCCGATAGGCCATTGGCGGTTGGGTGGCGAGAACTCTCGAGGCGAGTAGCACCTTGTTTTGCCTGGAGTTCTCCGCCCAGCCCTCTCTTACGTGATGCCCGTCGTGACTGCCCAAAACTATCGACTCATTGCCCTCCGCAGTTCGCGCCGCATACGCCGATTGTGTTATAGATAAGGGCTCATGCTGACAGGTGCGACGATAGAAGTTGTGAATTTGATGAAGCGTTACGGCGATGTGGAAGCATTGCGTGGCGTGAGCTTCGCCGTAAACGAGGGCGAAGTGTTTGGGTTGCTGGGGCCGAATGGCGCGGGCAAAACCAGCACGGTTGAAATTCTCGAAGGTCTGCGCACTCCGGATAGCGGCAGCGTAAGCGTTTGCGGACTCGATCCGCAGGCCAGCGGCTCCGAATATAAATACATCATGGGCGCGGCGCTGCAAGCTACAGCCCTGCCGGATAAAATGCGCGTCGCGGAAGCCCTTGACCTGTTCGGGAGCTTTTATCCCAAAAGGCGCGGCACGGAGGAACTCCTCGGCCGTTTCGGCCTCGTGGAAAAACGCTCCGCGTTTTACTCCCAACTTTCCGGTGGGCAAAAGCAACGCCTCGCTTTGGCGATGGCGCTGGTAAACGATCCTCGCGTGGTCTTCCTCGACGAACCTACCGCCGGCCTCGACCCGCAGGTCCGGCGCGAAATTTACGACATTGTCGAAGAGCTAAAAAAAGAAAAGAAAACCATCCTCATCACGACGCATTACATCGAGGAAGCTGAAAAACTGTGCGACCGCGTCGCCATTGTCGATCACGGAAAAGTCATCGCCATCGGCACGCCACGCGAGTTAAAACAGCGCTCCGGCGCCGTCACGCGCATCACGGTGCGCATGGCCAAGCCTGAAACGAATGGAGCGCTAGGCAAACTGGAAGGCGTGACGGAGTGCCGCGTCGAGGCCGACGATTACCTGCTGTACTCCACCCGAGTGCCGCGCACCATTGTGGCCCTGGTGAAGCATCTCGAAGAACAAAATAATGAGCTCGTGAGCCTCGAAATTTCCGCACCCTCGCTCGAAGATATTTTCCTCGAGCTGACGGGAAGAAGGTTGCGCGATTGAGTCAAGTCTTGAGCCACACCTGGGCCCTTACCGTCAGCCGCATGCGCCTCGCCATGCGCAATCGCGCCTTTTTATTCTTCAGCCTGATCATGCCCATCGCATTCCTGTTTATTTATGCAGGTATTTTCGGACGAGGGAGGTCCCAGGCGGTTCCCTACCTGCTTGCGGAAGTCCTGGCGCTCACCGTGATGGGCAGCTTCTGGGGACTGAGCGTGCAGTTGGTGACGTTCCGCGAGCAAGGCATTCTCCGCAGATTCCGGGTGACGCCGGTGGGCGCGAGCGCGATGCTCGCATCGAGCCTCGTTTCCAATTATTTTTTGACGCTTCCGACGATTGCGATTGAATTTTTTCTGTCGCGCTCGGTATTTCACATGGCGGGACTGGGCAATCTTCTTTCCATTTTTGTTTTGGTGACCATCGGCACCGTGACCTTCGCCTCGCTCGGACTGATCGTAGCCAGCGTCACCAACACGATGCAGGAAACGCAGATCATCAACCAGATCATCTGGTTCGTTTTCCTTTTCATTTCCGGCGCGACGATTCCCTTTCCCATGTTGCCGGGCATAGTGCAAGCCGTGGCCGTTTTCCTGCCGGCAACCTACCTCGTCAGCGGACTGCAGCGCGCCATGATCGATCACACCACTCTTCCCAACCTCGGCATGTATCTGGCTTCGCTCGGCGGATGCGCCTTGATCGCGTTCGTGGTTTCAGCGCAGCTTTTCCGCTGGGAACCGGAATCGAAAGCCCCACGGCAAGCGAAACTGTGGGCCGCAGTCGCTGTCATTCCCTTCCTGCTGTTGGGAGTCTGGGAAACGGTAAATGGCGATTTGCGCAGCCATGCCTTGAAGAACCTGCAATCGATCCGCGAACCGTATTCCATCGAACGCATCGAGCATTAGAATCAAGTAGGACAGGCTTCAGCCTGTCCTACTACAAACCAAATTGGCCTTACGGGTTCGCAATTCGCTTATTGCCAGGCGCGGCGGCAGCAAACCCCTATGCTATAATTTCGCTTGTAAGCTGCTTCGCAGCACAAATCCTGCACCCTATTGCAGCCTGGAGAACGAAGATGGCGATGAAGCCGACGGAAAAGATATGGCATAACGGAAAGCTGATTCACTGGGATGATGCGAAAATTCATGTGCTTTCCCACGTTGTCAGCTATGCCTCGGCGGTCTTCGAAGGCGTGCGGTGCTACGAGACGAAAAGCGGTCCTGCAATTTTCCGCGTGCGCGAACACATGCAGCGCATGATCAACTCCGCGAAGATTTACCGCATGGAGTTGCCCTTCACGGCCGAAGAACTTTCGGTTGCCGCTGCGGACGTGGTGCGCGTAAACAAATTGAATTCCTGCTACATCCGCCCCATCGCGCTGCGCGGGTACGGGGACATCGGCGTCGGAGGAACAACTGTTCCCATCGAAGTGTACATGGCGTGCTGGGAATGGGGACGCTACCTTGGCCCGGAAGCCATCGAGCAAGGCGTCGATGTTTGCGTCAGCTCCTGGAACCGCATGGCTCCCAATACGCTGCCCAGCATGGCCAAGGCCGCGGCGAACTACATGAACTCCCAGCTCATCCACATGGAAGCGCACGCCAACGGCTATTCCGAGGGCATCGCGCTGGACACCAACGGCTACGTGAGCGAAGGCTCCGGCGAAAACATTTTCGTGGCGCAGGACGGCGTGCTGTATACACCACCCGCAGGCTCCAGCGTTTTGCAGGGCATTACCCGTAGTTCGGTAATGACGCTCTGCGAGGACATGAAAATTCCCGTTCGCGAGCAGCTGATCCCGCGCGAAATGCTGTACATCGCGGACGAAGTATTCTTCACGGGCACGGCGGCGGAAATCAGCCCGCTCCGTTCCATCGACAAGATCAAAGTGGGCAAAGGATCGCGCGGACCGATTACCAAAGCGTTGCAGGACGAATTCTTCGGCATCTTGAATGGAAACAAGGCGGACCGCCACAATTGGCTTACGCCCGTAAACGTGCCATTGGGCGCCGCGACGAGGTAGCCGATTATTCAAATTAAATGAGATCAACGGCCGGACGAAGTTTGTCCGGCTGTTTCATTTCACGCGGGAAGGGCGCGATCTTCGTAGCGCCCACTCCCTGCCGCGCTCTTTGGGACGCAGTGGGCATCAAAGGCGACGAATTAAGGCACGACTTCGTCTCTCGTTAGGAGGGGCGATGTGAACGTCATTTACTGTAAAGCGGCCAGTCCAAAAACGGGACGGCCTCTTCAAAAACCGTCCATTGATGCTTTGACTCGCGCGCTGGCATTCTCATACAATCTTTCTCCCCACGGAAAAACCGGGTGACTGTACTTCGGAGGCTCTCGCTAGAGAAGTATTCATGTACTCAAAGCCCCAAAAAATTGTCGCGGAATTTATTGGAACCTTCGCCTTCGTTTTTTTCGGCGTGGGGGCGATCGTGGCGGATCAATTTCTGCGCTCCAGTTCCCCAAGCCTGCCCGGTTTCGGATTACTGGGCGCGGCGTTGGCTCAGGGCTTGGCATTCGGAATCATGGTGACGGCGCTGGGACACATCTCCGGCGGGCATTTTAATCCCGCGATCACCATTGGTTTCTGGGTCACGCGCAAGCTTTCCACGTTCGACACGATCACGTACTGGATGGCGCAACTCGGCGGCGGTATCGCCGCGGCCTACCTCCTGCGAACGCTTCCCTTTGAGGCGTGGAGCTCCGTGCAGCTGGGAACTCCGGACCTGGCCATCGGAATGACGAGGGCCACTGGAATTATTTTTGAAGCGGTAATGACTTTCTTCGTTGTTTTCGTTTTCTTCGCCATCACCGCGGACGAACGGAATGCATCTCCCCGAAATGCCGGCCTGGCCGTCGGACTGACTGTAACGATTGCGGTTCTGCTGGGAGGACCGTTTACGGGCGGAGCGCTTAATCCCGCGCGCGTTTTGGGCCCTGCGCTTGCCGCGAATCATTGGACGAATCACGGCGTCTACTGGATCGGCCCGCTGGGCGGCGGCGTTGTGGCCGGATGGCTCTACGACATGCTGTTTCTCCCGAAGAAAGTGATCTGAGCTAGCCGTTCCGCTATCGGCTTTCTCGCCCCGAATTTGGATTGCAAGAATCTTATACGGAATTAAATAAACCTTCTGCTATGATTCCTCGCGGAGTCACATGAATCCGGCACGCATTCCGTTATTCCCGCTAGACGTCGTGCTCTTCCCCGGCCAGGCTATGCCCCTGCATATTTTCGAGCCTCGTTACCGGGAAATGACCCGCCATTGCATCAATACGCAAAGCGCATTCGGAATGATTCGCGTGAGCGGCGTGACTCTCGCGCAAACCGGCTGCTCCGCGATGATCGTCAAAATCCTCAAAGAATACGACGACGGGCGCTCCGACATTCTCACCGCGGGCCAGAGCGCGTTTCGCCTGATCCGCGTGCATGAAGAGAAAATTTATCTGGAAGCGGACGTGCAATATCTGGAAGAAGATTTTACAAATGTGGATTCCGCTTTATCCGCGCAGTTAGAGCAACTTTGCAATCAGTGCCACCATCTATTGTATGGGGAGGATGCGCCGCGTTTTGAAACCGATGGCGGCATTTCCCTCGCGTATCATGTTGCCACCGAACTGCCGCTCGAAACAGGAATGCGTCAAAGCCTGCTCGAAGTGCGGTCAGAATCCGAGCGCCAGACCCGGCTTGTGGCCCACCTGTTGGATTGGTATCCCCAATTGCAGCGGCGGGAGCGAGTTCGCGGGAAAGCGGCGGGCAACGGGCACAGCAAGCTTTAAACGCCAGATTTGCTTTTCTTCCCGGCTCACTCAGTGGCGCGCCCTCGCCGCTCCATCGGCCATTCCTGCAGCATTTTTTTCTGTGACATATAATAGTAGGGCAACTCAGTTAGGGGTTTTCAATGACCACAAAGCCTTCCACGCTCGGCGAACTCAAAAAATTTCCCGACTATGAACCTGGGACCGCGCGCCGCACGGTAAAAGACGAACTGCGCGCGAACATTCTGCATAAGCTCGAATCCGGAGAGCCGCTGTTTCCCGGCATTCACGGCTATGAAGAAACGGTTCTACCGCAAATCGCCAATGCGCTGCTGGCACGCCACAATTTTATTCTGCTCGGGCTACGCGGCCAGGCGAAAAGCCGTATCCTGCGTGGTTTAATCGAATTTCTGGACGCGGAAATGCCCTACATCACGGGCTGCGAAATTCATGACAATCCCTATGCACCGCTGTGCAAAGCGTGCCGTGAATTGATCCTCGAAAAAGGTGACTCCACGCCCATCTCCTGGCTCGAGCGCGACGCGCGCTTCATCGAAAAACTGGCCACCCCCGACGTAACCATCGCTGACATTCTGGGCGATGTCGATCCCATCAAAGCCGCGCGATCGGGCCGCGCCCTGGGCGACGAACTCACCATTCACTACGGCCTGCTTCCCCGCGCCAATCGCGGCATATTCGCCGTCAACGAACTTCCGGACCTCTCTGGGAAAATTCAGGTCGGATTGTTCAACATCATGCAGGAAGGCGACATCCAGATTAAGGGTTACCCGGTGCGGCTGCCTCTCGACGTGCTGCTCGTCTTCACCGCGAATCCGGACGATTACACCGCGCGCGGAAAAATTATTACGCCGCTCAAGGATCGCATCGGCTCGGAAATTCGCACGCACTATCCCGCCACGGTGGAAGAGGGCGTTTCCATCACCAGGCAGGAGGCGTGGGTCGCGCGCGATGCGAAAGGCGCCGCCGTCGAGGTTCCGGATTATTTGCGCGAGGTTGTGGAGTACATTGCGTTCTTCGCGCGGGAAGACAAGCGCATTGACAAGCGCGCGGGAGTCAGCCAGCGCCTGCCCATTGCGGCGCTCGAAAGCGTGGTCAGCAGCGCGGAGCAGCGTGCCGTGCGCAATCGCGAAGCCCGCTCATCAGCGCGCATTGCGGACGTGTATGCCGCGCTCCCGGCCATCACCGGGAAAATGGAACTGGAATATGAAGGCGAACTGCGCGGCGCGGAAAATATTGCCCGCGAACTGATTCGCAGCGCCGTGGGCAAGGTTTTCACCGCTCGCATGGAGGGCGCAAATCTTCAGCCCGTCGTGCAATGGTTTGAACTCGGCGGCGAACTGAAGGTTCCCGAAAACGCGCCCGCCGCGGATGCTCTCGCGCAGCTCAAAAAAATTCAGGGATTGATGGACAACGTGGAGCGCATGGGCGTCGACGGCCGCAGCGGTCCGTCAGGGTTGGCGGCAGCCGCGGAATTTATTCTGGAAGGCCTGTGGGCGCACAAGCGCATTAGCCGCAACGAAGAGCGTGGCTTTCACGCCGAGCGTCCCAAGGCACCAGATCCGCGCGAACAGCAGCAACGTCCGCCGCGTCGGCAATTCAACTAAGCTGCTGTAGCCCGCCTCGCTTGTCCCGAGTAAATACGAGGGATAAGAGGCGCGGGTTTAAAGCAGAGTCCAAGCACCCGCAGCAAGCGAGCAAAGCTTATGGCCAAATTTATCCGCTACACCAAATGCACCGGCGAACCGGCCGATAGCGTAGACCTGCAGGAACTGCTCAAACGGTTGTCCGACTTTTTCCTGCAGAGCGGCTACGAATCGCAATTCTACGGCATGTCCGAAATGGACCCCGAAAAATCGATGGAAGCGCTGCGCCAGGCAATCCAGCGCGCGCTCGAACAAGGCGATCTGCTCGGCGATCAGGAAATGAAACAACTGCTCGACGGCACACCCGAGCAGATGGACGCCAAGATGAAGGAAATGATCGATCAGCTCATCGAAAAAATGATGGAAGAGGGATACATCACGGGGCAGCCGCAAATTACTTCCCCACCCGACAAAACGCCTCGCGGGCAAGTGGGTCAAGGTCGCGAGCGCGACCGCGAAAATGAACCGCGTTTTGAGATCACAGATAAAACGATCGATTTCCTCGGTTTCAAAACGCTTAAAGATCTGATGGGTTCGCTCGGCAAGAGCAGCCTGGGCCGCCATGATACGCGCGATCTTTCGACGGGCGTGGAATCGGGCGGAGTGTCTCGTCCCTATGAATTCGGCGACACTTTAAATCTGGACATCAGTGCCACCCTGTTTAACGCAGTGCGCCGCGAAGGTTCCAAAGTTCCGATTGAGCTGGACTACCCGGACTTGATGGTGCATCAGACGGAGTATCAGAGCTCCTGTGCCACAGTGCTGATGCTCGATTGCAGCCATAGCATGATTTTGTATGGCGAAGACCGCTTCACTCCCGCGAAAAAAGTGGCGCTCGCGTTGTCGCACTTGATTCGTACGCAATATCCGGGCGATTCGCTGCATCTTGTGTTGTTCCATGACTCCGCGGAAGAAATGCCGCTGGCGGAGCTGGCGCGCGTGCAGGTTGGTCCGTACTACACGAATACGCGAGAAGGCCTCCGGCTGGCGCGGCGCATTCTAGGTCGCCAGAAAAAAGACATGAAGCAGATCGTAATGATCACGGACGGCAAGCCGTCCGCGCTCACGCTGGAAGACGGCCGTATCTACAAAAATGCTTTTGGCCTGGATCCGCTCGTCGTCACGCAAACGTTGGAAGAAGTGGGGCGCTGCCGGAAATCCGGAATATTGATCAACACGTTTATGCTGGCCAGCGATTACAGCCTCGTGCACTTCGTGCAAAAAGTGACGGAACTGTGCCGCGGCAAAGCCTACTTCACCACCCCATACACCCTCGGCCAATACCTGCTCATGGATTACATGCAGAAAAAGACAAGGCACATCCACTAGTAGGACAGGCTTCAGCCTGTCTGGTTTTGGCTTCGGCCCATTGCAATCTAAACCGGACAGGCTGCAGCCTGTCCTACTTAGTCCTCGAGCAATTTCTTTTTATGTTTGGTCGGTTTTAGGCGTTTGTCGGGGATCACTCGGGCGGCCGGGGGCGTGCCTGCGTTTTCACGCGCTCGCCGGCGAGCTTCGCCGGACGCGGTGAATTTTTTGCGCTTGGATCCGGATTTGCTTCTGCTCATTTTAATGCTCGCGGAGCGTAGTATAAATCATGCGAAATCAGTGCGAGGGATTTTAACCGATTTCAGCCTGCCATTTTCTCGCGGCGTTCCGCAGCCGATTGCGCGAGCAATTCCGCAAGCTCCAGTACTTTCGGGCTCACGCAAACTTCATAATAGGGGCGCGTGCCTGCCTGCCCGATTTTTCCGCCCGGCAACATTTCGCGAATAAATCCGCGGCGAATGAGCACGGGCTCGAGACCTTCTCCGACCGGAGTTTCACCCCGGAAAAATG
>Ga0075522_10003146_pt1 | contig 12062 bp, 10 predicted proteins | sample NGEPerA_FD_74796 | JGI IMG/M metagenome (GOLD analysis project Ga0075522, IMG submission 74796) | Arctic peat soil microbial communities from the Barrow Environmental Observatory site, Barrow, Alaska, USA - NGEE PermafrostL2-A | ecosystem: Environmental > Terrestrial > Soil > Wetlands > Peat ... | reverse complement strand
GTGTAGAAGCGATGAATTCGTCCGCGCGCCGTACTTCCTGGATTTCGCTGTTGAGATTTATTTGCACGCCCGCAGTCCGGCACTCGCGCTCCAGCATTTCCACGATATCTTGTGCGGAACGGTCACAGAAAAGCTGCCCCAACGTCTTCTCGTGATAGGGAATGTGATGCTTTTCCACGAGCGCGATAAAGTCCGAAGGGTGATACCTGGCCATGGCGGACTTCACGAAGTGAGGATTTGCGGAAGAAAAATTGTCCGGTCCACAGTGGAGATTCGTGAAATTGCACCGGCCTCCCCCGGAGATCAGAATTTTCCGGCCCACGCGAGCACCGCGTTCGAGCACAGCAACTCGCCGGCCTCGTTTGCAAGCCTCAATCGCGCACATCAGCCCCGCGGCCCCGGCGCCCAGAATTAAAACATCGAATTTGCGGACCATATTCATGACACGAAAGCATCGGCAGCCAACCTGGCTGCCAAAAGATTATTGCATTGCCGGACCATGATTGCGCGCACGCGCATGAGGGAAGATCGGTCTGCGTCGCACGCATACGAACATGGATGTCCATGATCAGGCGGACGGAGAAAGCTTGTACTGCGTCCTGCGCGAAGAGGTGATACCTCTCTTCTATCATCGCGATCATGACGGCTTGCCTCGCGGATGGATCAAGCGCATGAAGCGCACCATCCGAACTCTGGGTGGAGATTCAATGCCAACCGCATGGTGATGGACTACACCACGAAGTGTTACATCCCAACCGCGGGCGGAGCATCGAGTCACGTGCGGGCCGCAGGCTGAGATCAGTAGAACAGGCTTCACAGGCTGCGGAAGAAATGTCTTGGTTTGTCATTCTGAGCGAAGCGAAGAATCACTCTTCGATTTAAGTATAAGTCGAAGGAGCAAGGAGTGTTTCTTCGCTTTGCTCAGACTGAACAAAGATTTTGTTTTTTCCGCAGCTTGTTCAGCATGTGGTTTTTTTTAGTCAACACATAGACGCAAGTCCTGCGAACCACGGAAACTTGAGAACCGCAGGGCATTCTGAAATTCTCGCATCGCACAACTAACAAATGAAGGTGAAAGCAGACCCTTTCTGGGATGCAAAATTCCCGAAAGGGAACGAAGATGGTGAGCGCGTACCCTAATTCCTAAAATGATGTGTACCTTATTGAAAAAGTAAGTATTTCAGGACAACGCTTCAAAAAGCTTGCTGTAAATACCGACAAACATCTGTAACTTGTGTGCCTCGATCCGTGTCCTCACGAATTTGTGCGGCAACCCAGTTTCGAACTGGCCGACGGGCCGAAGCCGCACGCACTCCGCGCGGTTCACAGCAGGGCTGAAGCCGTGCCCTACAAGATTTTGGCGGTTGCCACGCAGGCTCTCAAGACTTCCTGAACGCGTGGCCAATCTGGAACTTGAATTGCTCTTCCAATTTCAGGGAGTCGCGGCCCATGCATCCACAAGAACGCCGAATGACAAAACGAAAAGCCACCGAATTTCTCGCTTACCTGAGCTTGCCATTTGATAATGGCGGGTTTGTTACTGACCTTTCCGCTGGCGGATTGGGCTTTCAGGCTGTCGCTCCAGTGAAATCCGGTCGCCCAATTCATTTCCGCTTTGCGATGGATTCGTCTACCAGGATAAGTGCCGTGGGGGAATTGGCATGGATCGATAAGACGGGGAAAAACGGAGGCCTGCGATTCACGCAACTGTCCGAGGAAGTACGCGAACAGATCCGAATCTGGACGGGCCAATCGAAACCGAGGGAGGAAACGAGGATCGATGTCCAGGTCGCTGAACGGGCGATCGTGACGACCGTCTCCGCGAGCGGCGGGGCGAACATTGTTCGTGAAGTAATTGCGAGTGCGAAGGCACATGAGTCTCCCCATGTCATGTCACATGCGAATGTTCATGATGTTCAAATTACTAACCCTGTGATTGTGGCAGCGACCTCGCGGCGAAATAACGCCGAAATCGCACTCGAAGTGCACGCGATTACGTGCGCGAATCCCCGCGTTGTTCGAATCGAGGAATCGGGCGGCGAGCCATTTTATGCACTCCCGACGTTGCCGCTGACCCCGAACTTCAAGGCACGGCCGAACGCAACCTCCATTCCTGCGACTTTCGCCAATCGGATGTCCATCGCCAGAAGCCACCCCGTAGCTGCAGTCGGCGTGACTATTGCTTTGGCGTTCCTGGTCTCGATGGGGATTCTGGTGCTCCTCTCCGTAATCCTGGAAGGCTAGTCGTACATCAACTGGGGCGAAAAAGCCCCTGCAGTTTTTATTCCCAATCGATTCAGCGGCAAGCGTAACAATAATAAAGCGAGAGAGTTACCGCGATTAGGAATTCCAGGTTCAATTTATTACTAAAACGCTTCGGTCCTGCTATGATGGCGCCCATCGTTCGAATTCCAAAGATTTAACAGGCACTTTGTGGGAGGCGGTTCATGAAGAGGAAGCTGCTCATCGTGCTGACGGCGTGCGCTTGTCTGGCGATGTTTTCAGGCATCGTGTTGGCGCATCACGGCGTGGCCGGATATGACCTGACCAAGACGATTACTTTGCATGGGACCGTGGCGAAGTTCGATTGGAGCAATCCTCACGTGGTGGTATTCGTCGATGCCAAAAATGACAGCGGGGAAATGCAGCAGTGGACTATCGAATTCGCGGCCCCGATTCACATGGTGCGAGCCGGGTGGACCAAAAATGCGATGAAGGCCGGGGACGAAATTACGATCGACACGCATCCCTCGCGAAATGGCGCGTCCGTGGGAATTTCAAGCACCATCACATTCATTCTCAAAGTCGTGGTCAACGGCCAGGCTCTCCCCGGCAGGTCCGACTGAGTCTTTTGCGGGGGCGCACAAAGAAACCGCGCCCGGAGGAACCTCATTATGCGATTTCAAACGGCCGTCTGCGCGGTTGCGTTTTTGGGGGCGCTGGGCTTTGCCCCCTCGCTGCCCGCGCAGACCGCGTCCAATTCGGAGGAGGCAAAAAATCAGAAGGCCGGGCTGACGTCCGGCGGTAAGCCTGATTTGTCCGGCTTGTGGGATCCGGATTTCAGGGGGCCGGAAGGCATGCGGCTGAATACCTGGGATTCCTCGGACCCATTCGCCGCGCATCCCGAGCGGGCTCCCATGACGCCTTGGGCAGCCGAAAAATTTAAGGACGTAAGACCTCCGTTTGGAGCGATGCAAACGTTTGACAACACCAACGATCCGGTGCAGAGGTACTGCGACCCTCCGGGAATTCCGCGCATCTACATGTATCCTTGGACCATTCAATTTATTCAAACGCCTACGACGGTGTATATCCTCTATGAATACACCAAAGTCTGGCGAGCCGTGGCCATGAACAGCGAGCATTCCAAGGATCCAGATAGCACATGGATGGGCGAATCCGTGGGAAAATACGAAGGTGATACGTTAGTCATTGATACAATCGGATTCAACGATAAAACCTGGCTGGATCAAACGGGGCACCCGCACAGCGAAGCATTGCACGTCATCGAGCGATTCCGCCATCTGGACCATGAACGGCTGGAGCTTTCTGTTACCATCGACGATCCCAAGGCTTACACCAAAACGTTTTCGGCCACCAAGCTGTACAAACTATCCCCCGGCCCGGTCGGAGAAACCCTCTGCGCTTATTCCGAAATGAAGGATTTTCAGGAAAAGGTGGTGGATAAGACGCAAACGGCGCCCGCGAAGTAAACCCTGCGCGGCATTGAACAGCCGCTGGAAGACCAGATTTCCACGGTCCGCGAATTGGTACGCATAGCACCGCCAGAAGTGGCGATCCTGCCTGATTGTGATGCCGATCACTTGCAGGAGTTCCCCGCATCACATCGTTTTCCAATCCAAAGTGCCATGCTGTTTGAGAGGAATATACAAGGAAAAGGAGGGCGTCATGGTCCGACAGGATTATCTTTTCATGGCGTTACTCGTGGTGAGCCTCATCTTCTTCACGCACTGGGGAGGCAAGCATCATTTGCATCATTGAGACGCGGTGAGCCGTTTTCCACACTCGTTTTTTTTTGAATTTGCGGCGTCACCATGTTGCACATCAGACGCGGAAGCATATTTGTCGCCCTGATTCAGCTTATACTATAGCCATGAAGCGAAAAGTCTTTTGGACTACGTTCAGCGTGCTGGGCATTGTGGCCGATCTGGTATTACCACTTTGGTGGGCGCTGGGCGCTACCATTCCCTTGATTTGGGTGAGTTGGTGGGTCGCTTATCGCAGCAACTGGTTTTAGTAGCGCAGGCTTAAGCCTGCGGGTTTTCTTCGGTCTTGGCGAAATCAAAAACACAGGCTGAAGCCTGTGCTACTAGTTTTGCGCCTGCCACGTGTTCACGCTACACTGCTTCTGGGAGAATAACTGAGTCATTTGCCTCCGATTATCGCTGCACAAGGGCTTTCCAAAAGATACGGCGTCGAACCGCTCTTCCAGGACATTTCGTTCACGGTTTCCGAGGGTGAGCGGATTGGTCTGATTGGACCGAATGGTTCGGGTAAATCCACGCTCCTCGAAATTCTGTACGGCCGCGTCCTGCCTGATACCGGGGAAGTGGCGATTCGTAAACGCACCCGCCTGAGCAGCGTTTCCCAGAATTCTGAATTTCCAGAGGGAGCCACGATTCGTTCGGTGATCGCCGACGCCCTCGCACGCGCGGATGTGCCGGAGAAAGATCGCGCGGCACGCATTGCGGAGCCTCTGGGCCGCGCCGGCTTTACTGACATGGATACACCCACGGCTTCGCTCTCCGGCGGTTGGCGAAAGCGCCTGGCGATTGTCGAAGGGCTCGTTCAGGCGCCCGATGTCCTGCTGCTGGATGAGCCGACGAACCACCTGGACCTGGCTGGAATTCAGTGGCTGGAAACGCTGCTGCAAAATGCGTCGTTCGCGTGCGTAGTCGTCAGCCACGACCGCTACTTTCTTGAAAATGTAGCCACAGCAGTGGTTGAGCTCGCTCGATCGTACGAGAACGGATATTTGCGTGTGAATGGAAATTACAGCACGTTTCTGGAAGCGAAGGAAGAATATCTGCACGCGCAGCGCAAACGGCAGGAAGCGCTGGAAAATCTGGTGCATACGGAGATTGAATGGTTGCGCCGCGGCCCCAAGGCCAGAACCACGAAATCGAAGGCGCGCATCGATACCGCTCACGAATTGATCGGTGAGCTGTCGGACCTGAATTCGCGAACGCGCATTTCCTCCGCCAAGATTGATTTCTCCGCGACCGACCGCAAGACCAAGCGCTTGATCGCTCTGGACGATCTGACCTACAGTATTGGCGGGCGCACTTTGTTTGCAGGAATCCATTTCGCCGTGACTTCCGGAATGCGTGTAGGGCTGGTTGGGCCGAATGGCAGCGGCAAGACGACCCTGCTTCGCCTGCTGCGCGGAGACATTGAGCCGTCGCGCGGTGAGATTCGCAGGGCCGATACGCTACGCATCGTTTACTTCGATCAGAATCGCGAGCTCGACCCGGACATCAGTCTGCGCCGCGCGCTTGCGCCAGACAGCGATTCAGTCATCTATCAGGACCGTGTGATTCACGTCGTAGCCTGGGCCACGAAATTTCTTTTCGATCCCGAATTCCTGAGCCAGCCCGTGGGAAAATTGTCCGGCGGCGAGAGGGCGCGCGTGTTGATCGCGCAGCTCATGCTGCAATCCGCCGATGTCCTGTTACTAGATGAGCCAACTAACGATTTAGATATTCCAACGCTGGAAATTTTGGAGGAAAGCCTCCTCGAGTATCGCGGCGCGCTGGTACTCGTCACGCATGATCGCTTCATGCTCGATCGCGTGTCGACCATTGTCCTCGGCCTCGATGGTCTGGGGGGGGCGGAGCGCTTTGCCGATTACTCCCAGTGGGATATCTGGCAGCGCGCGCAGCAGAAGGGAACCGTGAACCTTTCGAGCGGGACCAAGCGTTCGACCGGTAGCGGAGCGCAGTCCGCCAGCGCGAAAAAAAAGCTTTCCTATCAGGAAGGTCGCGAACTGGAAACCATCGAAGAACGCATTGCGGAAGCCGACAAAAATCTTGAGGCCAAGCGCAACGCTCTGGAAGATCCCGCAGTTACCGCAGATCCTCCGCGTCTGAAGGACGCCTGCATCGAAATGGATGAAGCGCAAAATATTTTGGATCGGCTCTATGAACGCTGGGGCGAGCTGGAAAAAAAGAAGGCCGGCGCCTGAAGACAGCTGTGGCAACATGGATTTCAGATTCTGCCGTGACGCCCGCCTTTCTAGCGGGCAGTTTAATTTAAGCGATGCTCGCCGGAAGGATTGCGCTACCGGGCAGGCCGTTAGGGTGCAATACGGCTTTCGAGTCTGCCATCAGGCCAAAGAAAACATAATCCGCAGTGGTATTTTGCGAAGGAGCAACCATGCCAAACCAGCTGAAAAATATTTTGGTTGTCGATGTGGGAGGAACGAACATTAAAATATTCGCCACTGGCCGGAAAGAGCCGATAAAAATTCCCTCGGGCCCAAAGATGACAGCAAAGAAAATGGTGCAGGAGGTCCTGGCATCCACGATGGATTGGAAGTATGCCGCCGTCTCGATTGGGTATCCAGGGCCGGTCGTGCACGGGCGTCCGTTATGCAACCCGCACAATCTTGGAGGAGGCTGGGTGGGTTTCGACTTTGGAAAAGCGTTCGGTCACCCCATAAAACTTGTAAATGACGCCGCCATGCAGGCGCTGGGCATTTATCGAGGGGGAAGGATGCTATTCCTTGGATTGGGAACAGGACTGGGCTCAGCGATGATTGTGGACGGAATTCTTGAACCGATGGAGGTTGCCCATCTTCCTTACAAGAAGGGACGGACCTACGAAGATTACCTGGGCATCCGCGGATTGAAACGTATGGGAAAAAAGAAATGGCGGCGCTTTGTGGCCGAAATCTCGGAACAGCTCAGAAGCGCTCTGGAAGCGGATTACGTAGTTCTTGGCGGCGGAAATGCGAAGCTTTTGAAGGAATTGCCGCCTGGATGCCGACTGGGCAATAACCTGAGCGCATTCACGGGAGGCTTCCGTCTTTGGGACGAGCGAGCAGATAAATCAAAATGGAATCGCGGGCACGACCCGCAAGCGACGACCAAGCCTAGCTAAAACTTTTTTCTAATGTAACCCTAGCCGGCCGCTTGAATTAAAGAAAAAAAATCAATACTGGTGAACTGTTTGCGGATGCGGTCCGATTCTGTATCCTGCCCCGCGGACCGTGTGAATCAACTTCTTATCCGCGTCAACGTCAATTTTCTTGCGCAAATAATTGATGTAGACGTCGACCACGTTGGTCATGGTGTCGGCGGAAAGTTTCCACACGTCGTGAATGATGGAGGAACGCGAAACGCTGTGGCCCGCATTCAGCATCAAATATTCTAGAAGGGCAAATTCCTTTGGCGTGAGTTCAATGAAGTTGCCGTTCCGCCGCACCACTCGCCGAACACGGTCCAGTTCCAAATCCAGGCTGTAGAGGATGGATTCAAACGGAATGGCTCCCCGGCGCAGGAGGGCGCGAACACGGGCCAGCACCTCTGAAAATGCAAATGGCTTTGTCAGATAGTCGTCTGCACCGGATTCGAGTCCACTCACGCGATCTTCCACGCGCGCGTTTCCCGTAAGGATCAGCACCGGCAAATTTGGGGTCTTAGAACGCACCTGCCGCAACACTTCGAGCCCGGTTACATCCGGTAAATTCAAATCCAAAACCAGCAGGTCACTGGGCACGTAGTCAAGTGCCCCCATAACATCTTTTCCGCTGGTAACCACCCGCACGGTGTAGTGTTCGGCCTGCAATCCTGACATTAAAAATTTCGCGACAGGTAAATCGTCTTCGGCAATCAGAATATGCATGGTTAAGGCCCGCCTGAAATAGAGAGGTGTATATACAAGAAGGGAATGTGAGTTTCACAGTGAGAATAAGGATTGTCAAGCAGTCAAGGGTGCTTTTTTGGTTGGATCATTCAGAATGAAACACGCAGGATGAAACACGCGGAGTAAAAGATTTGAGACGCTCGAAACTCGCAACACGCAAATACCGGTATGTTAGGGAATAAAATCTCAATTCAGGATGCACATTCCTCTTTTGGCCCCAAGAAGGCAAACCTTCTCCCTATCCTGATTGTTTCCCGCGCCAAGTCCAATCCCGTTTGGTACTACAAACGCAAGGTCTGCTGAAACAAGGAAGGGAGTCGCGCGGGAAGTTTCTTTCAGATGATAAATAAGTTTTTTCTTAATTCTGTGCTGGGGGCTGGGGAAAAGGGGAGAGAAAAATGGCAACAGCGGGAACGCGTTCGATAATTCGGAACTCGCGGGTTCTAGTTGCAAGTTCAAGCGAATCTTTTCGGAGGTTTTGTGGGGGAAAACCGGAATATGAAACAATGGAAATGGAAGAGGCAGCCGGCGGGGCGGACGCGCTGGAAAAATTAGAGTCTGAGAATTGGGGCGAAGTGCTCCTGGACCGGCGCCTGCACGATCTGGACGCAAACGAAGTGCTGCAAATCATTCGCGGCCGCCACCCCAATTTGCTGGTTCGGGTGGTGGACTCCGCTCTCGGCTGCACGAATGGCAAGGAAGCGCTTAGATCGCCATATACAAATCCTGAGCCATCGTTAGCGCCCGAACCGTCTTTTGATTTGGAAGAGCCTTTCGAACTTGAGGAGGATTGCGCGCGGCGAACCCTGAAAACGATGCCAGCGGTCCAGTCCTTGCCAGGGATGATCGGCAACGGGCCAGGTCTCGAGCAAATCTATCGCCTTGCGCGATTGGTCAGCTGTCGCCAAACCAGCGTTCTGATTTATGGTGAGACCGGAACGGGCAAGGAACTTGTCGCGCGCGGAATTCATCAGATCAGCCCGCGCGCCAAATCTCCATTTGTAGTTGTCAATTGCGCGGCCATTCCTGAGCAACTTCTGGAAACCGAATTGTTTGGCCACGCCCGCGGTGCGTTTACGGGCGCGGTGCAGTCGCGGCTTGGGCGGGTTCATGTGGCGCAAGGAGGGACGCTTTTTCTGGATGAAGTTGGAGAGCTGCCGCTCAGCATGCAAGCCAAGCTTCTACGTTTCCTGCAAGACGGGGAGGTGCAGCGACTGGGAAGCTCCGATGTGCTTCGCGTCGATGTGCGGATTATTTCCGCGACCAATGTCGATCTGCTGCATTCCGTACAGCGAAAAATGTTTCGCCAGGATTTGTATTATCGCCTGGCCGTATTTCCCCTGGAGCTGCCTGCTCTGCGCCAGAGAAGGGAAGACATTATTCCACTGGCCGCGCATTTCCTGGAAGGCTTTTGTGAGCAAGCAGCCTACCCATCGAAGGAAATGTCCGCGTCCGCATTGACGCTTTTGCGCCAATACTCCTGGCCGGGAAATGTGCGGGAATTGCAACATGCGATGGAGCGCGCTTTCATACTTTCGGGGGATGACCGGCAGCTCGAACCAGCCCACTTCAGTCTGTTGGAAGTGACACTGCCTGTTAGAGAAATATAACCTTCCACAAGTGTTGTTGGCCACCGCCGTGCACGTTCGCCACTCATGCAAGTTGTGCCATACGGCTACAAGGACGGACAGGACCGAGAGCACCTGTTGCTGGAGCATTTACCACAAGTTAAATATATCGCCCGCCGAATTCATGACCGTCTGCCGGCGCATGTTCCGCTGGACGATTTGATCCATGCCGGGGTCGTCGGGCTCATTGATGCCGTTGAGAAATTCGATCCCAGAAAAAATGTGCAGCTCAAGTCCTACGCAAAATTCAGGATTCGTGGGGCCATTCTTGACAGTTTGCGGGAAATGGACTGGAGCCCGCGTCACCTTCGCCGGCAGGCGCGCCGGGTTGAAGAGGCCCATCGCGATTTGAAACTCCGTCTGGGACGCTTGGCGAGCGAACCGGAATTGGCAATGGAACTGGGGATGACCCTCGAGAATTACCAGCACTTGTTAGGGGAATTGCGCGGACTGGATCTAGGGAGCCTCCAGGCGGAATCCATGGAAGGGGGGGCCGACGAAGATGTGCTGAGCTATCGTCCCGCGGGCACGGATAAAGATCCATACTTCCTGTGCCTGGATGGAGAACTCCAATCGCATATCGCTACCGCCCTTGGGGATCTGGACGCACATGAAAAACAAGTTGTGACACTCTACTACCTTGAGGAACTGACCATGAAGGAAGTGGGTACGGTTTTGGGTGTGGGAGAATCGCGGATTTCACAAATTCATTCCGCCGCGATCGTTCGATTGCGCGGCCGGCTTGAGGATTTGATGCGGTCAAGCAAAAATGCACCTGACTTTCCGCACCTCGATGAACATATTCATGGATGAGCGTTATGAAAAGATCCTGAACCATCAGGAGGAGGCGTCCATAATTTTTGTACCTTGATCTAATTTCCTATTCCCCACGAACTCTTAGGACACTTCCGGATTGACATCCGTTCTTCCCTGGAATAAATTTGCTTCATTCCTGCCCCTTGTTCGATTTGGCAGGGCTGGCGGTTTCCCCCTTTCCACGCCCGGTTTTAAATATCCGTTTTGACGATAAGGGGATCCGTGTCCTCAGAATCTGCCGCGCTTGACAAGGTTTCTTTTCCCGCGAAAGCGTCCCCCAAGGGCGCAAAGCGAAAGGCGTGCGAAACCAAGCCCGAAAGAAATGAGCCGCCCAGTGAATTGGCGCCTACTGTAACTCCGCCGGATCCAGGACATCGAGCCGCGCAACAAGTGAGCAAAATGGAAGCCATTGGCCAGCTTGCCGGAGGGATTGCCCACGATTTCAATAACCTGTTGACTGTGATTCTAGGGCATAGCGAATTTTTGCTGAAACGCGGCGAATCTCGCAGGAACGCCCGGTTACGGGTCGAAGAAATCAGGAAAGCGGCGGAGCGTGGGGCATGGTTAACGAGCCAGCTCCTGGCTTACAGCCGGAATCAGATTTTGGAGCCGGCAGTCCTGCAAATTAATTCCGTGCTCGAAGACATGGACGGCATTCTGCGCTGTGTTTTGGGCGAGGATGTCGCTCTGGAACTGGTCATGGATCCCAATCTGGGTTGGACAAAGGTGGACCCTGGAAAGCTGCAGCAAATCGTGTTGAACCTGGCCGGAAACGCGCGGGATGCTATGCCGCAGGGAGGCCGATTGCGCCTGGAGACTCGCAACGTCTCCGTGAACGAACGAACACACTCGGCGCAGCCTTATGTCGCCCCCGGGGAGTACGTCGCACTCTTGGTACGCGACTCGGGAATTGGAATGGACGCCGAAACGCGCGCGCGTGTTTTTGAACCCTTTTTTACCACTAAGGAATTGGGGAAAGGCACCGGGCTCGGACTCGCGACTGTTTATGGAATCGTAAAACAGAGCGGCGGGTATATCTGGGTGGAAAGTGAAATCGGCAGTGGATGCGTTTTTCAAACAATTTTGCAGCGTGTCCCCCGGCCTGCGAAGTTTCCACGGGTCCCTGAACCGATAGACTTTCGCTCCGGCGGTGAAACTATTTTGCTGGTGGAAGACGATCCTGACGTTCGACGGATGGCAGCAGAGGTATTGCTCAGCAGGGGATATCGTGTCCTAGCGGCCCCCGACGGCCCGGACGCATTGCAGATTGCCGCCAAACACAAAGGGCGATTGGATCTCCTACTTACCGATGTGGTGATGTCCGGCATGACAGGACCGGAACTCGCGCGGCAGTTCCATATAAAATTTCCCCGCGTGCGAATTCTATACATGTCCGGTTACACGGACGATGCCATCGAGAAACATGGTGTGCGGGGGAAAATGGTGCGCGTTTTGCAGAAACCCTTCACACACGATACCCTGGCCCGTAGCGTACGCGAAGCGCTTAGAACGCGCCGCCGTTCGTAATCCGCGATTTTCTTGGGCATGAATTTTGGAATCTGAATCTCTTCTACAATTCCCTTGGCCCGGCCGGCTAAACGGGATCCGGTCTGCTGCCCTGGAGCATTCCGCGGACCCGGGTCGCCAACTCATCGAATTCGCGGATACCCAACAATTTCGCAGCGATGAAAAGAAGCGCAATTCCCGCTGAAGTCACAATCAGAAGTAGGG